>Ga0182015_10000041_pt1 | contig 155807 bp, 136 predicted proteins | sample 712P3MmetaG_FD_120478 | JGI IMG/M metagenome (GOLD analysis project Ga0182015, IMG submission 120478) | Permafrost microbial communities from Stordalen Mire, Sweden - 712P3M metaG | ecosystem: Environmental > Terrestrial > Soil > Wetlands > Permafrost | place: Sweden: Stordalen | collected...
AATCACTTTCACTCGTTGGAACTCTTTCTGACTCATCGTCACCATCCTGAGAGGGTGACAAAGTCTCGTTGCAGTTGGGGGGTGACATTATCTTGGAGCATCTACACATCCTTGCGCGGGGCTTGTCGCGTGAGTACAAGAAGAGTAAAGTTACACGTTTTCGCTCTTACAACGCGTTAGGAGAATTGATGTTCACACCCTCGAGTCTGAGTATTGCGCTGCTGATGATGATCACGAGCGCCGTCTGCTGGGGTTCGTGGGCGAATACTTATAAAGGCGTTAAGGGCTATCGGTTCGAGCTCTTTTACTGGGACTATGCCGTCGGCATTTTTGTGGTCTCACTTGTGCTCGCCTTTACCATGGGGAGCACAGGGAACGATTCCTCCAGCTTTCTAAACAATGTTCATGCGGCGGACACTTCGAACATCGTTTACGCACTGATTGGAGGTGCACTGTTCAACCTAGCCAATCTGCTGCTCGTGGCCGCGATTGACATGGCCGGACTCGCCGTCGCGTTTCCCATTTCCATCGGGATCGCCTTGGTAGTCGGAACTGTTCTGAGTTATGCACTTCAGCCAAAAGGGAACGCCGTCCTTCTGGCGATTGGTGTCGCGTGCGCTTTTGTTGCCGTGCTGTTGGACGGCAAGGCATATGGGAGTCTCGCAGCCGCGGGCCGTTCCGTCTCCAGAAAAAGTATAATCACTTGCGTGGTATCGGGCGTTCTGATGGGCCTGTGGGCCCCGTTCATGACGCACGCTATGACGCGCGGCAGCACGCTAGGACCTTACAGCGCAGCTGTATTCCTGACGCTGGGAGCGTTGCTCTCCTGTTTCATCTGGAATTTTTATTTTATGAAGCACCCGCTGGTCGGAGAGCCAGTAAGTTTCAGTGGATTTTTCAAGGGGCCGGTCTCCGGACATATGCTGGGGCTTTTCGGTGGATTCATCTGGGGCATTGGCACAGTCTTCAATCTGGTGGCCGCCAGCTTCACTGGCGTTGCTATTTCTTACGCCATCGGGCAATCCGCTCCCATGGTGGCCGCTCTCTGGGGAATTCTCGCGTGGAAAGAATTTGCGAACTCGGGATCTCGCGCCAAAGCATATCTTGGCCTCATGTTCGTTTTCTATGGGCTGGCAATTTTTCTCGTAGCACGGGCGAATGGCTAAAGCCGGCTACTTTCCTCTGATTCGGCTGACAAACATTTGCAAAAATCGATCGGCATCCGAAGCCATACAAACTCGCGCATTGGGCTTAAGCTCGATGACGCCCTCGATCTCGTAATGGTCTCCATGCAGGACGTTGTTCTCATTCGATCCCATGCGGTTCGCCACGGTTTCTCCGCGAGTAAACTCACCCTTAGTTTCCACGTCCACGTGCATTTCTTTGAGCGTGCCCAGAGTTGGATCCAGAGCAATTCCCACCGCCAGCGGGTCATACATTGCGGCCCCGCTGTATCCGCTCTTTTCGCTGCGGGTCAAATAGAAGTCGGCAATCTTGGCGATAAAGTCGCTCTGCGGTCCGTGGGATGATTGAAGCTCCGCGAGATACTTTCGCGTAATCAACGTCCGCTCTCCCACGTCAGAGCCGACCATCGTCACCATCCAGCCGGCATTGAACACAATCTGGGCCGCTTCGGGATCGTTGTAGATGTTCGCTTCCGCCGCTCCGTTGACGTTCCCGCCCGTGATCGAGCCGCCCATGATGACGATATTCTTGACCAGAAATGCAATCGAAGGGTCTTTCGAAACTGCAAGCGCGATATTGGTCAGCGGCCCAACTGGAATCAGTGTGATCTCATGCGGATACTTGTGAACCATTTCGATGATGAGATCCGGACCGAACCGGGGATCCGCTTTGCATTTAGTAGGCGGCAACTCGACATTGGCCAGGCCGTTCTTTCCATGCCAGAATTGTGCAGTAATCAGCTTCTGATTCAGCGGGTGCTGCGCTCCACCTGCGACTAGGACATCGCAACGTCCCGCCAGCGAAACGATCTTCAGCGCATTCTCTAATCCCTGCCGGGCGTCTACGTTGCCGGGCACTACTGTCAGCGCTTCTACTTTAAGCTCCGGAGAACTCAGCGCGAGGATGATGGCCATGGCATCGTCGGTACCGGGGTCGGTATCGATGATCACTCGCTTCGGAGTGGTCTGGGGAAATCCGTTTGCTAGAAGAGCGAGCACAAAAAACAGAATCAGAATCAACGAGGACCAAACTTGTTTCACGGAAAAGACTCCTTTTCTTGAATGCCTATGGAGTTATAGCAGCATGCCCGCGATCGCTGCGGACATCAGGTTTGCCATCGTTCCTGCGAGCATCGCGCGAATGCCGAGACGCGCCAGTTCGCCCTTTTTGTTCGGCGCGAGTGCCCCGATGCCACCAATCTGGATTCCGATAGAGCTGAGATTGGCGAAGCCGCAGAGCGCAAACGTGGCAATGGTGAAGGAGCGCGGATCGAGCGCCGCCTTCATCGGCCCGAGCATGGAGAACGCCACCAGTTCATTCAATACCATACGCGTGCCAAGCAGCGTTCCAATCACACCGCAGTCGTGCCACGGAACGCCAATCACCCAGGCAACCGGAGCGAAGACAGCGCCGAAAATCTTTTCCAGGCTTTCGGGAACCCATGCCACCCAATGGTGAATTCCTCCAAGAACGCCGTCCGCCAGCGCGATGAGCGCCAGGAATGCAATCAGCATGGCAGCGATGTTCAAAGCCATATGCAGGCCATCGGTTGTTCCCCGGGCGACCGCTCCCAGCAGATTCTCTTCTTTCTCGGCTTCCTCTTCGCCTTCGGGCATCACAACTCGTCCGGCAGTTCGGGGCTGTTCGGTCTCGGGCACGAGCATCTTCGCCATTAAAAGCGTTCCGGGCGCGGTCATAATGACCGCGCTCAACAGATGTTTGGGTTCTATGCCGAATGCGATGTAGGCCGCCATGATTCCGCCGGAGACGTGGGCCATGCCGCTGGTCATCACGGTCATGAGTTCCGAACGTGTCAGATCAGGCAGAAACGGCCGGATGGTCACCGGCGCTTCGGTTTGCCCCATGAAAATGCTGGCTGCGATATTGAGCGACTCCGCGCCGCTGGCGCCCATTACCCGGGTCATGACCCAGGCGGCAATCTTAATGACGAACTGCATGACGCCGAAGTGATAAAGCACTGCGAAAAACGCACAGATGAAAATAATGGCCGGCAGCACCTGGAAGGCGAAATAGAAGCCGAGATGGGAGCCTTGCTTCCCGAGGTCTCCGAAAACAAATTGTGAACCGACAAAAGAATAGCTGAGCAGTTGGCTCACTACATCGCCGGCCTTCTGAAAAATCCGCCGCCCGGCATCAATTCTCAATACCAGTACGGCAAAGGCAAACTGCAAGCCCAGACCCCACGCCACGGTCTTCAGGCGAATGGCGCGGCGATTGGTGGAAAAGGCATAGGCCAATGCCAGCATAGTCAAGAGGCCAAGGATCCCAGTGTAGCGTCCCATTCAGTTTTTTCTCTCCGGGTCTTCCGATCAAGCGCGTCCTAAGCACGCGCCCCTATCACACGATGGATCAAAGGCCTTTTCTCGTGCAGTGGAGAATCGGCAATCTGATAGCTCTCTTCGAGCAGTTGCCTGGCACGAGCCGCGCGCGCTTCAGCATTGTAGTAAATCGTCGCCAGCGGCTCGCCAGCCGAAACTTCATCCCCAACTTTTTTGTGAAGCACGATTCCTACCGCGGGATCGACCGAATCTTCTTTGCGTTCGCGGCCGCCGCCCAGAATCACACATGCGGTTCCAACCTGCTCACACTGTAGAGACGCGAGATATCCGCTTTTCGGGCTGGAAACCTTCATCGTATGCTCAGCCAGCGGCAGTTTCTTCGGATCGTCGATGGCTCGCGGATCTCCACCTTGCAATTCCACCATCTGGCGAAACTTGTCGAGTGCCTGACCGGAAGCGATCAGTTTCTCGCTCTGCTTTTTTCCTTCAGCGACCGTACCAGAAATCCCACCCAGATGCAGCATCCAGCCCGCAAGTTCAAGGCAGAGTTGGCGCAAGTCATCTGGCCCTTCGCCGCGCAAAACCTCCACCACTTCGACCACCTCCAACGCATTGCCGATCATGCGTCCCAGCGGCTGATCCATGTCCGTGATGAGTGCCACTACCTGCTTGCCCATCCGCTCGCCGGTTTCAACCATGAGTTCAGCGAGAAAGGCGGCATCCTTTTCGCTTTTCATGAATGCCCCGGAGCCAGTCTTTACGTCGAGCACAAGCGCGTCAACGCCTTCCGCAAGTTTCTTGCTCATAATGGACGCGCAGATCAGGTAAGGACTTTCTACTGTTCCGGTCACGTCGCGCAGGGCGTAGAGCTTACGGTCGGCAGGAGCGATTTCCGCCGTCTGCCCAATCATGGCGCAACCACAGGTCTCGAGCATGCGGCGAAATTGAGTGACGGGAAGATTCACGTTGAAGCCGGGGATGGCCTCAAGCTTGTCCAGCGTGCCTCCCGTATGTCCCAGGCCGCGGCCGCTGATCATGGGAACAACTATGCCTGCAGCGGCTGCAAGCGGCGCCAGCACAAGCGAGGTCTTGTCGCCTACGCCGCCGGTCGAGTGCTTGTCGACTTTCTTCGCCGGAAGGGAAGAAAGATCGAGCACCTCGCCCGAGCGCAACATGGCATCCGTCAGTGCAGCGGTCTCAGCACGCGTCATGCCGCGCAGCACCACCGCCATCAGCCAGGCCGAGACCTGATAGTCGGGAGTTTCACCGCGTGTGTACGCATTCACCAGGGATTCGATTTCGGTCCGAGATAGCTCGCCGCCATCCCGCTTTTTGCGGATCACATCGATGGCGCGGAATGTCTGGGCGGAAGCTGGCGTCGGACTCACTGGAGACGGAATCCTTCCGGAAGGAGTTCGGTAATGTGAGCCTGTCTTGGCCCCGTGGCCCCCTGGAACAAGATCGTTGCGTCTGGGCCGAATTCGTAAATAACCTGGCGGCACGCACCACACGGGGCACAGGGCACGCCGTGGTCATTGGTTACAGCGACTGCACGGATCTCGATTTTGGGCCCTAGTTGCGCGACCGCCGAGAAAATCGCCGTGCGTTCGGCGCAGTTGGTCATTCCGTACGAAGCGTTCTCTATATTGCAACCCGAAAAGACTTTGCCGTTTGAGAGGAGAATGGCGGCCCCGACCCGGAATCTCGAGTAGGGCGCGTGCGCGTTCTTCATAACGTTCTTCGCGGTCCGCAACAGTTTCGCTTGCACAGCAGCAGGCAGTATTTTCTTGGGCATGGTGAAAGGCGTCTCGCCACGACACAGCTAAAGCGTGCGCCATTGTAACCCCTGGACAAACGGTTGAGCGGTTTTTTTGGATTCGATCAGCGGGAATTTAAGTTCGCAAAAAGGTCGCGCAACTTGTGCTCGTCCAGTCTTCCTCGACTGCGAACGCCCGTGCAGATATCGAGTCCGAAGGAACCCACCTCTTCGACCGCCTGCCGGACATTGCCCGGGTTCAGCCCGCCTGCCAGAAAAAGCGGGATGTCGATCTGCTCCCGAATCTCCCGGCTCAAATCCCAGTCATGCCTCCGACCGGTGCCGCCCAGTTCCTTCTTAGCGGCCATTGGATTGCCCGAATCGAGCAGGATCGCATCGACGTGCTCCGCTGTGGCAATGGCTTCTTTGACGGATTCCGGCCCCGTAACGTGCACGACCTGCACAATGGAGATTCCCGGTAGCGCCAGCCGCAAGTCTGCGTAGAATCCTACAATCAGGCGATCCACGATCTGGATTGTGCTGGTTCGGCAGCGGCGCTGCTGCGCGATGATGCCTTCCGCATCTTGCCGGGAGGTGAGCAGGAAAGTCGCAATCGGAGGAGGGACTATCGCAGATATTTCCGCAATTTGCTCCTCTGAAATTACACCCGGCCCGCTGGGCATCGCAGAAATCAGTCCCAGCGCGGCCGCGCCATGATCGATCGCCAATCTGGCTTCGTCTCGGCTCGATATACAGCAGATTTTTACTCGTGGCCGCTCGGTTGCTTGCACCCGAGGATTATGCGACGGCGAGCGCGCCGAAGCCAGCCGAATCGGAATTGCTTTTGTTCTGGCTCCGGACTAGCATGTTTCCGTTAATCCTTCTCCGCCCGGCATCGTTAGCGTCACATCGCCAAGTTTGTGCTTGATTTTTCGTGCTTGATGTAAAGGAGGACATATGGGCATCGCAGTGTCACCGCAAATTCATCCGCAGGTCGCGGATTTCATCGACAAACCGCGCAAAATGTTGATCAACGGCAAATGGGTAAACTCTATTTCCGGAAAAACTTTTCCCACCTACAATCCCGCTACCGGTGAAATTCTCGCTCAGGTGGCGGAAGGCGATCGTGAAGATGTTGAACAAGCCGTGAAGGCCGCGCGCAAAGCCTTCGACCAAGGCCCCTGGCGGCGGTTGACCGCATCCGAACGCGGACGCCTGATCTGGAAGCTCGCCGATTTGTTGGAGGCACACACCGAGGAGTTTGCTTATCTGGAGAGCCTCGACAATGGCAAGCCTCTTACCATTGCGAGAGCCGCCGATGTGCCGTTGGCCGTGGATCTGTTTCGCTACATGGCGGGATGGGCCACAAAGATCGAAGGCAATACCATTCCGATCTCGGTTCCATACACGCCGGGAGCGAAATATCTTGCCTACACGCTGCGTGAGCCAGTCGGAGTTGCAGCCCAGATTATCCCCTGGAACTTTCCCCTGCTGATGGCGGCGTGGAAGCTGGGTCCAGCGCTGGCCTCCGGCTGCACTGTGGTGTTGAAGCCGGCGGAACAAACGCCGCTTTCGGCACTACGCCTCGGCGAACTGATCACGGAAGCCGGTTTCCCCGAAGGCGTAGTTAATATCGTGCCAGGCTACGGGGAGACCGCTGGCGCTGCGCTGGCCGCTCATCCGCACGTGGACAAGGTGGCCTTCACTGGTTCCACGGAAGTTGGAAAGCTGATCGTGCACGCCGCGGCCGGTAACTTGAAGAAAGTTTCGCTGGAACTTGGCGGCAAATCTCCCAACGTCGTGTTCAAGGACGCTGATCTCGACTCCGCGATCCCTGGGGCCGCGAGCGCGATCTTCTTCAATCATGGCCAGTGTTGTTGCGCCGGATCACGCCTTTACGTCGAGAAACCAATCTTCGACCGAGTCGTGGAAGGCGTCGCCGACCACGCGAAGAAAATCAAGGTGGGATCGGGTCTCGACCCGGAAACGACCATGGGACCGCTTGTGTCCCAGGAGCAGTTAAGCCGGGTCTGCGGTTATCTCGAGGCAGGCTTTTCGGAAGGCGCAACAGCCCTTTCTGGCGGTCATAGAAAAGGGGATAAGGGCTATTTCGTGGAGCCGACTGTTCTCGTGAACACTCGCGAAGACATGAAGGTGGTGCAGGAGGAAATCTTCGGGCCGGTGGTAGCGGCGATGCCGTTCGACGATCCTGAAGAAATTCTGCCGCGCGCCAACGACAGCGAATACGGCCTCGCTGCCGCCGTTTGGACCAGCGACATCGGCAAGGCTCACCGCACCGCGGAACTTCTGCACTCAGGTACGGTGTGGATCAACTGCTACAACATTTTCGATGCCGCATTGCCCTTCGGCGGATACAAGCAATCCGGATGGGGTCGCGAGATGGGACACGATGCACTGAACCTTTACACCCAGACGAAGGCAATCTGCACCAAGATAGCCTGAGGCACTGCGTTAGGAACTAAGGACGGCGGCCTTTGCCGCCGTCCTTTTTACTTGCCGGCCGATTGTGCTTCGCTCCTGCGATTCTATTTCTCCATGAGGAGCACTTTTTCGGCGTCATCAATCTCAGTTAACTTGACCTCGATCACTTCGCTGTTCGTGGTTTGAACATTGCGGCCGACAAAGCTGGCCTCGACTGGCAGTTCTCGATGTCCGCGGTCAATCAGCACGCACAATTGCACTCTTCGCGGTCTGCCATGCGAAAATAGCGCATCCAGCGCGGCCCGCGTCGTACGTCCCGTGAAAAGAACATCGTCGACCAGAACGATGTTCTTATCCTCAATCGAAAATCCAATCTCCCCGTCCTGTACTACAGGCTTGGGTCCGAGCGTTGAGAGATCGTCGCGATAGAAAGTGATGTCCAACGTGCCGACCGGAACTTTAGCATTCTCGATGCGCGCGATGATCTTGCCCAGACGCTCCGCAATAGGCACGCCCCGGCGGCGGATTCCGACCAACCCCAAACCATCCATGCCTCCGTTCTTCTCCACAATTTCGTAAGCCAAGCGGACCAGCGTGCGCTCAATTTCTGATGCGGACATCAGTTGCGCTTTCTGGCGCAAACCTGTCTTGTGGAGAGAACTTTTTGCGTTCATCGTCGAATATTCCTCACCTGGAGTTTCTACCAACGTACAGCGTAATTTCACTTTAGTGCCAACGCGGCAAACCTGCAAGGCGGCGTCCCAATTTATTCGACGCGCTGTTCGAGGTCAAGCAGAGATGGAACGAACGATTGCTGATGAGCGGGATGACCGCGTTCGCAAGTCTGGCAGAGAAATCAGATACCGCGGGGCTCTTTGGGAGTCACATTTTCGGTGTGGGTCTGGGTAGATTCTCTGAAGCCAGGGTTTCGGACTCCCACAGTGCGCGTCAGAATACCAGTGTCGCTTTGCAGATTCCGCAGCGTAATCGCGTGTGGCGTGGCAACGGCTCCATCCCCAGGTAAAATTCCTGCTCCCTGATTTCGCCCGGCCGCTTTCGCCCGGTAGAGCGCGGTGTCCGCGAGTTCAATGACCTCTTCGGCGCAGACAGCCTCGTAAGTGCGGCGACTCCAGGGAAAGGAAGCCCATCCCACCGAACAAGTTTTTCGGACATGAACGCCGTGTCCCAAATCAAAAGCGTCGGACGCCATGATATCCAGAATGCGTTCGCAGAACGCCGGCGTACCAGATGGATCCGCGGAGCGGGACATAATCAGAAATTCTTCTCCTCCCCACCGAACCAGGACGTCGGATTTGCGCACAACCCGGCCTAGGCGCTCCGCCACCAACCGCAGCAAGCGATCCCCGGCGGGATGACCGTGCACGTCGTTTACCTGCTTGAAAAAATCCACATCGACCATGAGAAAGATCAGGTCACGATGATCCATCTTGCGAATGTCGTTGCCGCGAGCCCGCTCGTAGTTTCGCAAAACCTGTCCCGCTTCCGCCGTCAGAATCTCTTCCAGATAGCGCCGGTTCCACACACCCGTCAACGGATCTGTGTAAGAGATCTCCTGCAGTTCAAGATTCTTGCGCTGCAGTTCCAGGCTGTGCCACCGGAGAGACTGCTCTTTGTTCTCCAATTCGTCTTTCAACTTGTACATCTCATCGAGATTCTGGCGCGACAGACGCAGCAAGTGAAGCAGTTCCCGGTCCATCCAGTGTTGTTTAAGAAACACCAGCGCACCCATGAAGATCATGGCCGCCGCGGTCAGCAACAGCCTGTAGGAACGAACCTGCGGTGGTGCTCCTCTTCCAAACTGCGCCCATGCCACCATGAGCGGCGTGGAGAATACGGCCATCATCGCCAACCGCGCCGTCCACATGCTGTGGTTTTGGAGGGGTGCCTGGTCTGGAGGACGGTCGTTCGAAGATCCGCGAGCCATGAAACCCACTGCCGCGAACCACGCCATGGCAGCTACCAGCGGCACATCGTAAAGACTGCCCGTGTAGTACTGGTGAAAGTCGATCGCCACACTGGCCAGAATGGAGCCGCCACTGTAGAGCAGCGCAGCCTTGAGAAAGTGCGCATAGATTGTCCGCCAGGGCCCGTTGCCGCGCCTCCAAACCACGCTCACGCCAAAAATCAAGACAACCTGTTCACAAGCGTAAAGCAGATCGAAGCTGCGCCCATACACGGCTTCATTCGGCGAAACATACTGCCAGGGGATCACGATAAACAAGTAAAGATAAAGCCACCATGTAAGCAGCAGAAAAAAGTCGAGCGACACAAGCCGCAGGGAATGGTCGTTCCGTTGAATATGCGGCTGCAACACCAAGGCCGCCGTCATGGGGACGATATGCAAGAACAGAACTACGTCTCCGACAAACGGGTTCGGAGCCTCCTGACGAAGAAACACTTCGAAGTAGGTCCACAGAACCTGCGCGCAAAGCCACATTCCGCAGCCTGACGCCATAAGAGCCCAAAAGAGCTGAGCTTTCTTATCGCTGGTTCGGATGTTCGAGAGGATGGATAATGTTGCGCAAAAAAGTAGAACACACTGCGTCAGATCGCCGAATGCTGTCAATCCAGTACCGCGCCGGGCCAGCAGAGACACGAAGACGTGAACGCAAACCACCGCGCACACCAGTGCCGTCCACCTGCTTGGTTGTCGCAAAGAAATTAGGCCCACCTGGGGATTGTATGTTCGTGCTGCAATGCCCGGATATTACGGAAGTAATCGCGCAAGCGACTAAGACCTGCTGCTAAGTCTTCTAATCAATCGCTGCCGCGAATCGCCGAACGAACCGGAAAACATCGTGATAGGAGTTGTATAAGGGCACAGGGGCAACTCTGAAGGTATCCGGTTCCCGCCAGTCGCCCACAATGCCCTCCTGAGCCAGCCGTTTACACAAGGCTCGTCCGTTGTGCGCGAGTCGAATAGAGATCTGTGCTCCCCGCCGCCCTTTTTCATGCGGCGTGATGATTGAGAAGGCTGTAGACGCCTTCTGGCTTAACAAGAACTCCAGATAGCTGGTCAGCGAAACGCTCTTGGCCCGCAACCGCTCCATGCCCGCTTCGTGGAAGATAGTCATCGATGCGCGCAGCACAGCCAGGCTGACAATCGACGGGTTGCTAAGCTGCCAACCGTCGGCGCCGGCCATCGCTTGGAAGTCCGGCCCCATCTCGAACCGCGACTCTTCGTCGTGACCCCACCAGCCCGCGAAGCGAGGCAGATCCCAGGCCCGCGCGTGCCGTTCATGGACAAAACAACCAGCAACACATCCCGGACCGCCATTCAGATATTTGTAGCTGCACCACACGGCAAAGTCCGGGCCCCATTCATGAAGTTTCAAATGCAAATTACCCGCTGCATGCGCCAGATCAAACCCAACCATGCAGCCGCGCGCGTGACCCGCGCGCGTGATGCGGGCCATATCAAACGCTTGGCCGGTCGCATAGTTCACTCCTCCCAGCATGACCAGCGCGATACTATCTCCTTCGCGCTCTATCAATGAATCGATGTCTTCATCGCGAAGGCAGAACTCGCCTGGCCGCGGAGTCAATTCGATCAACGAAGACGCGGGATCAAAGCCATGAAAGCTGATCTGCGAGTTAACTGCGTATTGGTCGGAAGGGAAGGCTCCGTACTCCACAACAACCTTGTGTCGCTCCGGAGTCGGGCGATAGAACGAGACCATCATCAGATGAAGATTCACCGTGAGTGAATTCATCACCACAATTTCGATAGACTTCGCTCCAACCAGTTCGGCGGTCTGTTCTGTGAGCATCCGGTGATAAGGCATCCACGGGTTCCTGGCCCGGAAGTGGCCCTCCACGCCAAGTTGAGCCCAGTCTTCCAATTCCTGCTCAATATATGCCGCCGCTGTCTTAGGTTGCAGCCCCAGCGAGTGCCCACACAGGTACACGCAATCACCGCCTGCTGGTTTTGGGAACAAGAAACGCTCACGAAATTCCTTCAGGGAATCGCGTTCGTCCATCGCGATCGCAAAATCTTCGCTTGCTTGAAAGTCCGGTTGTAATTCGAGGTTGGTCACTGCCGTAGCTCCAGGGGAGTGAGATCCCGGCAAATCAGACGGTCCGCTTTGTTCCAGTCGAGATCCTCCACACAATGGATGGACTCGCAAAGCTCAGTTAGTATCCGGTCCTGAACCGTACCGCGAGCCTGCGCAACGGAGTAGGGAATGCGATGAAAGGTTACCATGGCATATTTCGGCACGAAGAGTCGCGGATATTTTTCTTCCAGCGCCAATTCCACCTTCTTCCGAAACAAGAATCGTGAGTCGGCAACCCGGTCTCTCATCTCCGTAAAATTCTCAATGGCCATGTCCGCAATGGCATCGGTATTGACCTTGCGTTCATTCTCGAACTCAGTGAATACTCGCGGCCAGTCCGCACCGTACCGGTCGAGCAACTCCACCAGACCGGTACAGTCTTCGAATCCGCAATTTAATCCTTGGCCAAAGAAGGGAACAATTGCGTGAGCCGCGTCGCCAAGAAGCAGCGCTCTTCCTTCTACATGCCACGGTGAGCACTTGACAGTAACCATCGCACCGGTCGGATTGGCAAAGTAGTTGTCGGCCAGTTGCGGCATCAGCGGAACAGCATCAGGGAACCGAGACTCGAAAAACTGGATTACTTCGGCGTCTGTGGTCAGACCGGCAAAGCTGTCTGTACCCTCAAACGGTAGGAACAAAATGCAGGCGAAGGTTCCATCGATGTTGGGTAATGCAATCAGCATGTGGTTTCCGCGTGGCCAAATGTGCAGGGCGTGAGTTTCCAGCAAATGCTCGCCTTTGGAACCGGCTGGAATCGTCAGCTCTTTGTAGCCGTAATCGAGATACTGCTGCAAAAAAGTGAAGTGGCTCAGCTTGAGCATTTCCGCCCGAATCGACGACGCTGAACCGTCACAGCCGATCACAACACCAGCCTCCCGTGTTGTTTCGTCGCCGGTCTCTTCGTTGCGCACTCGTATGTCGCCGGTCTTCAGGTCGTACCCTGTGCAGCGCTGATTGAAGTGAATGGTCGCGCCCTGTTCCTCCGCGGCATTGATGAGCGCGATGTTTAGCTCAGCCCGGGAAATCGAGTTGATGACCTCCGCTTCATTCTTTCCATAGGGCTGGAACGTAAGTTCTCCCGAAATTGAATGCATCATCCGTCCTCTCATCGGGATGATGATGTTTCGCATCCGCTCCCACAGGCCGGCCTGTTGTAAGGCGTGAATGCCACGGGTTGAGAGCGCGAGATTAATGGACCGTCCCGCAGTCATGCGCACTTGACGCATGTCCGGGCGTCGTTCATAGATCTCGACTGCGAATCCCTTCTTCATCAGAATAGCGAGAAGGGGACCGTTCAGTCCGGCGCCGATCAGGGTGATTTTGTGAGGTGCGGGCTTCATCTGAGAGATTCAATGAACACTTTCCAGGAAAGCCGAAGAGGCAAACGCTTCACTCGGTCAGCAACGTCCGTGCCTCCCACAACTCGGGGAAAAACTTTTTGTCGAGTGTGAGCTTCAGGTAGGACGCCCCCGTGCTTCCTCCAGTACCCATGCGGATGCCGATGATTCGCTCGACCAGTTGAATGTGCCGCAACCGCCAGCTCACCACCAGTTCGTCAAACTCTGTCAACCGTTCGCAAACATCGATCCAGTCGCGGTGATGGCGCTCATCTTGGTAGAGTGCATGCACCGCGCGGGCGCGAGCCTCGAATCGTTCCCTGTCAGTCCCGCCTTCCGTGGCAGGCGCAAGTTTGCCCATCGCCTGTAAAGCTCCGAAGAATGCGTCGCGCAACGAGGGCTCCTCCAATCGGCGCTTCAGACTTGCGTAAGCCTCCGGAGTGGGCCTGTGATAGCGCAGCATCTTTTCGTCCTTCAAACCGCATAGAAACTCAATCTCTCGAAACTGCTCGGACTGAAATCCACTGGCGGGCTCCAGCAAGCCACGAAAGGCAAGAAAATGCGTAGGCAGCATCGTTTCCAGAATCGTGAACTGCTCCACCAAAACACGCGTGATCTCCGTACAGCGGCGCAGCAGCCGCGCCGCCTCATACACTTCGTCATGCGATTGCGGAGCCGCGCCAGCCCGTCGCAGGTTTGCGACCACGGCATCGAGATCATGCAGCAATTCCTTGAACCACAGCTCGTAGGTTTGATGCACAAGGATAAATAACAACTCATCGTGGTGTGGTGGCACAGACTGGGGTCGCTGCAACTCCAGCAGTTCCGGAACTTTCAGATAAGAGCTATACGTAAGCTTTCCAGGCTCGTGCGTGAGTGGCGATGAGCCGACAACGGCGGCAGATCTCTTGTCATCGGCTTCGTACGCCTCGGTTTCAAGTTTCAGAAACCTTGCTGCATTTCCGCTCAGCAGTTTAGCCTTGGTATGCTGCGGCAAATTGCTTTGGCGTATGAGTGAACCCACGCGTTCCTCGCCCAGCGGAAAAGGATAGTCCGAACCGAGCATCACCTGATCCGCTCCCATCGTTCCCACAAGGAATTGCAATGAGCGTTGATCGAACACCGCGGAGTCGGTGTAGAAGCGATCGAGATAGTGGCTGGGCGGATGTTGACAGTCGCCGCGTGCAACCGGATGATGATGCCAGGCATTTTCCAGCCGCCCGAGTAAAAACGCGAAACTCCCACCGCCGTGTGCGAAACAAATTCGCAGAGCGCCCGGCAGCCGGTCCAACGCTCCACTCAAAATCAGCGCCACAATGGACAGTTGCGTCTCCGATGGCATCCCAACCGTCCACGGCATCATGTACTTCGGCATGCGCTCGCTGGCAAACATATCCCAGGGATGGACCAGCACCGACGCATCCTCATCCGCGCAGTGGTGCAGAAACGTTAAAATCCCAGCATCGTCGAGATTCTTGTTGCCGACGTGATTGCCAATCTGCACGCCTAGGTGTCCCGACCGCATGCACCGCGTGAGTTCTTTGCAGGCCGCGTCAATATCTTGTAAGGGAACCTGGCAAAAAGATTTCAACCTGCCCTTGACTCGGCCGCATAGCTCAAGCGCCGCATCGTTGAACAATTGCGCGCAATCCAGCGCATGTTCCACGGGCCGCTCATAGGCGAACAGCACGGGTGTGGCGGAGATGATCTGCAGGTCAATGCCGTCCCGGTCCATTTCTTGCAGCCGAACTTCCGGATCCCAACATGCCGAATAAATATGGCGGAAGAATCGGTCTCCCACCATAATGTCGGCTTTCCCGGGCTCAGTATGTTTGATCCAGGGCCAGTTCGGCGTGCCGTAGCGCGCGGCCAGGTCCGGCCATGAGCTGGGGAAAAAATGATTATGAATATCTATTGCTTGCATTCATTTGCCTGGATGAATCGTGCCGCAGTGTTTACATTTCCGCCGGCCCTCATTGCCATAGAACTGTTCGAACAAAGGCGGCAGATCCTTGACGATGCTCTTCAGTTTTACTTCCGCGCGATAAATCAGCTGGTGGCAGCTCGGACAATACCACTCGAAGGCGTCCAGAGAGCCCTCAGGACGCGGCACTTCGACGACCACGCCGATGGTATCAGCCGGCCGTTGCGGGGAGTGGCGCATGTGCTTGGGCAAAAGAAAGATTTCGCCTTCTTTGATCGGTATTTCCAGCGGCGGTTTTCCGGGTGTCTCCATGAGGCGCAGCGAGATATTGCCTTTCAACTGGTAGAAAAATTCCTCTGTTGGATCGTCGTGATAGTCGCGCCGCTGGTTCGGACCGCCGACTACGGTCACCATCATCTCGCCGTCTTCCCACACCTGCGCATTTCCAACGGGAGGCTTGAGCTTCTCTTTGTTTTCTTCGATCCAGGATTGAAAGTTGAAGGCCTTCAGGTTCTTGATGGATGCCATCGCGTCTCCTATTTCAGCGGTTTGTAAGCCATGGCCTTGATCTCAATCAGTAAGTGCGGATGCGGCAACTGATGCACGGCGACGGTGGTTCTCGCCGGACCATCGTACCCGAAGAATTCGCCATACACCTCGTTGTAGCCGGCGAAATCATTCATGGTCACCAGATACGTGGAAATCTCGACCACATCCTGTAGTTGCGCTCCCGCACTCTGCAAGATGTCGCGGATATTCTCAATCACTGCGCGTGTTTGCAGGCGGATATCGAGCCGCGTGGTGCCCATGGGATCGACTTTGGCGCCGGCAATGGTGTTGTCGGCGTGGCGCGCGCTGGTGCCGGAGACAAACAAGAAGTCACCAGCTCGCTTGATGTGCGGATACTTGCCACGCGGCCTCGCTTTGCCTTCGACGACTTTGCTCTCTGTTCCGCTCATCTTCTCCCAGTCGAACCGGAACGCGCAGTCACAACCGAATGCATATGTTGTTCAATTCCGAATAAAAGTTCAAGGAATGCATCCCACCTTCACGGCCAATTCCAGAAAGTCCCGCTCCACCAAACGGCGTTCGCAAATCGCGCAAGAACCAGCAATTCACCCAGGTGATGCCCACGTTCATCTGCTGCGCTACACGATGGCCACGCTTCAGATTGCTGGTCCAGATCGACGCCGCGAGTCCATATTTCGTATCGTTAGCCATGGCGACCGCTTCCTCTTCCGAATCAAACGGTGCGATGTGGCACACCGGTCCAAAGATTTCTTCCTTCACGCACCGAGCCGATTCCGGCAATCCAGTATAGATGGTTGGTTGCACGTAGAAGCCGTGGTCGCGATTGTCGCCAAACGTCGGAACTCCTCCGCCAGTTATAACCGCCGCCCCTTCTTCGCGGGCCAGCCGATAGTAAGAGAGCACCTTCTCTCGATGTTGCGCCGAGATCAACGGCCCAAGGTTGGTCTTCTCATCGCTCGACCAGCCCGCATGCAAGCTCTCCGCTTTCCGCTTCAGCGCCTCCACAAACATACTGAAGATATTGCGCTCTACATAAATGCGCTCCGCGCATAAACAGACTTGCCCTGTATTAAGAAACACGGCATCCGATAACCCATTCACTGCCTCTTCAAAATTACAATCCGCGAATACGATCGCTGCGTTCTTTCCGCCTAATTCAAACGAAACCGGCTTTACGGTGCGCGCAACTGCCTTCATGATGGCAGCGCCGGTTCTTGATTCGCCGGTAAATGTGATCGCGTCCACATCGGGATGCTGCGTCAGAAACTCACCCGCCGACCCAGGTCCGAAGCCATGTACCACGTTATAGACGCCATTCGGAACTCCTGCGTCCTGCATCGCTTCGGCGAGCAGCGTAGCGGTAGCCGGAGTTTCTTCCGAAGGCTTGACAACCACCGCATTGCCGCATGCCAACGCGGGCGCGACTTTCCAGGTGAGCAAGAGCAAGGGCAGGTTCCAAGGAGTGATGACGCCAACGACACCCAGCGGCTTGCGCACCGCATAGTTTAAAGCGTTTGTCCCGTCGGGAGTTTCCGTCTGAAACGATTCCAGCCCGGACATTTTCAGCAGGTCGGCGAAGACGCGGAAGTTCGCCGCCGCGCGAGGAACGTCGAGCTTTGAAGCCAGGGAGACCGGCTTGCCCGTGTCGGCAATTTCGGCTTGAACGAAGCAATCGAAACGTTTCTCAATCGCATCCGCGACCTTGTGTAATCGCGCCGCGCGTTCGCGAACACCGAGCCGGCCCCATTCTCCGCGAAGCACCCGCCGGGCCGCGCGCACAGCGTCGTCCACTTGTGCCTCATCGGCTTCCGTGACCTGCGCGATCACAGTCCCGTCCGCCGGATTCACGTCCGCAAACGTGCGACTTCCGGGCACGAATCGGCCATCAATATAGTTCTGGATTAATTTCACGAGAGTCCCAGGCGGGCCTTTGCAATCGTAGCAGGACGGAAGGAAGGGAAGCAATCGCAGCGCTAGCTTGTAAGTTGTCGCTGCTCAAGGTAGCGCCGCAATGAGTCACGCCAGGAAGGCATTTCGATTCCGAGAGTTTGCAGGCGAGCCGGCGACAAAATTGAATATGCGGGCCGAGGCGCAGGCCGCGCCATCTGTTGACTGCTCACAGGCCGCACGGTGGTGGTAAGTCCCGCACTCCGGATAATCTCCTGCGCAAACTCAAACCAGGTGCAATCGCCCGCGTTGGTCACTTGCACAATTCCACTGACGTTTTTCCGGCACAGTTGAGTGATCGCGCGTGCCAGGTCAACCGCATAGGTTGGACAACCGCGCTGGTCATCGACCACATCGAGTGTGGGACGGCTGGCAGCCAGCTTCAAGATCGTATCGGGAAAGCATTTGCCACCAGTTCCAAACAGCCACGACGTTCTTGCGATGCAGCAATCAGGCATCAACTCCAGCAGTTTGATTTCCGCTTCCGCTTTGGTTCTTCCATACACGCTCTGCGGATTCCGTGTATCTCCGGTCTCATAAGGCGTGGCATTCTTGCCATCGAAGACATAGTCCGAACTGAGGAACATCAGCCGCGCTCCAACCTCTTTCGCCGCCGTGGCAACATTCACCGGGCCATCGCGATTCACCGCAAAAGCCAGGTCCGGATTGCTCTCGCATCCATCCACATCGGTGTAAGCTGCGGCCAACACGATCCACTCCGGACGTGTTTCCTGCACCGCGTTCTGCACCTGCTTCGGGTCACGGATGTCCGCATCGCGCGAGCTGAACCCCGTCACAGCATCGCCGCTCCACTCGCGCATGAGCGCCTTGCCCAGCAATCCGGAGGCACCAAAAATTGTGACTCGCATGGGAATTTAATCGAAACTTTCGGCGTCGAGGAATGCGATGCCACGCTGGTCTTTCATCGATACGATCGGTTCTCCGTCCAGTTCCCAGTTGATCTTGAGGTGAGGATCGTTCCAGGCAAGCGTACGTTCGTGCTCAGGGGCGTAGAAGTCCGTTGCTTTGTAAAGCACGTGAGCCTTTTCCGAGATCACGCGGAATCCGTGCGCAAACCCCGCCGGAACCCATAACATGCGCTTATTCTCACCCGACAATCGCACCGTATCCCAGCAGCCAAAGGTTGGAGAACTCCGGCGCATATCCACGGCGGCGTCCAGGATCTCCCCCTCCACGACGCGCACAAGTTTTCCCTGCGGATGCTTTAGCTGATAGTGCAATCCCCGCAGAACGTTGCGCGAGGAACAGGAATGGTTATCCTGCAAAAAACTTTCGGTAATTCCGGCATCCGCCATGATTTGCTGGTTGTAGCTTTCGAAGAAAAATCCGCGCTCATCCCCGAACACCCGCGGTTCGAGGGCGAATACTCCGGGCAGCAAAGTCGGGATTTTCTTGAGCGTATTCATAGCAGGGCGGGTCGTTTGAACTGCACCCATCAGAATACCTGTTCTCGCAATAATTGCAGCAGGTAAGCGCCGTAACTATTGTTCTTCATCGAGTTGCCAATTTTCTCCACCTGATCTGCCGTGATGTAACCGGAGCGGAAGGCAATCTCTTCTGGGCAAGCCACCATCAGCCCTTGCCTTTTTTCGATGGCTTGAATGTAGAGCGACGCGTCCATCAGGGACTCATGCGTGCCTGTGTCCAGCCAGGCCATGCCTCGTCCCATCACCACGACCTCTAATTGGCCGCGCTCGAGGTAGGCTTTGTTCACGTCGGTGATCTCCAGTTCGCCTCGCGGGCTCGGCTTCAGCGACTTCGCGATTTTGACCACCTGGTCGTCGTAGAAATAAAGTCCGGTCACGGCGTAACGCGATTTCGGCTTGCTGGGCTTTTCCTCGATGCTGAGTGCGCGTCCCGCGCCATCGAATTCCACAACTCCGTAGCGTTCGGGATCGTGAACGCGATAAGCAAATACGCGCGCTCCTTGAGTTTTAGCAGCGGCTTCACGCAAATCCTTGGCTAGGTCGTGCCCATAAAAAATATTGTCGCCCAGCACCAGGGCGCATGCGCTGGCTGCGAGAAACGCCTCACCCACCAAAAAAGCCTGCGCAATTCCTTCCGGCTTGGGCTGTACCTTGTATTGCAACCGGATTCCAAACTGACTTCCATCCCCCAGCAACGCTTGAAACTTGGTCACGTCTTCCGGAGTGGTAATAAGAAGGATGTCCCGAATCCCCGCCAGCATGAGTGTGCACAGCGGGTAATAGATCATGGGTTTGTTGTAAACCGGGAGCAGGCTTTTCCCCATGGCATGGGTCACAGGATACAAGCGGGTTCCCGATCCTCCCGCCAGAATAATTCCCTTATACCCCGTGCTGTTCGAGGCTTGCATCATAGAACGGTTGTTCCTATGGGCAGCGGCTGCAATTTAATAGCTCCAATTTAAGAAGAGTACTGCGTTTCAATCCACTGTCGGTAGCCGCCGCTGGTTACATCGCGGACCCATTCCTCATGCTCCAAATACCACTGTATTGTCTTTCGAATTCCACTCTCAAATGTTTCCGCCGGACGCCAGCCCAGTTCCCGTTCGATCTTAGTTGCGTCCATGGCATAACGCCGGTCGTGTCCGGGACGGTCCTTCACAAACGTAATCAGACTGCGGCGCGGAGACCCGCGGCTCCCCGCCATCTCATCCACAATGTCGCAGATGGTCTCCACGATGTCGATGTTCCGCTTCTCGTTCCAGCCACCGATGTTATAAGTTTGCCCAACTCGTCCTCGCGCGAGCACCGTTGCGATGGCTTCGCAGTGATCCGCCACATAAAGCCAGTCGCGGACGTTCTGACCGTCTCCGTAAACCGGAAGAGGTTTACCGTCACGCGCGTTCAGGATTACCAACGGTATAAGCTTCTCCGGGAACTGAAAGCGTCCATAATTATTCGAGCAGTTCGTGGTCAGCGTGGGCAATCCGTAAGTGTGGTGGTAGGCGCGCACAAAATGGTCAGACGCTGCCTTCGACGCAGCGTACGGGCTATTCGGTGCGCAAGGTGTGGTCTCCGAAAAAGCGGGATCGCTTGGCCCGAGCGAGCCAAACACCTCATCAGTGGAAACGTGCAGAAAGCGGAAGCCGATTTTCTCCTGCTCGGCCAGGGCTCCCCAATACGCTCGGACCTCTTCCAGCAGCGCGAAGGTTCCATCCACATTCGTACGGATGAAATCTTCCGGTCCCCGGATGGAGCGATCAACGTGGCTTTCGGCTGCAAAATGCACGATGGCCCGCGGTTTGCACCGGCTCAGCAGCCCGCGCAACAGACTACGGTCTGCAATGTCACCGTGGACAAACTCATACCTCCGCTCGTTTGCGATGGACTCCAGGTTGCGCGGATTCCCCGCGTAGGTGAGTTTGTCCAGGTTCACAACGGAAGCCGAATCCCGTTCGACCCTCTGAAGGATAAAGTTGGACCCGATAAAACCTGCCCCGCCGGTGACGAGAATTGTATTTTCCATATCGTGGAGGTTACTCGGGATTCAAGAGAGATCGCGTCCGTTTGCCGGGGCGCCGCTCCCGAATGAATGTCCAATTGTAAACAAAAAGGACGGGATTCACCCCGTCCTCCTGTTGGTGCATTCGGTTCTGTATGAGTTAAGCCATTTCGTGGAGCACCACGGCCTAGGGCTTATCCCGCCCTTTGCTTCTCCACCGGCGCCGGCGCTAACACGCATCCACTGGGCTTCTGGGCGGGTATTGCGGTCAACTCCCAGCCCATCATCTCGAAATAGATTCGTTCAATTTCCGTGGCAATGTTCGGCCACTGATAATGGTCACGAATGCGGCATTTTGCGGCCTGTCCCGCGGCCTCCCGAACCGCCGGGTTTGCGATTAGGAATCGCAGGCGATCCGCCAGGTCCGCAACGTCGCCGCGCCGGAAAGTGAATCCCGCGCTGTCGATAGCTTCCCGATTTTCCGCAACATCGCTGGTGAGCACACACAGCCCTGCCCCCATCGCATCCAGCAAGGCGAGGGATAAGCCCTCGAGATCGGAGGGCAAGACGAATAACATGGCATTGGTCAGCAACTCGTTGAGAGATTCGCCTGAAACCCAGTCCAGCATCTTGATCCGCTCGCTGGCATGAGTTCGTAGTTGGCGTGAATAGTCGTCGCAGTAGCTCGACGCTCCCGCCATCACTAATTTTATTTCAGTGTCCAACCGCTCATACGCCTCCAGCAGGAGATGACAGCCCTTTTCCGGTGAAAACCTCCCCAGAAACAGAATGTATCTTCCTGGCTCAAGACCCCAATCAAAGATCTTGTCAGCGAAAGGCCGTGCACGCAGCAAGCCGCCATTCGGCACGTAAGATGTCTCGATCCCGTAGTTTTCCCCATAGTGCTGCTGCAAGGTTCGAGAGACTACCATCGTGGTGCTGGGAAGGCTCACCGCCGCGCGCTCGCCAAGCCGCAGGAGGGCAGAGGCTACGCGGCCCCATTTCTTGCGCTGCCAGTCGAGCCCCTGCACGGTGACCACCGTTTTCTTGCCCGCAAGTCGCGGAATGAACGAGAACAGTGCCGGCCCCAGCGCGTGGTAATGCACCACATCGCAAGGCTGCACGAAAACATGGAGTGTGCTGAGGAATGTGTGCACCAACGTTTCCATGTGCTTGGACCGGATCGTGGGCAGCCGCACTACGCGCATGCCATTGTGCTGTTTCACCGGCGGAGTGAAGTACGTCCGGCAATACACTGTGACCTGGTGGCCCATTCCCGTCAGGCGTTTCCCAATCTCTTCGTAATAGGTCTCAATCCCGCTGTACTTCGACACAACTCCCCGGCCGCCAATGAATGCGACCCGGAGCCTTGGTTTCTGTAACTCTTCAGTCGTGAGGGAACCGCGAGCCGCGAAAGCTGGCGCAAACGCAAGTTGCTTCACTGGAACGAAGCCGTTACTTCCCACTCGATCCATCGCAGGTAGTGCCGTAGTCGCAGTGGGACTTGTGTTTTGGGTTCTGCCTTGCTTCCAATTGTTCGAAGAATGCTTCGTTCCGCTGGCCAGGCGCTCGTACAAACCGACCAAGGCCTCGTAGTGTCTCTGCGGTGTGTGCTGTTGCCGCACCTGCTCCCGACCTGCTTGCCCCATTTTCTCCGCGAGCTCCGGTTGAGAGCTGAGAAACTCGATAGCCGATGCCAACTGCTCCACGTCGCCCGTCCTGTACAACAGTCCCGTCTTGCCCGCGTGCACCAATTCCCGCCGCGATCCCAGGTCCGTGGATACCACGGCTCGCGCTTCCGCATAGGATTCCAGAATCGTCTTGCCCAGCGTTTCATACGCATGGGATGGCAGCACAGTGAAGCGCGAGTTCGCAATCGTGCGCTCCAGGTCCATCCCACGCAGATGGCCGGCAAACTCCACATTAGCCAACCCTAACTCGATAGCCAGCTCCCCCAACCTGCCGCGCTCCGGTCCGTCTCCCGCTACGATTAGGCGGAGATTTGGCAGGCGCTGCATGGCGCACAGCAAGTCGTCCACACCTTTTTCGGGCGACAACCGGCCAAAGTAAAGCAGCGGAGCATTTTCTGACACGCGTTCCGCAATCGTCTTGACCGGCTGGAAGTGGGGAAGAACCTCGAACTTGGCCGTGTCCCAGCCATGCTCTACAAACTTGTCGCGTACAAACAGGCTGGGCGCAAGAAAGCAATCCACGCATTTCCGGTATGTGCCCAGCCATTTGTGAACGTAGGCCTCCGCCACCAGCGTCATCCGTGCGCCCCAGCCCGGATAACATTTCTCCTTCAGCGCGTGCCAGAATTCGCCTCCCTTGCACGCTTCGCAAGCGTCTCCGCGCAAAACCAGGTTATAGCTGGCGCACAGCACCTTGAAGTCATTCAAGTGATAGACGACCGGAACTTTCTGCGCCTTCAGTTCCCATAAAATCGATGGCGATAGATGGTGATAGATGTTCCGCACGTGGGCTACATCCGGCCGAAATTCTGCGATCATCGCCCGAATCCGACGCCGTGCCTCGCGTGAATAAATCGCATGTCCAGCCAGTTTCATCTTCTGGAGCCATCCGCTCTTATTTTTGAAATCAATGTGCGGCATGAAATGGTGATCGTAGGGCGTGGGGCTGCCTCGCGGATCGGCCATCGAAAACAGAGCCACTTCATGCCCTTTGGAACGCAGGAGTTCCATAGTCTCGAACAGGTAGACCTCGGTCCCGCTGAATGGGTAGTTATATTTGTTGCAAAACAAGATCCTCATGAGGAGGTCTCCGATCCTGATTTGTAAAATCTTGGGTTGCGATCAGATGCAGGAACCGGTCGCCAAAGTGATTCAGGTTTTTTCTGCGATTAAATTTGTGAAAGATTTGCTCTTGTGCGGCGCGCCGGATCGAGTCCAGCGTGCTCACCGTATCGCGCTTTTCCGAGCGCATCATTGTGTCGAGGAAAAGAATCCTCTCTACAAAATCCTCCAACGAGCCGGGCGTGTATAGGAATCCCGTTTTTCCGGGTATGACGATCTCCGGGATTCCCGTGATCGCGGGCGCGAGTACCAATCGGCCCCGGATCATTGCTTCCATGAGCACCAGCGGAATTCCTTCGCTGCGGCTGGTGAGTACAACTACATCGGCCCGCTGGTAGAGTGAATCCATCTGCGACCGGGCCACGTGCCCGAGCAGGGTGAGCCGTTCTTCTAAACAGTTTTTGCAAATAAACGACTCCAGACGACGTCGCTCTGGTCCTTCACCCGCAATTACACACTTAAAGTCGAGTCCACGGTCGCGCAGTCGAGCACAGGCGCGAGCCAGAAATGCGTGATCCTTCACCGTATGCAGGCGCCCTACGGCCAGCAAAGTTAAAGTCTGGTGCTCACTTCGGCAGGCTTTCTCTGCGGACTCCGCGGGTACCATCGCATCTACGCCCAATCGCGACACAATGATCTTCGCTGGATCAATCCAGGGGAAATGCTCCAGAATGTAGCGGCGGTTGTACTCCGAGATGGTTATGCAAAATCGGCAATTCTTCAGTTTCGCGTCGAGATAGGCGCCTTTGACCAGCAGATCGGATCCGTGCAGCGTCAGGCTGAAACTTACCCCCAACAAACGAGCCGCTACCATCGCGATCCACGATCCGAAATAACCGTGATGTACGTGAATGTGATTCACTCCTCGTTTCTGCAGCAGCAAGGCGTAATAAGCCCCCAGCCAGGTGTGCAGCAGAGCTTTCAGTCGACGCTCGGGCGATTCCTTCCCCGTCAGGAGCAGCCGCTTCACCAAGTCCGCAATCCGCTCCCAGCGACGCACCACCAGCCCGACAGCCCGTAGAAGAGTCAGCACTCGCAGGGGTTGGAGGCAGAGAATTTCTGTCCCTGAAAATGTGTCGAGCGATCCATGTGGTACCGCGTCCGGTCTTCGCACACTCCCCGGAATAACCTTCACTCCCCGCCGCTGCAGTTCCTGGATTTCTTCGCCCACGTAGGGCTCCAAAGCCGCAGGAAATTGATTCGCAAGATAAGCAACCGTGAGCACGGGATTGTGGGGATATTGGAGACGAGACTTAGTCAACGGCGACGCGAAATACGCGAAGAGACGGACCTGCGTTGCGTTCTAAATCTTCAGCCGCGCGGCGGTTCTGCGCTGCCAGCATCCCTGCCAAAGTGAACAGGAGCCCATTCACGAACTGATAGTTCATGACGACAACCGCTGCATTCACCCAATAGATGCCGAGCAAAACCGGCCACATAGCGTGGAACTGATCATTCAGCAGACCAGCGCGTTCGGCCCGCGGAACCGGACCTCGTCCAAGCTTCCAAAGCTCCCACATCAGCCATGCATAGAGTGCCAAACCGAAGATGCCGTGCTCCACCAACAGTTCGAGGTAGGTGTTGTGGGGATACAATTCTTTTTCCTTGTAGCCGCTGACGTGCCGCGCCAACTCCGCGGGCATTTGATTTACTCCCCACCCGGTAAGGGGCTTTTCCAGAAACATCTGCCAGCCGCCGGCGTAGACCGCCTCGCGGAAATCGACGGGGCCGGACTCGTGCAGCCGATCCATGAGCGCGCGCCGCTCATCATTAAAGCTCAGGGTGATGAGTATGCCAACAGCTCCCACCATCGCCACGGCAACGCAAACGCGACGGAGCCTCCGGTTGTTCGAGCGCAGGATCAGAACCCCCACGCTGGCAACGAACGAGAGCCAGACGGCACGAGTCATCGTCGCCAGAATTGCAATTGGTACGGAAGCCAGCAGCACAGCAGCTTTCACACCGCGAATTCTTCCGCGTAGAAACGCGTGCAGCGCCAGCAGGCCCAGAAGGTTCAATGAAACCCCATTCGCCACGGCCTGCAGCAGCGGTCCTCGCGCCCGGTCAGCGTGGTAACCCAGGCTTTCATCCAGGATGAAGCGCGGAAAAATCAAGGACTTGGCGCCAATCATGAATGCGATCGAAGTGAAACAGAGATAGGCCAGCACCACCAGAGCGAAGCACTCGAACCGCCGAAGCCGGCACTCCTCGCGAAATACCAGGCCCGCGAGATGAAACAGTGCGAACGGCGCAATAAACTTTGCTGCCAGCAGGCACCAGGTCTGGTTATCGAACGGTTGCCCGACTACGCTCACGACCGCTAAAAGTGTCAGCCCGATCATCGGCCATGTCGCCCGCTCTACCACCACACACCTTTGCCGCGTCACAATCGCTCGTCCCGCTACTCCGAGTACCAGCAGCACAAATGCCACTCGATCAATCTCGTAGAAGGGCACATCGGGATGACGCAGCAACATGGCCGTCAGTGCCGCGAGGAACAGTACAGTGGGCGCCGTCGTCATCGCTTGCAGCAGGCGCAACCACACCTGAAGGATTCTGCTAGATACCCCTCCTGCCGAAGCAACCGATAGTCCCACCCTCGCCGAAGCGGAGGACATCAGTCCCCGCTCCCCCGCAGGACTGCTCCTGCGGTCTTTAGCAGAATCCGCATGTCCATGCGCAGGCTCCAGCAGTGGATGTACTCAATATCCAAGTTCATTCCGGTTTGAAAAGATGGATCCCGCCGTGCCGTCACCTGCCAAAGTCCGGTCATTCCCGGGATCACGTCCAGTCGCGGCAAGTGTTCAATCGCATATTCGGAAACATCATCCAACGGATGTGGCCGCGGTCCGACCAGGCTCATCTCGCCTTTGAGCACGTTCAAGAGCTGCGGAAGCTCGTCCAGACTGTAACGGCGCAGGAATCGTCCGATCCGCGTGATGCGCGGATCGCGCGTGATCTTGAAAAATGGACCCGACCGCTGATTTCGCTTTCGCAGTTTTTCTTTCAGATCGTCCGCATCTCTCACCATGGTGCGAAACTTATAGCAGCGAAATGGTTTGCCCTTGCGTCCCGCGCGCGGTGCTGTATAAAGCACAGGCCCCGGCGAACCTAGTTTAATGAGAATTGCGATCAGTGCCAGTGCTGGCGCCGTGAGGATGAGCGCGGTCCCGGCTGCTGCCACGTCCAGCACACGTTTCGTCAGCAATCCCCCGACCGGCAGTTCTTCTTCGTGCAGGGAGATAAGCGGAATGCTCCCAATCCTTTGCGATTCCCGCGCCGGCTCGCAACCAAACAGGTCGGGCGCCATCTTCACGTCCAGCCGCAATTGCCGCGCCAAGTGCAGCACGCGCAGCGTAAGGTCCCGATCATGCGGCGCGGCCAGAATCACCTCGTCCACGAATCCAGTGCGAGCCAACTCCGCCAGGTCGCTTGTGCGACCCACTACGCCGTTTCCCAGCGGCTTCCTGTCGTCCAGAAAGCCGCTAACCGAGCGGTCCATCTCCGGATGCTCGTCCAAGTAGTTCGCTATCCGCCGGCCCAGTTCACTTGCCCCGACGATGAGCACATTTCGCGTACCTCGCATGGCACGTACGCCCCGCAGTTGGCCTTCGCGCTCCGCCCATCGCCGCCCCAAAAGAGTGCCGAAGTGCAGGATGCCCGCGCTCCAGACAAGGGCCGCTGCCAGCGCTGAGAGGCCCTGCAGTTGCAGCGCGGCGCTCAGTACCAGCGTGGCCCAGAAGACAGCCTTGCCCACTGTCCGCATTTGCGTGCGCAAATCCGTGTCCTCAGCGCGCAGCCCGTCAGGACCGCTCACTAAGTTGATCAGAGTCCCGTGCAGCAGCGCGATGCCGAGAAGAGTCGGCGAAATCGACGATGTGAGCAACGAGCCGGAAAACATCGGCATATGCGGGAATACCCCGTGAAGCCGCAGCGATATCTCAGCGACCAGAACCCAGTTGAGTGTCACCAGCAGATAGTCCCTCAGCGCCCGCGGACCTTGCTTCCGGCGGTGGCTGCCAGAGGATGATCCTGGAATCAGCCGAGCCGCCCACACGGTTCCCCGAGGTTTCTGTTGCCTTGGATGGAAAACAGGAGAAGACATGGAAGACACACTTCAGACCAGTTCCAATTCGTACCCCTTGATCTCAACTGCCAGCGAGCGCTGGATCGACTCAATTGAGATCACCAGCTTTCCCTCTTCATGTTGCATAAGCACTCCTTCCAATCCGTGCAGGCAACCACCCCGGATCCGCACGCGCTGTCCCGCCTTCACGAACGAGTGCAGGGAAAAGAGTCCGTTCTCTCGCAATAGCAGTTGCAGATCCTCGATCTGCTTCGGCGGGACAGCGGCCATGATCCCTCCGAACCTTACGAAGCCGATCAGCCCGGCGGTGTGCAACACCGCTTGCCGCGCATCCCGTGACTGATCGATATGCACAAACGCATATCCCGGAAACAGAGGAATCGTCACTACCTTCTGCCGGTCGCTCCATGTGTGATGTTCGGTCAGCATTGGCAGGTAGGCCTCGCACTCCTTGCGGTGAAGCTCTGCCATGACTTTTTTCTCAAATCGGTATCGAGTCTGAACCGCAAACCACTGCGGCAGGGATGCCTCTTCCGCATGCAGCCGTGTTTGCGTCGAGAGCACGACGCATGCCGCCGGAACCCCATAGCTACCGCTCATTGAGTCCCATTGCGATTATCGTTTTCTTTTGCACAGGGTTTCAGTTCTTACAACACCGCAGCACGTACAGACTGCGGTCATTTCCACTGCCGGCTTCGAGATTTCAAGAAGCCTTTTAATCGCAATTGCCTCAACTGTCTACAACCGCCGGTAAATCCGCTCCGGGACCGGAAACGTTCTCGCGCTCAGTACTGTTCCCAGAATCCGGCACTGCGCACCCTCCAGTGTTTCTTTGATCTGGCGAGCGGTCACTTTCCGCGTGCTATGAGCCCGCACTACGAGAATAATTCCGTCCGCCAATTGTCCCAGCAAAGCGGCCTCGCTCGACGTGCCTGCAGACGGCCCGTTAATCACGGCATACTCAAATTCATTCCGCAGTGCCGCCAAGTGGGAAAGCCAATCGAGTCCTGTCCCTGATTCTTTGCCGTATTCGCCGAACCCAATCCCAGGTACCCGCCACAAGTTGATCGCCATTTGAGTAGACGAGGACTTGATCGCAGGAGTTCCTGGAGAATAAGGCCGAGAGTATGCCTTTTCTGCTATTCCTTGTCTACGGTCCGCGATGGCGACATGGGAACGTGTCTCGAGGGCCAGAGCCTGTGCCACCCGGTCGCATATATTTGCCACGTCGATGTGCGATTCCGCCGCGCAAAAGACGACCTGTTTTACCGGCCGGTCCCGGCTGGCAAAGAACACCCGCCGCACCAAGCCCCGAATCTGCTCCCGTGCGAAGTCCTCAGGGTTCCAATCCTTCGTCTCGCCAAAGGCCCCAGCCCGCGGCAACACGGTTCCCCGCTCCGATGACCCTATCAGTGCGGATCTTCCCAGCACTTCCGCATTCGCGCTCATCTGATCTCCTTCAGGCGGATAACCGCCTGCCCGTTCCTTCCGGTATTGAAGCCAATACCGGGATTTCCAAACACGTCAACACTTCCTCCGGAGTGCGCAGCGCAGGGTCCAGATAATCTGCTGCGAACGCGGCTCCCGTGCCCGAAGTCAGAGCCGCCACAAAGCCCACCCCTAAGACCACCCCGGCCGGCCACACCGGCAGTGCGGGCACGACCGGTTGTTCGGCGATGGCAACATTAACGATGCCATCTTCGTCCAAGGCATCGCCCATCCGTGCTTCCTCCCGTTTCTTCACATACAGCAGGTAGTTCTCCTCCGCCGCCTTCGCGCTGCTGGCAAGGTCGTCTTGGGTAATTGCATCGTCCCCAAGTTGGCGAGCCAGGGTGCGATATTCCGCTAGGTGCGCACTCGTGGTCTTCTCCCGCGCTTCCAATCCCTTCATCTCAACTTGTGCCTTCTGTAGTTCTGCTTTGGCCCATTCATAGTCGGCGTCCTTGTCCGTAGTTTCGTCGCGCACAGGCGTCATGTTCTCGGCCGCGATCGCAGACTTGGCCTGAAGGATCTGTTGTTCCACCTCCTTCACCAGGCGGTGGTTGGGCTCGAACTTGGTCAGCAACTGCGTCTTCTTCAACTCGAGATCCAGGAGGCTTGCCTTCAACGCCCGCAACAACTCCGGATTGTCCGCCGTGCGTACTTGCGTGATGGTTCGCTCCGGTAACCTCGCCAACTGAGAATCAAGCTCTTGAACTCGATTCTCGGTCTCCGACATATCCACCCGAGTCTGCCGGTAAATCGCCTCTACAGCGTCGAGTCGTTGCAACACAAGATCACGTTGCTGTGCGGCCATCACCACGTCGTGGTTGTTTGTGAATGCCACCAGCTTCTGCTTGGCTTCCTCCAGTCGCTGCCGTGACTCTTCGGTCTGCTGGTCGAAGAAATGAAGCTGTCCCGTCGGCCGGTGGACCTCCATATGTTTTTCCAGATAGATGCCGGCTTCTGACCGCAGCACCCGCGCCGCCAGTTGAGGATCGGCCGCGTCATAGCTCACTGCAATCAGGTTGGTTTTTTTGATCGATTCCACGTTCATCCGGTTGGCCAGCTTCTTCGCAGCTCGCTCTACACGTGCCGCCTGCTCTTCGTGGGGTCGCAGCCATCGCAACCAGTCATGTGCAGCCAGGTCGTTGGCCTCCGCCACGCGACGCAAAACGTCGTCATCCCTCAGTAATTCCACTTCTGAATTCAGTTCCTCTTCAGTTACCTCTACCCGGGAAAAATCGGGAGGAGCATTCTCCTGTGCGGCCACGGGAGGATCGGCTCGTCCTCGCCGCACCAGCACGCGCAAGTGGGCGCGGTATGTGGCTCCAGCAAGTGCATAGACCACAGCCAGCACGAACACCAAACCCGAGACGCCCACGAAAAGTTTCCGCTGGCGAAACAGGACCATCGCCAGCTCGCGCATCGTCGGCGATACGAGTTCTTCTTTTCTGCGAGTTGGATCTTCTTCGAGCATCCGGATTGAGCTGTGTCGGTTCCTAGAACTGTGTGGAACTTACGTACATGCTTAAGGCAGGCTTGCTGAGAAACTGCTCGATCTTCGAGATGGCGTTTTGGGGAACAAACACCAAATCGCCGGGGCGCAGTTGGGGGACCTCGCCCAGGCTTCGTTCCTTCAACATCTTCTTCAGGTCGAAAATGCGCGCTTCCACCAGATCATCATTTACATGACGGAACAGAAGCACCTGGGAATGCTTGGCCTCGTGGGTAAAACCACCCGCGATTTGTATCGCCTCCATGACGCTTGTGTCCGCCCGCAACTCGTACTTGCCGGGATGTCCTACTTCTCCTCCCGCCACAAAATAGGGATGCTCGAAGTCTTTCAGCGCCACCGCTACCTGCGGATCGTGCAGATATCCGGTGTATGCCTGCCGCACAGCCAGACGGAACTCCTCCAGCGTTAGTCCCTGGGCCTGCACCGGGCCCGCATCTTTCAAGGAGACATATCCGTCAGGTTGTACCGTGAGCGTCTGGTCGAACTCCGGCGAAAGCGTGAAACTCAACGTCACCACGTCACTGCGGGTCAGCCGGTAAAGCGGACGGCGTTCCCCTCCGAGCCGAGGGTTTCCCATGCCGTCCGCTTGTCCGGGTTTTGCGACCGCTATTCCTGTGCTTCCCACCCCAGCCCCGGTTTGGCCGGATGGAGAAGACTGTAGGCTTGTTCCCAGGTCCTGCTCCCGTTCTTCTTCCTGGGCGAACGCGGCCACGCAAAGCTGCAATAACAACAAAGCCATCACCGTAACTCTTGTCCAGCCATCGAAAGGCTTCATTGGGTAATGGGCTCTATTTTCCTGGATTCCGAGAGCCGCTCAGCATCGCAGCTCTCTTTGGGCAAGATAACTTCGTGCGGATTTCGCGGCAAGACATGGGAAGTGCTGTCCACTAACGGGGTCATGCCGGATTTGCCGCCGAAATGTGTCAAACCCGGAGTACCGCGGGTCTTCTTCGCGCCGTGCCTTTGGGTTAGGGCCGCAAGACTGCGCTCTCACTGGATACCTACAAAAGTAGACTTGCATGTTCACGAAATCACATGCCGCTCAAAAGGGAAGGCTCGATGGTGTGGCATCAAAGCCATGTTGCTGCGGTATTCACCGCGAAACTTCCTCAAGATCTCCAGAGCTAAGTCTTGCTCTCTGTTTTTCCACAGCATCGAAGCTGGTTTTCCCGATTTGAATACCGCGACGAAATTTTGTGACGTCTTTCCTTGAGTACTGCGCCATGCACCCCTAAGATCACGACACGACTTAATACCGTTTCCTTCGGGAGCCTGCTTCATGAGTCCGTCATCATCTAACTCTTTGGCCGCAGTCACCGTCCTCATCGCGGATTCCAGCCGGATGCAGGCGCAACTACTCACCAGCGCCTTGCGTCGGCGCTCCGAATTCCGCATCTTCACCTGCCCGGTTGACACCGCTTCGATCCTTCAGGCGGTCGCCTCCACTCCTGCCAAGGTGGTTGTTCTCTCTCTGAATCACTCCGCCAACATCGCCAACCAGCTGGCGGCTATGCGCCGCGTTCATCTTTCCCATCCTGCCATTGCCAAGGTTCTCTTGGTCGAGTCCTACGACCGCGAACTGGTGGTCAGCGCTTTCCGCTCCGGCGTCCGTGGTGTTTTCTGTATTTCGGATGCGCACTTTCGCCTGCTCTGCCGGTGCATTCAGCGGGTCGCTGCCGGTCAGATCTGGGTGAATACGGAACAGATGAACTTTCTGCTCGATCTGATCTCTGAAGTGCCTTCGCTGCGCGTTCTCAACTCCAGCGGCCATCCGCTCCTCACCCCGCGCGAGGAACAGGTTGTCGCCCTCGTCGCCGAAGGCCTCAGCAATCGCGACATTGCCCGGGAGCTCAACCTCAGCGAGCACACCATCAAGAAGTACGTGTTTCGCATCTTCGACAAGCTGGGCATTTCATCCCGCGTCGAACTCGTTCTCTATGCAGTCAACCACGGCGATCCCCGCCAGGCGGAATGGCTCACTGGCGTGAGCCATTCCGCGGACTCCTAGGGACAGGATTCGAAAACAGGTGCTCAGCGCTCCAGTTTGAAAACCTTGCCCCGCGCCTGTATAAATCTGAGGACGGAACTCTGTGCCTGACGACTCCTCCAACCCCGGCTCCAATCCTCAACCTCGCGGCACGACCATCATTGCCGCCGGCCTGCTGCTCGCTGCTCTGGCGCTGGTGGTTCTCTACACCAGCCGCCGCGCATTCCTCAGTCCTCTGGCGTTGGTCGTGGTCGCCGCCATCGGCGTGGTCGCATTGCTCTTGCAACTTCGCCTGCGTCCCGATCTTTCTTCTTCGCTTCGAGCGTCTTCCGCTCGAGGTCCGCTCTGGCTCAACGGCCTTGGCGTCGCCTTCGGCGTAGGAGCGGTATTCGCCGACATTCTCCACCTGAACGGAGTTTTTATGCTGATCGCCGCGCTTGGAGCCGTCGTGTCGTTTGCCCTGAGCGGCATCATCGTCCTCGGCGCCCTGCGCAAACGCCGGTGAAACCGGCATCCGCCCTCGGTTTTCGCACTTCCGGATAACCCGCGCCTTGTGGTTGGAGATAGAGTTTCTTGGATTGGAATTTGAGAATCAGAAACCTTGACGCCATAATTCGGAAGCCGATCTACGGCTTAAACTCTACCGCGACGGTGGTCTCAACCACCGTCGGCCTACCGTCAATGCGGTAAGGCTCGAACCGCCACCATCGCAGAGCATCCGTCGCGGCCTGTGCCAGCACCTCAGGCCCATTCTTCGCGTGCACATCCACTACCGACCCGTCGCGTCCTACCACCACATCCAGAACGATGACTCCTTGTATCTTCCCCGCCCGAGCGGCTGCCGGATAGCCGGGATCCACGCGATGAGTCACCAACTTCTCCATCACATCGGCTGGAACCTGAGCCTGAGGCTGCTGTTCCGCCGTCGTTACGCTTCTCCGCAGACTCGACTCCAGATCTTCCCACCCGCGATTCCAGCGCCACCACAAAGCTGCCACTAAGATTGCGGCCGATACCAGCAGGACGATCCATCGCCGCCTGCGCCGCTCGCGGGATGGAGGCCTGGCACCACCCGATCCCACTCTCTCGGGAGCCTTCCCGGCAGCTACTTCGATGGGAACCTTCGCGCGTACCCCGGGTTCTGGTTCCGCCCTCGCTTCTCCGGCCCAAGCGCGAATCGCCGCCTGCTGCTCCGCCGAAAGTCCCACAAACTCCATCCCCGAGCGCAGCTTGTCGTGATGCCGCACCAGTGCCCGCGTGCGCAACAGTCCCGCCACCAGCGGCAGGCTGATCTCCACTGCGACCGCCTCACCCGGCAATAGCTCCCCCGCCACCACCGCGGCTATGCCGCCCTCGCCCAGATTCACCAACCGTCCCGGCAAAGTATCCGGAATCCCGGAACGCAGCACGGTCACATCCAGCGGCGCCTGCACGCGGTAGCGCGGCCCCCGCCGTCGCGACGGCTGATCCCGGCCCGGTGCTTGTCCCCCTGCCGCCATTCAACCCCTCTGGTCTACTTCAGGATCGTGAAAGATCCTACTTGTTGTGAGCCCTCAACTCCAATATCTCGCTCCTGTTTGCCACCAGCACCACGCTTGCCATGCCAATGAACAGTCCGTGTTCCACCACTCCCGCCATATCGCTAAGCTGCCGCGCCAGCCCATCTGCATCCGGAATCTGCCCGAACCGGCAATCAAGAATGTGATTGTTCTCGTCGGTCAAAAACGGCTTCCCATCCGTTCCTCGCCGAAGTTCAACCTCCGCTCCCAGCGCCTCGATTTTCTTCGCCACCACCGCCTGCGCGAACTTGATCACTTCCACTGGCAACGGAAACTTTCCCAACACCGAAACTCTCTTCGTCGCATCGGCCACAATCACGAGCTGCCTGGTTGCCGAAGCCACAATCTTTTCCCGCAGCAGCGCGCCGCCCCCACCTTTAATCAATCGCAACTGCGGATCAACCTCGTCCGCTCCGTCCACCGTTACATCGATCGCCTGACATTCATCGAACGTGGTCAGCGGAATCCCCAGGCTCGCCGCCATTTCCCGCGAACGGTCTGAGGTAGGTATGCCGCGGATTCTCAACCCACTCTTCACCTGCTCGCCCAGCAGCTGAATGAAATACGCCGCCGTGGACCCCGTCCCCAGCCCGACCACCTGACCATCCTTCACGAACCGCAAGCTCGCCCGTGCCGCCGCCTCTTTTTCCTGATCGTTTGCCATAGGTTTTTGTTGCCGAGGACCCGGCTGCTGCACGTTTACCTGAAACTCTTCTCCACGTAGACCAAATATCCCGCCAGCGCCAGCCCAAACAACACCGTCAGAATCGTCACCAGATCTACGATAAATCCCGCCGGCTCAAACTTCCCTTCATCCAGTTGTGCTCGTGTTTTTCGATATCGCGCCAGCCCGGCCACCACCATTACCACTCCCGCCAGAATCGAGCTCATTCCCATCCACACCGAAAGCCCCGTAGTCTTCGAAGCCAGGCCTTGGAACGCCGTTAACTGCCGCATGGCAATGGCGAACCGCCCAATCGCGAACCCAAACACCACAATCGCCACGCTGGTCCGCACCCACGCCAGAAATGTACGCTCGTTGGCTAAATGATCGCGGGCTCGGTTGGAATCCTCAATCACACGGCCTCCCCTTGATGGCACTATGATGACAATTGGATGACGACGGCAGCATTATTCCATAGCCTTCGCCACCAGCGCGCCCACAACCGCAATATTCTTGATCAAGTCCTCCGGCACGCCGTGCCGTTGCTGCAGATATTCCGGGCTATTGTAGGAAACCCAAACCTTGCCGTTCTCGTCTTCCCACACCAGCGCCTTCAGCGGCAGATCAATCGCCACCGTAGGCGCGGCCACCATGACTGGCGTCCCTCCCTTCGGATTGCCGAAGATCAACAGCTTTGTTGGCCGCATCTTCATCCCGACCTTTTCCGCCTCGCCGCTGTGATCTACCAAAGCGAACACCCGCACGCCGCGCTCGCTGAGAATCGATTCCAGCCGCTTCACGGTTTCCTCTACCGAGTACGGACTCGCAATCTGCAAAACCCCGTTGCCTTGCATAACCTTCTCCTTGATAGCGTTGTCATCCTGAGCGAAGGTTGTGCTTCGCGACAGCGAAGCGCAACCGCAGTCGAAGGATCCCTCGCACCCGCCGCGACTTTGGCCTCGAAAGGCGTTTCCATCACCGCTCGCGTTTTTTGCCGCTGACTTGAGGCCGCGTAAACCAACGCGTTTTCTTTCACCGCCCCGCAATCATCTTTCCCAGAATCTCCTTCAGAATCTTCGCCGCCACCGTCGCCGTCATTCCCGAAACATCCTGCACAGGGTTGTACTCCACAATATCCGCCCCAACGATCGTCACCTTAATCGCGTGCAGATGAGCAATCGCCTCCCGCACCGTCATGCCGCCCGGCTCGCGATGCGAGATTCCCGGCGCGAACGCCGGATCGAGCACGTCCATGTCGAACGAAATATAAACCGGCCCGTGAATCTGCAGCCGGTCGTAAGCAGGCAGCGCACGCATCTCCACCACTTCGACGCCGAATCTCGCCGCCTGCTCGCGCTGATGCCCAACCATCGTCCGAATTCCCACCTGCACCAGCCGCTTCGCCAGCCGTTGCTCCATGATGCGCGCAAACGGACAAGCGTGCGATATCCTGCTGCCTTCGAACTCGTCATACAAATCCGGATGCGCGTCAAAATGAACGATCGTCAACTCGGGATAGCGCCGTGCAAAGGCCTTGAGGATCGGATAGGTAACCGAGTGGTCTCCGCCCAGCGACACCGGAAGCTCGTTCTTCTCCAACAACTCGCCCACCACGCGCTCGATCTCCACAAAATCATCGGCAACGCTCTCCTGCGAATTTCTCAGCTGCAAATTACCCGCGTCCGCAAACGCCCCCGCCGCACCCAAGTCCACGCCCAGTTCTGTCCACTTGTTGGAAGCATCGCAGTCCATGGCCTCGCGAATCTTCGCCGGCGCGCCCGCCGCACCCCGCAGATAAGAAGAGTTCACATCCAACGGAATTCCGAGCAGAGTTGGCATGGCTTGTTTCCTCCGCATGGGAGTGGTTCATGCAGTCTACATTGGTTCCAAGCCTGCCCACCGGCCTAAGGGGATTACCTGATGAAGCAGTTTGCAATCTGTGGAATTTTATTAACCAGATCTTCACATTCGCTATGGAATTCGCTATAGAATTTTGACGAATCCTCGGATTTGCCGTATCTTTCCGCCGTTCACATGCTTATCCTGTGGATTTTTTTCTTCGGGAATTCATCTCCGTGAAACCTTCCCGTAGCCGAGCTCCGAGTACCATGGCATGCGTAGTCATTTCCGTACAGCGCTCAGGAGAAAGTTCATGTCTTTAACGTCATAGTGTAGTTCTCCCGGCCCAAACTGTTCCCTGAGCGGGGCATAGCGCGCTAGAGACCAAGCATTTGATCTGATTGCAAATCTTGGAACCAATGTTGAAGAACCTCCTCATAGTCGTCTCCCTGTGCTTGACTCAGTCGCTTTCGGTCCTCTATGCACGGGATGCGCAGGAAGCTTGCTCGCGCCCCTTGCCCGGTAGCGTAGTTACCGAGCCGGAAGATCTGCGCAGCCGCAACGGGGTGCTGAAAGTTGAGTTAACGGCCCTCAACACAAAGCAGAGCGACGGAACCACTCGTTATTGCTACATCGATGAGAACGGCGCAGAATCACCCACTCTTCGGGTGAATCCTGGCGATCTTGTCGTCCTAACCCTAAAAAATGACTTGACGGCTTTCAGCCCTGATGCCGTGACGACTGCCCACCAACACGTGCATGTAGATACCGGGAAGAACGGAAACTCGTGTGCCAGCGTCTTGATGACGCGGGAATCCACTAATCTTCATTTCCATGGTTTGACTATCCCTCCAGTCTGCCACCAAGACGATGTTTTACACACGTCGATTCAGCCTGGCGATCCGCCGTTCGAGTATCGATTCCGCATCCCGGAAAACGAGCCCGCCGGACTGTATTGGTACCATCCGCATATTCATGGGTTTACGAAAGAGCAGGTGCTCGGCGGTGCGTCGGGCGCCATCATCGTCGAAGGCATCGAGCGGGCGGACAGGGCGATCGCAGGATTGCCGGAAAGGGTTTTGATTATTCGCGATCAGGACCTGCTGAACCCCAACGCTCCGCCCTCGAAGTCGGAACCCGTTGTCCCCAAGATGCTGTTTGATCGGGATGGGGATGCAGCCAATACCGGTACAGGATTCGGCAAGCCGGCGAAGGATCTCTCGATCAACTTTGTGCCCGTACCCTATCCCGATTACCGGCCCGCTGTAATCGAGATGAAACCGGAGGAGCAGCAACTTTGGCGCGTGGTGAATGCGTCGGCAATTACCTACCTCAACTTGGAAGTTTTATTCGGCCACACACCCCAGCCACTTGGTCTTGTGGCCATAGATGGAGTTCCTCTCAACGAAAACGGACTGCCATCGTATTTCGTGGACTGGCAAACCCATCTCGCCGTACCACCGGGGGCGCGCGTGGAATTCATAGTGAAAGGGCCTGCCGAAGGCGCCTCGGGACTTCTCGTCACGAGGACTGTGAATACCGGTCCAAGTGGTGAGAACGATCCCAACCGCGCGATCGCCACAATCACTGCTTCCAAAGATGCACCAGAGCCACGCTCGGAGCTCGCCGCCTCGCCCCAAGCGCTTCCTCCTTTGCAGTTGCCGTGGCTGGGAAGCGTGGCTCCCGTGCGAATTCGAAAACTCTACTTTTCCGAGAAGCTTCTAGATCCGAACGACCCCAACAGCGCGACTGAGTTTTACCTCACCGTAGAGGGCCAAACATCTGCGCAGTTCGACCCAAAATCGGGAGTCCCGAACATCATTGCGAAGCAGGGAACAGTAGAGGATTGGATCATTGAAAACCGGTCAAACGAACTTCATGCGTTCCATATTCATCAGCTGCATTTCATGCTGCTCGATTACCGCGGCAAGCCTGTGAACGAGCCGTTTCTTCGCGATACCGTCAACGTACCTTTCTACGACGGCAAAGCTCTTGCATATCCCAGCGTCAGACTGCGGATGGACTTTCGCGACCCGAATACAGTGGGCGACTTTGTATACCATTGCCACCTTTTAGAGCATGAGGATGGAGGAATGATGGGGCTGATTCGCGTAGAACCATGAGCGGGTGAGGGCAGCTTCGGAGCGAATTGGTCTTCACTCAAAAATGAGCACGACTCGAAAACCAACGATTGCATGTTGCCGGAAAACGACTTGAAGTTTTGTGTCCAACTTTAACCAGCAGCCTAAACCTAACGAAGAGGAGAAGAGGAGAAATGACTTTCAAATCAATCGCATCAAAAGGGATGCATTATTTGCGCATTGGACTGGCCGGTCTTGCAATGTTCCAGTTTACAATCGGCACACCCTTCGCCAACGCCGCCGCCCAACCACAACGATCAGACCAATCTCGCGACTCGGCGACCACCACGCCTATCAAACACGTCATCGTGATCATTGGAGAAAATCGCAGCTTTGATCACGTCTTCGCCACCTACGTACCGAAAAATGGGCAGACTATAAACAACTTGCTTTCGGAAGGTATCATCAAGCTGGACGCCAATAAGAACGCAGTTCCCGGTCCTAACTTTGCAAAGGCTCAACAGTTGGCGGCGTCGGATACCGATACCTTCCTGCTGGATCCGCCGAAGCAGCCATTTCCCAACAACCAACTACCTGCGCCGCTGGTCGGCGGTCCCAGCGGCTCGGGCGGCTATTTTTCCGGCAGCAACCCCTGCGGAACCACCCCCCCGATTTCAGCGCTCAACTGTGCGCAACTCTCGGAAACCGGACTGCCGACCCCTCAATATTATGAGGATCTCGTCAGCGGTGGTACCGGACTCACGAAGTACACGCCCGATACCCGCATAACCAACGTCACGACGTTGCCGGCCGGTCCATTCCAGTTAACGAATGGCAGCACGTTCCTCTACAACGACTATGCGGCAAGCCCGGTCCATCGCTTCTATCAGATGTGGCAGCAGTTGAATTGCAGCCTCAAGCATGCCAGTGGCGACAATCCTTCTGGTTGCAACGCTGGGTTGTTTTCCTGGGTTGAGGTGACCGTCGGGGCGGGCACGAATGGCACGACGCAGCCGCCACTCTGCTCTTCTGACAACGGTGCGATTCCCTGCTTCACCTACAATTATTTGCCTAACGTTCCTGACGCAACAACCACGGGTGAAGGATCGACCTCACTCGCTTTTTACAACGTGCAGCGAGGCGATGCTCCCTACTTCAAGAGCCTCGCGGATACCTACACCATGAGCGATAACTTCCATCAATCCGTCAACGGAGGCACCGGCGCCAATCACATTATGTTCGGTCACGCCGATGCGATCTGGTTCAGTGACGCTCGCGGGAATCCTGCCGAACCACCGAACAACAAGGTGGTATACACCGCACCCTATAACGGAGGGCCCAATCCAGACGAGGGGACCGTCAATGAAGTTGAAAACCCCAATCCCGCCCCCGGCACCAACAACTGGTACAGCGAAGACGGCTATGGTAATAGCTACAATGCCGGCTATCCACCGCCCTATACCGTTTCGCCGGTTTCTGGCGGCGGATCGTACAGTGATTGCTCGGATCCCACACAGCCCGGCGTTGGGCCCATCGTGGCTTACCTCAACTCCCTCCGGATCGACCCGCGTTGTGAAAGGGGCCACTACTATCTGTTGAACAATTACAATCCGGGCTGGTTCGGCAACGGCAAGAATGCCTATATCGACCAGAATCCGTCCAATACTCCGTTTACGATCCCGCCTTCCTCGACGCCCAGCATTGGCGATGACCTCAACGCTAACAACATTTCGTGGAAGTACTATGGCGATCAATGGAACAACTACGTCAACGACCCCTACCAGCTTAATTATGGAACCAACGGGCCGAATGCCGACGAATATTGCAACATTTGCAACCCGTTCCAGTACGACACGTCTATCATGTCGAACCCGGCTCAGGTGGCAGCGCACATGAAGGATTCGGTCGACCTGTACTCCGACATTGCCCAAGGAACTTTGCCGGCGGTTTCCATCGTCAAGCCCAGCGGCTATGTCGATGGCCATCCGGCATCGTCGAAGCTCGATCTTTTTGAGGGCTTCACGGCAAAGATCGTGAATATGGTTCAGAACTCTCCATATTGGCAGGATACCGCGATCTTTATCACCGAGGACGAAGGCGGCGGCTACTACGACTCCGGTTACGTTCAGCCGCTCGACTTCTTCGGCGACGGCACGCGCATCCCATTGCTCGTGGTTTCAGCCTATTCAAGGGGTGGCCACATCACCCACGGGTATTCGGACCACGTCTCCATCCTCAAATTCATCGAGAGGAACTGGAACATCAGTACGGTTAGTTTCCGCAGCCGAGACAATTTCCCGAATCCGGTGACGAAGCCAGACAACCCATACGTTCCCGTGAACGGACCAGCGATTAGTGACCTGTTTGAGACATTCAATTTTCCCAGATGAGCTCTCCAGGTGTAATTGTTAGGCTCCTGCCGGCCAGGGAAAGATTCCTGGCCGGATTTGTTTGTTCGAGGGCGCTAGAATCCCTTAATTCCCCTGAGCATCCGTTATCCTATTACCTGACTCTTATGCCAAGCCAGAAATCCAAGTCTTCCAACGGCGGCGCAACAGCTGCCGTCGTTGAAACGTCAGCGAACCTTGAGCGCGAGCGCGTCTTCAGCGCCTTCCGCCAGTGGGGATACCTCGAAGCCGACCTCGATCCCCTCGGCTTTCTCCGTCCGCGCGCCGCTCCCGAACTGGAGATTGAAAGTGAATACGCCCGCGAAGCCCGCGCCATCTATTCCAGCACCATCGGCGTCGAGATCAACCACATCTACGCCCCCGAACGCCGCCGCTGGATTTACGAGCAGATGGAATCCCAACCGCAACCAGAAGACCACCCGCGCATTCTCGATCTGCTGATCCGCGCCGACGTCTTCGAACAAGTCATGCAGCAGCGCTATCTCGGCAGCAAACGCTTCTCCCTCGAAGGCGTCACCGCGCTGATCCCGCTGGTCGATGAACTTCTCGACACCGGTTCCCGCCTCGGCGCCAAGGAGTTGGTGATGGGCATGAGCCATCGCGGACGACTCAACGTGATCGCGCACGTCGCCAAGCGATCGCCCGAAGAAATCTTCGCCGGCTTTGAAGACGTCGACCCACGCAGCGTTCTCGGCTCCGGCGATGTGAAATACCACATGGGTGCGACCGGCGAGTACATCACCCGCAGCGGCGGCAAAGTTCACATCCATCTGGTTTCAAACCCCAGCCACCTCGAAGCCGTCGATCCCGTCACCGTCGGCCGCACTCGCGCCAAGCAGGATCGCACCGGCGAAGGCGGCCGCGAAAAATATCTCCCGCTTCTCATCCATGGCGACGCTGCCTTCGCCGGCCAAGGCATCCTCGCCGAAACCATGAACTACGCCGACCTTCCCGGCTACTCCGTCGGCGGCACCGTCCATGTGATTGTCAATAATCTGCTTGGTTTCACCACCAGCTACCTCGAAGAGCACTCCACCCGCTTCGCCGCCTGCATCGCCCGCCGCCAGTCGATTCCCATCTTCCACGTTAACGGCGAAGATGTGGATGCCGTAGTACGCATCGCCCGCCTGGCCACCGAATACCGCTACCAGTTCGGCACCGACGTAGTGATCGACCTCATCGGCTACCGTCGCCACGGTCACAGCGAAGTCGATGACCCCACCGTCACCCAGCCTCTGCTCTACAAAAAGATCAAAGAGCATCCGCCCCTGTGGGAAATCTACGCCGATGACATCGGCGCAACCGACGCTGCAGCGCAAGCCGTCGCTATCAGAACGGAATTCGAATCCGCACAGAAAAAAGCCGGCAAAGTCACCAAGAAGCCGTTGATGCGCGACCTGCCCTCATATTGGGACCAATACTACGGCGGTCTGCATAAGCCGGAGTTCGAAGTAGAAACCGGACTCTCATCCGACGAATTAGCCGAGCTTTCTAATCACCTCACGACTTACCCCGAGGACTTCCACATTCATCCGAAAGTGAAGAAGTTGTTAGAGCAGCGCGCCGAGATGGGCGCAGGCAAGCGCCCTGCGGACTACGGCATGGCCGAAGCTCTTGCCTTCGCCAGCCTGGTAAAAGCCGGCATTCCGGTTCGCTTGTCCGGCCAGGACTCCCGCCGCGGCACCTTCAACCAGCGCCACTCCGTTCTCGTCGATATCGAAAACGAGAATGAATACGTCCCGCTGGAAAACATCGCCCCCGGCCAGGCCCACTGCGGAATTCACAACTCAACTCTTTCGGAACCCGGCGTGCTCGGCTTCGAATACGGTTACAGCCGCGACTATCCCGAAGCGCTGGTACTCTGGGAAGCCCAGTTCGGCGATTTCGTAAATGTTGCACAAGCCATTATCGACCAGTTTATCTCCGCCGGAGAAGCCAAATGGAACCTGCTCTCCGGCCTCGTCCTGCTTCTGCCTCACGGCTACGAAGGCCAGGGACCGGAACACTCCAGTGCCCGCATCGAACGCTTCCTCCAACTCGCCGCGAAACACAACATCCAGATCACACAGCCTTCGAACGCCGCGCAATATTTTCACTTGCTCCGCCGCCAGGCCCTGCGCCACTGGCGCAAACCCCTGATCGTTTTCACGCCCAAGAGCATGTTGCGCCATCCCGATGCGTCCTCGCCGATCGTGGACTTTACCCACAAGAACTTCCAGAACGTAATCCCCGACACCGAAATCGGAGAAGCTGACCGCATCCTGGTCTGCACCGGCAAGATCGGCCACGAACTCCAGGCCGAGCGCAAGAAGAGAAAAGACAACTCCACCGCGATTGTTTTTCTGGAACAGCTCTATCCCTTCCCGGAAAAAGAACTCGCTGCCGAATTCGCCCGCCACGGCGACACTGGCGACATCGTTTGGGTGCAGGAAGAGCCCGCCAACATGGGTGCGCTTTTCAATATGCTTCCGCGTCTCGAACGCATCGCCGGGAACCGCCACGTGCTGTCAGTAAAGCGCAGCTCCAGTGCCAGCCCCGCCACCGGCAGCGCCAAAGCGCATGAAGTGGAACAGAAGACTCTGTTGACGCTGGCCTTCACCACGAAGGGGTAGGAACGAAAAGGATCATCGCAGGGAGGATAACCACAACTCATGTGGGGGACAGCCGCTTCGGCTGTCCAGCGAGCGGAGCGAGCCCCCGAGCCGGTGTCTTATCCGGCCTCTCCGTGACCGCCTTCCCGCCAGCCCCCGCCAACACCGCCCTAGTTCCTCCGGCACTCTCTCCCGCGAACAACTCCTCCAAACTCGGATATGCATAAATCGTAGGCGCATGACTCTGCATCAACCCGCCCGTATCTGCAGTCGGTCCGTAATTGCTGTGCACATCCCGCCCCAGCATCCGCAGCATCGCCATCAACTGCCCCCGATGATGCGATGTATGCGTCATCCTCCGTGTCATCACCCACACCCGCGACCGCTGCACATCGAAAAACTTCACATCTTCTTCCCACCACGCCTCATTCTTTTCCTGCAACGCCGCCAGCCGTTTCCCGCTGTCCTCGGCATACCGCTTCATAAACTCTAGCCGCGTCTCCTGCTTTGGCAGCGGAGGCGCACTCACATTAATTCCCAGCATGTTGCGGAACCACAGGTCTTCGCTCACGCACTGATGCACCATCTGCTCATCCACGCTGCGCCCCCGCGGATCGCCCTCCCGCGGACGCATCGGAAGATCTTCGTCCTGAAACTCGCTCCACACGCTGACCACCTTCACTCGCTCGGTAGCATACGTTTCGACAAGAAATGCGTATCTCATAGCCGCAAATGTTACCCTAATTTTCCGAATCAACCCCATGCCACGCCGCCCTCAACCCCTGCGCGTAGCCATCGACACCGGCGGCACCTTCACCGACTGTGTCTGGATCGACACCAGCGGCCGCCTGCGCATGGTGAAAGTCTTCTCCACTCCCACAGATTTCTCCCAAGCCATCGTCGAAGCCCTTCGCAAAATTGATCACGCAGGAGAATTCGTGATTCTCCACGGCACCACCGTCGGCACCAATACGTTGCTAGAGCGCAAAGGCGCGCGCACTGCTCTGCTCGCCACCGCCGGTTTCGAAGACGCCATCGAAATCGGACGCCAAGCCCGCCGCAAACTCTACGACTTTTTCTTCGACCGCGTCGAATCGCTGGTCCCCGCCGAACTCCGCTTCGGGGTAGAAGAACGCACCGCCAGCGACGGAGAAATTCTCACCACGCCAAGGCCCGCGGATTTAAAATCGCTAGCCGCCCGAGTAAAGGCCAAGCACCCCCAGGCCATTGCCATCTCTCTACTCTTCTCTTTCGCAAATCCGAAAAATGAACTAGCGATTGCCGAAGCCCTGAAGTCCTTTGGCGTTCCAATTTCCATCTCACATCGAATTCTTCCCGAATTCCGCGAATACGAGCGCACCTCCACGGTTGTAATCAATGCCTACCTCCAACCAGTAATGCAGCGTTATCTGGAGAATCTGGAGCGCCGGGCAGAATCATTCTGCTTAGAGCAGCCTGTGAAATACCGTGTAGAGCGGCGCTGCAGCGCCGCGAAAAGCAGTCCGAAACCCACCGGGGCTTTAGCCCCGGTGGTACCTCAGCGTACCCGAATCTTCGTCATGCAATCGAGCGGAGGCATCACCGCGCTCACCTCTGCCGCCCGCGAGCCCGTCCGCACCGTCCTCTCCGGCCCCGCCGGAGGCGTAGTCGGCGCCGCCGCCAGCGCCCGCCATAGCGGCTTCGAGCGCATCATCGCCTTCGACATGGGAGGCACTTCCACCGACGTCTCCCTGGTCGAAGGCGCAATCACTACCGCCAGCCACGCCGAAGTCGCCGGACTTCCCATCGGCGTCCCCATGCTCGATATCCACACCGTCGGCGCGGGCGGAGGCTCGCTCGCCCGCTTCGACGCCGCCGGCGTCCTCCGCGTCGGCCCTGAATCCGCCGGCGCCGATCCCGGCCCCATCTGCTATGGCCGCGGCACCCAGCCCACCGTCACCGACGCTAACCTCTTATTAGGCCGCCTGCAGCCGCGTCGCTTCCTCGGCGGCGATTTCACCCTCGATCTTGACCGCACCCGCCGCATCACCGCCGAGTGGCTGAAAAAAGAAGGGCTGAAGCGGCAGGGAAGTCCGCTGACTCTTGAGGAGTTCGCCGCCGGGATAGTTCGCGTGGTCAACTCCACCATGGAGAAAGCCATTCGCGTCGTCTCCATCGAGCGCGGTCGCGATCCCCGCGACTTCGCCCTGGTCGCCTTCGGCGGCGCCGGAGGCCTGCACGCCTGCGCCCTCGCCGAAGCTCTCAGCATCCCCCACGTGATCGTGCCCGCCATGCCTGGTGCGCTTTCCGCACTTGGTATTCTGGTCAGCGACGTCGTCAAGGATTATTCCCGCACCGTCCTCTGGCGCGTCCCGAGAAAAATTCCTCTGGCGCATCTCAAACAAGAGTTTTCAGTGTTGCAGCAACAAGCCGCGAGGGATTTTCACCACGAAGCCTGGCAGGGAAGAGTGCACTATCACGCGAGCATCGACCTCCACTACCGCGGCCAGGGATACGAACTCAATCTGCCGTTCACCAGAAACCTCTTGAAGGAATTCGAGCAAGAACATCAGCGCCGTTACGGCTACGCCCATCCTACCCGTGAACTAGAGCTAGTAACCCTCCGCCTCCGTGCTGTGGTGAAGTCCCCGCCGTTGAACGCAACCTCAGACCAGATGGGAGAGACGGACCATGTAGGGACAGCCGACCTCGGCTCGCCTTCCACGCCCAAAGCCTCAGTCCTGTTCGACGGCAAGAAACTCGCGACGGCAATCTACTCCCGCGATGCATTAAAGCTCGGCAAGAACTATTCCGGCCCTGCCATCATCACCGAATACAGCGCCACCACAGTCATACCGCCGGGTAAACGCTTCCACCTCGATCCTGCGGGCAACCTGTTGATTGCCATCTAAAGCGCAGAATTTACAGCCGAATCAAAACTCGACTAGCCATCCAAACATTCTAACGACAGAATGTTTTAAACATTTTGACTGTTATTGAGCAATTGTGGTTTTTATTGCAACTTCTGGACGTTACTAAGCCTCCAATAAATAGCAAGGCTGGTCGGTCAAAAGGAGGCTTCGATGCGAGCGCTAAAGAATAGTCCGCAGAGAGTTGCGCCCGCGCCTGTTTGCCGATGCGAGTGCCGCGCTTGCGATATAGGGATTCACTGCGCGAAACGTAACTGCGAGCATCGTTCCCAACAATTCACTCCGAACGTAACCTCGCGTCGTCCGGTTTCTTCCGCTTCAGTTCCTTTTCCACCCACTCCACAAAAAACGACTGAAACTCTTCCTGCGTGTACACTCCCTTTCGAATTAGCAGAGTGCTCATCGCGTATACGGTAGCCTTGAATCCTTCGTCTCTTGACGCGACCGCCAGCGCTTCCTCAAACGACATGTAGTTTCTTGTCTCCTGAAATGTTCCGAACCAACTCTGGACTTTATCAAAACATCCGCGCCTCCGCCAGTCAATGGCAAATCTGAACCCTTATCCCGGACTGTCAAGTCTTATTCCGCCTCCAACCTGATTGTTACAATCCGATAAAAATCACGCCTCACACTCCGTGCTTGCCACTCGGTACTAGGTACTCGCAACCCCCTTCGTTACAATAAAGCCGTGAAACCCAGCATCTTTGTCGTCGAAGACGATCCCGATATCTCCCGCCTCGTTCGCCACCACCTGGAGAACGATGGCTTCTCCGTGCGCGTCTACCCCAATGGCTCCAACGTGATTGCCGATGCCACCCGTCAGCGTCCTGCGCTCTTTGTGCTCGACATCATGGTCCCCGGCAAAGACGGTCTCGAACTCTGCCGTACCGTCCGCCAAACTCCCAATCTCGCTTCCGTGCCGGTAATTTTCCTCACCGCCAAAAGCAGTGAAGCCGACCGCGTCCTCGGTCTCGAGATCGGAGCCGACGACTATATCGCCAAGCCTTTCAGCCCGCGCGAGCTCGTAGCTCGCGTCAAGGCCGTGCTCCGCCGCTTCGAGCGTCCGCTTCCGCCGAGCCCGCTCAAGGTCGGCGACATCGCCATCGACCCCTCTGCCATGACCCTCACCGTCCGCGGACAAACCGTTCCCACCACCGCCACCGAATTTCGCCTGCTCGATTATTTTGCTCGTCACCTCGGCCGTGTCTTTTCCCGCGATCACCTTCTCGATTCCGTCTGGCGCGACACTTCCTACGTGACACCGCGCTCGGTTGACGTTTACGTTCGCCGCATCCGGGAAAAGATCGAGCCCGACCCGGAAAACCCGCGCTATCTCAGGACCGTACGCGGCGCTGGCTACCGCTTCGAGGACCCGAAGTGAGAAGCCGGATTTTCTTTAAGCTGCTGGCTGCCTTTCTTGTCGTTATCCTTGCAGCCGCCGTAATTTTTGACGTCATGGTCGGTGGCGCTTGGCAGGCTTCGCTGCGCTCAGAGATTGAGCGTAACCTCATCCAGAAGACCCAGCTTCTTGCCCACCGCGTCGAAACTGACCGCAGCCGCTCCCTCGCGGATATCGCCGCGCAGGAAGCACAATCCGCCGGCGCTCGCGTCACCATCATCGATCCCACCGGCAACGTCCTGGCTGACTCGGAGTCGAGCCCCGCCAGCATGGAAAACCATGCCACACGTCCAGAATTTGCCACAGCCCTCTCCGGCGGAATCGGCAGCAATGAGCGCCGCAGTTCCACCATTGGCATTCCGTTTCTATACGTGGCGGTTCCCGTCTCCGGGGGCGCCGTCCGCCTCGCTTATCCACTCTCTGATGTTGAAGCCGTTTCCGCGCAGCTTCGCCGCAGGCTTGCAATGGCTTCCGGCGCGGCACTCCTCTTCGCCCTCCTGGTGGCCGCTGTTGCTGCCCACTGGAGCGCTCGCCGCCTCGATCGCATCGTCGAGGTCGCCGCCCGCATCGCCGATGGCGACCTTCAGGCCCGCATCCTTGAAACTTCGCCTGACGAAATTGGCCGCGTCGCCGGCGCCATCGATAAAACGGCTCGCCACGTCGAACAAAGGTTCGCGACCATCCGCTCCAGCCAGCGCCAACTCGAAACCCTGCTCAACAGCATGCAGGACGCCGTCATCGCCGTCAGCGCCGACGGCCTCGTGCAGTGGGCCAATCAACCCATGGACCGTCTGGTCCCACAAGGTACTCGCCTGCAGCAGCCTGTCGTCGAAACCATCCGCGACCCCGACTTCCTTGCCACGGTAAAGGAGGCCACTACCACCCGCGAAGTCAAGACTGCCCGCGCCACCTCCATCGTTCCCGGCCGCGCTTTCGACGTCACCGCCGCGCCTCTGCCTGACGGCGGTGCTGTCGCTGTGCTCCGCGATCTTACTGAAACCGAGCGCGTCGAAAAAACCCGCCGCGACTTCATTGCCAACGTTTCCCACGAACTGCGCACGCCCCTTACTTCCATCCAGGGCTATGCCGAAACCTTGCTCGATACCACTCCCGAAAACGGTGCGCCCACGCGCGAGTTTCTGGAAATCATCCGCAAGAACTCCTCCCGCATGTCCCGCCTCACCGAAGATCTGCTCACCCTGGCCCGCGTCGAATCCGGCGAAACTCGTTTCGATTCCGAACCCGTTCCGCCCGTTGAACTTCTCCACGACGCCGAAGAGAGCTTTCGCGAGATCGCCCGCAGCCACGGCATTGATCTGCAAATTCAAGACCTGCCGATTTCCGAGAGCCTCCCACAAGTTCTCGCCGACCGCGAAGCCATTCACCAGGTCTTTTCCAACCTGATTGACAACGCCCTGAAGTATGGATCGAAGTACGGATCGAACTACGGCGCTTCCGGCGGAAGGATCGTCCTCGGTGCCCGCGCGGTTCCCCGCGCCGTGGAATTCTTCGTTCAGGATTTCGGTGCCGGCATCGCCTCCGAGCATCTCCCGCGCCTGTTCGAACGCTTCTATCGCGTTGACAAAGCCCGCTCCCGCGAGTCCGGAGGCACCGGCCTCGGCCTCGCTATCGCCAAGCACATCATGCTCGCACACGGCGGCTCCATCCGCGCCGAAAGCGAACTCGCCCACGGTTCCACCTTCTTGTTCACCCTCCCGATTGCCTAACTCGCCACATCTCATGACAGCCGCCTCGGCTGCCTGCCCTGAGCCAAGCCGAAGGGTCCAAGCCTGGGCGAAGCCCGGCGCTCCGAAGACGGTAGCGATGGCGCCGCCGGGAAACGGTAGTAACCCCGTCCCGTTGGTGCGGTAAAGCCTCGGTGTTAAGATCGTTGCAAGCGTCTTCCGTTCGGAGCCATTATGAAACGAATTGCGGCTTTCATACTTTTGGTCGCCTTCAGTGTCGCATGGTCGATACCGGCTTGTGCTCAACAGGAAAAAAGAAGTATCGGAGAAAATGGCCGCGAGGCCAAGAAGGCCTCCAAGCAATACCAAAAATATTCAAAGAAGGCTTCCAAGAAACAACGGAAAGCAATGAAGAAAAACCAGAAGGCGCAGCGCAAGCTAGCCAAACGTCAGCAACGTCGCTCCAAATAAACTTCCGCGCTGCACCAACAATGTAGCGCCGGCGTCCCGCTGGCTGTCGCGAGCATCCTGCCCTTGCTGCCTGCACCAGCCCAATCGTCGCCGAAAAATGACCAAAAATTCACAGCCCTTTAACCAGCGCTCAAAGAATAAAACCTAACCTTAGCCGTGGGCCATCTAATTGTAAGTACGGCAAAATCAGGATCCGTCCGCTCGCGCCGTTCCAGTCCGCGCCAGGGGGAGACCCTTATGAGCACTGCCCGCGTCGAAAGCCTCACTCCCGAACCGGCGCATCAGCACATCGTCCGTCGTACCATCGAAGCCTGTCGGTTGGCCAAAGAAGCTGCAGGAGCTGCCGCGGAAGGCATCGCCACCGGCTCTAGTTCTTTGCTCAACTCGTTGCACCAACGCGAACGCGAGCTCGACCGGCTCGACATGGAAATCGACAGCGCCGTCACCTCTGTCATCACCGAAGTCGAGCCCACCGAAGCCCGCGAACTTCTCGCCTGCATGAAGTTCATGATCAGCCTGGAGCGCATCGGCGATCTGCTTCTCAGCTTCGCCAACAGCGCTCAAGCCGCTTCCGGCCGCATCGATTCCGAGGACGCCCGCGACCTGACCCACATGGCTACCATCCTCGAAAAAATGCTCACCGATGTCGGCGATGCCTTTTCCACCCGCGACGTCGGCAAAGCCGTCGACGTTCTTCGCGCCGACTCCGAAATGGATCGCCTCCGCAACTTAATCTTCCTCCGCCACATCGAGAATCCCGAGAACATCGCCCGGCAAGCCAGCCTGCAAATCATCTTCATGACCCAATCCCTCGAACGCGCCGGCGACCACGCCAAGAACCTCGCCGAAGAAGTCTGCCACTTCGTCAGCGGCCACACCGTCCGCCACGTCCTCATGGCCTACGACAAGCCTGTAGAACAAATGTTCATCGACTACCTCCGCCGCCGCGATCAGCACAAAACGTAGCGTCGGCGTCCCGCCGGCATTTTTTCGTATGCAAGATGCGGGTATGGAATATGCTTGTGTGGGGCGGCGGACACTCCGGCCGCCCCACATTCTCTACTAGGAACCGGTGCTTCCGACCCGAACTACCCTTTCCCTAAGTACTTTCCAACCACGGCAGCGCAGCCTTCGACAAATTCCTGCTCTGCTTTGCTAAACGTGCCGCTAAAATAGCTCTCAATATCGAGTTCGGCCGCCAGCATGTTCTTCACCAGGATCGGCACAACGATTTCACACTTCACCAGCGGCGATCCCGCAAGATAACGCGGATCTTTCGAGACGTCCTGCACCACTACAGTCTCTCCGCTGGTGGCTGCGGCGCCACAGAGTCCCGTATTGAGTGGAATGCGGGCATTGGGCGTAAAGCTGCCCACGAAGGGTCCAACCAGCAGAACGCCGGGGTCCGCCGGGTCCACCAGATAAAACCCTACCCAGTTGTAACGGGTGATCTTTTCGTGCAGTCGCTGGGCGATCCGCTCCATGACGGACTTAGCCGTCTGAGCACTCCGGGAAAAGTCCTGAAACTCCTGCAGCAATTCTTCATGCACAGCCATCATCTGTAGTCCCTCGTGTATCCCTCGCGGTAAGCGTCAGAAAGCGTCGCAGCACTCCACGCCTGCCTCCCGTCGCACTAGTGTACGCGGTCAGCGAATATGTAGCGCCGGCAGTCTGCCCTGAGCGAGGTCGAAGGGACCGCCGGCTTTTCGTATGGCAAGAATGCCGTGTGAAAATACGTTTGTGTGGGGCGGACACTCCTGTCCGCCTCTATCCACGGAGCGATTCATCAATATCCAAAGCACCGCTTACTCCATAAAACAGAGATGCTTGTCTATTTTTCCCTCCACCAACGAAACGAATTTGCCTTCGGCATCACTACCTTGATGTAGGAGGAAATATGCCGCAACCTGAGAAGAACAAGTCCCGCGAAATCCCACAAAAGTACACCAGACTCAATGGAAGCGAGCGGCACCCGGCGCCCAACGCGACTCTCGTCGGCCCGGCAGACGCGAATCAAAAAGTGGAGGTGAGCATCGTCCTCCGCCGCCGTCCCGATGGATCGCCGGTACCCGACTTCGAGTATTTTGCCAACACCCACCCGAAAGATCGCCCTCAGCTCTCCGAAGAAGACTTCGCGGCCAAGTACGGCGCAGCTCCGGACGATATCAATCGAGTCGCCGAGTTCGCCCGGTCACACGGTCTGGCGATCGTTGAATCCAACGCCGCACGGCGCTCCGTAATTGTTTCGGGTACAGTCACCCAGATGCAAGAGACCTTTGCCGTGACCCTCAGCGAATACAGGCACGAATACACTGAGGGGCGGAACAGCGAATCCAAATCCGAAACTTATCGCGGTCGCGAAGGCTTCATTCACGTTCCGGCCGAACTTGCCGAAATCATCATCGGCGTTTTTGGTCTGGACAATCGCAGAATCGCCAAGCGCGCGGTGGCGGGCGATCCTCCCAATACGAATCCCCTCACAGTGAGGGAGTTGGCTGCGCTTTACGACTTTCCAACAAACTCCGCCGCGGGACAAACCATCGCCATCCTTTCCGAGGGAGGCTACAAGCCGGCCGATCTGAACACTTACTACACCAGCCTGCCGGCTGCATACAAAAGCCTCTACTCGATGCCCACGATAAAGCCAATCGCCGTGACCGCTCCGAACGGGTTTCCCGACGGAGAAACTACCCAGGACATTTGCATCGCTTTTTCCGCGGCGCCGGGCGCCAATGTTTCCGTCTACTTCACATTGTTCAGCCAGTTCGGATGGCATCAAACGCTGAACCGCGTGATCCATCCCAATCCCGGCGATGCGCATTGTTCCGTGATCTCCACCAGTTTCTACATGTCGAACGGTGACGACCCGGCCACGCTTGCGGCTGAAGGCATCACCCTGGCCTGGCTGCAAGCGGTCCACATGACGCTTCAGGATGCGGCGATTCGAAATGTCACTTTCTGCGTTTGCTCCGGAGACTTCGGAGTGAACATGTCGGCGTACTTCCATGTTTTTGACGGCAAGCAGCATGTCACCTATCCGGCCAGCGATCCCTGGGCCCTTGGCGTGGGTGGAACCACCGTCGGAAATATTATCGGCGCCACATTCGACGAATACGTTTGGAACGACCCGGCAGGAGGATCCGACTGGGGAACCACCGGAGGTGGCGTCAGCGACCATTTCCGCTGGCTGCCGCCGTATCAAGTCGGAGCCGGAGTGCCTCTATCCCTCATCGATGGCCACATTGGCCGGGGAGTTCCCGACGTTGCCGGCAATGCGAGTCTGAATAGCGGCATCAAAGGTATCGTCGTAAACGGAATTCCCACGCTCGGCAACGGCACCAGTGCCTCCACTCCGCTTTGGGCCGGACTGATCGCCGTGCTCAATGCGGCCTTAGGCGCGCGAGTCGGCTTCATAAATCCAACGCTCTATGCGCTGGGTGAGACGGTCTTCAGGGACATCGATCCTCCGCCCGGCCCGCTCGATAATGGAAATGGCGGCGTTCGCGGTTATCCTGCAGGTCCGGGGTGGGATGCGTGTACCGGATGGGGCAGTCCGCAAGGCACCCGGCTTCTTGCAGCGCTCGGTCACGAGCCAGCGGTGGCAACCGCTATCGCAAGCGGCGGAAATTTCGGCAGCGTCTGCAGCGGCTCTTTTAGGGATGAGTTGCTGACCATCAACAACGCGGTTCTTCCTCCCAACCGCAACGTCCCCAGTCTCGCCAGCCTGGGTCTGCTTTCCATATCGAGGATCACCTCGTCTTCACCGGATTTCCTGGTGCCCGACGTGAGTTCCTATCCGCTCCTGGTTCGCGCTGCGGAATCCATCGACGTGGTCCTCCGCTTCCAGCCCACCAGCTCTGGTTCAAAGACCGGGAAGATCTCGATTTTCAGCAACTCTTCTTCCAGACCACACACCATCGCTGTCAGCGGCAGCGCGCCTTCCGGCAAACTCGCTGTCACCGGCTCGGCATGCTTTGGAGGAGTGAAAGCCTGCTCCTGCGCGGAGCGCACTATCTTTATCTGCAACGTGGGCGACTGTAATCTGGACGTGACCAGCGTCGCGTTCAAACGCAACAGCCCGCATTGGAAGCTGATCAACAATCCCTTTCCTGCAGCGTTGCACCCCGGTTCCTGTCTCGGAGTCGTCATTCGATACAAGGCCACCGAGCGGATCTCACGATCCTGCGAGCTGGTCATCACGAGCGACGACCCAACCACTCCTGTCAAAACTCTCGACGTGATGGCTTACACGATTTGGAACCAGTGCGGCTGTAAGTCTTCTTGTGAGGATTGCAAAAAGGGATGTTGCGAGCAACATCACAACGAATGCTCGCGCGACGAAGTCCTCGCCGGCTGTTGTGATGGAGATGAAGCGGATGGAAGCTGAGTCCTCACAGTCACGGACGATTTGTCGGATACACAGGAAGTAAAAAAGGGCGAGCCCCGAAAGCTCGCCCTGAATTTTTACACACTAACGTGAAATAAATCTGCCGGCACTAACCACGGGGGCCTGTGTTAGATGATAATGATTATAGAACAAGAATAGTTCATAAACAACGAATCCCGGCCGTTTTTTCCTTAAGCGGGCAAAGATTGTGGCTCCTCAAAGACCGCGCCCTAAGCGCACTCCTCAGACGCCTGGACTTCAACTGCCGCTGTAACTGAGTCCGGAGCCTTGACCCCCACCGTCCGCTCGCCCCGCCGGATCAGCACAATCGCTCCCAAAATCGCCACCGACGCCAGCACCACCCGTAAGCTCATCTGCTCATGTGCCAGCCACCATCCCAGAATCACCGCGATGATTGGATTCGCGTAGGTATGGGTCGCCACCAAAGCCGGGGGAACGCGCTGCAGGAGCCAGATGTATGCGGTGAACGCCACCACGGACCCGAACACAATCAGATATCCCAGCCCAAACACAGACCGCAGTGTGATGCTCGACCAGTGCGTCTGCTGGAATTCGCCCGTAACCCCCGCCGCGACCAGTAGCATCGCCGCGCCACAAATGGTCGGAAGCGCCGTGCGGCCCAGCGCGTCAGAAGGCAGCTTGAGCCGCGGCGAAATAACCACGCCTAACGACCACGACAACGAGCCCAGCAGCACCGCCAGCAATCCCCACAGGCTCGATCCCTTCACCGTGAGTTCCACTCCCGTCAGCATCGCCACGCCCACCACGCCGAGACCCAAGCCCAGAGCGCTAATCCCGCTGACCTTCTGCTGACCCATCATCCAGCCCAGCACCAGAATGAACATCGGCTCCGTCGCAATCAGCAGCGCCGCCAGCCCCGATGCCACGTACTGCTCCGCCCAGTGCAGCGAACCGTGCCCTATTAAGAAGAAAAGCGCTCCCAACGCAAATCCCGCCACCCACTGCTGCCGCGTCGGACGAAACCCACGCAGCCAGGCCCAAGTCAGCATGATCCCGCCGGCAATCGAGTGCCGGATCCCCGCCGCCACCAGCGGCGGAATCGTCTCGACCGCATAGCGGATCGCGAGGTATGTCGAACCCCAAATGACATAGATCGCCACGAAGGCCAGCGCCAGCTTGATAGCAAGCCCTCGGTCGGGCGCAGGTGCGGGTTTGCGTGGCTCAGGAACGATCACAGGTCTACCTCCAATATTTATAATCTTGCCGCTCCGGACCATCGCCAGAATCTGGGACCGTTGATCGAGAATCATGGGAATAGAACCTTCCGAGGTGAATAACCTGTAAAACATATTTTACAGGTTAAAAAGATATTAGGCGGTTGTCCATAACTTGTCAAGTTAGTTTTAATGGTTATATGATGATGCAAGACGATTGCATTGATTTACGATGATCTCAACCAATCTCGGAAGCCGACGTCCCCCCAAGTTCGAACTGATTGGGGGAAATGTCTGCCTCGATTTCATCAACACGCTCGACGATCGCACCAGCGCCGAACCCAAAGAACTGCTCACGAACTACTATGAATTGGCGCGTTTTGGCGAAGACACCGGCATCCTCACGCCAGAGCAGCTAGATTATTTCTTCGAGCGCGTTCACGTCATGCCCGACGAGGCCGAGGACGCTCTGCGCCGCGCCATCGACCTGCGCGAAGCGATGTACGCCGTCTTCTGGGCTGTAGTGAATAAGCAAGCCGCTCCGCAGTTCGCGCTGGACAGGCTCAACGCGAACATTCACAATGCCGCGCTGCATTCGAGGCTGGTGCAAGTCGATGGTGGGATCGAGTGGCGCTTCGACGACCTTGCATCTGCCCCCGACGCGATGCTGTGGCCGATCGCCCGCGCCGCCGCCGATCTGCTGGCCTCCAGTGATCTGGCGCTGGTGCGCGCCTGCTCCTCGCCCACCTGCCAGTGGCTCTTCCTCGATACGAGCAAGAATCACCATCGCCGCTGGTGCAGCATGAAACAATGCGGCAACCGCGCCAAGGTGCGAAAGTTCTATGCCAAGAGGAGGAAGAGTGCTTAGGGGAGTAACGATGACGAAGTCGAGAAGGGTCTTTGCGGTCCACCCAGGAGAGATTCTCAAAACCGAGTTCATGGAGCCAATGGGCGTGAGCGCGTATGCGCTGGCGAAGACGCTGAGCTTTCCCGGCATCTATGAAGTGGTCCGCGGAGACCGGGCCATCAGCGCCGATACCGCCGTTCGCCTGGGAAAGTATTTTGGTCTGCCTGCACAGTTCTGGCTGAATCTTCAGAACGACTATGACCTGAGAATCGCCGAAGGCAGCGGAACTGGCAAAGGGAGCAATCCCCGCAACATTGGCCATCGTCCCGAACTCACGGGTACTCGCTAGCGCCGGCAGCCCGCCTCTTCGCTACAATTGACAATACACGGAGGCCACTTGTGATCGCTCGTCTTCTTGCCGTTGCTCTGCTGGCTGGTTCTGCCCTCGCGCAAAACACGGTCCACTACACCGCCACCAACGCCAACGTGAAGTACTTGTTCGCCACTGCCGAGCCAGTTGCGCATTTGAAGTCCGGCGACATTCTTGACACGAACACCCTCGATTGCTTCGGCAACGTGCTGAGGAAGCCCGGGGACACCCTCAGCATGGTGAAGGGCGACAATCCGCTAACCGGGCCATTTTTCGTCGAAGGCGCCGAGCCCGGCGACACGCTGGCCGTCAAGATTCTTGAACTCGATGTCGATGGCGACACCGGCGTAGGCGCGTTCGCTCCCGGATTTGGTGCGCTTAATGAGACCAACTACACGCCCATGCTGCATCCCCCGCTGCCCGAGCGCATTTGGTACTACCACATCGATCACGCCGCGAACACGGCCATGTTCAAAGCGCTCGACTCCGATTTCTCGGTGAAGATTCCGCTGCATCCGTTCTTCGGCTGCATCGGAGTGGCGCCGGCGGAGGGTGAGGCGCGCAGTTCGGTGGTCCCCGCTGAATTCGGCGGCAACATGGATTCGCCCGAAGCCAGCGTGGGCAACACGGTTTATTTTCCGGTGAACGTGAAGGGCGGACTCTTCTACATCGGCGACGGCCACGCCGCCATGGGTGATGGAGAAATCGCCGGCACCGCCATCGAGGTTCCGCTGAAGGCGCGGGTGCAGTTGAGCGTGATCAAAGGCCGCACCATCGCCTGGCCGCAGTTTGAAAACGACGACGCCATCATGACTGTCGGCGCCTACCGTCCGCTCGACGACGCCCTGCGCATCGCCTTCACCGGACTGGTCCACTGGATCCACAAGGACTACGGTTTGTCGGAACTCGATGCTTATGAGTTGCTCTCACAGGTAGGAAAGATTCACCTGAACGAAATGGTTGACCCGAACTATGTGGTCGTGGCATCGATTGAGAAGAAGTATTTACCGGCGAAGAAAAAACCATAGAGTCTCTTAGACCCTCACTCTGACCGGGTCAGAGTGTTACCTTGTAGAACACCGGCTGAAGCCGAGGTTACGTTATGGCTGCACACCCCCACAACCCGAACCCGCACTCCTGGCCCGAATTGCCGCTCGAAGCCTGGCAGGATACTTACGCCACGCTGCACATGTGGACGCAGATCGTAGGCAAGGTGCGCCTCGCGCTCAGCCCGCGCGTCAATCACTGGTGGGAAGTTCCGTTGTATGTCAACGCGCGTGGTCTCACTACGTCCGCGATTCCCTACGGGAACGGGATTTTCGAAGTTCAGTTCGATTTCCTCGAACACAAGTTGATCATCCAAATCAGTTGGGGTTCGGCAAAGGCTCTGGCGCTGAAGCCGCAATCGGTCGCCGACTTCTATGCGGAATTCATGTCTGCCTTGCGGGCGCTGGGCATTGAAGTGAAAATCTGGACCATGCCAGTAGAGATACCGAATCCGGTGCGCTTCGAGAGCGACACGCAGCACGCGTCTTATGATCCCGAATATGCGCGCCGCTTCTGGCAAATATTGATTTTGTGCGACACCGCCTTCCAGGAGTTTCGGGCCGGCTTCCTCGGCAAAGACAGCCCGGTGCATTTCTTCTGGGGAAGCTTCGACCTGGCGGTAACGCGTTTCTCCGGGCGGCGCGCGCCGGAACGCGAGGGAGCCGATTCCATTACCCGCGAAGCCTATTCGCACGAAGTGATCAGCGTGGGCTTCTGGCCAGGAGGCGGGGACATCAAAGGTCCCGCGTTCTACACCTACGCCGCGCCTGAACCCTTGGGCTTTGCCGAGCAAAAGGTTAAACCCGCGGCGGCTTTCTATCATCCGCAGATGAAGGAATTCCTGCTGATGTATGACGACGTGCGCCGCGCCGCCTCACCCCGGCAGGCGCTGCTCAGCTTCCTGCAAAGCACGTACGAAGCTGGCGCGAATCTCGCGCACTGGGACCGCAAGGAACTGGAAAGAACCTGATCGGCAAATGCCAACAACTACAGCCAGAAAATTTGTAGGGAGATAGAAAATAATGTCGAAGAAATGCAAGCACCTGGATCAGATCAAATTCACGACCACCGACAAGCGCGTTTGCGAAGAGTGCGTGAAGATCGGCGACACCTGGGTCCACCTGCGCATGTGCATGGTATGCGGCAAGGTGGGTTGTTGCGATTCGTCGAAGAACAAACATGCCACCAAACACTTCCACCACACCACCCATCCCTTAATACGCTCGATCGAGCTAGGAGAAAGCTGGATCTGGTGCTATGTCGACGAAATCATTGCCGGCGACGTCGACGCGTAACGAGATCGCACCCGAAAGGTCAGCGCGAAAACACTACACCGTGCGGAACACCTGAACCCTCCCATCCGTGCGGCCACTCGCGGTTCAAGAAATTGAACCCGGCTTTGCCATCACTATCGTGGAAGCTTTCGTCGATCGCCAAAGCTCCGGTCGCTGCATCGAACTTCAGTAAATAGAGTCGGCCACCAAGGCCGGTGACCACAATGCGATTGGTCTTCGCATCCCAGCCGGTCCAGTGCGGTAAATAATCATCCCCTAACTTCACCCGCGAGACTTCCACCGGCTTGGCTTCATTCGCGATGTCGAGCACAACGACGGCGTGGTCGTAAAGAATGCTGACGATCAGATAATGCCCTACGATCGTGGGCACTCCGCAGAAAGACGTCGGCAACGAATAAACCAGTTCTGACTTGGGTGAATCCGTCGCGATGCCGGTAATCCGCTCGATTCCACAGGCTAGCGTTTGCACGAAGACGGAACCATCGGGAGCCAGCCGCGGCTCTTCCGGGCTAATCTGCGCGTAATGATCCACGCCCGGATCGAAGTACATCGTTTTGAGAAGTTTCAGATCGGAGAGCCGCCAGATCTGATAAGTGAGCCCGCGAAACAAGTCTTCCTGATCCATCGCGGAATTAGTCGAGACCACTCGATCGAGTTCCGGCAGAACAACCAGACTATAGGGCGTGAGCAACGCGTCAGGAAAGGCAGGATTGGCGGCGCTGGCCGAGCGAATCACTTTGCCAGCGTCGTCAATTTCGACCAGGCCGCCGTGTCGCCCGAGCGACTCCGGATCCATGCTGTCATGCGAGTGTTGAAAGGTGGCTAGCACGTGGCCGTTGGGCAAGCGCAGGTAGGAGTGCGGGTGCATGTACCCGGCCATGTCCGTGAATGAAGCAGCAATTGCCGGATGCAGTGAATCGCGCACATCAAAAATAAAAGTTCGTCCCGCATCATGATCATTGGCGAACAACATGCCGCTCGCCGGCATCGTGTACTCGGTGTGATGGACCCGTTTTGTCTGCTGATCGGTGACCAGCGTGGTCATCAGATGACCGTAAGATGGCGAAGCCGGGTCGGCATCGATCACCGCGAGAAAATCGTTGCCTTTCTTTGCCGCGTCCCCGGTCCAGGCGAAAAGATAATGGCCGCTGGAAGCAGGCTGGGCAGACTGACAAAATGCAGGCAGCGCGGCGCAAGCCGCCAGCAGAACCATCGCGACGAAGCGTGGCATTTATTTTCCTCGAGTGATGCGAGTATTCAGGCGAGAGGATATTAGCAGGCGCAGTTCTTGCTCGCAAATATCAGTAGTGAAAGAGAGAAGGAGGGAAATTTTGCGGGTAAAAAAATTGAAAGGGCCGTGACATTGGTTATGCTCTAGCTGCCGCCTCCTGCGAGGGAGCCAACAGCGTGGACGCATGTACCGTCACAGCCCCTTGATGCGATCACTGCTTTCACAGTCCCAAACCCCAACTGCACCTCGCAGCGCCGTCGGTTTTTTCAGGTCTGGCTGCCCCTCGGGTTACCCCGCTTGGCTGATCACCCAGTCTACTTCGGGTCAGCAAGTTTTATTTCGCTGTCCCTTTCGACCGTCGACGAGAGCAACCTTAACAGAGCATTCATAAATGTCAACGCAAACTAATGGTGCAATGCATCGCATTCGTCCTGTGAATAACGGAAAGTGCATCTTATTGTCGCGGCGCGTGTTACGAGTACCCCTCTCCAATTCGGGACTGCTTTTACACACAAAATGTCACAGCGCCCCGAAGATGGAAAAATCCACAACTGAACCAAATATTCGTCTTGACGCAGAAACGTTCTCGGCGCATCTTGCTTATAGTCGAAAAGAAGTGCTGATGTCAGAACTCGTGGCCTATGTGGACGGTGGTTCTCTGGGCAATCCAGGGCCATCGGGTATTGGGGTGGTGATCGACGGCTGCGCCAGCGGCCCCATCCGCATCGCTAAATGGATCGGCCACCAGGATAACAACGTCGCCGAGTACGTGGCCCTGATGGAAGCCCTGCAATGCGCGCTCTCCCTGAAGGCCAAAGCGCTGCACGTTTACTCCGACTCCGAGGTCGTGGTCCGCCAGATGAGCGGCCAGTACATCTGCCGCAGCTCGCGCCTCTACTCTCTGCACTGGACTTGCCGCAAGCTGGCCCGAGCCCTGAAGTTCTCCATCTCGCACGTCCCGCGCGAAAGCAACGCCGAGGCGAACTCTTTGGCCAACACCGCCGTGCGCGAGCGGTGTGTTTAGCAATTAGCCTTTGAGATCGTATCGTGGACCTGTGACCTTCGAGTGCCGACCTTCTTGACACCATGCCCGCTCCGAGCGAGACTCCAATTACCGGTCATCAGGTAATGGATCATTACTCAATTCTCGACCGCAGTTCCGCAACGCCTGCGGCGGAAAGAGATATGCCGGTCGCCAGCGCAAGCCGATCCGCGACCGCCAGCGTCTCCGCGGGAATCGCCGCTGCCAACGCGCATCTGCCCAAACCTGCGGAATCGGGCCCGCGCTTTCCCGGAGAAGATGGCGGCCGCTCGCTGGCCGAAATGGCGCACGCCGATCTCGATGCCGCCCTGCAACTGCTCGCCGAACGCGCCCAGTACATTACCGGAGCCAGTGGCGCCGCCATTGCTCTGCGGCGCGGCCAACACAACGACATGCTTTGCCGCGCCAGCGCCGGTTCGAACGCGCCCGAACTGGGCGCGCTACTCTCCATGGAATATGGACTCTCGGGGGAATGCGTGCGCACGCACCAGGTCCTGCGTTGCGACGACGCCGAACGCGATTCCCGCGTCAATCGTGAAGTTTGCCGCGATTTGGGCATTGCTTCAGTAGTGGTGATGCCCATCGTGAGTGAGGAGCAGGTGCTCGGAGTCTTTGAGCTTCTTTCCAGCCAGCCCGGCGCTTTTGATGAGCGCGCTCTTTCCGCCCTCCAGCGGCTGAGCGAAATGGTGGAGACCGCCGTGAAACATGCGGTGGCAGCGCAGGTTATGCCGGTGACCCAGGAGTTGGACCTTGCAGAGAGTGAACCGCCGGCGGATGTGATCGCGGCCGAGGCCGTGCAAGTTGAATCCCCCAGCGATGTGATTGAGGCGGGCTCTGCCCCTGTGCCCGCGGCATCTGCGCCTCTGCCGCCGGTGAAAGTTCTTCCGCCGCAGGAACTGGGAAAAATAGAACTGGAAAAGATAGAAATAGAAGAGACGAAGCCCGAACCCATTCCGAAGAAGCCGCTGTTCTGGTCGGCCGCGCTGCGGACCCAGGCCAGCACCGCTCAGTCCGAAGCGGCCGCTGAGTCGATCGCCGTGCCGCCGGTGTTGAGAAATCTTCAGAAGTGCCAGGCTTGCGGTTTCCCTGTATCACAGGGGCGCACCTTCTGTGTGGAATGCGAGGAGAAGCAATGGCGCGGCCAGCGCCCTCCGCAGCCCGCTCCAGGCGCTGCCGCCGTGAGCCAGGTGCGGCAAGAAACGAAGGACGAAGCGCGGCAGGAACGGCCCGTGGTTAGCGTAACCTCGGATGCACCAGAGATTCCAGCTTCGAAGAATTCCTCTTCAGTCCAGAGATCCTCATCCCAATCCCAGCCTGCGGTCGAGCCTCAGGCTGCGACCCAGGCTTCGATCCAGACTGGCGAACCAGTAGGCGCCGAACTCGCAATTCCCGCTCCACCGCATATCCCGCAGGCGGATGTCCCGGAGAGTGTGCCGGGGGACGTGCTCCACTTCGATAACTCAGCGATGTTCTTAAGCTCGGCTCTGCCATCCGAGTCGTGGTTCGCGGCCAACAAGTACATCCTGGGAGCATTGCTGGTGGTTGCCATCGTCATCGGCGCCATCGTCTGGCTGCGCTGAAATTCCCCGAACTGCTTCATCGTCTGTCGTTTCGGAAAATCTTTTCTGGGAATGCTGTACTCTCGACAGATTACAATTCCGTTCCTAACCTTGAAAGAATTGATGGGAGGGTCGAGAGTGCTGCCAGTCAAGCGTGTAGTTGTGTCATGTTCGCTGTTGATTCTGCTGTTAAGCGCGTTGGCCACAGCCCAGAGTTTTGAGCAGCGCACGGCCCGCTATCTGGAGTCGGTTCGCAAACAGCCACCGTTGCTGCTGGCCTTTGTACGCGATCTACCCAAAGGCGGCGACTTGCACAATCATCTGGATGGTGCCATCTACGCCGAAGACCTGATCGACTTCGCAGCAGACGGCCAGCTATGCGTGGACCGCACCTCTTCGCGCCTGCTGCCCGGGCCCTGCGATTCCTGCGAGACTTATACAGCCAAGCCCGGGGCCCGCTGCAGCTACGGCGACCACGTCCTCTACAACCAGATGATCGATGCCTGGTCGATGCGCAACTGGAGGCCGGGCGACGAATCCGGCCACGATCATTTCTTCGCTACGTTCGACAAATTCGGTCTGGCCTCGCACACTCATGTAGCGGAAGCAATTGCTGCTGCCACCAATCGCGCCGGCATGGATCACTTGCAATATGTTGAGTTCATGGATACCGCCGATGCCGGCGCGGCGGCGCAACTGGCGGCAAAAATCGAATGGGTTCAGGACTTCGCCAAAATGCGCGACGCGCTCCTGGCCGCCGGCATGAAAGGCGTGGCCGCGGAGACCGGCAAGAGACTCGCGGCCGACGATGCTCGTTCCAGAGAAATCCTAAAGTGCGGTACCGCGGATGCCGCGCCCGGATGCGACGTAACCGTACGCTATCTTTATCAGGTGCTGCGTGGCTTGCGCCATGAAATCGTGTTCGCCCAGATTCTGCTGGGCTTCGAACTCGCCTCCTCCGATCCGCGATTCGTCGGGCTGAATCTGGTGATGCCCGAGGATTGGTACGTTCCTCTCCACGACTTCAACGAGCACATGGCCATGCTCGACTATCTGCACACTGTCTATCCCCAGGTTCACATCACACTGCACGCCGGCGAACTCGCCATGGGCCTTGTACCGCCGGAGGATTTAACTTTTCACGTTCGCGCTTCGGTCGAGCGCGGCCACGCCGAGCGCATCGGCCACGGCGTCGACGTGATGAACGAAAAAGATCCCGTCGCCTTGCTGCATGAAATGGCGGAGCACAATGTGCTGGTCGAAATCGCGCTGACTTCGAATGACGTGATTCTGGGCGTGAGCGGCGACGATCATCCACTCCCAATTTACATGAAGTACGGCGTCCCAGTCGCGCTGGCCACCGACGACGAAGGCGTCTCGCGCTCGGACATGACGCACGAATATTTGCGCGCGATCGAGAGTTACCGCCTGTCCTACGCGGACCTGAAGCGCATGGCCCGCCAAAGCCTGGAGCACAGCTTCCTGCCCGGCCAAAGCCTGTGGGCGGACACGAAACTAGTATTTCGCATGGCGCCGGCATGTGTAGGAGATGCAGCCGCTCCCGATAAGCCGTCATCGGCATGCCAAGAATTCCTCGCAGCGAATGAACGCGCGCGCACGCAATGGAAGCTGGAAAGCGAGTTCGCAAAGTTCGAAAAGAAATATTAGCCCGCTGCAGAAGAACAGATTTTGGTGGTTCAGCGCTTCAGCGCTGCAACAGTTTTCGATGCGGTTCGTATCAGGGCATGGCTTTCAGCCGTGCTACCCGAGCACAATAGGGATGAGGACTTCAGCCCCTGAGGGACCTAGCTGCACACTCTTATGGACGATCAATTCACACTCGCCGAAGCGGCTGCTCAATCCATCTTGCAGCGCACTCCTCTACGTCCACACATTGGCCTCATCCTCGGTTCCGGCCTGGGTGGCTTTGCCGATTCTCTCACCGACGCAACCCGCATACCCTACGCCGAAATCCCCGCCTTCCCGCGCTCAACCGCGATCGGCCACGCCGGACAAATGGTGATCGGCAAAGCGGGCGCAGTTCCAGTCGCCGTGATGCAAGGCCGCGTACATCTCTACGAAGGATATTCAGCGCAGCAAGTCGCCTACCCCATGCGCGTCTTCGGTCGCATGGGAATTCGCGCCGTCATCCTTACCAACGCGGCAGGCGGGATTAATCTCAACTACCAGCAGGGCGCACTGGTGCTCATCCGTGACCACATCAACCTGCAGGGAGCAAATCCGCTGGTCGGTCCGAATGACGATCGCTTCGGCGTGCGCTTTCCCGACATGACACACGCTTATGCGAAAGCGTATCGAGACCTCGCGCGAGAAGAAGCCGTCAAGCTGGGAATGACGCTCCACGAAGGCGTTTACGCTGCCCTGCTCGGCCCCAGTTACGAAACGCCCGCCGAGATTAGATATTTAAGAACCATCGGCGCGGACTTGGTCGGAATGTCGACCGCCTTCGAGGTAATTGCCGCGCGTCACATGGGAATTAACGTCCTCGCCATCTCCTGTGTCACCAACATGGCGGCCGGTATTCTCGATCAGCCGCTCTCCCACCAGGAAGTGATGGAAACCGGCGAGCGCGTCAAGACCAGCTTCGAAGCCCTGCTGCGCGCCGTGTTGCCGCGCATCGAAGGGGGATAACGAAATCGCCGGGTAACTGGGATTGTCATCCCGAGCGCAGCGAGGGACCATGGTTTTTGCTTGTGCTACCAACCCGCGTTTCCCTATTTTCCAGTTCGCGGAATAAACAATTCCACCGGAGGCTTCACCCCGTAAGCCGCCGCAAAGCTTCCCTGATTCACAGCCATCGCGAAATGCCCGCGCGAGTCGATATACAAAAGCGGCTGCCCCAGCGCCACATCGCTGAAGGTCCGCACGAACTTGATTTTCATCTCTTTGTCTCCGACCTTCACCGGAACTTCCTGCCCGCGCTGGTAGCCGAGCTTCAGAAAATCCTCGGCATCCAGGTTTGTCACCAAGTTGCCGAACGGACCATCGGTCGCAATCACCTCGGCCGTGACCCCGCGATTGTCGAGCCGCGCCGCCTTCAATTCCAGACGCACCAACGACGCAACCGGCATCTCCGGACCAGCCGTAGTCCAATCATCGCCCCGCGCCACGTGCGCACCCGCGGGAGAAAAAATGTCGCGCCCATGAAACGTCGATGACATCTTGGTGCCAATCATCCAATCCGTATTTGTAATCTCGTGCACGCCCTCGATGCCGTCGCGCTGCTCCACCAGCGTGAGCAGCCCGTTATCCGGCAGCACAAAATATTGCCCGCGTTTTGACTTGGCCACAATCGCCTTGCGCGTGCTGCCCACCGTCGGATCGATCACCACCACGAAAACCGTCCCCGCGGGAAAGTAAGGCGTAGCGCCATACAGAAATCGCGTCCCATCGAGAATAGAAAATGGCGTCACCTGGTGGGTCAGGTCGACGATGCGCACCTCCGGCATGATCGAATACATCACGCCCCGGCAGAGCGCTACCGAATCATCCACCACGCCGAAGTCGGTCATAAAGACGATGGTCTGCGGATACTTCGCCGTCTGCGCGCCTGCCAGCGCCGAAGAAAGAAAGATCAGTGCCAGCAGAAGAATGGGAAGGGCACGGCTTCGAGCCGTGCCGTTAGGGGCCACCAAGAACGCGGGCTTTAGCCCCTGAGATACCTTTAATGTTCTAGCCATTCCATTCATCGCCGTGCGCCAGGATGCCGTAATCATGCGGTTCAATCCTCCATTTTCGTTTGCAATCTGTGGTCTGCAAGAATACTTGGGTTTGCCTCCAGGCGGCAAATCACGCTCCTCCGCCGCAGCCGATCTATAATGTTCTTTCTGTTCCATTGCCCAACCGCAAGGAGGTCTTATGCCGGAAGCTATCCCCGAGAAATATCGCGATCTGTTTCAGAAGCGCGCATTCGCCAGTCTGGGCACCCTCATGCCCGACGGACGGCCGCAAGTCACACCCGTGTGGTGCGACTTCGACGGCGAGCACGTCATCTTCAACTCCGCCAAAGGCCGCCAGAAAGACCGCAACGTCCGCCGCGATCCGCGCGTCTCGCTGGCCCTCATCGATCCGGAGAATCCCTACCGCTATCTCGAAATTCGTGGCCGTGTCGTCGAGATCACCGAAGACGGCGCCAGCGCCCACATCGACAAGATGGCCAAGAAATATCTCGGCGTCGACAAGTATCCCTATGGCCAGCCCGGCGAAGTGCGCGTGCTCTACAAGATAAAGCCCGAGCACACCCAGGTAATGGGCTAGCACGCAACGTAGCGCCGGCGTCCCGCCGGCTGTCCCGAGGGCGTCTCGCCCTCGGTCGCGGCGCCACGAACATCAGGTCGAGGAGATCCTAAATCCGCACTTACAACCTCTGTTTCCTCGGCTTCGGCAACGTGAACCGCACGCTCGTGCAATTGCTCCGCGATCGCGAACCCGAACTTCGCGAGCGCCACGGAATTTCCTTCCGCATCACTGGACTCGCAACCCGCCGCCTGGGATGGATTGCCGACTCGAACGGTCTGGATCCGAATGTCCATGTGGATCGGACACTACTGTCCGATAAAAGTCTGCAGTCCGATGAGAAGCCAACGACTGTCCAAGCCTGGCTCTCCGCAGCCCGCGCCGACGTCCTCTTCGAAGCCACTGCGCTCAACGTCGAAACCGGCCAGCCCGCCGTCGATCACATCCGTGCCGCACTCAATCACAGAGCCCACGCCATCACCGCCAACAAAGGACCAATCGTCCACGCCTACCGCGAACTCCGCGACCTGGCCGCCGCGAAAGGGAAGCGCTTCCTCTTCGAATCCACCGTGATGGATGGCGTCCCCATCTTCTCTTTGTTCGATCAACTCCCCACCATCCGTCTGCAGGGATTTCACGGCATCCTGAACTCCACTACAAATGTAATCCTCAGCGAAATGGAAAAAGGCCTAGGCTTTGACGCATCGTTGAAGAAAGCGCAATCGCTCGGCATAGCCGAAACCAACGCCACCCACGACATCGACGGCTGGGACGCCGCCGTAAAAACCGCGGCGCTGATCACGGTACTGATGGATGTTCCGATACGTCTAGAAGAAATCAACCATGAAGGAGTCCGCAGCCTGAGCGCAGAATCCGTCCGCGCCGCAAGAAAAGAAGGCCGCCCCTACAAACTCATCTGCCGCGCCCAGAGAACAGAGAAGGGAATCACCGCCAGCGTCCGCCCCGAACAAGTCCCGCTAACCGATCCCATGGCGCAAATCACCGGCACCTCGTCCTATATCTATTTCGAAACCGACATCTTCCCCGGCCTCGCCATCACCGAAGAAAATCCCGGCCTCTACGCAACCGCGTACGGAATGCTCGCGGATTTTGTGAGGATTGCGCGGCCCGACGTCGTCTTGCAATAACGAAATGCGGCGGTGATCCGTGTGCAAATTGTTTCACACGGTTGTGAACACTGGAACAACTCAGGAAGATCAATGCCTGCACTTCGCTGCACTTATGGTATAGAGTTCGTCGAGCTATGGATCGTACCGCCATCAGCGCCCAAATCGAAAGAATCCTAAGCAGCCAGAGCTTCTCCAGCAAGAGCCAACTCAGGAAGCTGCTGGAAGTTCTGTTTAAGAACATGGATTCGCAAACCACTCTGAAGCCTGACCGAGTGATCAAGGAATTGTGGCCAAACGAGACCAGGACAAAGGGATCCGCAGATGTAGCGACAGAGATGAACAGGCTGCGGAATGCGCTGGAAGCCTATTACAACGGGGAAGGTAAGACCGATCCTATCGTCGTTAGCCTTCCCAATCGTTCCGTGCCCGCTCCCGATGGTACGCAAGAAAAGCGGTGGATCGTAGCGAAACCTCGCCGTGATAGCGAGGATCGTCTGCCGGTTCCGCCAGTGAATTCCCGGAGAGGCCTGAAGATAATGGCCGCGATCGCCGTCCTATGCATTGTCGCCTACATCTCCGTCCGAATGCTGGCAGGGGATGGCCGGCCTCAGTCGGGGCGCCTCGACGGTGCGACACTTACGGTTCTGAATGCGGAGGGAAAGGAGCTTTGGAGCAAGGGCTTTCCTGACGGATTCTGGCCCGAATACTACGACCAGGGGCTAGCGCCGCGTATCAGGTTCGTGGATCTTGATGGTCAAGGCCACACCAGCGTTCTTCTGCTCTATCACCCCGCCATAAGTCCAAGGTCGCGCTCGACGACGCTGATCTGCTACTCGGATCGGGGCAAAGAGAAATGGCGTTGGACACCTGGCAGAGAGTTGCCGGAGCTTGAGGGCACCCCAGCCACGTTCAGGACTGTTGCTCTGGTTGTTCTGAAGGCAACCGACAAGAGACCTCCCCGAATTGTCGTTTCAAGTATCCACGATCCCTGGTGGCCCAATCAGATAGCCATTCTCGATTCCAATGGCAAGACGGTCGCGGAGTACTGGCATTCCGGGCATCTGGACCACCTCACCTTGGCCGACCTCGATGGCAATGGGCGAGAGGAAATCGTAGCCACGGGAATCAGCAATGGCTATCATCAAGCCACACTGGTCGTGCTTGATCCTGACCGGGTCTTTGGCACTTCCACCGAAGCGGCACGGCCGGAGCTTCAAATCCACGGCATGGGCGTCGCCCAGGAGAGGTTTCGCCTTCTTTTCACCCGCAGCGATCTAAATAAAGCGCTGTCCGTCTACAATGCAGGCCAAGAGGCCACCATCGAACACGGCAGGATTCGATTCTCGGTGGCGGAATGCCTGCAACCCCCAGCTTGTCTCATGTGGTATGAATTCGACCAGCATTTCGATTTGCTGACAGCCTACGCGGATGAGCAATTTCGGGGCGCTCATGCGCAGTTTTATGCACACGGCAAGGACGCCCACCAGTTCAGCCCGGAAGAACAGGCCGAATTCCAAAAAATCCGCTGCCTTGTCGGCTGCAAATCAGAGTTTCTCCCCACCCAGATTCAGTGACATCAGATGTCTGCTCTGGGCGGGACTTGAGAACCCTCCGGCACTTGAGCTGTGCATCCTCGACCGTGGCCCAGGAAGACTTTAGTCCCCGACTTCATACCGACTTCATATCATCTTCGCGCCATCGTCCCGCCAGCGGTGCTATCCCGTGTTAGCATCGCCGAGCTTGGAGCATAGGTTAAAGCTGGCGCGGAATCCCACCCCCCCGCATCCGGTTCCAACAAAGAAATCCCTTCAGGAGGAACATCATGAAAGTATCACGCAACTTCGTGCTGTCGTTGGCAGCTCTGCTTTTCGGGTTTCTGCTCATCCCCCGGGCCGCGCTGGCCGGGACTGCGAACTGTCCGGTTGAGCCTAAATCGGGCGTCCCCATCGCCTCCGGCGATACCTACATAGGTTCCAACTGCACCCTGCACACCTCCGGAGATGTCGATTCCTTTGTGTTCAGTGGAAACAGCGGGGACACTTGGCAGGTTATTTTGGGGCTGAACGGCACCGACACCCAGGACGTCTGCTTGACGGTCTACTCTCCCACGGCGGTGGTTCTTTACTCCTCGTGCACCCTTTTCGGGAATGGCTTCACCTCACGGGTGGCCGACGTGACGCTGACTGCGACTGGTACCTATACCATTGCTTTGACCGAGGCTGCTACCAACACGCAAAACTACGCGGTGTCGCTGGAACGTCTCTATCCAGCGCCCCCAAACGCGCAAAAAGCCACGCTCGCAACCGTGTACACGGGTGACGTCGCCTGGATCACAGACTCGAATGCCTTCACTTTCGCGGGCGTTGCCAACGACACGTTCGAAGTATCCGCCGCTCTTCCCAGCAACCCCACTCAAGACCTTTGCATGAACGTGTATCTTCCCGACGCCACCCTTGTCTACTCCTCGTGCACCCTTTTCGGGAATGGCTTCACCACCCGGGTGGCCGACATCACGCCACCTACAGACGGTACTGACCTGGTGGTAATCACGGCAGCCGGGGACGACGCGACCGTCCCCAGCTACACCCTGGAAGTCTCGTGCCTGGTCGGCGCCAACAACTGCCTCCCGCCGCTCCCGACCTGCACCCTGACAGACACGGCCACTTACGACGCCGCGACCAGCACCCTGACCATGGATTTCACCGTTGAGAACACATACGCTGTCACTTGGAGCGCTTGGCTGACCGATCAAAACACCGTGACATCGCTGTTCTCCGTATCGCAGCCAATCACGAACCCAGCGGTGGCCATCACCAAGACCGCCAGTCTGGCTAAGGAAGGCAAGGTAGGAGTTCTCTCCACGTTCACCACACCCACAAAAGGGATTGTCTGTTCCAGCTGGGTGCAGATCGCTACCGGAACGCCCTAATCAATCGGCAGGATGTCGACACGCTGGGCGCCCCACTCATTCGCGTTTGTGAGAATGAGCGGGGCGCGCCGGGTCGAACTTTGTCTAACTCAAAAACCGGTACGCTCACGCCCTCAAACCTCTCGAACAAAAGTCAGAGACCACTCGAGAAACCAGCCAGCGTAATAGAATTAGATCACGACCATGCTTACCACTGAAACAGTCCCTACTTCCCTCGACATCACCTACGCCCGCGCCCAATTCCCCGCGCTCGCCCAAACCGTCAACGGTCACCCCGCCGTATTTCTCGACGGCCCCGGCGGAACGCAAGTCCCGCAGCGAGTCATCGACGCCATCTCCGATTACCTGCGCCGCGACAACGCCAACACCTGCGGTGCCTACGCGACCAGCCGCAACACCGACGCCATGCTCGCCGAAGCTCGTGCCGCCATGGCCGACTTCCTCAACTGCGCCGCCGACGAAATCGTCTTCGGCCCCAACATGACCACGCTCACCTATGCCATGTCCCGCGCCATCGGACGCGACCTCGGCCCCGGCGACGAAATCCTGGTCACGCGCCTCGATCACGACGCCAACGTCTCGCCCTGGCTCGCCCTCGAAGAAAAAGGCGTCACCATTCGCTGGGCCGAAATTCACGAAGACAATTGCACGCTCGACCTGGCCGATCTCGCCTCGAAGATCAACGAAAGAACTAAGCTGGTCGCGGTCGGCTACGCCTCGAACGCGGTCGGCACCATCAATCCCGTGAAGACCATCGTCCGCCTGGCCCATGCCGCCGGCGCTCTCGCCTACGTCGATGCCGTACACTACAGCCCGCACGGCCTCATTGATGTCGCCGCCCTCGACTGCGATTTTCTCGTCTGCTCCACTTACAAATTCTTCGGCCCGCACATGGGAGTTCTCTTCGGCAAACGCGAGCACCTGCAGCGCCTGCGTCCCTACAAAGTCCGCCCGCTCACTGACGCCATCCCCAACCGCTGGGAGTGGGGCACGCTCAACCACGAGTGCATCGCCGGCATCGCCGCCTGCGTCGATTACCTCGCCGACCTAGGCCGCCACGCCCTGACAAATGTGGGGCAGGCTCTCGGCTGTCCGTCGAGCGAAGCTCGACCCTCGGCGACATCCGACCGCCGTGCCGCAATCATCGCTGCGTTCGAAGCCATCCACCACTACGAGCACGGATTAATGAACCGCCTAATCATCGGCCTTCAGCAGATTCCCCAAATTAAGATCTACGGCATCACCGATCCTGCGGGCTTTAAAGAGCGCTGTCCCACGCTCGCCTTGCGCGTCGTTAATCAAAGTGCGAATCAGACTGCGAATCAATCCGCCGGCCAAACGCCATTAGCGCTTGCCACCAAACTCGGCGACCGCGGCTTCTTCACCTGGGATGGAAACTACTACGCCCTGAACCTCACCGAGCGCCTCGACGTAGAAAAATCCGGCGGTTTCCTCCGCATCGGCCTCGTCCACTACAACACGGTCGAAGAAGTGGATCGCCTGCTGGTGGCCTTAAGGGAGATTGTGACGCAGAGTTGATCGAAAGCAGAATCGGCGGCGCAAAAATTGGTGGCTAAGAGAATCAGCGAAGAGATCGGGAAGGGCACGACTTTAGTACTGAGCCTGCCCTGAGCAAGCGATAGCGCGCCGAAGGGTGCCACTCAGAGCCACAAACAGACGGGCTTTAGCCCATGAGGGACGCAGCATGCAGCCGACTAAAAACTAGAAGGGTGCGCGCTTCCTACGGCCAGCGCTTAGCCGTATCGTCCCAACCCGCGGCACGCACCGGTTGCGCCGTCACTGCCACCGGCGGTGCCGGGATGCGGATCGGCTGCTGCGGTCCATTCACGGCGGTGGCCAGGGCCGGCTTCACCATGTCGGAGTTCATTTCCTTTTCTTCGGAGAGCAACGGAGCCACCAGCCGCAGCGCTTCCACTTCTTTTTCCAGCCGCGTCAACTCCATTTCCTTCTGCCTCAGAACCTCATAAACATTCTTCATAACCATGGCACCTGCGGGTTGTTTAGGTTTGTCGAGCTTTTCTCGAACTTTAGCAGACTTACCCGTGTTGTCAAGCGATTAAGCCCTAACGTGCTGATATTCAAATAAACACGCCTGATTTCGCGTCGTCGCTTGCGCAATACGAATGCTGCCGGACCTATCAGATCCCTTGCTCCGCGCCGCTTTCGCCAGATTTTCACAGCCGTGCAACCGCCTTGAAAGTCCGTCCTCCCTCACCAACTCGTGGTCCAGCATGGCGAAAACTAGCGCCTCACCAGCCTTCCGCGCGAAATCGCTCCCCACCTGCACAAAATTCGGTCACCCGCCTGTGGACGACCTGCACTCCATTGAAAATGAATCAGATAAAGTCGCACTCTTTTCATTGACTCAAAAATTAAAAAGAGTACAACAGGATCGTTCTTTGACAGTTTCTTAAGTTTTTCCGGTTGGTGCGGCGTCCGGGGCTCAAGCTCAGTCACCCTCAACATTGCAAAATGAGGAGGGAAGGCAAGCAAGGGTCTATAGCAAAGCGCTGGTCGAGCAGAACGGGAAACCCAGTCGAAGGCAAGACAGAGTTCCGAGGCGTTGAGTAGGTTTGTCCGGTTGGCGGTAAGCCCGGAGCCCGAGCAAAGATCGCGCGCAGCGGCCCGCAAGGGAAGCAGCGAGAGCAGGTCGAGCAAGGGTCTAACGCGAGCTACTGGCTGAGGCGAATGGACCCAACACCACCTCGGAACTCTTATTTTTTCTGTAGTTTGAATCTCGGGGTTCCAACCACTCTCTTGCTTTCGAGTTCCTACTTTTTCAACTCCTCTGGCCAGTTCATGACCAGCATCATTGGCGCAGAACCTTCTTTCAGGTTTCCGCTGTTCAACAAGAACTTCTTTCCATCCGCGGTCACATCGTAGGGCCCATACTCGCGCTGCAATCCAAACGCCTGAAACAAGGCATGGGGAATTCCCAGATGGACTACGTTTCCAGAGGTATTCACGTCTACCGCTTGTATTTTCTCTTCTCCATCGACGAAGAATAATTCCTTGCCGTCTCTGCGCCATTTCGGCGTGGTTCCTCCGTTATTCGACACCTGCCACTTGGCTCCTCCGCCGGGAAAGGCGGTGATGTAAATCTCTCTGTGCCCCGATTCGGTGCTCTGGTATGCCATCCATTTGCTGTCGGGAGAGATGGAGGGCCAATCCTCATCGAGTGCGGACTGGACGACCGGAAATGGCTTGCCGCCGCCAGTTAAAGGAAGCGCCCAAATATGGCTGCCGGCGTTATTATCCATCTCCCTCCGGGTGTAAACCAGATAGCGTCCATCGGGCGAACTGGCGCCCGGGATTTCGCTCATGTTCGCGCTCTCCAGCACCGGCCGGTCTTCGCCGCTGCCGTCCGCGGATTTGGCATAAATGTGGTACATGCCCTTGCCGTTGGAGGAATGAAAGATCGTCTTTGCGTCGGCAGACCATACAGGAAAGGTCTGATTTGCGGGGCCGAACGTCAGGCGGGTCCTGGTGCCGCGGATCAAATCGCAATTCCAAATATCTCCCGCTCCCGTGGCGCCGACGTATATCATGACCGCCAGATGACTGCCATCGGGCGAGAGCGCGGGGAAGAGATAACGGTCGGGCTGGGCCAGCGAGCCTAACTGCTTGCCTTCGCGATCAAACCAAACCAGGTTCCAGCCTCCAAAGGTGTCGCCGCTCTGGTAGATCATGGCTCCCGTTGCCGATGCCGAGAAGACAGCGCGGGAGGTAGTCCCGTTCATCATGATATTTTCCACCACCGGTACGGCTTCGCCGGAAAGTTGCAATTTACGCAGATCAAAGGCCTGCGCCATCAGCGCCGTCTGACGCACGAACAGAAGGTGACCCGAGGCGTAGAGGGCAATAGAATCGCTATTGGTAAGCTGTCTTGCCTGCAGCGATCCCACTTCCCCGATGTAAGTCATTCCCGAACTAGCGCTGCGGGAACTGCGCGCCCAGAAAAGGAAATGTTTACCATCCGGCAAGAATGCCGGCCATCGGTGGCTGTTCTCGGTTCGTGCGGCGTCCAGCTTTGAGGCGGCTTCCGGAGTTCCGCCCTGCACGGATACTCGAAAAAGCGGACTGCTGGTCACCGGCGTAAACACAATTACACCATTGGCGCTCCATGCTCCCCCGCGGCCGCTGGCGGCATCGCATATCGTCTGGGACGGCCCGCCGCCTGCGCTGATCCTTTTCAATTTGGCCGGAACGAAGTAGCCAAGCTCGCGGCTGTCAGGAGACCAAAAAGGATAAGTTGCATCGTCGGTTCCAGCCAGCGGCTGCGCTGTAACCGAATTTAGCGCCCGCACATACAGCAGCACTTTGCCCTTATCGTCGTGCCCCGTAAATGCAAGCTGCGTTCCGTCGGGTGAGAGCACGGGCGGCCCCGAAGCGGGCAGCATGGTTACGAACACGACGCCCGTCGGCGGCAGGATGGAAGAGCGCACCACCGGCGCAGGCTTCGGCGCTTGGAATACGTAGGCCGCTCCAACGCTCAACGCTATGAGCGCTGCAATTCCCGCCACCAGCCACGGCAACCACGAACCCGCCGGGCTTGGCTTCAACGATTCTGTTTGTGCGCCCGTGGCTTGCGGACCAGCCTCCGTCAAAGCCTCCAACTGAATTCTGACGTCGTGCATGCAGCCGTAGCGCTGCTCCGGATTCTTCGCCAGGCAGCGCCTCACCGTTTCGTCAAGCCGCAGCGGCGAACTGGGCCGCACCGCCGAAATGCGATCCGGTTCCTGGTCCAGAATCGCTCCCAGCACGCTGAACTGCGACTTTCCCTCAAACGCCCGGCGCCCGGTAAACATCTCGTAGAGCACGCAACCGAAACTGAAAATGTCGGAGCGCGCATCGGCTTCCGCACCCTGCAAAACTTCCGGCGCCATGTACTGGACCGTCCCCACCACCGTCCCCTTCTGCGTCAAAGGCGAGGCCGATGCCGTAAGCTCGGCCACGGTCATGGTGGGAGCGCTCGGCGTTAATGGACTTGAACCCGACGTGGAACTGAAGGCCGTTGGCTTCGCCAGTCCGAAGTCCATCAGCTTCGGCCCGTTCTTGGTCAGCATGATGTTGGCGGGCTTCAAATCGCGATACAAAATCCCACGCGCGTGCGCTTTGTCCAGAGCCTCGGCAACTTGGATTCCGATCTTCAGCGCTTCGTCGAGCGCCATCGTTCCCCGCTGCAGCCGGTCGGCCAGAGTCTCGCCTTCCAGGTGCTCCATCACCAGGAAGTTGATCCCGTCCTGTGAGCCAATGTCGTGCAAGGTGCAGATGTGCGGATGGTTCAGCGACGAAATCGCCCGAGCCTCGCGTTCCATCCGTTGTTTGAGATCGGGGTCGCTGGAGAGATGTGCCGGCAGCACCTTGATGGCTACATCGCGCCCCAGCCGCGTATCGCGAGCCAAGTACACTTCCCCCATGCCGCCCGCGCCGAGCGGCGACAGGATTTCATAAGGACCGAGCTTTGTGCCAGAGGTAAGAGGCATGCGTGCGCGCAATTATAATCCCGCGCCGCAGTTTGCATGGCAACCAACCACGGGCCACTGCTAATCCACGTGCTCTCCCACTTCGAACTCTTCTTCGCCGTAAGGCAGCACATCGCGTTCGCCGGCCACCCAGACATAAATCGTCGGCAGCAGGAAGATGCTCATGATGAGCGCCGCAATCAGTCCGCCGACAATAACGATCGCGAACGGCCGCTGAGAATCGGAACCAATGGCGTGCGAAAGCGCTGCCGGCAGCAGCCCCAGAGTTGCCACCAGCATCGTCATCATGATCGGCCGTAGCCTCAGCACCGCACCTTCCACTGCCGCATCCTCAATGGAGAACCGCTTCGCTCGCAGCTGATTAATGTATTCCAGCATGATCACTCCGGTTTGCACCGACACACCGAACAAAGCCAGAAACCCCACGCCAGACGAAACACTGAAGTTCGTGCCCGTGAACCAAAGAGCCAGCAGTCCGCCAATGGGCGCAATGGCTACATTCGCCATAATCAACATCGACCATTTGAAGGATTTGAACATCGTGTACAGGATGACGAAGATGATAAGAATTGTGATCGGCAGTACGATGAGCAGCCGCGCGTTCGCTCTCTTCTGGCTCTGGTATTCGCCCTCCCAATAAAAGCTGTATCCGGTAGGCAGTTTCACCTGTTCGTTCACCTTCTTAATCGCCTCTTCCACCGTGCTGCCCAGGTCGCGCCCGCGCACACTGTACTTGATGGCAACATATCGCCGATTGCCCTCGCGATAGACCTCCGAAGCGCCATCGACCTCGCTGATTTTGCAAAGTTGCGCCAGCGACACTCGTTCTCCCGAAGGCGATAGCAGACGAATATTCTCGATCGCTTCCTTCGTACTCCGGTATTGCGGCAAGTAGCGCAGCGTAAGGTCATATCGCGCCTCACCCTTCAGAACCTGAGTGAGAGCGTTCCCGCCCACCGCGGTCTGCACTGCATCTTGCACATCGGCAACGTTGATCTGGTAACGGGCTGCCGCCTCGCGGTCCACCGTCACGTTCAGATTGGGCTGGCCCAGCACGCGAAAAACTCCAAGATCCTCAATGCCCTTGATTTGCGACATGATCTTTACCACTTCATCGCTTTTTTCCTCGAGCACTTTCAAATCGTCGCCGTAAATCTTGGTGGCCAGCGCCCCTTTCACTCCGCTCACGGCCTCTTCCATATTGTCTTCGATCGGCTGAGAAAACCCCCAGACCACGCCGGGGATTTTTTCCAGTTCGCGATTCATGGCCGCGATCAATTCGTCTTTGTTTTGGTGAAAGACAGGCCGCCAGTCTTCTTTCTGCTTCAGGTCAACGAAGAATTCTGTATTGAAGAACCCCGTCGTATCCGTCCCATCATCCGGACGCCCAACCTGGCTCGTACACTGCGGAACTTCGGGAAAAGAGCAAAGTATGATTCGCGCTTGGTTCGCAACCCGGATCCCTTCATCCGGCCCCGTGCTGGGCGCAAGCGTGCCCCGCACCCAGAGCGCGCCTTCATCCAGGTGAGGCAGAAATTCAGAGCCGATGGCGCCGCCGAAGGCCAGATAACCACCCACGCACGCCAGCAGCACGCACACCCCGATCGTGATCGCACGATGGCGAATGGCCCAGCGCACCGCCGTGCGATACTGCTCAATCAGAAAGTGCATGACTGGGTTGTGCCATTCCTTCGCTCCCTTCGCGAACGCAAAGCTGGCCAGCACGGGCGCGATCACAATCGAGAACAGCAATGCCCCCAGCAGCGCAAACGCCACCGTCCAGGCCATGGGATGAAACAGCCGCCCCTCGACGCGTTGCAGCGTGAAGATCGGCAAATAAGCCGTAATAATGATGGCGATCGCGTAAAACACCGGGCGCTGCACCTCGTGCGAGGCCTCGCTGATTTTTTCGCTGGGAGTTTTCGAGTCTCCGTTCTGGTGACCCAAATGGCGCACAATGTTTTCCACCATCACCACCGCGCCATCCACCACCATGCCAAAGTCCAACGCTCCCAGAGACAGAAGGTTTGCAGGGATGTGCCGCAAGTCCAGACAAATCGAGGCGAACAACAGCGAGAACGGAATGGTCGCCGCCACAATGAGCGCGCCCCGGAAGTTCCCCAAGAATAGAAACAGAATGATCGATACCAGGATCATTCCTTCCGTCAGGTTATGCAGCACCGTGTGACTGGTGAAGTGAACCAGGTCGCTGCGATCGATGAAGGGAACAACTTTCACTCCCGGCGGCAAAATATGATCGTTCAGCTCCTTCACTTTCTCGTGGATGCCCTGCAGTGCCGAATCCGCCGCCGCGCCTTTTCGCAACAGCACGATGCCTGACACCACGTCGTCGTTATCGACGATCTTCCCGTCCTCGCTGTGAATGGCTTTCGCAAATTGCCCCAGCCGAATCTTTGGACCCTGCGAAACCACCGCAATATCCTTGATCCGCAGCGGCGTGCCGTTCTTGGTAAGGATGACCGTCTGTTCGATGTCGTGAACATGGTCCACCAATCCCACCGAGCGCACGTTGATCTGCTGCAGGCCTTCCTGGATGAAGCTTCCGCCCGCGTTCACGTTGTTGTTCGTGAGTTGCTGCTCGACCTGCGCCAGGCTCAATCCATAAGCCACTAGTTTGTTCGGGTCCACCCGAACCTGATATTCGCGGGTGGGGCCTCCGAAGCTGGAAACATCCACAATATCCGGCACCGCTTTGAAATTCTTTTCGATGACCCAATCTTCAATGGACTTCAGCTCCATCGGGTCATACGCCGGATTCGTGCTATGCAGCGTGAAGAAATAAATTTGCCCGACCGGACTCCAATCCGTGCCCATTTGTGGCACCACATTCGGCGGCAGCGTAACCTCGCTCAGCCGCTCCAGAACCCGCTCCCGGTTCCAGTCGTTGTCCGATTCGTCGTCGAAAATCAACTTCAGGTCGGAGAGTCCAAACAGCGAGAACGACCGCAAATGCACCACATGCGGAATACCGTTCATCACGACCTCGAGTGGAATCGTGACTTGCTGTTCGATTTGTTCCGCCGAAATCCCCGGCCATTGCGTAATCACCTCAACGTAGTTGTCGGCGACGTCCGGATAGGCCTCAATGGGCAGCCGCTCGAACGAAACCACGCCGCTGGCGAAAAGCATCAGCGCCAGACCCAAAACCAGCAGCCGGTTATTGAGAGCGAAGTCGACGACGCGCCGGATCATTTATTGCTCCACCGTGTTTTGCAGCGCCAGAGCGTTCGACACCACTCGATCCCCGGCCTTAAGCCCGGAAACAACTTCCTGCAGATTGCGGGGAAGCATGTTTCCGGTCACCACTTCCAGCCGTTTGTAATGTCCCGTACTCACCGGCGTGTAAACCCACTCGCGATCATGCAAGTGCAGAATGGCGCTGGCCGGAACCGCCGCCCGCGCTTCCGGCTGCTTCCCGTAGAAGGTCGCAGTCACAAACATGCCTACCCGCATCACCCCGGGGTTCGGGACTTCGAGCCGAACCTTCGCCGTATGCAGCGTGGGGTCGAGCACCGGCAGAATGTTGTCAATTCGTCCCTTGAAATTTCGGCCCGGATATGCATTCAGGTGGATATCCGCATATTCACCGAGATGCACCGCGTCGAGATCGTTCTCGTAAACGTCGCAGACGATCCAGACATACGACAGATCGGAGATGGTAAAGGGGTTGGGAGACCCTAATCCTGTCACGCCCGATGCATTCGTAACTTGCTGGTCGGTGATCACACCCGAGATCGGGGCCGTGATGTCGACGATCCCCGAGGGATGATCCTTGTCGATGCCCAGCAGCCGCAACTGCTCGGTGGCGGCGTTCAGATCGACCTTCGCATCTTTTTCGGCGGTTTCCGCTTGTTCGAGAGCGCTCTTTGCCACCGCACCCTTGTCGTAAAGAATCTGTTGCCGTTCGAGCTGTATCCGCGCCAACCGCTCATCGTTCTCCGCTTTCAAATAAGTCTGGTAAGCTCCCGAAACGTCGCTGCTCCGCACTCGCAGCAGCACCTGGCCTTTCGTCACCACATCGCCCAGCCTGGCCTTAATTTCCACCACTCGTCCTGCGGCCAGCGAGATCACCGGCACCGCCCGGTTAATATCCGGCTGAACCAAGCCCGTGACGTTCAGAGCCGGGGCCTCCTTATGCTCAACCGCCGTCACCAAGGGAAACTGGTCAGGATGGTCCACCTTGAAATTGTTTGCGTCCAGATCGGGCTCGACCGTCGCCGTAGGCGGCGCCTCGGCCTTCGGATCGGCCTTGCCTCCATTGCATCCCGTAAGGAAAGAAGCAAGAGCCAGGCACAACACAGCCCCGGCGAAATATTCCAAATATCGCTTCTTCATTGAATAACCTCGCGCCCCACCGCCTGGTTCAGTTGCGCCGCTGCCGTCAAGTACGCACCCACAAGATTTACGTAGCTAAGCTCCACGCTGCGGTAGTCGCTCTCCGCATTCAGAAAATCCAGCAGCGACGCCCCGCCATGCTGGTAAGAAAATAAAATCGTGTCCCGCACCCGTACCGCCTGCGCCAGATATTTCTGCTTGTAAGGACGCAGCAGAATCAGGTTGCTGCTCAACGTGGCATAAGCCGAATCCACATCGCTGAACACCTGCGCCTGCGCCGCATCCCGCAGCCGTTCATTGCGCGTGATGTCGATCTTCGTGCGCAGTTTCTCGCCTTGGTTGCGGTCGAAAATCCGCAGCGGAAAATTCACCCCCACACCGATGTACGCATCAATCGGCGGATTCCTGCCCACATCGAAGCTGATCGTCGGGTCGGTAGATCCGTTCGACTCCGCCAGCTTGTAGTCTGTCTGCGCCTTATCCACGGACTGGATCGCCGCCTTCAAATCTGGACGATGATCCAGCGCCGTCTGCCGGTAGAAATCCAAAGCATCAATCTGATCGTTGAAATCGAACACGCCCACCAGATCGAACTGCTCAATCGGAGTGCGGTCATTCAATAGCATCAGCATCTGGATCTTCGCCGTCCGCAAATTCACGTCCGCCGTCTGCACGTCCGATTCATACAGCACCCGCTGCAACTCCAGCCGATCCAGATCGATCTGCGCAATGTCTCCCGCCTCGAAGCGGTCGCGGCTGATCTTCAGCACATGGTCGTAGTACTCCAGGTTGTCCTTCGAAACCTGCAGCACCGCCTTGGCCTGCAGCGTCTGCACAAACGCGCTGCGCAGATTGAACAAAAGCCCTCTTTCCAGATCATCCTGCTGCGAAATCCCGATTGCCGTTCCCTTTTTCGCGCTCTCCGTGCGCAGCTCCCGCTTGTGCGCCCGCTCGTGCAAGTAGCTCACCGTGGCCGAGGGCAGCCAGTACGCAAACGCCCCATGCGGCGGCCCTCCCGGAAAAGGATCGATTTGGTCCGCCAGCAGCCCCAGACTCGGATTCGGCCGCAGATGCGCCGTAATCTCCTGTGCCTCCAATTCATTGATATTCAATTTCCCCGCCAGCAGCGTCGGATTATTCAGATCCAACCGGTCTTTCACCTGTTCCCAAGTCCAGGCCTGAGGCGGCGACTGCGTCGGCGACTGCGCAGTCTGCGGCGCCACCTGCGCCGCAGCCAGTCCCGCAGTCCATGGCAACACCAGTAAGAACCACCAAAATGTTCTTCGCATCAGTACTCCGTCCAAACTTCGCGACTCGTATCGGACATCGCTTCAGCAATGCCGCGAACCCACAATCCAGAACGCCTTCAGGCGCCTGAGGTTCAGGGGCTGAGTCATTTCAGCAGAGACTCAATGTGGCTTGTTATTAGATCGCCGTCCGCAAACGCATCTCTCAAAGAAGTATCCGGTTTTCACCGTAAGGATTTCCTAAAGATGAGGAATCCTCGCTGCGGATTTCCTGCTGCGTCCGATCAGCGATTCGGCGAACGACCACTCTTTAAGGATGATTCGCGCACTACCCGAGGAGGGAACTAGGAGGTGCCCGGCCGGCATGAACCATGCAGGGCCTCGCCACCGGCGGCAAACACACAACAGAAACTTCAAGCAGCCTGACTTGCGGAGCAACCGTCCACACCGCACTCGCCACCGCCAGCGGAGGCCCTTGCAGCCGGTTCACCCAAGCCGAATTCTTATCGCTTCCAGCCTGCCGCACCGCGCGCTTGCTGGTGGAAGACTCTTCCATCTCGGCCCGCATCGCGTGCAGATCGTCCGAAGCCGAGATCACCGGAAACAGCAGAACCAGCACGCATCCCAGGGCCAGCAAACACTGCAGCGAAGTTACCCTTCGCGCCAGCCGCGCTCCCGCGTCCCGCCGCCACAGCCAGTAAGCCGGCAAAGCCAGCAGTATCCACGCGAGATTGAGCAGCAGTTCCATACGACTCTGTCAAAGGTTGCGGCGACCAAGCTCGACACGAACCCAGAATTAGTTTTTCAGAAACCTCAAATGAAAGTCAACGTGACCACAGTACCGCCGTCGACACTGGAAACGAAGAACGGATCACTGATCACTGCCCCTAAGGCCCCACCACCACCTGCAGCGCCGCCGGCGTCTTCATCTCCTGCTTATAGATCGCGTTTCGCTTCGCGATCTCGCCCACCACGTTGACGTACACCACATAGCCCCCGTGCGGCAGTGTCTCGCCAAACGGCAATGTCATTCCAATCGTGCCCTTCTTCAGCGGGAAGCGCTGGTACCCGATCTCCGTGGCTCGTCCGTTCTCCGCCACCGCCTTCACGTCAAAGGTCAAATCCACGTCGTCCGCCGTCGTGTTCGATACCTCCACGCTGCCGTCGATCCGGTTCGCCGTCACGTGCGCCGGAACTTTCCATGCCACCGTAATCGCGTCCACCACCTTGATCGTGAATCCTTTTTGCACCGCCTGCTGCGGTTGCCCGCCGTCCCTCACCGACACGACAAACTGAAATTCGCCGGCGCGCCGCGCCGCTCCGTGCAGCATTCCGTTGTCGTCCAGCGTGATTCCCGGCGGCAGTGCCCCACTCTCCACCCGCCAATGCAGCACCGGCACGTAGTTTCCCCGCGCCTGAAAATTCACCTGATACGCCCCCTGCGGATACGTCCCCGGCAACTCGGTCGGCTCAATCACCAATCCATCGTCTTTATCTTTGTCATCCGGCGCGGTCTTGTCGGTCGCACCCGGCGCCGCATTCGTCCGCCCCTCGGCCGCCTGCCCCACCGCCGCCGCATTCATCCCCATCACCAGCGCGCCCGTCAGCAGCACGCAACTCATAAGCCTTGTCATTCTTGAAATCCCCTGATCTTGTCATCCCGAGCCAAGCTAAGAACCAACGTAGTCTTGTCATCCTGAGCGTAGGTTGCGCTTCGCGATAGCGAAGCGCAACCGCAGTCGAAGGATCCCTACCCATCTGCGCCAGTATTGGCTCCGCAAAGCGCTTCCATTACTGAGCCGTGCGGTTCCAGTCTCATGCCTGCTGAGACCTCTGCGGGAATCTTCCTTCCACATGCTACCGGAATTCTCCTCCCACTCCTCACAATTCCACCGCACCGAAAGGTCACCCAAACTCGCGGACAATGTTCCGAGCGGCAATATGCCGTGGAACGATGTGCCCTTAGAAACCTGCGGAAAAACTCAAAAATGCCGGTAGCGACGTGAAAATGCGGTAGCGATGTGGAAGAGCGCGCTTCAGCGCCGCGTAAAGCGTCCGGAATCAATACGGGCTTTAGCCCAGGTAGTCGCACTTTCTGTCCTCCGCGACTTTTTCCGCAGCCTGTTAGAACGCTATGCCGAGTAGGATGCAGAAAACCGAAAGCTTGCCGCCGGACTGACTCTGCTCTGGAATGTAAAGATATGTATAACTTGCCACAAAATTTTTCTTTTACTCCGCGCTACTTATTCTCATGGTTCGGGTTCGATACAACGGAATTAGTCTGTGCTAACCTCGAAACTAAGAAACAGAAACTTAAGATGGCCAGCTCCACGACCGAGTCTCTCCCCGGAGGAAGTTATGTCAGTCCGTAATGGAATCGTCCTGCTCCTCGCCCTTTCCACACTCTCACTTCTAGTCGGCTGCGGTAGCAGTTCGCCCACCGCCGTAGCGCCTCCCGGCGGTGGTTTCGGTGTCAGCAATTTCAGCGGCACGTACGTTCTTTCCATTTCGGGCGCGGACGTCAATGCCAGCGCGGAAACTGAGTCTTTTTTTGCAATTGTGGGGACAATTACGGCTGATGGCAACGGCAACATCACGGGGGGCACGGTTGACATCAACGACCCAGATATCGGCGGCGTGTTCCCCGGCCAAACCCTCACCGCGAGCAAGTACACCGTCGGTCCAGATGGTCGTGGCACGGGTACGCTGGTGACTGCTGAGGGGAGCTTCGGTCTTGATTTCGTCTTGACCTCGAATGGGCACGGGCTGATCACCCGTTTCGATAGCTCAGGGAGCGGCAGTGGCACTCTTGACCTGCAGAGCAGCACCTCCCAAAGCTCACTCCAGTCCCTCACCTTCTCTCTTACCGGCACCGACATTACCAGCACCTTTTTGCTCGGGTCCGCAGGAACGTTCACGCTAGATTCCTCCGGGAACATTACCTCTGGCTCTGGCATCCAAGATTTCAACGAAGGCGGCAGTTCCGCTGGACTCGCTGATCTGCCTCTCAGCGGGTCAGTGGTTCTGACGTCAAGCACCTCAGGGACGGCGGTACTCGGCACATCCAGTATCTTCGGCTCGCTTACCTTTGACGTCTGGGTGATCGATTCAACGCACCTGAAATTGATCGAGACCGACGCGGGAGCAGTGCTCGCCGGCGACGCTTTCACCCAACAGACCTCCTTCCCGGCGGCTACGCTGGCCTTCACAGTTGCTGGCGCAGACTCCACTGGCAATGCCTTCGCCGCCGGCGGTCTCGCAGCGTCAGACGGCAGCGGCAACCTTCCCAGCGGTATTGAAGATTTCAATGATGGCGGCAACGTCTCTTCACAGCCAAACTTCACCGGGACTTGCACCACCTTTCTTGCGGGACGGTGCCAATTGGCCTTGACCGGCTTCAGCAACGGCGTCGCACAAGCGTTCCAGTTTGCCGCCTATCCCTCCAGCGGCGGCATCCAGTTGCTGGAAGTCGACAGTCTGGGACAAATGCAGGGTGCCGCCTACGCCCAATCCGCCACATCATTCGCTGCCTCAGAAGGCTATGGTTTAAACCTCTCCGGTACCAACTCTAACGGCGAAGTCGACGACATCGCCGAGTTCACGGCGGGGAGTCCCACGGCAAGCCCGAACATGACCCCCGGCATATTGGATGAAAATGACTTAGGTGGTCCGCTTCCCCCGGCGTCTTTGTCCGGCACCTACACTCCGGACTCGCCTGCGGACGGCCGGGGCTCAATCGCCGTCCCCAACATCAAGACGTTCAACGGCACCTTAAACCTGGAGTACTACGTGGTCGACAGCTCGACCGTCCTCCTTGTCGATCTCGACTCTAACCAGAACGACGCTCCCCAGATCGGGTTGGGCACATTCGAGCTTCAGACTGCTTCCTCGTCTTCGGGAGCGGCTCGGCCAGCTATCACTATGATTCGACCGCTAGTTCGATCGCACACAGCCCTGCGGCGAAAGTAGGGGCAGGGGCAAACCATCGCGCAACCAACCCGGGCGCGGCCTCCAGGCCGCGCCCTTTTTCATTCCGGCAAATCCCATCCCACTGCCCACTCTCGCGTGACCTTAGTTACCTTTTACGACCACCCCCTCCTCAAGCACAATCTCTCTAGCTTTGTGTCACCACGGGAGAACAAGAGTGCTTCGCCAACGCTTTCTGTATGTTTTCATACTCGTGCTCATCAGCGCCTCGCTGGCGTCGGCGCGCGATCTCGCCCTGGTCTCCAACAAATCCAATGCGGTGAGCGCCGTCACCGTTCCCGATTTGGTCAAGGTCTGCAAAGCCCAGACCAATCGCTGGCCCGACGGCAAGCCCATCACCTTCGTCATGCGCTCCCCGTCCGCTCCCGAAATGAAGATGGTTCTCGAAAAGGTCTACGGCATGTCCGAGCGTGAGGTCAACAGTCTCATCGTCGCCTCCAATCACGGACGCTCCAACCATCCCGCCATCCTCATCGCCACTTCCGACGAAGAACTCGTGAACCAGGTCGCATCCACTCCCGGCGCGGTTGGCGTCGTCGACGTGTATTCCATCAACAGCAGTGTCGCCATCGTAAAAATCGCCGGCAAACTCCCTCTCGAACCCGGCTACCTGTTGCACGGCAACTAATGGATAACCGTGAAAAGCCGCGCCTTCGACAGTTTGCTGAAAAATTCGCGGATGCGAGTGGTGACGTGGAAGAGCGGCGCTTCAGCGCCGCGTAAAGCCCGTAATCAATAAGGGGCTTTAGCCCCTGGGGAAGTCAGCGCGAGAAATTGGACATGACCGCTCCCGGCAAAAAACTCGCCCCCAGCAAGCCAGCGCCGTCCGCCACGGCCTATGTTCGCCGCTTCCCGCGCTTTGCCATCGACGTCCGCCTCCAGGTCCGCATGTTTCAGGACGGCGAATTCCGCAGTTGCTGGGGACGCTCCACCGAGCTGGGCCAGGACGGCATCGGCGCCACCCTCACCGGCGAGCTCGAAACCGGCGAGATCGTTTCTCTCGAGATTCCTCTGCCCCTCACTCCTTATCCCGTGAAGATGCGGGCCATTGTGCGCTACCGCCAGGGCCTGCGCTACGGCTTTGAGTTCCTTACCCTCACTGACCCCCAGCGCGACATACTCCGCCGCGTCTGCGAAGTCCTCGCCACTAAGTCCTAAACCACGCGATTGTCATCCCGAGCAAGCGCATTTTGCGCAGCGAGGGATCTGGGCGGGCCGCGCGATGCGTCGCGTTCTTTGCGACGCACCTAAACGCGCGTTTGGCTCGCTTCCTTCATTACCAAATTTGCAAAATTTCCCAATTATTAAATTTCCTCAATTACCTCAGTAACTTTCGAGTAAACCTTCTCCGCTTTACGATTGCCTTAGTGTTGGGCCTCTGAGGGGGGAGCCTACCAGATGGGTGATCGTGTCACCCGATCAGCGCAATCCAGGGAACTTGTGCGTGCTCGCAGCCTGCAGCAGGCGCTCGAGCGCGGAGCCTCACCTTCGTTCGTTCCACCCGACGTTGCGAACCCCGTCGCGCAGCCATCTTCTCTTTCCTGGAATCTCATGGGCTCGCTTGCCCAGAGTCCACTTGCCCAAGGCCCGCTCGCCGAAGGAGCGACTTCCGAAGTAACGAATTCCGCAGCAACCAATTCGCAGGCAACCCTCGATATCCGCCGCCAGTGTCTCGATCAACTCTTTGAGGGTTCGCCCGATGCACTCATCGTAGTCGACCCCTCCCATCCCTTCTCCGTGCAGTGTGTCAACCGTGAGTTTCAGCGCACCTTCGGCTACTCCGCCTCCGAGATCCTGGGCCAGCCCATCGACTCGTTCATCTTCCCACCCGATCGCGCCGCCGAAGCCCAATGGATCGCCCAATGCCTGCAGCGCGGCGAGCAGCTTACCCTCGAAACCCAGCGCCGCTGCAAAGACGGCACCCTGCTTGACGTTTCCGCCTTCTCCTCGCCCCTCATCATCGACGGCCGCATCGCCGCCTTCTACGCTACCTATCGCGATATCTCCGAGCGCAAACGCGCCGAAGCTCTCAACTCCGCTCTCTATCGCATCGCCGAGAAAGCCAGCGCCACTCACGACCTGCAGCAGTTCTTCGCCGCTATCCACGGCATCGTCGACGAACTCATGTGCGCCCGCAATTTTTCCATCGTCATTCACGACCCCGAATCGCAACTGCTTAGCTTCCCCTACTTCGTCGACGAGCAGGAGTCCGCTCCCGCTCCCGCCAAACTCGCCCACGGTCTCATCGAGTACGTTTTGCGCACGGGCGAGTCTCTGCTCTGCACTCCCGAACTCGCGCGGCAAATGCAGCAGCGCGGCCAGGTCGAACTCATCGGTCCGCCTGCGCTGCACTGGCTGGGCGTCCCGCTCAAAGTCAACCATCACATCCTGGGCGTGCTCGTCCTCAAAAGCTATTCCAAAAACTCGCGCCTCCTCGATCGCGACAAGGAAGTCCTCACTCTGATCTCGCGGCAGCTCGCCGCCGCTATCGAGCACAAACGCAACGAGCAGACTCTCCGCCGCTCCGAAGTCCGCTATCGCTCCCTGGTGCAAACTGCCGTCTACGGAATTTATCGCTCCAGCCTTGAAGGCCAGTTTCTCGACGTCAACCCCGCCCTCATCGGAATGCTGGGATACAATTCCGCTCTCGAAGTCCTGGCCCTCGATCCTCAAAAAGATGTCTTCCTGGATCCCGGCGAATACACCCGCCTGGTCGACGAATTCCGCCGCTCCGGACGCATGGACGGTTTTGAAGCCCGCTGGAAGCGCAAGGACGGCGTCGCTATCACTGTCCGCATCAGCGGCCGCGCCGTCTCCAGCGAAGATGAGCCCGCCGATGTCCTCGAAGCCATCGCCGAAGACATCACCGAGCGCCGCGTACTCGAAGACCAATTCCGCCAAGCTCAAAAGATGGAGGCCGTCGGCCGCCTCGCCGGTGGCATCGCCCACGACTTCAACAATCTGCTCATGGTCATCAGCGGATACACCGAGGTTTTGCTCGACCACCTCCCTGTCGGCGACCCCATGCACGGCAAAGCCGAAGCCATTCAGCAGGCCTCCGATCGCGCCACCACGCTTACCCGTCAACTCCTCGCCTTCAGCCGCAAACAGCTTCTCGAACTCAAGGTCGTCGACGTCAACTCCATCGTGGAAGACATGGAGCGTCTCCTGCGCCCGCTCATCGGCGAGAATGTCGAACTCGTCACTCATCTCGCCCCCAACCTCGGCTGCACCCGCGCCGATGCCGGACAGCTCGAACAAGTCATCATGAACCTCGTGGTCAATGCCAAGGACGCCATGCCCGGCGGCGGCAAACTCTCCATTCGCACCGCCAGCGTCATCCTCGATGATTCCTATCGTCCAGAAAATACTTTCATCCAGCATGGCCCCTACATCATGATTTCCGTCAGCGACAGCGGCCACGGCATGGATCGCGAAACCCAGGCCCGCATCTTCGAGCCTTTCTTCACCACCAAGGAAAAAGGCAAAGGCACCGGCCTCGGACTCTCCACCGTCTACGGCATCATCAAGCAAAGCGGCGGCTACGTTTTCGTGCAGAGCGAACTCGGCCGCGGCACCGTCTTCACCATTTATTTTCCCCGCATCGACGAACCCTCAGAGGCTCACGGCGCCGTTCCCGTTTCCCTCGCAGCCGCCGGCGGCTCCGAAACTATTCTGCTCGTCGAAGACGAAGAGTCCGTCCGCCAACTGGTCCGCGAAACTCTCGAATCCCGCGGCTATCACGTCCTCGAAGCCGAAAACGGCAACACCGGATTAGCCCTCGCGGCCAGTCATCCCGATACTATCCACCTCGTCATCACAGATGTCGTCATGCCCGGTCTCAGCGGTCACGAACTCGTCCAGCAACTCGTCCCCGCCCGCCCCGGCATCAAAGTCCTCTATCTCTCCGGCTACGCCGAAGACGCCGTCGCCGGCGAAACCTCCGCCGACACCCCCAGAAATTTCCTGCAAAAACCCTTCACCCTGCAAAGCCTCTCCCGCAAAGTTCGCGAAGTCCTCGGCCCACCCGTGAACTAAAATCGTTTCTCGTCTTTCATGGAGGAGCGGCGCATTAATTCCCGTACGGCTTCCAGAGTTAAGACCTATGTACAGGTTCGGCGCCTTTACAGGCAAACGATCTTTTCTTGCTTGCGTTTTTCTAGTGCACCAACGATAAATACAGGCACGCTATGATCAGACGTTGGTGCGCCCTTTCTCTTACTGTTGCACTCGCGGCGTTGCAGGCCGGTAGCGCGCAGACTTCGTCGCCCCACACCCCTGCCAAGGCCGACTATCCCCAAGAAGCTTCGGTCATTGAGGAAATGTCGACCAGGATTACCTTCGACAACGACGGCAGCTCTACCCATGATCAGACGAGCCGTATCCGCCTGCAGACCGATGGGGGCGTGCAACAGTGGGGGCTGCTGAACTTTCCTTTTCATTCCGCCACGCAAACTGTGGAGATCGATTACGTCCGCGTCCGCAAGCCCGATGGCAGCATCCTGGTTACACCGCCGGACAACATGCAGGATCTGGACGCGGAAATCACCCGCAGCGCTCCCTTTTACAGCGACCTGCGCGAAAAACATGTTGCGGTTAAGGGACTGGCCAAAGGCGACGTTCTCGAATTCGAGGCCCACTGGCGCACGACCAAGCCGCTGATTCCGGGGCAGTTCTGGTTTCAGTACAGTTTTCACCACGACGGCATCGTGCTTGGTGAGCGCCTGGAAATCAGGGTGCCCGGCGAACGCGCGGTCAAAAGTGAAGGGACCAAAAGCCACGCAGACTATTACTACGGAGGCCGGTTTCCGTGTCTATTCGTGGACTTACTCCAAACTGCAAGACACGAAGGATGCGGAAAGCGACCAGAAAAAAGTAACCGAGGCCGCACGCGGTCGTCTCCCGGCGCCGGACGTGCAAATTAGCAGCTTCCAAAGTTGAGAAGAAGTAGGGCGCTGGTACTGGAATTTGCAAAAAGATCGAGTCGAACCCACCGCGGCGATCCGGGCCAAAGCTGCGGAACTCACCAAGGGCATGACCAACGACGACGCCAAACTGCATGCCTTTACGGCTTCGTGAGTATGCAGTACCGCTACATTGGAATCGCGTTTGGCATCGGGCGATATCAGCCGCACACAGCGGAAGATGTCCTTACCAACAACTACGGCGACTGCAAAGACAAGCACACCCTGCTGGCTTCTTTGCTGCAGGCCTCCGGCATAACACTCTATCCCGCACTCGTCAGTTCGAGCTGGAAACTCGATCCCGATGTCCCGTCGCCGGCGCAATTCGACCACGTCATTGGCTACCTGCCGCAAGGCAAGGACGCCGTCTGGCTCGATACCACGCCTGAGGTTGCGCCCTTCGGCTATCTGCTTGCGCAACTGCGCGACAAGCAGGCGTTGGTTATATCCGGAGATAAGCCAATGGAGACTCTAAATGACATCAGCTACGAACTTGCCGAAGCTAATGCCAGTCTTCCTAAAGCTTTGGAATATGCCCAACTGGCAGTCGACAAACAAGAGAAAGAATCCGATGATGTCGAGCTTTCCAACCTTCTCCCCGAAGACCTGAGGTGCACGCAGAAGATCGGCAATGCCTGGGATACTCTGGGATGGATTCATTTTCGCCTCGGCCATCTCGATCAAGCGGAAAGTTATCTCCACGCACCCTGGCTGCTGATGCAGGTGTCGGTGGTCGCCGACCATCTCGGGCAAGTCTACGAACAGGAAAAGAAAACGGAAAAAGCGCTCCACATGTATCATTTAGCTTTAGCCACACCCCAAGCGTATGGCGGCTCATGGGACGAGACCCGTCACCGCCTCGAGCACCTGACGGGCACTAAGGCGCCTACGGAAATGAACCTGCTTCGCACGGACCCAACCGGCGCTGAATTGAGCCAGTTACGCAGCGTCAAGCTCAAACGCCTCGTTCCCGGATCGGCAACGGCAGAGTTCTTTCTGCTCTTCAGCCCTGGCCCAAAGGTTGAAGATGTCGAGTTCATTAGCGGCTCCGAAAAACTAAAGTCTGCGGGGCAAGTATTGTCTGAAGCCAAGTTCCAGGTTGCCTTCCCGGAAGGCAGTTCCGCCCGCCTTGTACGCCGCGCCATTCTGATGTGTTCGAATGTTACGGGGTGCGAGGCCGTTCTCCTCACTCCCGACTCCGTCAATATCCGTCAAATGATAGGGTTCTGTAGTCTCTGCGATCTGGCATTTCTCACAATCATTTGATCGGGAAGCTATTGGCACCGGTTCAGCTCGGACGACAGGCCACACCGAAAGGAATTCTTTGCCCTTCGTTACGGTTATGGTCTTCGGCCCTGGTGGTCATATCCGCTCCTTGCAAATCATTTCCTCGCAACCACAACGCCATCTCCCATCATCCAATTGCACGACGCCGCTTCGTCTGAATCCGCACCCTCGATCCCGTCATCAGTACAATTGAACTCTGGAGGAAAAATCATGGCTCACGAACTACCACCCCTGCCGTATGACTACGCGGCGCTCGAACCCGTCATCGACAAGCAGACGATGACCATCCACCACGACCTTCACCACGGCGCCTACGTAAAGAACCTCAACGCCGCTCTCGAAAAACATCCCGAGCTGTCCAAGAAAACCGCCGAAGATCTCATCCGCGATCTCAACTCCATCCCCGAAGATATTCGCGGCGCCGTCCGCAACAACGCCGGCGGCCATGTCAACCACACCATGTTCTGGAAGATCATGAAGCCCAAAGGCGGCGGCGATCCCACCGGCCCCATCGCCCAGGCGATCACCAAAACTTTCGGCAACTTCAAAGATTTCCAAACCAAGTTCAACGACGCCGGCGTAAAACAATTCGGCTCCGGATGGGTCTGGCTCGCCGGCAACAAAGGCGGCGAAGTTCAAATCACCTCCACGCCGAATCAAGACAACCCCATCACGCAAGGCCTCCAACCCATCTTCGGCAACGATGTCTGGGAGCACGCCTACTACCTGAAATACAACAACCGCCGTCCTGAATATCTAGCCGCCTGGTGGAACGTAATCAACTGGGACGAAATCAACGCCCGTTACGAAGCCTTCAAGTCCGGCAAATCAGTCCACGAACCGGCCCTAGCCGCCCGCTAAGCCGAACATGTGGTGACAGCCGCCTCGGCTGTCCCGCCAAGCGAAGCGAGGCGGAACCCATCAAACAGCTCGCACAGAAGGCCCTGCGATCCGCGGGGCCTTTTTTATTTCTCGATAATCCGCACCGCCCACTAACCCGCCGCGGAAGTCGGCAACGGCAAGCCAGCCAGCGGAACCTCGCATCCCGCCAACCCGTACCATCCTGTAAGCCCAATGTCCCTAACCAGAAATTCCCGTCGTCTCCTGCTCTTCCTCACCTTCTACCTGGCATTTTGCGTGGCAGCAGGCATCTTCGTAGCCGACGGCACTCTGCATCCCGTTCGCCGCCCTCTAACTCCGGAAGACGAATCCACCATGCGCGAGACCGCTCACCAACTCGATTCCGATCTCGAAGACGTTTCCATCACCACGCCCGATGCCATTACCCTCCGCGCCTGGACGATCCATCCCCACCACAGTAACGGCAATGCCGTCATTCTCCTCCACGGTCTCGGCGACAACCGCGTCGGCATGACCGGATACGCACAACTCCTCCTCGCTCACGGATTCACCGTGCTTCTTCCCGACGCACGCGCCCACGGTACTAGTGGAGGTCAACTCGCCACCTACGGCCTTCTCGAACGTAATGATATTCACCAGTGGTTCGGCTTCCTCGCCGCTCAAGATCACCCGTACTGCATCTTCGGACTCGGCGAATCCATGGGCGCCGCCGAGCTCCTGCAATCGCTCGCCGTCGAGCCCCGCTTCTGCGCCGTCGCCGCCGAATCTTCCTTCTCCAGTTTCCGCCAGATCGCCTACGACCGCATGGGGCAGCCCTTTCACCTCGGTCCCTGGTTCGGACGCACCCTCCTCCGCCCCGTCGTCGAATTCGCTTTCCTGTACGTGCGATTGAAGTACCGCCTCGATATGCAGCAAGTTTCGCCAGAAGATTCTGTCGTAGCCACCCAGGTGCCGGTCTTTCTGATTCACGGCCAAATCGACGATAACATTCCCCTCCGCCACTCCCGCCGCATCCAAGCCCGCAATCCCAACATAGTTCTCTGGCAAGTCCCCAACGCCGATCACTGCGGCGCCATCAGCGCATCTCCGCATGAGTTCGATCAGCGACTGCTAACTTGGTTCTCCCCACAACCGCCAACGCACTGACAACTGGCAACCGGCCACTGCCCTTTCTGCATTTCCTGTGCACCCCCTGTGCACAATCCGCCTTCCCACTCATCAAAATTTTTTCCTTTATGCTCTCTCACAAACCGAACCCGCGCCCTCCGTGCGGCTTAGCGTGACATTTTCGAGAAAGTTCTTCATCCGTGTTGATCCGCGAAAATCCGTGGCCAGCATTTTCCTCAACTGCACCAAAAATACTGAATTGACCGCGCGCCCTTTGGCTCGTACATTCACTCTCGCCCTCTCACAAAAAGTGAAACTGAATTCGGCCAGGATCAGGATATTCATAAGGCAATAAGGCCGGAGACCACTGCAGGCCCATCGGCAGCTTGTCGATGGGCAACCATCATCATCCACCATCGTCAATGAAAACTGGCCGACACGAATGAAAGCAACCAACCCATGGATTACCTATCGCACCCGCTTCCTGGTCAAAGCCAAGCAACTTACCGCCAGCCTCAACTTCACCGATTCTCTCGGCCGCCTGCACTCCGGCCGCAAGGGCGACTATCTCGTCGAATCCGCCGACGGCGTTCTCCGCATCGCTCCCCGTCAGATTTTCGAAGACATCTACGTACCCTTGCTGGCCGGTACGGGCGACGTTGCAGAGCGAAGCCAAATTTCCTCCGCCTTCTCGCTGCCGCCCCATTTAACCCGCAAATCTCCCCAACCCTACCGCGACCGCCGCAACCCCAGCCCGGCCTTCGCTCACTCTGAACACGATCAAGGCCCAGCGTCCCGAAGGTTTTAACTGGCGACTGGCCACTGACAACTGCATTTGTGAACGCACCATGAATTCTCCTTGTGGAAAACGAATCCCTCACCCCCGCACCAAGCCCGTCATTGTTGAGGATACAACCTGTGGTGTTTCCCTCTTGACAGGCACAATAAGCGGGAGTAACTTTGCAATCCCATAGCCCTTTGAAATTCGTCTCGCGGGAACGGGGCGACTTTCATGCAGGTGAAGGAAGAGAGAGCAGTCAGGCAAGACTTGCGGCATGGCGCTAGGCCAGAGGTGACCCGGTGCCACGTCCGTAAACGTAAGAAAACAATGCTAGTAAGTGCGGTGGCCGTCTCCCCGACCCTCCCCGGGGTGGACGACTAAAACAAAAAACGCGTCGGTTCATATGCGCCGACCACGATCCAGCTCGGGAAGGGCACGACTTTCAGTCGTGCCACCCAGTGGAAACAGGCTCTGGGCTTCAGCCCCCTGAGGGAAAGCTCAAACCATTTTAAGACTCGTATCAAGGCAGCATTAGCCGTGCCGTAAGCAACACCGTGGAAGAGCGGCGCTTCAGCGCCGCGATAGATGCAGAAAATGATCGGGGCTTTAGCCCCCGGATGTACCGAATCGAGGAGCCCGAGATGGAAGCTTTAACCCGCCTGGTCACCGACTCACTGGCTCGCCATGGCTTTGATCGTCCCGTCGACCCGCGCCGCCTGCAATGGTCGCGCTGGTTCCGTTGCGATTCCCCTCACAGCCTCCTCGTCGTCCCCAGTAAACCCGGCATCTTCGCCCTCGCCGAAGAGATCATGGACCTAGCCCCCGGCAACACTCATGCACCCGTCACGGATCGGGAAGGGCACGACTTCAGTCGTGCCGCAAGCGCAGCATCAACGGATGCGGCTTCAGCCGCCGAGGTAAAGCCAGTCCGCCGCATGCTCGCCGTCCTCCAATTCTCCGAAGACGACGACATGGCCTTCACCCTTGACCGCATGTTCACCCGCATCAACCCCATGCGCGCACGCCTCGCCTCCGGACGCTGCTTCGTGCGCTACGTCGTCATCGAAGACCAGGTCCAGCGCCGCAGCATCTGCAGTGCTCTCAACCAGTGGATGCTCTCCTCCGCCGAAAAAGCCTCCGGCCTGCCTGCAGAATTCCAATCCTCGCTGGAATTCACAGATAGCGTTGGCACAACTCGTGTGGTTCGGACACTCTTGTCCGACAATGCCGACACCGCTCCAACTCTAGCCCAGGCAACCGAGCCCGCTCGAGAAGCGGAATTTGTACCCGCGACTCCTCCTCTTGATTCCGGAGCCAACAAGAACCTTCACTGTCCTCACCCCCTCCCCTCCGGCTTCTAAACCGAAGGGCGGTTGGCAAAGCCCGGGAGTTGGAATGCCCGGGAGGGGCACGACTTCAGTCGTGCCGTCAGATGCGCTTATGAATTGGGGCTTTAGCCCCTGAGGTTTGGACGTATCGAGCACCACCGACGCAAGCAACACCGTGGAAGAACGGCGCTTCAGCGCCGCGTTAGAAGCAGAAAGATCCGGGGCTTTAGCCCCTGAAACACCAGCCCCGAAGGGGCGAAAGAAAGCTCTTTACAAAGCAACGCTGCACCCCCCGAACAAATTCTCGTTCGGGCACGGCCCAATTCCCTCCGCCCACCCCCATGGACGTCGAATCGGGCCAAGCTAGATAGAATCTAATTATTAATGGAGAGATCAATGCCAGAGGTCAAAGCCACTCCCGTCGATTCCACCGCGGCCGCCCCCGCAATCCCCGTCACCCCTAATAATAAGAAGACCGCCCCTGGCCTTTCCTTCCGCCGTTTCTTCACCAAACCCGGCGTCTCTCCCTACGACGAACTCGAATGGGATCTCCGCCTCGCCCAGATCACCGACGCTCAAGGCAACGTGATCTTCGAACAGAAAGATGTCGAAGTCCCCAAAGACTGGTCCATGACCGCGACCAACATCGTGGCCAGCAAATATCTGCACGGCAAGGTCGGCACACCCGAACGTGAAACCGGAGTCCGCCAGCTTGTCACCCGCGTCGCCGAAACCATCCGCAATTGGGGATTGGCCCAAGGCTACTTCAAGACTCCCGAGGACGGCACAACCTTCCACGACGAGCTCGTTCACATCCTCGTCCGCCAGTACGCCGCCTTCAACTCGCCCGTCTGGTTCAATGTAGGCTGCGACCGCATCGAGCCCAATTCCGACGCCCGCAACTGGCACTGGAATCCTCAAACCCAGCAGGTCGAGTTCGGCATCACCGGCTACAGCAAACCCCAATGCTCCGCCTGCTTCATCAACTCCGTAAAAGATTCCCTCGATTCCATCCTCACGCTGGCCAAGACCGAAGGCATGCTCTTCAAGTGGGGCAGCGGCACCGGCACCAATCTCTCCACGCTGCGCTCCTCCACCGAAGGCCTCAGCGGAGGAGGCACCGCCAGCGGTCCGCTCAGCTTCATGAAAGGTTTCGACGCCTTTGCTGGCGTCATCAAGTCTGGCGGCAAGACTCGCCGCGCCGCCAAGATGGTCATCCTCAACGTCGATCATCCCGATATCGTCGAGTTCATCGAGTGCAAACAGAAAGAAGAAGCCAAAGCCCACGCTCTCGTCGCGCAAGGCTACGACGGCTCCCATCCCGATTCCGATGCCTACTCCTCCATCTTCTTCCAGAACGCGAACAACTCCGTCCGCGTCACCGACGATTTCATGTACGCCGTAATCCGCGATACCGATTTCTCCACTAAGAAGGTGCAGGACGGCAGCGTCATGAAGACTTACAAAGCCAAGGAATTGATGCGGAAACTTTCCGAGGCCACCTGGCACTGCGGCGATCCCGGCATGCAATACGACACCACCACCAACCGCTGGCACACCTCGAAAAACACCGCCCGCATCAACGCCAGCAATCCCTGCAGCGAATACATGTTCCTCGATGATTCCGCCTGCAACCTCGCCAGCCTGAACTTGCTGAAGTTCGCGCCCAACGGCACCTTCGACGTGGAAGCCTATCGCCACGCTGTCGATGTCCTGATCACGGCACAAGAAATTCTAGTAGATAATGCCGGTTATCCCACGGAATCAATCATGCGCAACTCCCACGACTACCGCCCTCTAGGTCTGGGCTACGCAAACCTCGGCGCGCTCCTAATGGCCGCTGGCCTGCCCTACGACTCCGACGCCGGTCGCGACTATGCGGGCTGCGTGACGGCAATCATGTGCGGCGAAGCCTACCTGCAATCCAGCAAGATCGCCGAACAATGCGCTCCGCTCACTCCCGCCACCGAAACAGTCGCAACTCGCCTCGGCATCACCGATGCCGCGAACATGCCCGGCGGCGCCTGCCCCGGCTGGTACATCAACCGCGAACCATTCCTCGACGTAATCCGCATGCACCGCGCGTCCGTAAATAACATAAACAAATCAAACGTCCCCACCGCGCTCTACGAATCCAGCAAACAATGCTGGGACGAAGCCCTAGCCCACGGCGAAAAGCACGGCTACAGAAATTCCCAAGTAACCGTCCTGGCCCCCACCGGCACCATCGGCTTCATGATGGACTGCGACACCACCGGCGTGGAGCCTGATCTTGCGCTGGTCAAGTACAAAAAACTCGTCGGCGGAGGCATGATTAAAATCGTCAACAACACCGTGCCCACGGCCCTGTTCAAGCTCGGCTACGATCACGATCAGGCCAACGCCATCGTCAGCTACATCGACGCCACCGGCACCATCGAAGGCGCCCCCCACATCAAAGACGATCATCTCGCCGTCTTCGATTGCTCTTTCAAGCCGGCCAAAGGCACCCGCTCGATCGCCTACATGGGCCATCTGCGCATGATGGCGGCCGCTCAGCCCTTCATCTCCGGAGCTATATCGAAGACCGTCAATCTTCCCAACAACGCCACCGTGGACGACATCATGGAGTCGTACTTGCAGGCCTGGAAGCTCGGCATCAAAGCCGTGGCTGTCTACCGCGACGGTTGCAAGCAATCGCAACCGCTCTCGGCGGCGGGGAGCAAGACCGCGCAGAGTAGCGCCGGCGTCTCGCCGGCTTCCTCACCTGCGGAAGAAGAAAACCTGAACGCGCCTCCCCGCGCCGTTCGCCACAAGCTGCAGGAAGAGCGCGCCTCCATCACCCACAAATTCAACATCGGAGGCCACGAGGGCTACATCACCGTCGGCCTCTATCCCGACGGCGAGCCCGGCGAACTCTTCATCACCATGGCCAAGGAAGGCTCCACGGTCAGCGGCCTGATGGATAGCTTTGCCCTGGCCGTCTCCATCTCGCTGCAGCACGGCGTGCCGCTAAAGCTGTTCTGCGAAAAGTTCGCCCACACCCGCTTCGAGCCCAGCGGCTGGAGCGGCAATGCCGACATCGGCTATGCCAAGTCGATCATGGACTACATCTTCCGCTGGCTCCAGTTGCGCTTCCTCACCGGCCAGCAGGGCATGCTGTTCGAAAATCTGCGCCTGCGTCCGTCATCCATCAACTCTCAGCCGTCAGAGATCGGCGACGTCAATGTGGGGCGGGCGCCCTCGCCCGCCAGCGGCAGCGTCCACGCCGCCGATGCCCTAGCCGGCATCATCGATCTGGGCGACGCCCCCACCTGCAGCTTCTGCGGCAGCATCATGACCCGCAACGGCAGTTGCTACCGGTGTGGCAGTTGCGGGAGCACAAGCGGGTGCAGCTAGTTTTTTAGAAGTTTTGTCATTCCGACCGAGCGCGTCTTTTGCGCGACCGAGGAATCTGTTGTTGCACTGTTTTTGAAAGGGCATGGCTTCAGCCATGCCAAGGGCCGAACCCATCTCGATGGTTTTAGCCGCTGAGGTCGAACTGAAAATGCAATAGACGTACTGTGAGGGGACACGGCGCGCCGTGTCCCTTTTTCCTTATGGAAAACGCAAGAGCTGTTGGCAGTGAAGTATTCGGGAGGTGCAATGGCTGGGCGTAACTACTGGCTGGACCTCTTCACGGCTGTCACGTGGCAAGAGTTTCTCGAAGCGGGTGGTAAGGTGTCGGGTTTTCGAGAGTCAAGATGGAGCACTCTCCAGAAGGTCAAACTGGGCGATTATTTTCTTTGCTACGTGACCGGCATCTCGAGATGAATTGGTGTGCTCGAAGTCACCTCTGAGGCATTCCGCGATACGGCTACGGTTTGGAAGGACGAGAGCTTTCCCTGCCGCGTGAAAGTTAAGGTTGTGGAGAAGCTGACTCCAGAAACCGGAGTTCCCGTCAAGGACATGAAGGAACAGTTGTCGGTGTTCCAAACTACTGGCGGCGCCCTCGCCTGGACTGGACATTTTCGCGGTTCGCCGACGAGGTGGAAAACCGCCGATGGTGAGGCTGTAGTCAAGGCGGTTTTGCAAGCTGCGCAATCGCCGGTGGTCCGACCGATTGATCCGAGCAAGCTAAAATACCGTCCGAAGGCGCTCAAGACGAAAATCGGCTTGGTCACGGTCCCGGAGTCGGAGGCAACTGAGCCCTCGGCGCAGGAAGCCGTGAAGGAGCCTGCAGCCCACACCGAGATTCAATGGCTCCTGCTCAAACTTGGCTCCGACATGGGCTTTAGCGTTTGGGTGGCCCGGAATGACCGAAGCCGGTCATTCGATGGACATCGCTTCGCCGAGTTGCCCGCGATGAAGTCGAGCCTTCCCTTGCAGTTCGACGACGCGACCAACCGGACCATCGAGCTCATCGACGTGTTGTGGCTCGACAGGAACGCATACGTTGCGGCGTTTGAGATCGAGAGCACGACATCAATCTACTCGGGTCTCTTGAGGATGGCTGATTTGGTGGCGATGCAGCCGAATCTGAACATTCCACTCTTCCTGGTCGCGCCGGAAGAGCGCCGGGAAAAGGTATTGGCTGAGGTCAATCGACCAACGTTCTCACGCTTGGATCCCAAGCTTGCGGAAATATGCCGTTATATCTCGTTCGACTCGTTGAGGGAGCGACTGGCGCGGGTGAAGGATTTTGTTCGGTATCTGAAGCCTGATTTCCTGGAAGAATTGTCGGAAGCCTGCGATTTGGAACAGGAGTGAAGAAAGGAGAACGCCAACTGAGCCATGGAAACTGGAACTCAACATGTACCTACAAGGCAAACACGCCTTGATCGACTTGAAGCTTGGTTTCGCAACCAGTTGTTTTTTTCTATTCTGATCTTGGTCGGAATCAGCATTGTAGGAACCAGCGAGGTCATGAAGGGAGGCTCCGACCTGCTCGAGTCCTTGGGGCTGAAGCAAGAGAAAACGCTGCAGCTTGCGGCGGATACGGCCAAAGGAGACCTTTCAAGGCGACTTACAGAGTTGGCCTGGCGTCGTTTGTTCTGGACGGAAAACTACCTCGAGAGGGCTCGACTTAAGCGTCCTGCACCAGAGCTTGAGTATAGCTGGAACAAGCATCTCGATGCAGTAGCAGAATGGTCGTCAGAATACATGGTTAATCTCAACGGTATGGACAAGTTTTATCCGGGTGGAAAGAAAACAGAGCAGTTCGAGCAAATTCATCGAAAATTTCGGACGTTGGAATACGATCATGTGCTCCCGCTTCGACTGTCAGAGTTGGATGGCAGGGATCATTCGGTCGAGATCGCCGCGGCAAAGGCCTTGGCCGATGAGGTCAACACGGACCTATATTTCTTTGTACTGAACCGGTCCGATAGGTAGAAGGCCGTCCCTGCGGGACTCGGTTCCATATCCTTCCGCGCTTGCGGCACGACTGAAGTCGCGCCGCTCCCGGTGTGGCGCTGGCGAATCCGCAGAGATGGCCAACTGGCGCGGCGTATAATAACTATATGCGGCAACCGATCAGAGTCGACAACAGCCGGCCGGCAACGCCTTTCGATACGGCGCGGATTTTGGGCGTCTCGAAGAAGCGTACCGAAGCAATCATCCGCGAAGTACAGCGGATGATCCATAGAGATGCCAAGACTGGGGAAATCGTGATCCGGACCAATGGACGGGGAAAGACGGCTGGAAATCATAGCTCCCGTAATGGCGCGAAAACTAGGAAAACAACTTCAGCGCGCCGCAAAACGTCGCGTTAGGGAATCTGTCTTTCTCAACGTTCCCTACGATACGAGATTTGAAAACCTTCTTCTCGCCTACATCGTAGGCATCAGTGCCTTCGGCTTCACTCCTCGCGCAACTTTGGAGATTCCTTTCGGGCAGCGCCGCCTTGATCGCATTCTCTCGCTCATTCGTCAATCCCGTTACTCCATTCACGATGTTTCGCGGGTGCAACTCGATCGCAACGCTCCGCGTACGCCGCGCTTCAACATGCCATTCGAACTTGGACTCACGGTTGCGCTGGAGAGGTCAGCTCATCCCGATCATTCCTGGATTGTGTGCGAGACGGTGCCGCATCGAATCAAGAAATCATTGAGCGATCTTGATGGCACGGACGCCTACATTCACGACGGAACTGTGGCCGGAGTATTCCGCGAACTGGGTAACGCCTTTGTAGGAAGCAGCCGTCAGCCAACTGTGACCGAGATGTCGCAGATTTACCGGCTGCTGCGGGCGCAGTTTCGGAGCGTCCTGAAAAAAGCTGGCGCAAAGGACGCCTTTAATGCGCGCGTCTTCAAAGAACTCTGCGTTCGGGCGAGCACGGCGGCGGACGAGTTGGCGGGTCTGAACGGTTGAAGAGCCGCGCCGGGCAGGCCTCCGGGCCCGAAGGCGATCGATTCTGCGCGACCTTCATCCCGACAATCTAGGGTTTTCCACAAGGGATGCGGAATCCGGGTGACGGACGACCGTGACTTGGTTGGTAAGCATTGAAACACTGGAGGAGTTTGAGGGAAAGTTGCTTTGATTGAGCCGAGAACCCGATTGCTGCGAGAAAAATAATCGCCACTAGAAAAAGAGGGTAAGCGCGTGAAGAAAAACCGATTAGCAGGGACAGTAATCAAGAATTGCAAGAAGCGCGGAGAGTGGGCCGAGTTGGTCTTTGCCATGCGCGCCATTGAGCAGGGCCTGTATCTGGGCCGCCCTTGGGGAGAGTCCTCAGGATACGACTTTACCGTGGATCAGGGCGCGCGCATCGTCCGCGTCCAGGTGAAGTCCACGATATTCCACGAGGGCGAAGGCTATTCGTGCACCTTGAAAGACAGCCGTGGACCGTACAAAAAGAATTCGTTCGATTTTGTAGCCGCGTATGTGATTCCGGAAGATCTCTGGTACATCATTCCGGAGAAAAAGGTGCGAGGGATGTGGAGCGTGAGCCTGCATCCCGAGCTGGAGGTTTCAAAATACGGCGAGTACGAAGAAGCCTGGCATCTGCTGCGCGGAGAAACGCGCGGCACGATTGGCCGTATCGAAGCTTGCGCCGAGGAAGAACCTTTAATAGGGTGGGATATTTAGCCTTGATCTACACAGTCCCATGTGTAAGAATCTACACATGGCAACCAACCTGGCTCTAGACGATGCGCTGATTGAAGAGGCCCGGCGGGCAGGGAAGCACAAGACCAAGAAAGATGCCGTCACGGCGGCTCTGGGCGAGTACGTCCGGCGACGGAAGCAGGTTCGCATCCTGGAGGCGTTTGGTAGTTTTGACTTCGATCCAGGCTATGACTACAAGGCGGAGCGGCGCGCAGCCGGGAGCGGTCGCAAAAATAAGACGCGCTCATGACCGTGCTGGTGGATACTCCGGTGTGGTCGCTGGCGCTGCGGCGCAAGGCTGCTGACCTGAATCCTCGCGAGCGAGTTCTGACCCGGACTCTGGCGGAATTGATCCAGGAAGGCCGGGCGCAGATGATGGGCGCGATCCGGCAGGAGCTGCTCTCGGGCATCCGCGAGGAGGAGCGCTTTCACAAACTGCGGAACTACCTGAGAGCTTTTGAGGAACCCGGCATCGAGGTTCTGGACTATGAGGAGGCGGCCCGCATGCACAATCTGTGCCGGGGCCGGGGAATTGCAGGATCGGCGATTGATTTCCTGATCTGTGCCGTGGCCCAGCGCCGGGACTGGCACATCTTCACCACCGACCGCGACTTTGAAAGCTACAATCGAGTGCTGCGGCTCAAGTTGTATGCGGTGACATGAAGAGCGCCGCACGCTCAAAATCTATCTCTGCCCCGCCGCTTGACGCCCGAATCACTCCGTCCAGCATGACTATTCCGCTACTGGATTCAGCATGAAGCAGTTAGGGCTAAAATCGTTGCACGGTCGAAAGGCCTCTGGTAGCATTTCTTGAGGACATCTTTTTGACGGGCGAACCGTTATTTTTTAGCGTCATCGCTAGGTAATCATGTGACCGTCTGCAACCCCTCCAGCGTTGCCAGAAACTAAAGTCCGAAGCAGTTTTCTTAAGGAGAACAAATCTTGGCCGCATCCACCAAAAACCGCATTTTATTTACCTCCGAGTCCGTAACCGAAGGCCATCCCGATAAGATCGCCGACCAGATTTCCGACGCTATTCTGGACGCTTGCCTGGCGGAAGACTCCTCCAGCCGCGTGGCTTGCGAAACCCTGACCGCAACCGGGCTGGTGGTGATCGCCGGAGAAATCACGACTAAGGCTTATGTCGATTTCCAGTCGGTGGTCCGCGGCACGGTCGGCGCCATCGGATATGACAACGCCGTCTACGGATTCGACTGCAACACCTGCGCCGTGATCTCGAGCATCAACAAACAGTCCGGCGACATCGCCATGGGCGTAGACACCGGCGGCGCCGGCGACCAGGGAATGATGTTTGGGTATGCTTGCGGGGAGAATGAAGAATTGATGCCGACGCCGATTTCGTTGGCGCACAAGCTGACGATGCGGCTGTCGCAGATGCGCAAGAATGGAACTCTTCCTTTCCTCCGTCCCGATGGAAAATCCCAGGTGACAGTTGAATATGATTCGAAGGGGAAGGTGCTGCGGGTGGATGCGGTGGTGATTTCCACGCAGCATGCGGAGACCGTGAGCAATGAGGAGTTGCGGGCGGGGATTTTGAAGCACGTGATTCAGGCGGTGCTGCCGGCGCATCTGCTCGATGAAGATACGAAGTACCACATCAATCCGACGGGACGGTTCGTGATTGGCGGGCCGATGGGAGATACGGGGCTGACCGGGCGCAAGATCATTGTGGACACATATGGCGGGATGGGTCGTCACGGTGGGGGAGCGTTCAGCGGGAAGGATCCGACGAAGGTGGATCGGTCGGCGGCTTACATGGCGCGGCACATTGCGAAGAACATTGTGGCGGCGAAGCTGGCGGATCGGTGCGAAGTGCAGTTGGCATACGCCATTGGCGTGGCTGAGCCGGTGAGCGTGCGGGTGGACACGTTTGGCACGGAGAAAGTTGATCCGGCGGTCATCCCGGATTTGATTCGGGCGCACTTTAAGTTGACGCCGCGGGGGATTATTGAATCTCTGGATTTGCGGCGGCCGATTTATAAGAAGACGGCGGCTTACGGACACTTCGGACGCAACGATCCCGACTTCACGTGGGAAGCGACGGACAAGGCGGCGAAGCTGGCGAGTGATGCGGGAGTACGGGAGCCGGCGGCGGCGCGGAAGTAGCGGAGAGCTTACCCGTCCCAAGGCGAGCGGTCGAATCTGCCGAAGGAATGAGGGATTGAGGTCCGTGGTGCCCAGCTTTGCAACGGATGCAAAGCTGGGGCATTCCTTTTCGTGATGTGGCGGAGAAAAACTAAAGCTGGGCCAGCCCCCCATGCGAGACGACTCAAGGCTCGCGCAGTGCGGAGACGATCGGCAAGCTTGCGGCGCGGAACGCGGGGAGCAGGCTTCCGAGGAATCCCATCGTAGCGGCAAACAAAAGACCATAACTCACATCACCCGGCGTCACACGAAATGCGAAGGAGATCTCCCCCATTGACCCTGTGGTGTTGGCACTCATCCAGTTCATTACGAGAGACAGCAGGCAACCTAAAACCCCGCCGGAAATAGCAAGCAGCAATCCTTCGAGCACGAACACTGTGAGCACGGTTCTGCGCGAGAAGCCGAGCACGCGCAGCGTACCGACCTCCCGGGTGCGATTGGCGACAATCGCATACATGGTGTTCATGGCGGCGAAAATTGCGCCGATGCCCATCACCACTCCAACGAAAGCGGCCAGGCCTCGCAGAAATCCAATGAGAGGGCCGGCCTGGGTATCATAATATTCGCGTTCATCCGTCATCGTGAGCGGATATTGCAGATTTGCCTGCAGGTCTCGATCGAAGGTGGCCAGCACATTGGGATCCGCGAGGCGAACTGTCAGCGAATTCTCCGTTCCGGCCCGATTGAACGCAGATGCCATGGTGTCGAAGTCTCCCCAAATCTCGCTTTCGAATGAGCTGCCCTCGGCGGTAAAGACGCCGACAACCTCGAACTCACGCCGCATCAAGAAAACCTGCGAACCGACCTCGAGTCCGCCGATCCGGCGCTGGGCCTGCCTGCCCACAATAATTTCGAACAATCCCGGTTGTGCGCGGCGGCCTTCGACGACAGTGATTCCAGTTCGCAGTTTGAATGCCGCAGGGGTTACGCCGCGGATTCCGAGATTGGTCAACTCTCGGTCACTTCGCCTCGGAAGCGCGACAACAGCTACCAGTTCTGGTGAGACGAGCGCAGCACCATCGGGACCACGCGCAATCCGCGGATCGTTTGCCAGCCAGTCTTCGGCAGCCTTGCTGAACGAAGACCCGAGTTCCGACAGCGCGCCTTTCTCCAACACAATGGCGTTCCCAACAGTGCCGCTGGCCCGGAGTGCGGACCGAAATCCGCTGGCCATGGCGAGCAACCCTACATAAACTGCGACGACCAGTCCGATTCCGATCATGGCGAGCAGCGTCGATTTCCAGCGGACGGCCAAGCTGCGGAGACTGTAGGTGATCGGTAGCGCCATTAGGTCTGCCTCAGGAGTTCCGTGATTCTGGCGCGGTAGGCGAAAACGGAAGGAAACAAGCCTGCCAGCAACCCTAAAATCATGCCGATGCCGATGCCTTCGCCAGCGATCGCTGGCGGCACGTTCATCTTAGGAAATCTGCTAACCAAATCGCCGATAACGGGAACATCGGGCAGGACACCGATGAGAAAGCGACTGAGAAGCAGGCCTATGGCCGCTCCGCATACACCGAGCAAAATCCCTTCGGCCAAGATGAGGCACAGGACGAGCCGTGCGGAGAAGCCCAGTGTCTTCAGCACTCCAATCTCAGTGCGACGTTCGCGCACCGCCATGCTCATTGTGTTTGCAGTTACCAAAAGAAGAGTAAACATCACTGCCAGCCCGATCCCATTCAGCAGGAGGACAAGGTTCCCGCCGAGTTCTCCAGCGTTCGCGCGGTATTGCGACTCGGTTTCGGTATGGGTTTGCGCATCACTGTTCTCGAATAGTTCATCGATTGCGTGACTGATCATGCCAGCTTGCTGCGGGTCGGCAATTTCCACGTGATAGGTGCGCACGCCCGCTTTGCTTGCTGTTGCTTCATCGAGGTACTTGTGATGTAAGAACAGAGTCGACTCGTTCGTGCCGGGGTAGCGGGTCTGGTCAGTCTGGTAGATGGCGCTGATAACGAACTCGTAAGGGTTGCCGGATCGATATATGTTGCTTGTCAACTGAATTGTTTCACCGGGTCTCCAGTGAAATTGTTCGGCGAGGGCGCGGCCAACGATTGCCCCACGCCGGTCTTGAAGAAACGCTTTCTTCTCGCTTTCGGTCAACATGTATTCCGGATACATGGCGAGGAAGTTTTCAGCTTCGATAGCAAAGTTTGCGAATTCACTGTCAGGGTTGTTTGCATCGCGCATACCGCCGAAGTAGTTTGCGGCAGCGACCCTCTCCACTCCCGACACAGCCGCAATGCGCTGTTCATATGCGTTTGGCAGGCTGTAAAAGAGACTGACGTTATCTCGCGTAATTAACCTGACCGCGCTTTGGTTGAACGATCCATGCAAAGACGCTACGAATGTCTGCAGCGTGCAAAAAAGGAAAATGCATACAGCAATGGCAGCAGCCGTGCTTGAGGTCCGAATCCAATTCTGCCGCAGGTGCTTCAGAACGAAGGGTAACCATTTCATGGCTAAGTTCCCAGTAACACGCCCTTCTCTCGGTGCCTTTGTGAATGCGCGCGACTAGCAGCGGGCGCATCATGTGTAACCATGATCATAATAATGGCCTTGCGGAATTGCTGAATCAGGGCCGCCATCGAATGCCGCCCATGAAATGCTACAGGGACATCGAACGGAATGACAATTCTACAGCTGGCGATATCGGGCGAAGTCTTGCCCCGCAACAATGGAAAGTAAAGCAGACCTCGACCTCGCCGGATCGTATCACGCAAATTCCTCTCCGCAATACCATCTTTTGGGACAGGGAGTCCGCCCTTCCTTGATACCTTCCCTGACGCGCCTAACCAAGATGCACCTCTTTGTGTGGCCCAAAAGTCTCATTCCCCTAAGAGTATTTTAGCTATGCCATTTCCGTGGCGGAATCGTGTATTCTGACACTGACCCTGGCACTCAAACTACTCTTTGATAACCAACATAAATCTTCCATCAAAAGCGCCACAGGAGGCGTATGTCAACAGCAGCGCAGATCAATTACGACGTTAAGAGTTTAGAACTGGCCGAACTGGGCAAGAAGCGCATCGAGTGGGCGAACCAGTCCATGAAGGTGCTGCAGATCATCCGAAAAGAGTTCATCAAGAACCAGCCGTTGAAGGGGATCCGGGTATCGGCGTGCCTGCACGTGACGGCGGAAACCGCGAACCTAGCGATTTGCCTGCGCGACGGCGGGGCGGACGTGGTGCTGTGTGCCTCGAATCCGCTCTCGACGCAAGACGACGTTTCGGCAAGCCTGGTGCGCGATCAGGGCATTCCGGTGTTCGCCATCAAGGGTGAGGACAACGACACCTATTACAACCACATTCTGGCGGCGATCGACCACAAACCGCAGATCACGATGGATGATGGCGCGGACCTGGTGACGATCCTGCACACCAAGCGGACGGATGCTCTGGAAGGCGTGATCGGAGGAACGGAAGAGACGACGACGGGCGTGATCCGGCTGCGGGCGATGGCGAAGGAAGGCGTGCTGAAGTTTCCCATCGTGGCGGTGAATGACGCCGACACCAAGCATCTTTTTGATAACCGTTACGGGACGGGACAGTCGACGATTGACGGGATTGTCCGGGCGACGAACTTTTTGCTGGCCGGATCGAAATTCGTGGTGGCCGGCTACGGCTGGTGTGGCCGCGGACTGGCGAGCCGGGCGCGCGGCAACGGAGCGGAAGTGATCATCACGGAAGTGGACCCGACGAAGGCGCTGGAAGCGGTGATGGACGGCTTCCGCGTGATGTCGATGGCCGAGGCGGCGAAGCTGGGCGACGTGTTCTGCACGGTTACGGGCAACAAGAGCGTGCTGACCAAGGAGCATTTCGATTTGATGAAAGACGGAGCCATCATTTCGAACTCCGGCCACTTCAACGTGGAGATCGATATTCCAGCGCTGGAGAAAATGGCGTCCTCGAAGCGGACGACGCGAACTTTCGTTGACGAGTACTCGTTGAAAGACGGGCGCAAGATCAATCTGCTGGGCGAGGGACGGCTGATCAATCTGGCGGCGGCGGAGGGACATCCCGCGTCGGTGATGGATATGAGCTTTGCCGACCAGGCGCTTTCGGTGGAATATATGGTGAAGAATTACAAAACGCTGGAGAAGAAGGTTTACAAGGTTCCGGACGACCTGGACAAGCGCGTGGCCAAGCTGAAGCTGGAGTCGATGGGGATCAAGATTGATAGGCTGAGCCCGGAGCAGGAAGAGTATTTGGCGGGGTGGAGCGAGGGAACGTAGTGCTCGTATGTGTGGAGCGGGCGCCCTCGCCCGCTGCCTTTGACTTGAAACGGGGCGGCGCAAGCCGCCCCGTTACGTCGTAAAGTCCTGCGCTATTTCTACGAATTGTTCAATCTGAGATCCAGTTCATGCAAGAAAAGTTTTATTGATTTGTTGACATGAGCGCGACGGCTATTCACCGAGCTTGCCCAAAATTTCTCGAAAGCGATGTGCTGCTTGCTCCTGTAGAAGAAATTAGAAATATCCACCGCTGTCGCCCCCTTGCCCCTCCTGTGCCGATAGAATGCAAGGGCAGCCAAGTAAACAAGCCGAGTGGCATCATCGAGGTGCTTGCTCCAGCTGCGTTCGAAGGTCGAGCGAAAAGCCTCGGCAACTGTCTTCTTTTTCAACTGCGAGCCCAATCGGCTCCACAGGAAGTGAAGGACATGCCACTTCGCATAGGCGCGATCCGGGTATCCGCTACCGACATACTTAACCACGCGTGACAACCAATAGGCTGACAGATATTGATATGCCGGACGGCCGTCAAAAATGTCGTCGTAGTGTGGATTCTTAAATAACCCTTCCTTGCCGCTCCGAACGACTTCTGGGTCAAACTCGCACGCGGCAACTGCCTGCGCCAATTCGTCTTTCTTAATTCGAAATCCATATTGATTTCCTAGGATTTTCTTGGCCTCGGCCTTTGTCTGGCGTTTCCTAATGTAGTGGTAACGTAACCTAGCCAGCTCGCGTTCCAAGTTGACTTGACGGGTATCGTTCGATCGCAGATCCGAGGGTAGTATGGCATTTTGCCAGTTTGTTGCAGCTACAATGTTTGAAACGAGTTGCTCGAACCTCGCTTCGCCGCCGGCCTTGTCCCGTGGAATGCTGATGACTCGCAGGAGGACAGCCGCTCCTTTTTGAGGAGTTTTGTGCAACATGCGAGTCGTTTGTTGCCCATTAATCACCTGCGGGTTCGATACGCGCAGAACCGCTTCGCCCCGTTCTGCAGTCTTCCGAGCCGAATTGCACACTATGGTAATTCCGTTGTTGAAATACCAGAAATGCTCCGCCTCACGAGTCAGGGTTGCGTGCATGCCCTCGTTAATCGCCGTGTCGCCTAGGAACCCTCGGATATTTCTGGCGAACAAGCGATCCTTTGCCGTTTCGTACAGGCCACCGGCGTCCTTCCCTGACATTGTCAAGATCCAGGACTCAATACCGGTCCGTTCGTCAAATCGCTGAATCACGCCGTCTGAGCCGACAACACCGCTAGCGTTGATTTTCAGGTCTAAAAACGGCACCGGAGGCGCGGCGCCGCGAAGATAGTCGGAAAGGAGTGCCAGGATATCGCGGCGGTCCAAAATGCTCAGGTCAACCCGTCCGTTGGTCTGAGCGATTTCAGACTCTGCTTCGTCCTTCAGTGGCGAGCTGCAGGACCCGCTGGTTACATAGTAAAGGTGCAGCCCGTAGCCCCTTCGCCGAATTCTCTGTCTTGCCTGAGCAAGCTTCGCGCCCACCAGTGGGGCTATATTCTTGCGGTAATTAGCGAACTGTCCATCAGGCGACACGACCGTCTGGGCAAGTTTCGCAAAGGCGAGGACGTCGGACCGATTCTCGTTAACAGCTTTCTCAGACTGGTGATACTTGCCCTGCAGTACAAACACCTTCGCAGCGTCGTCATCGATAAACAGCGCGTCCACCCCCTTGTCATGACTGATGCCTGTTACGGCTTTAGCGGCCATTTCGTCGTCCGCAACCAGAAACGCTCGCAGGAACCAGTGAACAAAGGCGTTGTCCAGCGTCCACGCTGGATGGTTGTCTTGGGTCTCTTTGACTTCAGCCCGCAGCGGGTGGATGTCCACTTTGTGCATTTGTGCCTCCGCTCAATGAAACACGACACGAGAACAATACAGCAGAAGCTAACAAAACCGACAAGAAATTCAATCGTGGGCGGGCCTCCGGCGCTTCGTTCCTTGAAGGGTGGGTTTTCCATGGTAGTTTGAATAATGCTAAATCATGCTTTATAATACTTAGCATGAGAAGCACTCGTACCCTATCTGTAACACTGCCGCCGGAGATGCTGAAGCGGGCTCAGTCCATTGCCAAGCAGGAGAGCCGCACCATGAGTGAGTTGGTTCGGGAGGCGCTCCGCCACTACGACCGGCGGGCCTGGTGGGATGAGGTCAATGCCTACGGCCGTCATCGCGCCGAGGAGCGTGGTCTTCGCGAAGGTGACGTGGATCGGTTGATTCACGAATCTCGCCGAGTCGCCAGCAAACGGAAGCAAAGAACTCCCACGCTGAAAAAACTGGCTGCGCAAATCACGCCAGGAAACCGCTATTACGAGGTCGCGGCGGGGCCAGAGCGTGGAAAAGAAAAACCGGCGGTGAAGCGATCTGTGAAATTCTCCAAATCCTAATTCACTTTTCTACGAATGACTGTAGCCTGCCCAGCGCCTCATTCCACTGCTCGGAAACAAAATCAAGATATTGCCTCATCCCTTCCATCGGCTCCGGGTCGAATTCGAATCGGGTTTCGCGGCCCCTGTGGACGCTGCGCACGATGCCTGCACTCTCGAGCACTCGAAGATGCTTGGTGACGGCTTGCCGGGTCAGCCTCGAACCCTCCGTCAGCTGAGAGATTGAACGAGGCTGCCCGGCGCAGAGCTTTGCCACCAGCGACAGCCGCATCTCGTCGCCGAGCGCGGCAAATACGGGTGCGCGAAGTTGTCTTTTGGCGGCCGTGCGGCTACGGCGTTTGTGTGACATGCGTCTCGATGTTCTTCATTTGCTCGGTCCAACCGCCGTCGTTCCTGCGGAAGGCTTCGCTGCTGCGGCCGGCGGGAATTTTTTCGAAGCCGGACTCCGTGAGCAGAAGCAATGTGCCGCTGGCGGTTTTCTCCAGCCTGAATTCGACGAGCGTGGGCGTCTCTTTTGAATAATCCATTTTCGGGTCGACGGCGTAGGGATGCCATGTAAAGGAAAAGAGGCGTTCGGGCTCCATTTTCTGCACGACGGCCTCCCATTTGACGTTCTCGTAGCCAGGATAGGTGATGTGGCCACGCGAAATCTGCCCCGGCACGAATGGGCCATCCAGTTTCACCCGAAACCACTCGCCAAACTCGCGGTAATCGGTGAGCGCCCGCCAGACCCGCGAAACCGGCGCCTTGAGTTCAATGCGCTTCTCAATACGGTCGTTCATGTCAGGCAACCTCCAGGTTGCATATTAACCGGGCGCCAGCGCAAAATGCAACCCATTGGTTGCGCTTTCTGGAGGGATTTGACCCGCATAGGAGTGGATGCGAATGTCTACTTTGGTAGACTATGCTTTGTCCCCAAGACATGTAAGAGTGGAGTAGGTTCTAAGAATAGCGCGGCCACCACGGGCCGCTTTTTTATTGGGCTGATTGCGGCGAGTCAGACTAGCATCTCGACAAATCGATGACCAAGCACGGGAAAAAAGGGTAGGTGCGTGAAGAAAAACCGAGGAATGAACATCAAGAATTCCAAAGATCGAGGAGCATGGGCGGAGCTGTGCTTCGCAATGCGGGCCATGCAGGAAGGATTGCGGCCGGCTAGGCCGTGGGGAGAGCCGTCCGGATACGATTTCCTGGTACACCACAAAAGCACCCGAATTTTCCGGGTTCAGGTGAAGTCCACCATCTACAAGACGGGACGCTGCTATCACTGCACCATCAGAACCCGCAACCACGTCTACAAGAAAGACTCGTTCGATTTCGTAGCGGCGTATGTAATTCCTGAGGATGTCTGGTACATCCTTCCCGAAAAAATCGTGCGCGGCATGTCAACCGTGGGACTCTATCCGGCCATGGTGGGCGCGAAGTACGATGCGTACAAGGAAGCGTGGCCTCTGCTGCGCGGAGAAACGCCGGGCGTGATTCCGCGGATTCAGGCTTGTGCGGAGGAGTATCTTCCAGAGTTGTCGCAGGGGACGTAGGCAGCACTCAGCATGCGGCACTCAGAAAAACAGGGACGGCTTTCGCCGTCCCTTTGCAGCGTTGGGGGTGGAACAACTGTTTGAGTCTCCGGGACGGCTTGCGCCGCCCCGGAGACGCGACGGGGGAGGCCCGCGCATCCGAAGAGTACATCCTTCGGAATGTTTAGAACGCGAACAGGTTAGTAGCGGCCATTTCTGACCCAGAGGTGCACTTGATCTTCGACGGAAAATCGGTCGGCAGGCTGGCCGGCGAACCTTGATTCAAGAGAAAACGCGTGGGCTTCGAGCGGCACGGAGAAATGGAATTTGGTGTTGACGAAGCTGCGCACGAAAAGGTCCGCGTAGCGCTCGACGCCGAGAAGCTGGAACTGGACGGCGTGCACCAGCGCATGAAACAAAGAGCGCTCGGTGAGTTTCTCGTTGAAGACGATGACATCGAGAAACGTCATGGAGGCCATGTGCGCGATTTGCGGGAGGTTGTGAAAACCCAGATCGACGGCTTCGGCGTAAAAAGGCGGATTGGGGAGACGGGCGCCGACGAGTTCGACGATTCTTGCGCGATCGAGCAGCGCCGCCGGGAAATAGGGCGACATGAACGCATTCTGCCGCGGGCTCAGGGGCGCGGCGGAAGGGAAGTAGTGTTCGCGCTGTTCCTGCAGATAGGAGGAAACGCGGGCGATGGCGCCGAGGATTTGCGGCTCGGTGAGCTGGGTGCGCGGCGCGGCGGCGGCCTCGGCGTCAGGAATTTTCTTTTCGAGCGATGAGTAATATTCGCTGAGGGCGGAGGCCGCCTGGACGGATTTTCGCAGGACATCGCGCTGGCCGAAGCGGGCCAGATCGTCGGCGGAAAAACGAAGCCGAAGCTGGTGGGTGGCGCAGTGGGCGCTGAGCAACTCCAGCTGCGCGTGGCGTAATTCGGAATTCATGTGGACGATAGCGACTCTATCGTCGGGGTTTTCCCAGGAATACATCGGAAACAGCTCCTATAAGCGATTGGAATGTTGGAGGGGGCCGGTTACTCATAACTTATACATCGTAATGTGTACGATGTCAACATAATTATTTGAAAAAGTTTGGGCGATGCCCGGGGCGGCGGAATTCAGTTGTACAGTGTTATGTATACGGTGTATACAGAATGGCAGAGAGGGGATTTATTCCCCCGGGAGGAAGCAAACGTGCCGCGTCGACCCGACCCTGACCTGGAAAAGCAGATTCTGAATGCAGCGCAAAAGCTCTGGAAGAAGGGAGGAGAGAAGGCGCTGACGATGCGGGCGGTGGCCACAGCGGCCGGGACGAATACGCCTTCGGTTTACCGGCGCTTCCGGCACCGGGAAGATATTCTGCGGGCGATCATGCAGCGCATCCGGCTGGAGATTGCCGCAGCGATGGAAGACGCCTGTTCTCCGGAAGAGGCTTGCGAACGGTACCTGGATTACGCGCTGAGCAATGCGCGCGAGTACGACCTGTTTTATCAGCAAGAATATGAATTATTTTATTCGCCGCGCTCCATCCGCGCCGGAGTCAAGCCTACGGGACGGCCTGTGAAGGATGTGATGAAACGAAAGGTGCGGGAAAAGCTGGGCGAATCGCCCGACGATCACGGACCCCTGCTGATGGCTTTGTGGATGGTTTGCCATGGAGTGTCGATGCTGCTGATTGCAAAGACGATCCTGCCAAAAAATACGGCGGCCGCGCGCGGGGTGTTTACCGACTTAGTGGCCAGGATGTTGCGGGAGGAAGGCCGCGGTTTGTGAGGCGGGCTCTGTTCTTCGTTATTAACGGGGCGGCGTGGGCTGCCCCGTTTGTCTTTGGGCGCCCGGGACGGCAGGAGGCGCTCGGAGGGCATACCTCAGCGGCTGAAGCCGCGTTGGTTGGGCGCTTTACGCGGCGCTGAAGCGCCGCTCTTCCACGTTATTGACGTGCTTCCGGTGCTGCTCAGAAGGAACTGATGCGGCACAGGACATCGGGAGTTAGCGTGCAGGGTCGGGGGATTGGGTCGCGGCGGAGACTTTCAAGCCGGTGCTGTCGAAGGTGTAGGTTCGGACTTCGCCTTCGCTGCCGGGAGCTTCGACTTCCTTGCCGTTCAGCAGGAAGCTGATACCTCCGGCGTTTCCGGCGTGGACGACGATCTCACGGGTGGCGCGAACCGAGGTGTTTGCGGGTGCGATCAGGGTTTCCCGCAGCCGGGGTTGGCCGTCGGCGATGATGGAGACCCATGAAGTTTCGGCGGCGCGGATCAACAGGGTGAAGGTGGGCGGCGCATTCGCCGCGGAGGTATGAGCGAAAGACTTGGCCACGGGCGGATTATCGTCGCCCGGACTATCGTCGCTCAGATTGTTGCCGGAATCAGGGGAGCTGCTGGCGGCGGCCTTGCTGGTGGATAAAGTTATGGATGGGGCGGGCTGCGAAGGTTTCAGCGCAGTGGCGCCGGCGAGAGTGGGTGCGGTGTTGGGACTGGGTGTGGTGGCAGTGACGAGAGTTCCCGTGTATAGTGCTTTGCCCGCGGTGAGCGCGGTTTTGGTAGCGGAGGACTGGGTCGGGGCTGACGCGGGTGCGGCGGCGGGCTGGGCCGGCGATGGATGTGAAGAAGCAGCGGCCTGCGACGCGGACGTGGGCTGGCCGCGGCGAAGAAGGCTCAAGAACGCGAGCGCGAGAGTCAGCAGGAGCAAAGCTACGGCGAGTTTTCCCCAGGGGACGCTTGTGGTGGAATCGTCGGACGGCGGCGCGGCAGTGACAGGCAGATTTTCGCCGCTGCGCGCTTCGTTGCTTCGGGATTCCATGTTTCGAGCTTGGTTGCGACGGTCTTCTCTGCGGCGATCTGCATTACGCCGAGGGACGGGCTGGTGGTTTTCGTTGCGGCGGAGTTCGCTGGAGCGACCGTTGTTGTGGCCGAGATCGTTCTTGCGGGAATCGTTCTTAAGAAGATCGTTCTCACGAAGATCGTTCTTGTGAAGATTGTGGGGAGGGCCATTGCGGTCTGGATCGTGATTGCGGCGATCTGGCTCGCGGACTTCTGGCGCGGGTGTGCCGGTCTGGGTGCGGAAGTTGGGAGGGACGGTTTGGGCCTGGATTTGGCTCTCGCGCAGGGCAGCCAGGTAATCGGTGATGGCCTCTTCTTCGTCGAGGCCGACCTGGCGGGCGTAGGCGCGGACAAAACCTTTGTTAAAGACGCCGCCGGGAAGCTGGTCAAAGTGCTCTTCTTCGATGGCGCGCAGCATGCGGGTGCTGATTTTGGTGGTGTTGGAGATGGCATCGAGCTCGATGCCACGCTGCTCGCGCTGTTTGCGAAGTTTTTCTCCGAACGCACCCACGGCGGACTCCGGCGGGCGGGGTTAGGTTCCGTCCGCGAATCGAGATGGATAATCATAGGCGAAAGGCGGGGGGATATGCCACCGGAGGGTGAGTACGAGGGTAATCTGGGTGAGGTGACGGTGGGGCGGGCAGGCTGCGGGAATTTACGCAGGACAAAGTGCGACCACGGGGGCTGAAGCCCGCGTTGATTTTGGGTGCTTTACGCGGCGCTGAAAGCGCCGCTCTTCCACGGTGCTGCCTGCACTCAAACGGCCTGCATTCCACGGTGCTGCCGGCATTCTCGAACTGCCTGTATCCAAGCTGCCTACATTTCTGAAGCCAACCAACTTCCTAATCAGCTTTTTTTCGCAGGGCGAGAGTGAATTCGGCTTTGCAGGTTTTGGAGGGATCGTCGAAGGCGGAGGCTTCGCGATCGCTCTCGGAGGCGCGGAAGAAGAGTCCTTGCTTGGAATTGTCGGGGAGGCCGATGAAGCGGGCTTTGCCGTCGGCGTTGGTTCCGACCTCGAGGTCGAGTTTGTGGAGGTTCATGAAGCGGTAGGCGATGTGGACGCGGATGTCGGCGGCATAGACTGGCGCGCCAGCGGCATCGGTGACGGTGAAGTCGGCCGAGCAAGAGCCGATGGCTCCGTCGACGACGGGGATGGTTTTGGGGTCGACCTTGGGATTTGCTTTGGGGCTTTGGGGCGAGGCGGCGTGCGCCTGGAAAGGGGCCAAGGAAAATAGGGCCAGGGCGACGAGGGTTGGGAGCGCGGTGGTGTGTCTGGTAGTTGGGGACATAGTTATAAGAGTACGCTTGGGGTCAATTGGATGCGGGAGCCCCTACAGTTAGCAAGTTCTTCAACTTGCCCTTTCAGCAAGGAGGATTAGACTCTCATGAAGCGGCCGTCAGCGTTTGCTCAGGGCCAATGCCTCTCGGCTGAAGCATTCGTGAGCGGTTTCTCCCGTTTTGTTAGAAAGGAGTCAGGACATTGGACGATATGACCGGCACTGTTCCCAGCCCTCGTCGGCAGAATCTGCGGTGGCTGCTTCGCCAACGTAGCCTTTGGATTGCACTGCTGTTATGGACCCTCCTCAGTCTCGCCTTCATCGCGCTTTGTCATGGCCCGCGCGGCGTGGTCCCTTTGAATCTGCCGCCCAACCAACTCAGGCAGACTCCCCTTGCCCAGGTTATCGGTAGCTGGCTGGCGCTCATCTTTCTCGTGCTGGAGTGCGGCCTGGTGTTCCTTCTCACCCGCCGACGCCCGTGGCCCGACCTTGCCCAACGTGCTCCTGAACGCGCCGTCGCCTTACGCGAAACTGTAGCCTTGTTGGTCTATGCTGCAATCGTCCTGCTTGCTGGCCGCTGGCTTGGCTTCCATACCTTCGGCGCGGGCATCGCTATGCACCTTAACGGATCGCTGGTCGGGGCAACGCGCATCCAGTCTCCGCGTGAGGTCTATCTTTGGTGTGCCTACAACTTTACTTTGTTTGCCCTTTTGCCCTACATCGTCTTCCGCAGGCGCGGCTACTCAAGAGAACAGCTTAACCTGAGGTCGGCCAACTGGAAGAACGATACGCTGGTCATCCTGGTCGTCCTGGCCGTCGGTTGCTTAATAGACCTTAGAGGGCCGAACATCCTTCAACTCACTCCACATCAACGCGTAGTGGGGGGTCTGCTTTCGTTTGTCATTCACTTGTTTCTCACAGATTTGCCGGTCATGATCTTCATCTACGCCATCCTGTTGCCGCGCTATGCCCGTCTGTTTTCGCCGGCGACTGCCTACCTGCTCGGCGCAGCCAGTTATCCGGCAATCCACATCTTCGAGACCTTTACCCGCTATGACTCGCCTTACGACTCGCTGATATCTGCGATCTTTGTTTTTCTGTTTTTCTTTCCCCCTGGGGTCATGAAGTCGTTCCTCACGATGCGAACCGGAAACGCATGGGTGCATATGTGGGGGTTTCATGCTATCTCACCTCATGTCACCGTGGACACTCGCCTGATGGTGCACGACTTCAAAATCAAATAAGGAAAGTCACCGCTTCGATTATCAATTTCGGCATTCCCGGGTGATCGTCGGTGTGTAACGGGCAAACCGGGAGGAATCTGCCTAAGTTAGCCCTTATAGCGTGTGCCTCGGGTCTAGAGCTCTGAGCGGGCTGCGGAAAGATTCAATTGTGGACAAAGGGAGCGAGCACAGGGGCTGAGGCTTGCGCTGATTTTGGAGGTCTACGCGGCCCGTTCGACTTCGTTCAAGGCAGGCTCTAGGCGGGACAGCCGAGGCGGCTGTCCCTACATGGGCACCTCGGCTTAAGGGGAACAGCCCATTGGCTTTAGGGGTTCTGGTTACCAACGTTTGTTGCCGGGGGTGGGCTGGGCTTTTATAATTTTTGGGACTGCCACCCGTCCATGCCAGGATTCGTTCGATTCGAAGATCGAGTTTAGATCGACGATTCGCAGATAGAGTTCACGTTCAAAGTCCAAGGCTCGCGGGCGCGGGTGCCTGCGCAACATTGGAGATCAAAGAACTGAGACCAGGGAACCAAGCATGCCCGAGGCCACCGGCACTCAACTAACCCGCCAGAGGCAGGAGCTCAGCATTTTCCACGATGTGGCGAAGACGCTGACGTCGTCGCTGGACCTCGACTCGATTCTGCAGACCATCATGGAAAAAATGGCGGAATACTTCCGCCCCGACACGTGGTCGTTGCTGATGGTGGACGAGCAGCAGAATGAACTTTACTTTGCCATTGCAGTGGGGGATGCGGCGGAAGCTCTGAAAAATGTGCGGTTGAAGGTGGGCGAGGGCATTGCGGGATGGGTGGCGAAGCACGGCGAACAGGTGATTTCAAGCGATGTGGAGAACGATCCGCGGTTTGCGAAGCGGATTGACGAAGCCACGCAGTGGGAGACGCGATCCGTGATCTGCGTGCCGCTGCGGTCGAGGCTGCGGGTGCTGGGCGTGATCCAACTGGTGAACGTGGACATGTCGCAATTCAACGAGCCGGAAGTTTTCTTTTTGCAGGCTCTGTGCGATTACGCCGCCATCGCCATCGAGAATGCGCGCTGGGTGGAAAAGATCCAGGAGCTGACGATCACCGACGATTGCACCGGACTCTATAATGCGCGGCATCTGTATAAGACGCTGGAGACGGAGGTATACCGGTCATCGAGATTTGGGTACGAGTTCAGCGTTCTGTTTATTGACCTTGACCATTTTAAGTCGGTCAACGACACACACGGACATTTGATTGGCAGCAAACTGCTGGCGGAAATTGGCTATCTGGTGAAGGCGCAACTGCGGTTGATCGACTTTGCATTTCGCTATGGCGGGGATGAGTTCGTGGTGCTGCTGCCGCAGACCGGGAAAGATCAGGCGTTGGTGGTGGCGAAGCGGCTGCGGGATGCGCTGCGCGCCAGCAACTTTTGCCGCGACGAGAGCCTGAATTTGAATGTGCGCGCGTCCATTGGCCTGGCGACTTACCCGCACGATGCCCGTGACGCGCACGAGATCATCCGGCAGGCCGACGAGATGATGTATGTGGTGAAGAACACGACGCGAGACAATATTGGGATTGCGCAGCGGGGAATGGTGAAGTAGGAATCGGGCGATCGGGTCATCTGGCGATTGAGAAACGAGATTTCAATTGCCCAATCACGGGATTACTCAATTACAAATTCTCTTAGGGCTTCGGCGGCTCGGCTGCGTTTTTATCTTTATCCTTCACATCATCTTTTGCTTCTGGCTTCCAGGGATTTGTGTTGGCGGGGGCGTTGGGGTTTACGGCGAAAGGCCAGACGTAGAGGTTCAGGCCTTGGTTGCCCTTGGTTTCGATGATGGCGTATTCGCCGGGAGCCAGGTCCTCGGTGGGGGTCAGCTTGAGCCAGCCGGAAGCGATGCGGTCGATGGTGGTCTTCACGGAATTTTCTTCCTGGCTCATCTTACCGGCAGGGGTGCGCTTGATATCGCCGACAATGCGTTTGCCGTTTTTAACTTTCACGTGGACGATGTGAAAACGGTCAAAGGGAACAGTGGCTTGCTCGGGCTGCTGGGGTTGCTGAGGGCGTGACGTGGAAGCCGAATTGTCGCCGGTTGGGTTGGAGGATTGGCCGGCCGCGCCGGATGAAGAGTCGTCATCGATATTGATGTAGATGGAGGGCACGGCGACATGGGCATACACTGCGGCGTGTTCGCCCTCGAGTTCGATGGTTTGCTTTGCGCCGGCGACGGGAGTGAGGGCTCCGCGGAGGACGTTGCCGCGGGAGTTGCGATTGATATCGCCTTCGTTCTGTTCGACCTCGACTAACTGCGGCTGGCCTTTGAAATTATCGAGCAGAAACATGCCGGAAAGGCCGGGCAAGCGCAGGCCGGGAGCGACTTGCGGGAGGTGAGACTCGGCGGCTTGGCGGTCGGCATCGGTTTCCTTGTCGACGAGGGCGGCTTCGGGAATGGCGGGTGAGGCGATGCGATCTTTTTCGTACTTTTCCGTGGCAGGCCAATCCACGAGCGAGGAAGGGAGTTCCTCCCATTCGTCGCGCTCGGCGCTGAGGTAGCGGACGCGGTCGCCTTTGACTTCATACTTGGTGATCGACTGGTAGGAGCCGTCTTTAAGGATGAGGCGGCGGGCGAGTTCCTGGGCTGGGGAGTGCGCGGGGAGAACGAGGATGAGCGCGGAGAGGGCGAGCATGAGCATTCGGAGGCGGTGGGTGCGTGGTTGGGTTGTGATTGCAGGAGGCATACGCTCTTTAGACGACGTTTTTTCGATTATCGTCTTTTCGATTGTCGTTTTTTCGATTATCTTCCGGGATGGGTTTTTCGCCAAGCTGGGATCCAGCGCCTGAGGATGCATTCCTAACAAGGCCAACCCGGGGCTGAAGCCCGCATTGATTGGGATGTTTTACGCGGCGCTGAAGCGCCGCTCTTCCACGTTGCTCTTCCACGCTACTGCCCGCCTCTTCGAGTCACTTCCTTACTCTGTGTGCTGTGCGATAGAGTGAGAGCCATGAAACGGTCACTGCAACAGGTTGCGGAGGCGGTTGAAGGCCGCGTGCTGGGCGATGGGAACGTTGAGATTGGCGGCGTGGCCAGCATTGCGTCCGCTGCGCAGCACGACCTGGTGTTTGTAGAAGATGAAAAATATCTTTCGCGGGCACTGCAATCTGGCGCGGGAGCGGTGATTGCGGGAGAGTTTGCGGTGGGCTCTTCGGGGAAACCGTTGCTGATTTGCCGTCATCCGAAGCTGGCATTTGCGCGGGCGGCACGGTTTCTGCAGGATGGGAATCGGGAGGGGCTTGATGCCGGGGTACACGCGAGCGCAGTGGTGCATGCTTCCGTTCGACTGGGGACGGGAGTGGTAGTGGAGGAACGTGCCGTGGTTGCTCGGGATGCGGAAATCGGAGATGACACGCGGATCGGTGCGGGGTGCGTGATTGGGCGGGGAGTGAAGATTGGGCGGGAATGCGTGATCTATCCGCAGGTGACGATTTATGCCGGAACTACGGTGGGCGATCGGATGATGGTGCATGCGGGCGCGGTTCTAGGAAGCGATGGTTTTGGATATGTGCGGGATGCGAAGAGCGGGCGCTATGAGAAATTTCCGCAGGTGGGCAGGCTGGTGATTGAAGACGATGTGGAGATTGGCGCCAATACGACGATTGACCGCGGAGCGCTCGATGAAACGCGGATTGGGCGGGGAACGAAGATCGACAACCTGGTGCACATTGGCCACAACTGCCGCCTGGGGCAGAACGTAGTGATTGCGGCGCAGACCGGGCTTTCCGGCAGCATTGTGATTGAGAATGACGTTGTGCTCGGAGGGCAGGTGGGTATTGGCGAACATGCGCGCATTGAAGAAGGCGTGATGCTGGGCGGGCAGGGTGGAGTGCTGCCCAATAAAGTTTTGCGGGGCAAGGGTGTGGCGTTCTGGGGGACTCCGGCGCAGCCGGTGCGGCAGTATTTGAAGCAATTAGCGGCGCTGGCGCGGTTGGGGAAAAAGAGGTAGGTGTGGCGATCGTGGTGATTGGCGGGCATTCGAGGAGCGTGGGGAAAACCAGCGTGGTGGCGGGGTTGATTTCCGCGTTGCGCGAGTTCGATTGGACGGCGGTGAAGATTACGCAATACGGACATGGAGTTTGCTCGGCGGATGGAGCGCCGTGCGACTGCGCGACCGATGACCACTCGTGGGCGATCTCAGAAGAGAAAGATCGCGGAGGGGAGTCGGATACGTCACGCTTTTTGGTAGCGGGGGCGGCGCGGGCGCTGTGGGTGCGTACGGAGCAGGGAAGGCTGGCGGAGGCGATGCCGGCGTTGCGCAAGCGGCTGGAGCAGTCGCGCAATGTGATGGTGGAATCGAACAGCGTAATGAAATTTATGCGGCCGGATTTATATCTGACGGTGCTTGATCCGGGTACGGAGGATTTTAAGAATTCGGCGCGGGAATTTCTGGACCGGGCCGGGGCGGTGATTCTTCACGATGCTTCGATAACCGGAGGATCGGCTTGGCAGGGCGTTTCTTTGAAGCCGGTGGCGGAGCGGCCGGTGTTTCGGATTACGCCTCCGGATTATGTGACGGCGGAGATGGTGGAGTTTGTGCGAGGTTTCGTGGTGGGGGCAAAGCAGGTTCCTCACCGAGCTTTCAGCTCGGTTCGGAATGACAAGAGTCTGGGGTGACGCCCGCTCAAAATGACCGCGGTGTTTGTTATTCTTCTTCGTGCGGCAAATTCACTTTAGCGCCTGGTTGTTGGTGGGTCTCTCATCGCTGTTGCAGGTTCTGATTTTTCCGCTTCCTGGACTTTATGTTTTATCGTGGGTGGCGTTCGCTCCGCTGATTGTGGCGCTGTTGCGGGCGCGGCCGGCGGGGGCGTTGGAGATTGATGGAGCGGTTCATCTTCAGGCGGCGACGCCGGGGCAGGCTTTTCTGCTGGGGTACGCTTCCGGAATTCTGTGGTTTGCGGGGACGTGTTACTGGATTTTTGACACCATGCATGAGCATGGTGGGCTGAGCACGCCGGCGGCGTTGCTGGCTCTTTTTCTCTTCTGTCTTTATCTCGGGCTTTATCACGGGTTGTTCGGTTTACTCGTCGGCCTGGCGGCGGGGCCGGGGCGGGGCAATCGGCTTGCGCTGGCAGGCGCGCCGTTCTTGTGGGTCGCGGTGGAGTTGGTGCGGACGCGCATCACCGGCTTTCCGTGGGACCTGCTGGGGACGGCGCAAGTAGATAACATCTCGCTCAGCCGCATCACGACTCTGACCGGGGTTTACGGAATTTCGTTCGAGATCATGCTGGTGAATGTGGCGTTGGCGGCCGCGTTCCTGGTGCCAAGAAAAAAGCGTAGCACGTTGCTGATTGCTTCGTTAGCGGCTGCTGCGGTGCTTCAGGCAGGGAGGCTGGTGGATGCTCCTGCGCTGCGCGCAGATCACGCGGCGTTGCTGGTGCAGGAGAACATTCCGGTGGATGAGAACTGGACGCGCGACAATTTTGAGCGCACGCTGCGTGAACTGGTGGATCTCAGTGTGAAGGATGCAGCCGCGATCTCTTCTTCTTCATCTGCGCCCCGCGCGATCGAGTCGGCGCCGGACAAGATTGATTTGATTGTCTGGCCGGAATCGCCGGCGCCTTTTTTTACGAACGATCCATTATTTCGCGGTCCGGTGAGCGAGATGGCGCGGGAAGCGCATAGCTGGGTGGTGACGGGTGCTATCGGGAGCAGGCCCGCGGCGCAGAGCGGCGCGTCTACTGCGGAGGTGTTCAACTCGGCTGCGCTGGTGAGTCCTGCTGGCGATTGGACGGCGCGTTACGACAAAGTGCATCTGGTGCCTTTCGGAGAATACTTGCCGTTCCCCCGGCTATTTGCATTTGCGGGAGGACTCACCAAGGAGGTTGGAGGTTTTGAAGAAGGTAGGTCGCGAGCGCCGCTGGACGCGGGAGGTACGCGGCTGGGAATTTTTATTTGCTACGAGTCTGTGTTTCCCGATGAGGTGCGGCAGTTTGCGGATCAGGGAGCGCAAGTGTTTGTGAATCTATCGAATGATGGCTGGTATGGTGACAGCGGGGCTTATGCGCAGCACTTGAATCAGACGCGTATGCGGGCGATCGAGAACAACCGCTGGATTTTGAGCTCGACGGATACCGGGGTGACGGCCTCGATTGATCCTTATGGGCGAACGGTGGCGCGGCTGGCTCGCAAGGAGCGCGGGACGCTGGTTGCGCCGTACGCGCTCACTTCGGTAACCACGTTCTACACGCGGCACGGGGACTGGTTCGCGTATCTGTGTGCGATAATTTCAGCAGGGGCGCTGATCACGCGCTTCGGGCTTGGTATGAAAGCAGAAGCATCCTCATGAATCAAGAGTTCGAGCAGGAATACGGGGCGTTGAGCAAGAAGGTACGCGAACTCCGGGAGTATCTTTGACGCGGACAAACTCCGTCCGCAGCTAACCGAAATTGAGAAGCAGTCCGCCGACCCGAACTTGTGGTCCGATCCACAGCGCTCGAAAAAGGTGATGCGCGAGAAGAAGCGGCTCGAGCACGCGCTTACCACCGATGCCGACCTGGGGCGCCGGGGCGATGACATTGCCGCTTACTTCGAACTGGCGAAGGAAGGCGAAAATGTGGACGCCGAATTACGCCGCGAGATCGATTCGCTGCGTGTGTTGGTGGACAAGCTGGAGACGGAGACGCTGCTCTCTGGCGACAACGACGCGCTGAATGCGATTGTGACGATTCATCCCGGGGCCGGCGGGACGGAATCGCAGGACTGGGCCGACATGCTGCTGCGAATGTATTTGCGGTGGGCGGAGCGGCAGGGATTCGAGACGGTACTCTACGATTATCAGCCGGGCGAAGAAGCGGGGCTGAAATCGGCGACCTTCGCGGTGAATGGCGAGTATGCTTTCGGACTTCTCAGCAGCGAAATCGGCGTACATCGGCTGGTACGGATTTCTCCCTTCGATCAGGCTAAGCGGCGGCATACTTCGTTTGCCAGCGTTTATGTTTCTCCGGAAATCGACGATAGCATTGAAGTGATCATCAAGCCCGAGGACATTCGTACGGATACCTACCGTTCGAGCGGCAAGGGCGGGCAGCATGTGAACACGACGGATTCGGCGGTGCGGATCACACACATTGCCACGGGACTGGTGGCGAATTGCCAAAACGAGCGCTCGCAGCACAAGAATCGCGAGCGCGCCATGAGCATGTTGCGCTCCAAGCTCTATGAATTTGAGATGGAGAAAAAGCGCGCGGCCTCAAAGAAGATTGAGGATTCAAAACTCGACAATGATTTCGGCTCGCAGATTCGTTCCTACGTGCTGCAACCTTACCGCATGATCAAGGACCATCGCACGAAGACCGAAGTGGGTGATGTGGACCGAGTGCTCGACGGTGACTTGCAGCCGTTCATCCGGGCGTATTTATCGGCGCGGCGCGGGGAAAAACAGGAGAAGTAATCGTGAACGCGAAGCCGACAAAAGCGCTGGTGAAGCCGGGGGCCGCGGTAAAACTCGGTCCGCGATTCCAGTGCGCATTTGTTTTTGCGGCGGAGAAACATGCGGGGCAGACGCGCAAGGCCTCGACGATTCCTTATATTGCGCACCTGATGGGCGTTGCGTCGCTGGTGCTGGAGTTCGGCGGCGATGAGGACATGGCAATTGCGGCGCTGCTGCACGATGTGGTGGAAGACTGCGGCGGCGCGCCTATGCTGAAAGAAATCCGGCGGAAGTTCGGGATTCGTGTGGCGAAGATTGTGGATGGGTGTACGGATTCCGACGTCGAGCCGAAGCCGCCGTGGCGCGAACGCAAGGAGACTTATATCCGACACTTGAAGAGTGCCGACGCGGACACCAGGCTAGTTTCGGCCGCGGACAAACTGAACAATGTGCGCTCGATTCTTTCCGACTATCGGGAAGTGGGAGAAGCGGTATGGGAGCGGTTCCACGGCGGACGCGAGGGAACTTTTTGGTACTATCGGGCGTTGTTGCAGGAGTTTCTGCGGAGCAAGCCGAACCGGCTGATGCGAGAGTTGGAGCTGGCGGTGGGGGAGCTCGAAGCGCGGGCGAAGTTGAGCGATTCTCGTGGTTCCGTTTTTCGCAATCCCCGGAGGTGAATTCATGGCGCGCACGATCGATCTAATTCGAGCCTCCAAGTTGCCGTCGAACATGATGCAGTTTGCGGCGAAGGGAGCGATGTCGGTGCCGCCGGAGGAGAACCTGGAGATTCTGGTTTACCTTGCCAAGCACAATCAGGTGTTTGGTCCTCTGGCGCGCATGACGCTGGCGGGGTGGGACGAGAAGGCATCGCTGGTGGCGGCTGCCGATCCGAAGACCGCGCGCGAGGTACTCGATTATTTGGTGTCGCCCGATAACTTGCGTCCCAAGCTGTTGCCTGCACTGTTGGAGAATCCCTCCGTCGCGGCGAGTGAGTTGGCGAAATTTGCCGTCTCCGCAAACCCCGAAGCAATCGCTGCGATGTTGCAAAGCGCGCGGGTACGGGCTTCGGCGGGGATTCTGGGATCGCTGAGATCGAACCCCTACTTGAAGGCCGACCAGGTGACTGCTGTTGCCGAACTCTTGAGCGCGGGAAAAACGTCGGCGCCCGCGACTGCTGTTGGCGGCGCTCCACAGGTGGATGAAGCAATTGTTGCGAAGGCTGGAGAAGCCGTCCCCGAGCCAGTTCTGGTAGCGAGCGATGAAGCGGGAGAAGTTCCTGAAGAAACTATTTCTGCCTATCTTGCCGAACACGCGCCGGAGATTGCAGCGGAGGGAGAAAAGCCATTTCAAGCCGTCGGCGGCATTGTGGATTTGCTGGGAGCCAACTATTTTCCGGTGTCGGAAAATAAAGCGATGACGGAGATCGCCGGCGGCGCGGAGAAAGCCGCGGCTGAGTCTGCCAGCGCGGCCGCCACAGCGGCAGCGCATTCTAAACCTGCCGCGGGTGTGAATCCCGAACCCGGCCACCGTGACAACGCCATGCAGAAGATTAACCGGCTTGATGTGAAAGGCCGCATCCAGTTGGCGTTGAAAGGCAATAAGGAAGAACGGTCGCTTTTGATTCGCGATGGGACGAAGGTGGTGGCGCTGGCGGTGCTGGAGGCTCCTAAACTTTCCGACGGAGAAGTGGAAAAGTTTGCTCTGCAGAAGAATGTGCTGGAGGCGGTGCTGCGGCAGATTCCGCTGAAGCGGCGCTTTATGAAGAATTACATTGTGGTGCGGAATCTGGTGTCGAACCCGCGCACGCCGCTCGATCTGGGATTAGGGTTGATGAAACATCTGCAGCCGCAGGACTTGAAGAATATCTCCTCTAACAAGGAAATCTCGGAGACGGTGCGCAAGCTGGCTATGAAGATGTACAAGCAGAAGCTGGATGCGGCGGCCAAGAAATAATAAGGAAGCGAGCCAGACGCGCCCTTCGGTCGCTGGCGCTCTCTCAGGGCAAGCTCTGTGGCGTAGCGGGGCTCGCCCAGGTCCTTCGCTTCGCTCAGGATGACAACCTTTGATGGCTGCTCTTTATGGCGACGTTCTCTAAGACCGATCTGATCGCTGAGTTACTGAAACAGGCGAAGACGATTGCCGTGATCGGGCTCTCGGACGATCCGCTGCGTGCCAGCTATGACGTCTCGGCTTACATGCAGAGTCAGGGATATCGCATTATTCCAGTGAATCCGCGGATCGAGATCTGTCTGGGCGAGAAGGCTTATCCTTCGCTGCTTGAGGTGCCAGAGAAGATTGACATCGTGAACATTTTCCGGCGGCCGGAGTTTGTGGAGGAAATTGTCGACCAGGCCATTCAGTTGAAGGTTCCGGCGATCTGGATGCAGGAAGATGTGATTCATAAGAAAGCTGCCGAGAAGGCACGCAAGGCGGGAATTTTTGTGGTGATGGATCGATGCATTTTGCAGGAGCATCGGGTGCGATTTCGGTAAGCCGCGTCCCTAGCGCTTAACCCCGACGAAGACCACGGTAGCATCGTCGCGCACGCCGGAGCCGTTGGCGAAGGCGCGGACATCGTCAACGATGCTGACGGCAGACGCTCCGACCGTAGCCGAGTGCTCGGCGAGCCGGTCCAGGCCGTACTCTTGCTCATCTCCGTCGACAGCCTCGGTGATGCCGTCACTATAGAAAACAAGGCGCGAACCAGGGGAGAGAGCCACGGTGGTTTCGGAATAGTCCCCGCAGCTCAAGCCCAGCGGCAGTCCGCGCTCGGTATCGAGGAACTGCGCACCATTGTCATCGAGAAAGAGCGGATGCAAGTGTCCGGCGTTGGCAAAGGTCACGATGCGAGTTGCCGGATCGAGCACGGCATAAATCAGGGTGACAAACCTGCCCGCGGGAAAGTCCTCCACCAACAAGCTGTTGAGCTTGGTCAAAACCTCGCCCGGACCGCGGCAGGCTTCAGCCAGGGAGCGCAGCATTCCACGGGTAGCCGACATGAGCAGCGCAGCAGCGGTGCCTTTTCCTGAAACATCGGCCAGCACCAACCCCCAGCGGCCGTCGGGGAATGAGATGAAGTCGTACCAATCGCCGCCAACGGCACTGACGGGGACGCTGAGGCCGGAAATCACAAAGCCCGGTATATACGGCGAGCTCTTGGGCAATAACGCCTGCTGCATGAGCCGGGCTTCCTGAGCCTCGAGGCTCATCGTTTCCCGCTCCGCACGTTCGGACTGGAAGCGGCGGGCGTTGTGCACCGCAACGGCCACGTGATCACACAGCGCCTGAAGAATTCTCAATTGCTGGCGAGGGAACGCATCCAGTTCGGGGTGCGATGCGGTGAAGGCGCCAACCAGCTGCTCGCCGACATGAAGTGGGATTACGACTTCCGAGAGCGTGGCGTGCTCGCAGCCAATGTAGTAGGCGTCCTTGCGCACGTCGGGCGCATAGCGCATCTGGCCGGTGGAAGCGACATAGCCGACCATGCCTTCCTTGCCAATCTTCAAACGATGGCCTTTGTGGTTGACGCTGCATCCGTGCACGCCAGCGAGCACCATCTCGCAGTGTTCCTCGTCGTGCAGGTAGATGCCTGCTTCCACGCAGCCAAAAGAACGAGCCACGTCGTTCACAATGTTGTCGATGAGCTGATCGAGATCGAGGATGGAAGTAATCTTCTGGGCTGCTTTCTGCAGCTTCTGCAAGTCTTCTACCTGATCGATGCGCAATGGGCGCACAGGAATGGAATCAGGGGCGACGGCTTGGGGAAACGAAGCCATAAGACTCAGATCTCCTTACTTTCGGCGGGCGCAGGACATCACATGATTCCTCTATTCGATGCCTCGTAATATCGCTAAGATTCTTTCCTAGGTAAGGGTTTGTTCCCGACAGGTGAAGTGCGCAGTTTCTTGATCTCTTCCATTCGCTCGCGGATGCGCTTCTCGATGCCTTCGTTGGTAGGGCGGTAGTAGATGCGGTTGCGCAAATTGTCGGGCAGGCATTGCATGTTGGCGACTTTACCTTCGACATCGTGGGCGTATTGATAGTCTTTGCCATAGCCGAGGCCTTTCATCAGTCCCGTGGGAGCGTTGCGCAGGTGCAGGGGGACGGATTCGGCGGCGGTTTGTTCGACATCCTGCTGGACGGCTCCGTAGGCGGTGTAGAGCGCGTTCGATTTGGGCGCGACCGAGAGATAGACAACGGCTTGCGCCAGGGCGAGATTGCCTTCGGGCATGCCGATGAAATCGACGGCATCGCGGGCGGCCATGCAGAGGGAGAGTGCGTTGGGATCGGCCAGGCCGATATCTTCCACGGCCATGCGAACGACGCGGCGGGCAACGTAGAGCGGATCTTCGCCGGCTTCGAGCATGCGGCCAAGCCAGTAGAGAGCGGCGTCGGGATCGCTGTTGCGGACGGATTTGTGTAGAGCGGAGATCAGGTTGTAGTGTTCTTCGCCGGTTTTGTCGTAGAGCAGAATGCGCTTCTGCAGGGCGTCGCGGACGATGTCGTCGGTGATTGCGGCGGGCGTTCCGGATTGTTGTGCTAGTCCGGCGGCGACTTCGAGGACGTTGTAGGCGCTGCGGGCGTCGCCGCTGGTGTAGCTGGCGATTTTCTTTAGAACATCATCGGAGGCGCTCACCTTCATTGTGCCCAGGCCGCGCTCTTCGTCGGTGAGGGCGCGCCTTAGGAGTTGCACGATCTGCTCTTCGGTGAGCGGCTTTAATACGTAGACGCGAGTGCGGGAGAGCAGCGCGCCGTTGATTTCGAAGGACGGATTCTCGGTGGTGGCGCCGATTAAGCGGATGTTGCCTTTTTCTACGTGAGGCAGGAACGCATCCTGCTGCGCTTTGTTGAAGCGGTGAATTTCATCGATGAAGACGATGGTGCGGGTGCCATACTGGCGGGCGCGCTCGGCGTCGGCCATGACCTGCTTGATTTCTTTGATTCCGGCGAGGACGGCGGAGAATTCGATAAACTCCGCTTTGGTCATGCTGGCGATGATTTTTGCGAGCGTAGTCTTGCCGGTGCCGGGCGGGCCCCAGAAGATGAGGGAACCGGTGTCGTCGCGCTCGATCTGGGTGCGCAGGGGTTTGCCGGGGCCGATTAAATGTTCCTGGCCGGCGTATTCCTCGAGCGTACGCGGGCGCATGCGATCGGCTAGAGGGCGGGTGCGGTCGGTGGTGCTAGTGGCGTTCGGGGTGGGCTGGAAGAGTCCCATAAAAGCAGCTTTTAGCTCTTAGCCATTGGCTTTTAGCTAAAAGCCAATGGCTAATGGCCAAGAGCGTTTTTTCTTTGCCTTGCGGCTTCGTACAATACGATGCTAGCGGCTACGCCGGCGTTTAGAGATTCTACTTGCGCGGTGTGGGGGATGGCGATGGATTCGTCCATTTTGGCCATCAGGTCGCGGGGCAGGCCGGAGCCTTCGTTGCCGAAGAAGATTGCGGTGGGGCCTTTCAGGTCTGCTTGATCGAGCGGCGTGCATTTGTGTGAGGAGGTTGCGATCAGGCGGATGCCTTCGGCTTTCAACTTCTCGCAGACTTCTTCGAGCTTTGCTGTCGCGGGCTTTGTGTGCGCGTGAGCTTGCCCGTGCGATTGGCCATGAATGATGGGCAGGCGGAAGACCGATCCGGCGGACGCGCGGATTACTTTTGAATTGAAGGGACTGACCGTGCCTTCGCCGAGAACCACGCCCGCGCTGCCGAAGGCTTCGGATGAGCGCAGAATGCTGCCGAGGTTGCCGGGGTCCTGCAATCCGGCCAAAACGATGATGGGGCCAACCTGGAGGCGTTCTTTCTCCATAACATCTTTGAGCGAGGATTCCTTGAGGCGTACCAGGGCGGCTACGCCTTGCGGCGATTCGCTGGGCACGAGGCTGTCGAATAATTTGTCAGGGAGCAGGAGGGTTTCGACCTGGGCCCCGATCTGCGGGAGCAGGCGCTCGGCGCGGTCCTGCGCCGATTCACGAAAGAAGACGGCGCTGAAGCGCAGGCCGCTGCGGATGGCTTCTTCAAGAATGCGCAGGCCTTCGATGGCGCAGTCTCCGGATTCGGTGAGCTCGGCGTGCGAGAACGCTTCGCGCAGTCGTTTGACCAGCGGGTTGTGGCGGCCCTCGATGCGGCGAAGGCGGTGATGCCGGCTGAGAGCGGTTTCTGTGGATGTTTTCATGGGGGGTGGACCGGGGTGAATGAGTGTAATCGCGATATTACATCAATTACCCTTGCGGAGGATGACTGACGCGTATCCCAACACACCGCCGAGAGCGCCATAGACAGCCGCGCTCAAAGGAGCGAGACCCAATAAGACTGTCCCTAGCGATGGGTCAACAGTGATGGTTAGAGCACACGCCGGACATAGGAAAAACACAAACTGGGAGCTGGGTTGCCAGCTGTGCGGTGCGAAGAACAGCCCCACAATTACGAGGTAAGAAACGATGGCAAAGCCTGCGAGCATCTTGATGGGGACTGAAGTCGATTTGTTAGGTTCGATCCTGAATGCCTTCCTAGCCCAGGAGCTGGGTAGTAGCGCAATAAAGAGTGCAAGTCCTCCCACCGCAATCAACGCCACAGAAAATAGCGACCAACTGCCACGGGAAGCCGGATCAAAACCTCGCAGCGCGACGTACATCCGGCTCAACAGAAGGGAGATCAGCCCACACGCGGCCAATGAGAGGCGGAACGGGAAACCAATAAGCCTGCTTGCCATGCGGGAATTCTAGCAGTCTGGGAAGTAGCAGTTGAAATCAGCGATTACACTCATTGGGATGACCGGGGGCGTTGACTGAATGATACGCTACCCACCGCCTTGAAGCCCTTTGCCGTATTATGGTAGGTTCCACGGGAAAAAATTTTCAGGCAGAATCATGCAGGAAAGGACGCTGTGCGCGCCGAGATCGTAAAAATCAGTAGTGAGAGCCCTGAGATTTCACTGGTGAAGTATGCCGCCGACCAGATTCGCGCGGGTGAAGTGCTGGGCATGCCGACGGACACGTTCTACGGGCTGGCCGCCGATCCGTTTAACCTGCGCGCGGTGGATCGCGTGTATGACATCAAGACCCGCTCGCGGCATAAACCGCTGTCGCTGCTGATCGAAAGCGTGGATCAGGCGGAGGACCTGGCAAAAGCCTTGCCAGAAGAGTTCTACGCGCTGGCGCGGAAATACTGGCCGGGACCGCTGACTATTATCGTGAAGGCGGGATCGCGCCTGCCGCTGAAGGTGACAGCCAATACCGGTAACGTTGCCCTGCGCGTGCCGAACGCAAAGATTCCGCTGGCGGTGGTAGCGGCGGCGGCGATTCCGATCACGGCCACATCGGCTAATCTGAGCGGAGCTACAGAATGTACCAGCGCCGAGCAGGTGCGGGACCAGCTCCAAGGCCGCATCAGCATCATCGTGGACGGCGGGACTTCCCCGCGCGATGTCGCTTCCACCATCATTGACCTGACCGACGAAGAGGAGCGCTGGCGCATCATCCGGGTGGGCGCCATCCCCGCCGAAGAAATTTCCACTTTTTTTGCCAAAGGATGAGCGACGATTCTGTTCACCGGCATCCGCGACGCCGCTGGCTGCTGCTGGGCGGGTTGGGGCTGGTCACGCTGGCGGGGTTCCTTGGGCTGACCGGGATTCGCATTGTGCGGGAAGGGTCGCGGCAGGAATTGCATGCGGCGGACGCTATTGTTGTATTCGGTGCGGCGGAATATTCCGGGCGTCCCTCGCCGGTGCTGCGGGCGCGGCTCGATCACGCATTCGATCTTTTTCAGCGGGGCCTAGCTTCGGTTGTGATTACCACCGGGGGCGCCGCGTCCGATCCCAGCTTCAGTGAAGGCGGGGTGGGGCGCGATTACCTGGAGCATCGCGGAATTCCAGAGAGAAATCTGATTGCAGAGACTCAGGGGTCTGACACCGCGCAGTCGGCGGTGCGGGTGGCTGTGATCATGCGTGCTAACGGACTGCATAGCTGTGTGGCCGTCAGTGATGCGTACCATGTGTTCCGCATCAAGAAGTTGCTAGAGCACGAGGGGATCGGCCCGGTGTATGTTTCGCCGCGGCCGGAGTCGCGTCCGCACAGCGTGGTGCAGCGAGCGTATGCGGTGTTGCGGGAGGCGTGCAGCTATTTGCTGTGGAAGCTGGGCATGACGTAAAGAGTTTCACAGTGGCCGAATTCCACCATGAATTGTCCTCCCGAGCGAAGCGAGGGATCTTGGTTCTTGCCTGTATGACCTGCGATGATGCTGCGGGCAAACACCAAGATTCCTCGCTTCGCTCGGGATGAAAAGGTGTTTTGGTCGACCTTCTAGCTGAGAACGTCCCAGAGGGACCCGACTCCTACCAGCCGTTTCTTTCCCGCAGGCTCGTGATGTGGGCCACGTGATGGCGTCCGTGCCAGGCGTAGAGCACCAGGTTTTTTTCCAGACTCATCGGGCCGAGTTCGGGATGGCGAAAGGTTCGCTTCCAGTCTTCCGGCTGGAGCGAGCGCAGCAGGCGGAGCCAGCGATCGTGCAGCGAATCCAGCAATGCCAGCGAGACTTCCACGGGAGTGGCTTGTGTGTCGGCGAGTTGCGCCCAACGGTCTTCGGCGTAGGGCTTGATCGTCGGTTCCTCTTCGGTGAGCGCCAGCTTGGTGCGGATGTATGCATTGAGATGGCTATCCGGGACGTGGTGCGCGACCTGGCGGATGGTCCAGCCCTCGGGGCGGTAGGGCGTGTCCAGTTGAGTTTGCGAAAGTCCTTGCATCGCGGCGCGAAGGTTGGCCGGCGCTTGTTCGATTTGGTGGAGAAGTTCCTGTCTTTGTTCTGGAGTGGGTGGGCCGTCGTACTTGAACTTGCCGATGGGATAGCGCAGGTCGGTCATTGTGTCCTCCGAGTGGGTTGCTCCACAGATGATTGACGACGTAGAGAAGGTGCAAGAAAAGCGGCGTCCAGTATTGACTTTCGCCTTGAGGAAATGTACTATTTGAATATGTACAAAGAGGGATTCCTGCCGTGCCTCGAATAGCGGTAGAAGACAACAGCAGGATGTCGCTACGGATTCGGGCCGAGGAAAAAGCGCTGCTCATGCGTGCGGTGGCACTCAAGCACACCGACTTGACGGATTTTGTCCTTCATCACGCCTTGCGTGCCGCCAAGGCCGTGATCGAGCAGGCGGATCATGTGCAGCTTTCTGAGAGGGATAGTTTGCGAGTTCTCGATTTGCTGGAGAATCCTCCAGCGCCGAATGCAAAATTGATAGCAGCCGCCCGGGCATTGCCGAAGCGGTCATAATCGTGACGGCATGGCACGAAGAGCCGATCAGCAAGAAACATGATCGGGAAGCATTCGACTGCGGCGAAGAAGCGCTGAATGAATTCTTGCGCCGTTACGCCCGCAAGAGCCACGAGCGGGGCGGGGCGAAAACCTTCCTTGCGATTGACGATGCCGGCAATAAAAGCATTCTCGGCTTCTATAGTCTGAGTCCCGCGTCGGTTGACTATACCCGGACGCCGGATACCGTACGGCGCGGGCTGGCACGGCATGATGTGCCGGGCTTCCGCCTTGCGCGTCTGGCCGTGGATCGCAGGTGGCAGGGGCACGGCATCGGCGGACAACTTCTGCTCGCGGCGGGCAGACGCTGCTTGCTGGCCGCGGCGGAGGTTGGCGGCGTCGTGTTGGTGATCGATGCGAAGAATGAACGGGTGGCAGGGTGGTATGCCAGCTATGGCGCCGTGCCGCTGCTGGACGCACCGCTAACTCTGCTGCTGCCGCTTGGGACTGTCGAGGCCGCGCTCAGGAAAGCCGGAAGATACTAAAGACTATCGTTCCCGACTAATTCTGTGAGGCTGAGTAATGGAGTTTGTATTTCGGCAGGTCGATGATTCTTGCCCGGGGATGCAGTTCGCGATGCAGCTAATCTCCGAGGTCGCGGGCGTTGCCCGATGCATTGGAACCGCTTTCTCGGTCGCCCCGGGCTTGGCTATAACCGCCGCGCACGTCGTCGATGATTATTTGTTGACTGGGGACAGTTCCGGGAATCCCGTAGGCCCTCCGCTCATTGCAATTCAGCTTTTTGAAGGCAAGATGTTGCAATGGGTCGTGGACGCGATTTATGGCTCTGTCGCATGTGATGTTGCATTCCTGCGATTCCTTCGTCCTGCCTGGTGGGGAACTGAGCCTGGGCAGGTGAATCCAAGGTGCGCTCGTCTCAGCTTCAACCCTCCATCTCTGGGCGACGAACTCCGCATGTTCGGATTCCCTTTGTCGCAGGTGGAGGGAAGCGTTCTTTACTCCTCGCCGTCGGAGTGCATCTGCAGGGTTTCGCGCGTCGACTTGAAAACCGATCTGCCTCTCGGCCTCAGGCCGCTCTCTCATGTCGACGTGGACGGAAAACTTCTTCCGGGAATGAGCGGCGGCCCCTGTTTTGACAAGGACTGGAATGTCGTCGGGGTCAACTCCAAGGGGTGGGACGGCCTCGATCTTGCGCATGTGGCTCTGTTGTGGCCTGCGATGAAGATCCCAATTGACCTTTTCAAGTCTGGGAAGTTTCCTGCGATAGACCTGTTTAAAGACGGTCCAGCTCAAGCTGTGGGATATCGGAGACTGTACGTGACTTCGAAAGGGGAAAGCAGGCTGGCGAAAGTTGACCCTGGCTCGCTGGTCCCGATACGCTTCTACGGTCGTGACGAAGACATGTCTATGGCACTAAACTTCGCTGCCTCGAATGCGCAGGACGCGCTAGCCGGTTTACGGGCGACAGTAGCTAGGTCTATCAGCGGGACCGAGCCACTTGATACGAACGCCTTGTGCGCCATGCCCGTCACTACTTTTGGGAACTAGAAGCTGCGGTTCGGCTTGCTCTTTTCTTGGCGGCCCGGCAGGCGGGTATTGACATTCAGGAGCCCCCGACTTGGGAGGAGCTAATTGTGGAGTGGAAGAAGCGACCAGTAGAACCTCAGATTCTGGACGCTTTGGCGACGCTCGAATTTACCTGGCACGGTGTAGACCTATTCGAACTCCGTGCTTATGCTGAGTTGAGCCGCTCTGGTGTGATTGCAACAACCGCTGTGACTTCGGTGACGTCGGATCAGGTTTTCTGCGTTTCTCTTGAGCCGCCAGTAAGACGGGGAGGCCAGGGGATATTTCTGCCGGACGGGCTCGACAGATTCCTTGAGTCCAGCAGACGTTTCGTCCAAGACCTTCTGCAATTGAGCCTGATGCATAAGAAAAGCTCGGAGAAGGTCTCGACCGACAGCAGGGGGCGCTTTCCGGGCCCGAGGGTTCAGCAGAATCCCGGAACCCGCCTAGTTAACTACAACCCCTAGGGCTTACGGTCAGCTAGCCCCACTCCCTCCGGCTTCGCGTTCCGGTTCCCCGTGCCCTAAGATTTGTGCACCCAAGGTTGGTTTGTAGGCTAAACTCGCAATTCTGGGTGGGTTAGGCGGCGGTTCGGTGACGCTGGGTCGAGCTACGCTCGACCGGACGGCCGAGGGCGGCCGTCCCCACATGAACCGTGGTCAACGAGAGGGATTATGGCAGCTTCGGTCTGGTCTGGACATTTAACTTTTGGGCTCATTTCCATGCCGGTGCGTTTGTTTTCGGGCGCGCGCAGTAGCGGCATCTCCTTCAACATGCTGCACCGTACAGACAAGTCGCGGCTCAAGCAGCAATACATTTGCCAGGCGGAAGGCATCGTGGTCGATCGCGCGGACATGGTGAAAGGCTACGAGTTCCGCAAGGACGAATACATCATCATCGAGCCGGAGGAGATCAAGAAGATCGAGCCGCAGACGGCGAAGACCATGGAGATTCTGGAATTCGTCAAAGCCGGCGACGTCGATCCGGTGTACTTCGAGTCGTCGTATTACATGATGCCGGAAGAAGCGGGACGGCGTCCTTATGCGCTGCTGACCAAGGCTCTGGAAGAGAGCGAGTATGTGGCCATCGCCAAGATCACTATGCACAACCGCGAGTACACGGTATTCCTGCGGCCACATGAAGGCGGACTCATGCTGCACACAATGTATTACGCGGAGGAAGTAAAGAAGGTGGAAGGGTTTGGCGCGCCCGATGTGGAATTGAAGGAAGCGGAAGTGAAAGTGGCGCACCAGCTCATCGAAGCGCTGGCGGATGAATGGGATCCGGAAAAGTATAAAGACAGCTTTCAGGAAAATCTGAAGAAGCTGATCGAAACCAAGCTCGAGGGCGGGGAAGTGGCGGCGGTGGAGAAGCCGAAGAAGCTGGCTCCCGTTGTGGACCTGATGGCCGCTCTGAAGCAAAGCCTGGCGCAGATGGAAGGCAGGAAAAAACCAGCGGCTGCCGCCAAGTCAGAGGAGCCGGTTGCGGCATCTGGCGGCAGATCTCGACGCGGAAGGTGAAAGCCGGGCTTCGGAGTGTGCGTGAGAACTACTCTTTCGCCCCTACGGGGCTTGTCTCTTTTCCATTCCTTACCCACGGCTTGCGCCGTGGGCTGCATTCTGACGCCGCTTCGCGGCTAAAATCAGCGGCTGAACTCTACCGCAATCGTTGAAGGTTAGTTTTCACGCACTCTCTTCAGCCGTCCGATCTTATTTTCTTGATCTTGTCTTCTGATCTTAACCTCTGATCGTCAATGGCCATTTTGCATCCGTTGCCGACTGCGTCACGATGCCCCACGTTATCCTCGCAAGCGTCCAACTTACTCTGTGGTTCAGGCATCCCAGAAAAGGCAGGCAGCCGAAGCCCGGGGCTTGACAGCCGAAAACCGCCCTAGCCCACTGGCGCAGACGGTGGCCAGCCGTTAGAATGTTGAATTCCTTGCAGGTGTAGCCATAAATTTTCCTTTTGGGGTGCGGATGAGGTTTCGACGTGTGGGCCGAGTGGCGGCGACAGCGCTTTCAGTTTGGTTGTGGACGGCGTGCGGACAGGTATACCGGCCGGTGGTGATTCCTTGTACGGCAGGCGGGGTTCCGGGATGCCCGGTGGAACCGCCTCCGACTCCCTCCAACTTCCACACCGTCTTTGGCATAACCACAAATACGTCCAACTACCCGGGCGGGGCCATGCAGATTGATGTTTCAGGGGACACCATCGTCGGGGAGACTCCCACCTACGACCCCTCGGCGCCCAATCTTGGCAATAATCCCACGCACGCTGCCATTTTCCCCAATGACTCCAGAGTGTTTGTGGCGAGTGCGGGGAGTGTGCTCTCCAGCGGACTCGACGTGGTTTCGTCTTTTTTCCCGGTGACGCAGTCAAGGGTAGCGACTGGGTTGAGTACGGTGACTACGATCCCGGTGCCTAGTTTGTCGAACCAGACGTCCAGCATCGCGGCGATCAGTGAGTCCGGCAATGTGGTCAGCGTCACGCTTAACACGCCCTGGAGCAATGCCGCAGTTGGATATGCCATCGTCATCAGCGGCGTAATCATTCCTCACTGCACCCTCCCCGCGTGCAACCCGCAGGCGTACAACGGCACTTTTCCACTTTCCTCGATCAGCGGGACGACCATCCAGTATGTGAACCCGGCGAGCAGCGGGCTCGCGCCGGCTTCCGGTGGAACCGCGTTCGTGCCGCCGCAGCCGGTCTTCCTGAACAGCACGCAGAACAACTTTATGTACGTGGCGAACTACAACTCCAATTCGGTGTCGGTCATCAACCCGACCACGAATGTCGTCACCAACAGCGCGACGGTGGGAGCACACCCGGTCAGTATGGCCCAGATGCCCAACGGCCTCAAGATTTATGTGGCCAATGAGGGAAGCAACACCGTAAGCAGCGTGAATGCGAGCGATTTGTCGCAGAACACGCTCACCGGCTTCTCTGGAGTGACGCCGGTGTGGGCGGTGGCGCGGGGCGATAGCCAGAAGATCTATGTGGTGACACAGGGCGATGGACAACTGGTGACGATTGACACGGCTACGGACGCGGTTACGAGCAGTCTTCCCGTAGGCGGCGGGGCGAACTTCATTTACCTTGACCCGATTCTGAACCGTCTCTATGTGGTGAATCCCGTGACCGGCACGGTGTTTGTTTTCTCCGATACCGGGGGAGCCAACGACACTCCTCTTCCGACGCCGTTGGCGATCATTTCGTTCACGTCCGGATCGGCCGCGTGCCCCCTAGGATGCACTCCGGTTTCGGTGACAGCCTTGCCCGACGGCAGCCGGTTCTACGTCGCCAGCTATGCCAGCTATCCGGGACCTACAACGACGCAATGTCCCGACGCGAATGTAACGGGCGCCTGCATTGTCGCTGGCCTCACCGTGTTTGACGCCGGCACTTTCCTGCCGGAGTATCCGGCCGCGCCAACTCTGACTTTACTGGCCGGCCCGCCCCCGTGCACCGCCTCTCCAAGCAATCCCTGCTCGACGGATTGGCCGTTCCTGGCGGGTCAATATGCGGTGGCGCCGGTCATTGCCTGCAATACGGCGCCGGGTGCTTTGTACACCCCGAGTACCACGCGCTTCCGGGTGTTCACGACGGCTGCGGAAGATGGAAGCCACGTCTATGTGAGCATGTGCGATGCCGGCGCCATCGCCGACGTGATTACTACTGGCAGCAATATAAACAACTCGGGCGGGAACATTCCGGCCGATTCGCTGAACGCGGACCTGGTTGCGCCCCCGCTGGCTTGCACCCAACCAAGCTGCAGCGCCGCGTCGATTACGGCATTCTCGATTACCTCCAACGTGGTCACATTTCAGGCGGCAAACAAATTTGTTGCGGGACAGGCAGTTACAATCTACGGTTTGACGACTGGGACTTACTTTAACTCACTCACATTTACGGTGCTGGCGACGGGGCTGTCGGGCTCGCAATTCGAGTGCAACTTCACTAACTCCAACATAGGCCTCACCAGCGATGCCGGGACTGCCGTTCCCAATACGTCTCCGCAAACGCCGATTTTCCTGCTGATGGGACAGTGAGGGGAGGCACGGACAGCCGAGGAGACGAGAAAATCTACGCCTTCACCGTTGCTTCTTCCCTCGCGGCGTAGTGTGAGTCGACGTACTCGTCGAGGATCTCGATGAACTCGGCCACGATGCGATCGCCCTTGAGCGTGGTGAACAGGCGTCCATCCACGTAGACCGGGGCTTTTGGCTCTTCGAATGTTCCGGGCAGGGAGATTCCGATATTGGCGTGCTTGGATTCGCCGGGGCCGTTGACCACGCAGCCCATCACGGCGAGTTTCATCTCTTCCACGCCGATGTAGCGGCCTTTCCAGCCCGGCATCTGCTCGCGCAGGTAAGTCTGAATCTGCTGCGCCATTTCCTGGAAGAACGTGCTGGTGGTGCGGCCGCAGCCGGGGCAGGCCGTGACTTGCGGAGTGAAGCTGCGGATGCCCATGGATTGCAGAATCTGCTGCGCTACGCGGACTTCTTCGCTGCGGTCGCCTCCGGGCGCCGGGGTAAGCGAGACGCGGATGGTATCGCCGATGCCCTCCTGCAGCACAACTCCCATGGCGGCGCTGGATGCGACCACTCCCTTCGCACCCATGCCGGCTTCCGTAAGGCCAAGATGCAACGGGTAATCACAGCGCGCGGCGAGTGCGCGGTAAACGTCGATGAGATCCTGCACGCCGCTGACTTTCGCGCTCAGAATGATCTGGTCGGGGCGCAGGCCGAACTTCTGCGCCAGAGCGGCGGAACCCAGCGCGCTCACTACCATGGCTTCCATGGTGACTTCGCGGGCGTCTTTGGGTTCGGCGAGGGCTGAATTCTCATCCATCATGCGGGTGAGCAGGGCTTGGTCGAGCGAGCCCCAATTCACGCCGATGCGAACCGGCTTTTCATACTTGACCGCGACTTCGATCATGGTGCGGAAATTCGAGTCGCCGGTTCGTCCAATGCTGGCGTTGCCGGGATTGATGCGGTACTTGGCCAGATCGCGGGCGCACTCGGGATATTTGGTCAGCAGAACGTGGCCGTTGTAGTGGAAGTCGCCGATGATGGGCACGCGCAAGCCCAGTTTATCGAGTTCTTCGACAATGCGGGGAACGGCGGCGGCGGCCTCTTCGTTGTTGACGGTGACACGCACCAGTTCCGAGCCGGCACGGGCGAGAGCGGCACACTGCTGGACGGTCGAAGGAATGTCAGCAGTGTCTGTATTGGTCATGGACTGCACCACAATGGGTGCATCCGAACCGACGCGCACGCCGCCGACGACGGCGGTAACGGTTTGCCTGCGTGGAATCGTAGACATGGAAGTTCTATTTTAACATGCGGAAACAGGCCGCTGGCATAGTTGCTGGTTGCGGAGTTGAACCCTGGCTCGCGCGGTGCATTGACTTGGCGTAGCCCGGTCCCTAATATGGTCGAGCACAGAGTGAGCCTCCTTCAGTGATCGGCCAGACCATATCGCACTACCGCATCATCGAGAGAATCGGGGGCGGTGGAATGGGGGTCGTCTACAAGGCCGAGGACACGCGGCTGCGGCGCCTAGTTGCGCTGAAGTTCCTGCCCGATGAAGTGGCCAAGGATCCTCAAGCCCTTAGCCGCTTCCAGCGTGAAGCCCAGGCTGCTTCAGCCCTGAATCATCCGAACATCTGCACCATCTACGATATCGGCCAGGAAAGTGGGCAAGCTTTCATCGCGATGGAATATCTGGACGGCTCGACCCTGAAGCATATGGTCGATGGGCATCCGCTCAAAATTGCGCAGTTGCTCGAACTGGGAATCCAGATTTCGGATGCGCTGGATGCGGCTCACTCCGGCGGAATCGTGCACCGCGACATCAAGCCTGCGAATATCTTTGTGACCCTAAGAGGGCAGGCCAAGGTCCTCGATTTTGGCTTGGCGAAACTCACTTCGCATGGGAGCGATGCAACGGTTGGGTCGCTGACTGCGGTTAGCGCCGACCAGCTCACAACGCCGGGAACGGCGATGGGGACCATTGGCTACATGTCGCCCGAGCAAGCGCGTGGCGAGCCACTGGACGCTCGCACTGATTTGTTTTCTTTCGGAGTAGTGCTGTATGAAATGGCCACCGGCAAGCAGCCGTTCTCGGGAGCTACTTCGGCGGTTGTGTTTGAAGCCATTCTTAACAAGATACCTGCGCCGCCGATCCAATTGAATCCCGGGCTGCCGGCGCAAATGGAAGTTATCCTGAATAAAGCGCTGGAGAAAGACCGGGAGCTGCGCTGCCAGAGCGCGGCAGAGCTTCGCGCCGATCTGAAGCGGCTCAAGCGGGATAGCGATACCTCGCGCGCGGGAGTCAGCGGCACCACTCCCGTGTCCTTGCAGAGTGACACGAGTAGGTCTCCCATCCCCGTGCGGGAGAGCGCACGGAGGAATAGCCGCCTCCTGCCGGTTCTGCTCGCTTGCGGTTTTCTGATTACGCTTGCAGTCGGATTAGTTGCGGGGAAGCGGCTTTGGGGAACGGCTGCGGCGAGCGCACCGCTTTATCACGAGATCACCTTCCGGAAGGGCGAGATTCGCTCGGCACGATTCGCGCCGGACGGGCAGACAATCCTGTACAGCGCCGCTTGGCAAGGAAATCCAGTGGAGATATTTTCCGCGCGGCAGGGCACTGTCGAATCGCGTTCGCTCGGGCTCGGTCGGGCCGAGCTGCTTGCGGTTTCGTCGACGGGTGAGATGGCGCTGGCTTTAGGAAGCCATCCCGTAGGAACCTGGGTGAACGAGGGTACGCTAGCCAGAGCTCCCTTAGCGGGTGGCGCGCCCCGCCCGATTCTCGAGGACGTCGAATGGGCCGACTGGGCGCCCGATGGAAACAGTTTAGCCGTGGTGCGCAATGTGGGCGGCCGGGACCGGTTAGAGTTCCCTATCGGCAAGGTTCTTTATGAGACCAGCGGTGGTTGGATCAGTTATCCCCGCGTTTCTCCCAAGGGCGACTTCGTCGCTTTCATCGACCACGCCAACCAGGGAGACGACGGCGGCTCGGTGGCAGTCGTTGATCTGTCCGGCAAGAAGAAGAAGCTCACGCGCGACTGGTACGGTACGCAGGGACTCGCCTGGTCTGCTGACGGCCAGGAAATCTGGTTCACTGCGAGCGAGCTAGGACTGGATCACTATCTCTCCGCTGTTACGCTCTCGGGGAAAGAACGGTCGGTTACACGAGTGCCCGGTACGCTATTTGTGTTCGATATCTGGCGCGACGGGCGGGTGCTGCTGGCTCGCGCCGGCCGGCGGCGCGAGATGATGTCTCTCTACCAGGGCGAAGGGAAAGAACGGGATCTTTCCTGGCTGGACTATTCCTATCCCGCGGACATTTCCGCCGACGGCAAGACAGTTCTTTTTGACGAAGAAGGAGTTGGCGGCGGCGTGCAGTACGGGAATGCACAAGAGCTGACTTACGCGGTTTACGTCCGCAGCACGGATGGTTCCTCCGCCATTCGACTCGGCGAAGGAGCCGCTGATGCTCTCTCCCCTGACCAAAAATGGGTCATCGTTCAGACGCCTGGCTCACCCGAACAACTGCGGCTTCTGCCAACTGGAGCAGGGGAAACCGAGCCCCTTACCAACGATTCGATTAACCACCAATGGGCCCGCTGGTTCCCCGATGGCAAACGCTTCGCCTTCTCGGGGAACGAACCGGGACGCGGGGTGCGGATCTATGCGCAGGATGTCTCCGGAGGAAAACCCACGGCGATTTCCCCGGAAGGAGTCGACGCTACGGCATTTGCGATCTCTCCCGATGGCCAGTCGATCGTGGGAATCGGCCCCGATCAAAAGGGGTACTTTTACCCTTCAGCAGGAGGCGAGCCCCGAATCGTCAACGGTCTGGAGCCGGGAGATCTACCCGTCAGTTGGAATCAAGACGGCCGCTCAATCTATCTCTACCGGACCGGCGAAGTGCCGGCCAAGGTTTATCAACTGGAATTAGCCACTGGAAAGAAGACGTTGTGGAAGACGATCGTTCCGGTCGATCCCACCGGCGTTTCGACCATTGGACCCGTTCTCATGACACCGGATGGCAAGACCTACGCTTATGGTTTCCACCGAACCCTCGGAGACCTCTACCTGGTGGAGGGCCTGAAGTAGATCCTCATTCTCTTGCTTCTCGCTCTTGTTTCTCGCGGGGCGAGGGCAAAGTTCCCGTGGGGAGAATTACGGCAGCCGATCCATTAGCCCGGGCAGCGTCTTCATCAGATCGTTGTAGATCACCATGACGGCGAACAGCACCAGGAAAACGAACGCGGTCTGGTAGACGCGCTCCTTGATGCGCAGGCTGACGTCGCGCCGCATGAGGCCCTCGATGAAGAGGAACAGGATGACACCGCCATCGAGGATGGGGATGGGCAGCAGATTAAAGATGCCGAGGTTGAGGCTGATGCCTGCGGTCAACTCCATCAGCGGGGTCCAGCCCTTTTGCTGGGCCGCATAGCCGGCGTCCTGCGCGATACCGATTGGGCCGGAAACCATGCGAGGTGAAACCTTACCTTGCACCAGCTTCTTGGCCAGCTCCAGAATGAGCAACGAGTATTTTCGGTTTTGCTCCAGCGAGAGGCGCAGTGCCTGGGCGAAGGGTAAAGTGGTCACCTTCATGCTGCTTTTGTTGAGAAATCCCAGCCGGTATTTCTGCTCTTTCGGGTCTTCGGTCTTGGAGAGCACGGGGCTCAGGTGAAAAGCTAAGGTCTGGCTGCCGCGGACCACAGTGATGTCGACGGGATTGTCCTTGGTTTGCTGGAGCCGATCGATCATAGCTTCGATGGAATGCAGCGGCTGTCCATCGAGGGCGATAATGTGGTCGCCCTCTTTTATGCCAGCCTTGGCAGCGGGTGTATCGGGCTCAACTTGGTCGACGGTTACTGGGTCCTCGGGATACCATCCGGCGGAACCTACCTCAGACGTGGTCACGGGCTGGGGCACGATGGTTTTCTGGAAGGTCTGGTCTCCGCGCTGGACCGTGACGGTGAGAGGCTGGTTGGCACTGAGCCAGACCCGAGGCTGCAGTTGTTCCCAGGTTGGGTTCTTGATGCCGTCGACCTCCACGACCCGATCGCCTGGCTGCAAGCCGGCGCGAGCCGCGGCGGAGTCGTGCTTCACTCCTTGAATGACCGCCGGCTGGTCGAGAAAAACAGGATATTCGTAGTGCACCATGTACACCGTGGTGAGCAGGACGATGGCCAGCAGAATATTCATCGTCGGACCGGCAATCGCGATCAGGAAGCGGTGCCAGCGGGAGTGAGACATGAACTCGGCCGGATCGCCGGTGCGCTCGTCCATGGGATTCTCGCCGCTCATCTTCACGTAGCCGCCCAGGGGGATGGCGCTGATGCGGTAGTCGGTGTCTCCCTTGCGGAAGCCGAGCAGGCGCTTGCCGAAGCCGATGGAGAAGACCTCCACCCGGACCCCCAGTAACTTGGCCACGGCATAGTGGCCGAACTCGTGGATCAGGATCATGAAGCCCAGGACTACGGCGACGGCAGCGATGGAGATAAGGAAATCAGACATATAAAGAAGTACGCGAACAGCGCCCCTGTTAGATTTCAGCTACTAAACCACAGATGTTGCCCGCGGCTGCGGGGTTTTCCTGCTTACCTTCGAAACACGCTCTTGAGCATATCGGCGGCCTTCGGCGTCGGCTTCAAGCACCTTTGCAATCGACTCCAGCTTCCCAGAATTAGATGCTGCAACGGCGGCTTCGATAATCCTGGGAATTTCATCGAAAGCAATACTGCCCTCGAGAAACGCGGCGACGGCAACTTCATCGGCTGCATTCAGCGCGACCGTTTTTGCCCCGCCCGCCTCCGCCGCTTCGTACGCTAAACGGAGACAAGGGAATTTACTCATGTCTGGAGGGCAGAAGTCCAGATGCCGCAAGTTACCCACCGGAAAGCGCATATCGGACTGAATCCGCTCGGGATATGTTAGGGCGTAAAGAATCGGCAGCCGCATATCGGTCACCGAGAACTGAGCAAGTATGCTGCCATCGATAAACTCGACCATGGAATGAATTGTGGATTGCGGGTGGACCATCACTTCCACTTTCGAGGGCGGCATATGAAACAATCTGCACGCCTCGATCACCTCGAAACCTTTATTCATTAATGTGGCGGAGTCGATGGTGATGCGCTTGCCCATCTTCCAGGTGGGATGGTTGAGCGCCTGCTCTACAGTGATCGAGCCGAACTGCGAGCGCGGCGTGTTCAGAAACGGCCCGCCGGAGGCCGTCAGCCAGATGCGTTCCACTTCCTCCATGCACCCGCCGCGCAGGCACTGGTGCACGGCATTGTGCTCGCTATCGATGGGCAGCAGCGGCTTGCCCTGGCGGCGCGCCTCGGCTGTGATCAACTCGCCGGCAGCGACTAGACATTCCTTATTGGCTACGCCGACAGTCTTGCCTGCCTTCACCGCTTCGTAGGTAGCCTCAAGCCCGGCCACGCCCACGATGGCACTTACCACGAAGTCAGCCTCGGAATGGGTCGCGACCTTCACCGTGCCTGCCACACCATGAACCACTTCGATTGCCTTCAGGCCTGCTTGCTTCAGACGTGCGCGCAGCACGTCTGCATCGGGCTCCGCCGCCATCGAAATGAGTCGCGGACACCAGCGGCGCGCCTGCTCGAAAGCCATCTCTAGGTTGGCGCCCGCAGCCAGCGCGACGATCTGAAAGCGTTCAGGGTAGGACTCGGCCACGCTCAGCGTGCTGCGGCCGATTGAGCCGGTGGATCCCAGGATGGAGATGCGCTTCATGCTAGCCGAATGCTCGGACAGAACCCTATTTTACGCGCTACCAGGGCCGTGCGGGTGGGAAGACTGCTATCACGTAAAACCACAGTACCGGAGCGGCAAAGAGCAGGGCATCGATACGGTCGAGCATGCCGCCGTGGCCGGGAAGAATGGCGCCCGAGTCCTTCACACCGGCTCCGCGCTTGATGAGCGATTCCACCAGATCGCCAAGCTGAGCCGCGATATTCAGCGCGATCGTCAGCAGGATGATCGGCCACATCTCTGGCTTCTCCAATCCGAACAGGCCATCGCGGCGCTCGATCAATCCCACGCGCAGCAGGAACGAACTGATCTGTAGGGCGTTGTTGAAGAGCAGAATTCCGACCACCAGACTGGCGGCCAGCGAAGCCACTGCGCCCTCCCAGGTTTTCTTCGGGCTGATGCGCGGAGCCATCAGGTGGCGTCCCAGGGAGCGGCCTACGAAGTAAGCGAAAATATCTCCCGCCCACACGATGAGAAGAAGATAGAGCAGCCAGAACGCTCCCGCCCACTGCTGGCGCAGTTGCACCAGCATGGCCATGGGCAGGGCAATGTAGGCGAAGGCAAAGGCCGAGGCCGCCGCCGCCGGATACGCGCCGCTCATCTGCGCGCGACGCATGGTGATGGTCAGAAAAATAAATGGAGCGATCGCAGAGGCAAACGCTAAACCGATGACGAACTTCAGCGCGGAGAGTTGCGGCGTGTCACCGGCCGCACTCGCCGCCAGCAGCAAAAAGCATAGTCCTACGAAGATGTACATGGGCAGGCGCAACGGCTGCACGCCATAGGATTCGGTCAGCTTTAGAAATTCCTGAACCGTGATCAGCGCCACGGCTGCCGCCACCACTGCCAGTACTGGCACGGGGGCGCGCAGCACCAGCAACATCACAATCGGAATGAGGACGACCGCGGTCGCGATGCGCTTTAGCAAGTGAGATTAGTTCGCTTTACTGAATGCTCAAGATCTGTAGTGCTCAAGATCCGTAGTGTTGAAGATTCGTATCAGGGTATGCCTTCAGGCATACCGCAACGAACTGCTTATCAATCACGCCTTCAGGCGCTGCATATTTCAGCCTGGATGGTTCAACCCGCCATACCGCCGCTCCCGCTTCTGATATTCGGCGATGCCTTCCAGCAAATGCACGCCGCGAAAATCCGGCCACAGAGTCGGCGTCACATAAATCTCGGCATAAGCCAACTGCCACAGCAAAAAGTTGCTCAGCCGCATCTCACCCGAGGTGCGCACCACCAGATCCGGATCGGGCAGATGCCGCGTGTAAAGGTGCTCCCCGACCGTGTCTTCGTCAATCTGCAGATGTTCGAGGCCGCCGTTCTGCGAAGCGGCGTTGACTATGGACCGAAACGCATCCACCAGTTCGCTGCGCGCGCTGTAGTTCAGCGCCAGCGTTAGCACGGTGCCGCTATTGCGCGCGGTACTCTCTCGCGCCCAGGCCATGCGCTCCTGCACATCTTCCGGCAGCTCGTGCTGCCGCCCGATATATTCCAGGCGGATATTGTTCTTGTTGAGCGTGGGAACTTCCGCCTTCAGATAGCGGCTCAGCAGGCGCATCAGGAAGTCGACTTCGCTCTTTGGCCGCTTCTTCCAGTTTTCTTCCGAGAAGGCGTAAAGCGTAAGCGCATGAATGCCGATGCGCGCCGCGGTCTCCACCGTCGAACGCACCGCCGCCACTCCAGCGCGATGTCCGGCCACGCGCGGCATGTGGCGCCGTTTCGCCCAGCGCCCGTTGCCATCCATGATGATCGCGATGTGTCTTGGGAGCCGCTCTGGATCAAGCTGCCGGTAGATTTCCGTTTCCTTGCGATCCAGCCCGGCGGGAACTCTTGCCTGCAAGGCCTATCCCCTTCCGAATGTTGACGCTACCACAATGGTGAAGGGGCTTGCAATGACGGGAAGGGCACGCCGCGAAGAGCACGACGGGCAGAGTACGAGATCGGGAAGGGCACGGCTTCAGCCGTGCCGCACAGAGCTACAATGGTTTCCGGCTTTAGCCGCTGAGGGATGCGGGCGGTCCTGTGAGAAACCGTCATGTCGTGTCGAACAAGGCTTCATACGCTCTAGTTTATGTCTACATTAGAGGCTAGATAAACGCTTGCGTAAACCTCCTTCGTGGCTTAATATAGGTCTGGGATGGCGCGTTTATGGCCTATGAGGTGTTCAAGAGGACCGGGGCAAGAGTCGAAACGCCGACGCTCTCTGTTGTGCCGGACGGTAGGATCGTGATGAATGCGGCAACAGTCAGAATCGTAAAAGAGCGTCGGATCACGTCCGTACTGCTTCTTTGGGACCCGACCAACCATCGACTGGCACTCAAGGCCGCACAAAGGGGAGACAAGAACTCCTACGCCGTCTCGGTCGCAGCCTCAAGCCATTCCGGCAGCCTCAGAGCCAAGACGTTTCTTAGTCACATCGGCTGGACGTCAAGTAAACGGGAAAAGATACCCACTGAATGGAACGAAAAAGAACGAATGTTCGAAGCCACGTTACCACTCGAACACTTGAAATCGGAACGATCAAGCGTAAAGCGCTCGGGAGCCAACTAGAGGAAGTGGTCAGAGTATGCCGAGGCGATGGAAACCACCGAAGGAACATCGCACCGACGCCGAAGCAGTGCGCCGTAAGAGGGAACTCGCAGAAAAACTAGCCTTTGCCGTGGAGTACGGGACTGAGCAAGAATTCGTGGATGCCGTAAAGAAGTTTAAGCCGGACGTCGAAAAGGAGGAACTCAAAGCCTGGATTATGCGGTTTCGCGATGCCCGCCGCGAGAAGCGCGGGCTTTAGCTTTATCTACAATCTCGTCGAATTCCTTTTCCGCCCGGCGGAACTCTTCGGGAGACATGCGTTTCTTCGCCTCTGTGACCAAATCGCTAAACGAATCGACTAGAGTCTCCATCGCCGATTTCGACTTAGGGGCGGACTTTGCCATGACCTATTAAGTATAGTTTACTGCGCCAAAGAAGCGTAGATATTCGACATTCCCAAAGTGATGCGCCTTTCGGTTACTCGCGGGCAGGAGTGCCCGCGCCACACGGTTTGTGCTACACGAGCTACTTCGTCTCTTCCGGCACCACCTTCAACTCTAGCTTCTCCGTCCGCCGCAGCACCGTCAGCGAGCAACTCACGCCGACGCGAACATCGGTCAGCACGCGGTGCAGATCGTCCACCCCGGCTACGGGATGGCCTTCCAGCGCAACAATCACATCGCCTTCGCGCACGCCGGCGCTCTGCGCCGGACTCTTCTCCTCCACCGACAACGCGACCACGCCCGTTTCCTTGGGCAGATCGTAGAAGCGCACCACGCGGCGATGGATGGGCACGGTCTGCGCCGAGACGCCGATGTAGCTGCGGCGAATGCGTCCATCGCGCAGCAGGCGGCTGGCCACGAATTTCGCCGTATTGATGCCGATGGCAAAACAGATTCCCTGCGCCGGCAAAATCGTGGCCGTGTTCACGCCGACCACGCGTCCGGCAGAATCGACTAGCGGTCCGCCGGAGTTGCCGGGATTGAGCGCGGCATCGGTCTGGATGACATCATCGATCAGGCGACCGGAGTAGGAGCGCAGAGAGCGGCCCAGCGCACTGACCACGCCTGCCGTCACCGTGGACTGGAATCCATACGGATTGCCGATTGCCACCACGAGTTGCCCCACGCGAAGCTGCTGCGAATCGCCGAGCGCGGCTGCGGTGAGGCCAGGTTCGTCGGCACGGGCTTGATCGATGCGGATCACAGCCAGGTCGCTCGCCGGATCGTCACCGATTGCGCTCGCCGGCATACGTCGTCCGTCGGCCAGCGTGATCTCGATGCGGCGCGCGTCATGCACGACGTGGCTGTTGGTGAGAATCAGGCCATCGGGAGTGAATACGAAGCCCGAGCCTCCGCCGCGCCGTTCGCGCGGCTCGCCCGAGCGGGTACGGCCTGAGGATTGATGCACTTCAATGTTCACGACCGAGGGGCTAATGCGGTCCACCGCTCCCGTAACCGCGCGGGAGTAGGCATCGAGCAACAAATCGTTATCGGTAGCGGAAATCACGGCTGGCGCCGGTACCCGCGCAGAATCTGCTCCCCAGCCACTCGCTTCCGATTGATTTACAGATGTAATGTGGGCAGGCAGAACAGAAAAAACACTTTCGGCTTCTTCCAGGTTCATGCTGGATAGATGTCAGTCGATCTATCTAGGATTCACATGGCCCGTAGGCAAGAAAAAAGCCGGAACCGAAAAAATGGTTCCGGCATTGAGTTGGCTGGTTGCCCGGATAAACTTATGTGGAGAGAGCAGCCGGGCTTCGCCCGGACGGACAGCCGAGAGTGGCTGTCCCCACATGAACTCCCTCGCCTACGCGGTTCTTCGCGGTCGCACCGTCAAGTCTCGCAACTGGGTCAGGACGCTCGACATCTGCATTCCATTCAGTTGAGAAACAAACGGCAGGATTTCCGCGATGAACTGGTCTTTCACCAGTTCGCTGATTTCGTCCTGGCGGCTCTTTTCTCCGCCGCTGAGCAGTTCCGGCACGGTTACCTCCAGGGCTCGCGCCAGCCGCTCCAGGGACGACAGCGTGGGCGTGGCTTTCTCGTTCTCGATTTTCGAAACGTAAGTCCGCGGAACGGACATGCGTCCCGCCAGTTGGCGCTGGCTCAGGCCGCTGCGCAAGCGCAGCGAACGGATTGACGTTGCCAGGTTCAGGTGTCCACGGCCGGTGCCGGGCATGGGCATCATTACGGGCGGTGCAACCATCACCGGTTCGGGTTCAGGTTCCTCGTCCAGGGACGAGTGGCAGCGCCGGCAATTATTATTGACCGTACGGAATTGAACCAACAGGCAGTGATCGCAACGGACGACTTCCCTAGAATCTACTGGGGCAAGAGTCGTGGCCATCGGGTTGTGGGAGTGCCAGAGCGGGCTACTCCTTTACTTCTACTAAGGGAACCTGGTAATTGGGGGAAGATTCCAACCGCAGGGACAATCTGCGGCACCAGGCCTGTGGATGTCAAGGTTAAAATGCATGAAGCCGTGAATTTTAGCGGTGAAAGCCAAAATGAAGCGGCGAAATCCCGCAGAAACAGGGCTGAAAACATGATTGATCGTGAGTCGGCGTGGTGTTTACTAACTGTATTCTGATCGCTGTTGCAAATATGGAAGTTGCCGATTACAGGATGTCCTAGATGTCGTGCGCGCCGGAAGAAGTAGCACAAATTAGCGCGGAAAATTTACAGTCTCGACACGAACGTCAAAGACATCTGGAGAATCGTCCTTCTTTGGGAGCGGCTTGATCTGCCCCGAACCCTTCCTCTCTTCGGCGGGGCTCCCCTTGATTATTTCCCTAAGGTCCGGTGTATCCGGTGGGAGGGCAAACCGAGGGTCCATCGAAACATAGCGTAATGCATTCGCAATGTAGTACGCGGGTACTACGTACGTGAAATTGGTGGGGCCTTGAGTAAAACCGCTCATCTGAGGTTTGTTTTCAACCATGCTGTAAGTCGGGCGAAGTTCGGTTAGCCCCGCATTGAGGATACCGACGACGTGACCGCTGTCTGCGAGAAAGACCGGTGAGCCACTTGCCCCGCCCATGCTGAGCAAGTTGATCACGAAGGAATGGGGCGCTTTGCATCGGGTCGGAAGTATTGCGCTGATTATGCCACGTTGAAGGAATGGGCCGAATTGGTGAAACCATCCGGGTGCCTTGAGCGCATCGACTCCCATTGGATACCCGATTGTTCCGACTTCTACCCCTTCAATCAACTTGTCTACGCTCGGCTCCAATTCAACATGTGGCAAACCCTTCGCCTTTACGCGCACAATGTTGAAATCCGGTTTCTCAGGTCCGTAGTAGACCCCCTCCCCTCTGGGAACAAGCCCCTCGACCCGGAAAACTCCGATGACCTCAAGCGGGACTTCCGCAACGCTTTCCACGGTGATTGCCGGATTGTCTCCGGGTTGAACACGGTGGAAAAGAACCGCCACAAACGGGAATTTATCTTTTGGAAAATCGGGCGGTCGTGGGAGTTTTATTAACGCATCAACGACGTGAGCATTTGTGACGATCAGACCGTTATCAACAATTACGCCCGTTCCAACAATTGGAAACATCTCTCCTTGTTGATTTGGGGCCCGACGGGGAACAACCGCAGGCATGAAAGCTACAATGGAAGGACGCACTATCCCGAAAGATTCTGACAAATCCATTTATCTTTGCCTTTCAATGCTCGTTCACAATCTGCCCGGTGGGTTGCGGTATCTCGATATTGATAGTGATTTTCAGGTCCTCACGGGTGGGGTACGCAGCGAAAAACCGGTCGTAGCGGCTCTTGATTCGTGCCGCGTGCTCACCGGTCAGTACGATCATGCTGCGCTGACCGAGAATTTCCACTGAACCGTCAGGGCGTTCGTTGAGTTGGGCGTCAATGAAATCTAGCTGCTCGTGCATGTGTCTTTCCTCCCGCTCATTTTTGATCTCGGCGCATAATGCACCTATGATTCTAATAACGAGGATGGCTGCTTGGGAACTCCTAACTGAGTTCACCCAATCGGAAAGTTTGCGCAAGCACGCGCTTGCGGTCGAGGCCTGCATGCGTGCTTGTTCTCGCAAATTCGGCGCTGGGAACTCGAAAGCCTCAGAACTAGGGTTGTCCGAGGAAGACCTGTGGGGCATCGTCGGACTCATCCACGACTTTGACTATGAGAAGTATCCCAGCCTCGAAGACCATCCCTACAAGGGCAATGAGATTCTGAAGGAGCGGGGATGGCCTGAGGTGATCCGCCGGGCCATCATGTCGCACGCCGAATATACCGGAGTCACGCGCGATACGCTCATGGAGAAAGCTCTCTTCGCCTGCGACGAGCTCGCCGGGTTCATCACCGCCGTGGCCTTGATCAAGCCGGGGAAATCGTTGGCCGAGGTGGA
>Ga0182015_10000042_pt1 | contig 155764 bp, 136 predicted proteins | sample 712P3MmetaG_FD_120478 | JGI IMG/M metagenome (GOLD analysis project Ga0182015, IMG submission 120478) | Permafrost microbial communities from Stordalen Mire, Sweden - 712P3M metaG | ecosystem: Environmental > Terrestrial > Soil > Wetlands > Permafrost | place: Sweden: Stordalen | collected...
CCAAGTTCAGGGGTGGGGACAATAACCTCACACTTACGTCGCTAGTTTTGCTATCGATGCCGCTTCTGATTCTTGCCGGCCACCGCGTCGAGAAATCCACACTTATCCACCCGCGTCTGCAGAACATTACCTCCACTATTACGCTTCCGGCCGAGCCTAACGAAGTTTGGACGGAGCTACAATCGTTCGATAGCCTCTCCGCGAAGAAGCCCTGGTTGATGCACGTTGGGCTTCCTGTTCCCATGAGCTGCGTGATGGAAGGGCGCGGGGTGGGCGCGAAGAGGACTTGTTATTTCGACCGCGGCTACATTCAGGAGACAGTTACAGAGTGGTTGCCGCCCAACTTGATGCGGCTTTCGATCGATCGAACGAATCTGCCGGGACGCCATTGGCTCGGCTTCGAAGAAGCCAGCTACGAAGTGCGGCGGGACGGAAATGAAACCATGCTGACACGAAACACGACGATCATTTCGAACTTGTACCCTGTATGGTATTGGCGGCCCTTGGAGACCTGGGGAGTAGTCAGCGAACATCAATACATATTCGCTGACCTCGCACGCCGCTTGCAGCCAACGTCTGCAATTCACTGAGATTTCGGGGATACGTGCTCCGGTACCGGGACTAGATTGACTTGTACTCCAGCGCTGTGATACCCATACAGCCGTCTTTTCAACAAGGACTTCCCTCGACTCTAGGAATGGCGGCCCAAACCCATCGGATCGAGGTCACGCTGGAGACGCTACTGGAAAGCGTGGACCTCGCAGAAAGTATCTGCATGCGTATTGCGGAAGCCGCCGGCTTCAGCGAGGAAGAGCTCCATAAAATCGGCATGGCTGTGCGCGAAGGCGTGATCAACGCGTACAACTATGGCAACCAGCAGGATCGCCGCAAGAAAATTCTGATGACGGTGGAACTCGACCCCGAAAATATGACTGTGCGGGTGCTGGACCAGGGGAAGGGCTTCGAGTTGCATGAGATACCCGATCCGCTGGAAGAAGAAAACTTGCTGCGCACTTCAGGGCGCGGTCTTTTCCTGATGAAGGCTTTTATGGATCAGTTCGACGTGCATACCGCGCCGGGGGGCGGCGCCGAACTCGTAATGGTTAAAAAACTTCCGCATAAAGTTTCCAACAACGGCGCCCACCAACCGGAGTAGAATCAGCTAGAGGCACTTCCGTGGCTATTCAGGCGACCTGCAGACAACTAGGGGATGTTTCAATCGTGGACTTCAGCGGCAAGATTACCTTGGGCGACGGTAGCGCGCTATTGCGGAAGACCATCCGCGAGCTGGTCGAGAACGGGCAGAAAAAAATAATTATCAGCTTGTACGACGTGGATTACATCGACAGCTCCGGAATCGGCGAACTGGTGAGCGCTTTCACTACCGTACGAAATGCAAAAGGCGAGCTGAAGCTGCTTCACCTCACCAAGCGCGTGCACGACATTTTGCAAATCACGCGGCTTTTTACCGTGTTCGACGTGCAATCTGACGAAGAAGTCGCGATCCGCGCTTTCCGCTAATCAACCAACCTCTGCGTACGTCAGGCGGCGGGGATCACACGAATCGGCGTTTCCCCAGCGGTCAGAATGTGTTCTAGCTGGGAGGATCTTTCTGGCGCGTGTTCTTAACACCTGTCACAATTCCTATGCCAAGCAAGATGATTGCACCGACCGCGATCCAGTGCGCCGGAATGTGCATCAAGTAGGCGGCGTAGATCAGACCGGCGATCACGATGGCGAAACCCGCGGCGTAGATTCCGAATGACATCGCACGTCTCCTTGTTCCAGCGGATTATCTTATTTACTAGCGACGCAGGTTTTCGACGTTACCCTTACAAGCGGGATGTCCGCAAAGACACTCCAGATCCGGGGTTTTTTCCATGGCTTCGCATTCGGTGCTGCAATAGCTTCCTTTCGTAACGATGCACGAGCAAACTGGGTGTGCACACTTCTTGCCGTCGGCCATAGTTGTTCTCCTTGGCTCCGCTTAGTGGCGAGCCCTGCCAATCTTAGCCTCTACAGCGAAACCTTGCCACGCAATAAAGATTAAGAAAGGAGCCTACGAGACGCATTGTCGGCATTTTAGTTCAGCGCAAGCCTTGTGATACCATGTTTCTTTAACCCTCCTTCAGGAGAAGCAATTGGCGCAACGTATTTCCCGTAAAGAACTGAAAACGGACGAAGTGCGCGACACCCTGGCGCATGGCGCGGACCTGGTTTTCGATCATCAGACAATTACATTTTTAGTCGTGATCATAGGCGTAGTCGTCGCTCTGGGCATATTCGGCTGGAAGACCTACGCCGAGCGCCAAACGGTGAAGGCTGCCGCCGGGTATGACGACGCCATGAAAGTGTTTGATGCGCGCATCCGTTCCACTCTCGAGCCTCAGCAGCCGGGCGAACTGACGTACACGGACGAAAAGAACAAATATACGGAATCGGTCCGAAAATTTGAGGATGTTGCCAAGAAATACCCGCGTACGCGTCCCGGGCAACTCGCCAGCTATTATGAAGCGATCAGCCAGGAACGCCTGAGCAATAATGACGCGGCTAAGAAATTGTTGCAGAACCTTGCTGACTCCGGCGATGAAGATTTTGCCGCAATGGCGCGCTTTGAACTGGCTCAGCTAGACGACCGGCTAGGCCAAGGCGACGAAGCGGTGAATCTTTACAAGAAGCTGATCGCCAAGCCTGCTGTACTGGTGCCAAAACCGGTTGTAATGCTCGCCCTCGCGCAGCATTACACGGCAAGCAATCCGGCGGAAGCTTCGAAATTGTACGCGCAAATCAAGTCTGAGTATCCCGACACGCCCATGGCCGAGCAAGCAGACCAGGAACTTTCCCTCCTGCCCGGCAAAATCTAAGGATCCAGTATGACGCCGGCGCCGCTGGCAGTTTATGCGATGGACGTGCGGCGTTCACGCGGCCGTCGCCATGCCGAGCCGCAGCATCCCTATCGTGGCGATTATGCGCGCGACCGGGATCGAGTAATCCACTCACGCGCCTTCCGCCGCCTGGAAGCCAAGACGCAAGTTTTCACCACACGTTACTCCGACCACTTTCGCAATCGCCTGACCCACACGATGGAAGTGGCGCAGGTCGCGCGCACCGTTTCCGGCGCGTTGGGCTTGAATACCGACCTTACCGAAGCGCTTGCGCTGGTGCACGACATAGGGCATCCTCCGTTTGGCCACGCGGGTGAAAAGCAACTGGACTTGCGTATGCGCGAGCACGGTGACCACTTTGACCACAACCTGCACGCGCTGCGCATCGTCGAACAGTTCGAGCAGCGTTACTTGGATTTTCCCGGCCTGAATCTCACCTTCGAGGTTCGTGAAGGGATCGTGAAGCATTCGCGGAATTATTCTGCCGGTGAATTTCCATCGTTAGCTGAATACCGCTTGGACGAGTGTCCCACTCTGGAAGCGCAACTCATCGATTTGGTGGACGAAATTGCCTATAACACCGCGGATCTGGACGATGGGTTCGAGTCGCGGCTTTTCGATTTCGATCTGCTGCGCGCGGAAGTTCCCATCTTCGACGAAGCGTACGCTGAGATCGACCGACGCTACCCGCAAGGGCGCCGCAAGCTGAAATTTAACGAGGCGCTCAAGCAGATTCTTAATCGCCTGGTGACAGACTTGATCGATAATACCGCCGCTAGAGTTCAGGAAAGCGGTGCGAAGAATTCGGAAGACGTTCGCCATTTGTCCAAGCGCGTCGCCGCCTTTTCGCCCGAAATTGCAAAAAAAAATGCCGCGTTAAAGCGCTTCTTGTATGGCCATCTTTACTCGCATCCGGCAATTGCCGAGGACCGCGACCGCTCGGTGGCCTCCCTGGACGCTCTCTTTCTCTTCTTCCTGAATCACCCTGAACGGCTGCCGAAGCAATATGCGGAATTGGCTGAAAACGAGCCCCGCCATCGTGTTATATGCGACTACATTGCGGGAATGACCGACCATTTTCTTCTCCGCCAATGCAACGAATTGCTCGGCCTTCCAGCGGCGCACCCCGGCTAGCAGCCGGAACAGCGCATCCAGCATCTAAACCAGTCTAAGAAAGACATTGTCCATTTGGTGTCAGCCGGTATTGTTCTCAAAGTGGCTTCCTTGACATCGCCGGCACTGGTCATATAATTAACTTTACTAACGCGGAGAACCCCATGTTTCTGGACGTAAAAGAACTTGCCGTCCGAAAAATCCGCATCCGCAAGAGCTATATTCCCGGGACTCTCGACTTCCATTCCGGCGAGTTTCGACAGGTGGAACCGCTGGAAGTACGCGCGACAGCCGAGCTAACGGAAGGGCAAATCCGTGTGTATGGCAACCTGCATACGCGCGTGGAGATGGTGTGCGCGCGCTGCCTGGACACCGTGGTGGAAGAAATCAGCCGCGATTTTGACCTGTTTTACCGGCCCATGACCTCCATCGCCAATAACGACGAGTTTCACCTTAACCTGGACGATACCGAGATAGCCTTCTTCGAAGGCGACGGCCTGTTTTTGGCCGACGTGCTGGCCGAGCAGGTAAATCTGGCGCTTCCCATGAAGGTAATATGCCGCAGCGACTGCCGGGGATTGTGCTCGCATTGCGGCGCAAATTTGAATAACGAAGAGTGCCGCTGCGAAAAGAACTCAGCCGACCCGCGTCTGGCTCCGCTCGCCCGTTTGAAGCAGGACTGGTTCAAAAAGCAATAAAACGCTACACTATCCCTTTCCATTTCAGCTATACCAAGCCGCACACGGCTAATTTAGAGGAGCAGGAATGCCTAATCCAAAACGACGTCACTCCCATGCGCGCAAGAACAAGCGACGCGCCCACGATCACCTTCACACGCTCTCGCTATCCGAGTGTCCGAATTGCCACGAGAAGAAACTGCCTCATCAGGCATGTCCTCATTGCGGGCAATACAAAGGCCGTGAAGTGATTGACACTTCGGCCAAGACGGCCTAAGTTTTCCTTCGTTTCTTTCCGAATTCGCGCGATTGGAGCCCGTTGGTGCTCAGATGACCACCATTGCAATAGATGCTATGGGAGGCGACCATGCGCCTCGTGCGGAAGTGGAAGGCGCGACCCTGGCCGCGCGCGAGTTTGGTGTCCACATCGCATTGGTTGGCATTGAGGCCACGCTCAAGCAGGAACTGAGTCGCCACCGCACGCGCAATCTCCCGATCGAAATTGTCGGCGCTACCGACGTGATCACCATGAGCGACTCGCCTTCGCAGGCTTTCCGCCGCAAGAAGGAAAGCTCGATGCACGTGGCCGCTCGACTGGTGCGTGACGGCAAGGCCGAAGCAATGGTGAGCGCCGGGAACACCGGTGCCGCCATGACCGTCGCGCGCTTCGTCATTGGCACGCTTCCTTCCGTGGACCGTCCGGCGCTGGCCGCCGCCTTCCCCAACATGAAGGACAAAATTTCGGTGATCCTAGATGTGGGCGCGAACGTGGATTCAAAGCCCGAGCAGCTTCGCCAGTTCGCGGTGATGGGAGAAATTTATTTTCGCGCGATCTGGGGTGTGAAGCGTCCTCGCGTGGCGCTGCTTTCGATCGGCGAAGAAGAAATGAAAGGTAACGAGTTGACCCGCGAAACATCCAACCTGCTGAAGCAATCATCACTAAATTTTGTAGGCAACGTGGAAGGCCGCGACGTGTTTCGCGGGAATGTGGACGTGATCGTTTGCGACGGCTTCATCGGCAACGTAGCGCTGAAAATCAGTGAAGGGCTAGTGGAGCACGTTCAAGGCATGCTGAAGAAGGCCATCAAGAGCTCGCTTAAATCGCAAATCGGCTACGCTCTCTCCAAGCAAGCCTTCGACGATTTCCGCAAGCGTACCGATTCTTCGGAAACCGGCGGCGCTCCGCTGTTGGGCGTGCGCGGAATTACCATCATCGCGCATGGCCGCTCGAATCCCAACGCCATTAAGAACGCCATACGCGTGGCCAGCGAACTCTGCCGCGCGCGCGTCAACGAAAAGATCGACCAGGAGCTTTCCGCTGCCGCCGTCGCTGCTCGCGGCTGACCTCAGCGGAATTGCACTCGTACATGGGCAAACTCGCATTTCTTTTTCCGGGTCAGGGCTCGCAATATTGCGGCATGGGCCGCGATCTCGCGGAAAACTTCGCCGAATCCGCTCAGGTTTTCGACGAAGCGAATGCCGCGCTCGGCTTCTCCATGTCCGATATGTGCTACACCGCCTCGTTGGAAGAGCTCAAGCAAACGGAAAATACGCAGCCCGCGATTTTGACGGTTTCGGTAGCGGCATATCGCGCGCTTGAAAAAAGAGGCATCCAGCCTGACTTTGTGGCTGGCCACAGCTTGGGAGAATATTCCGCGCTGGTTGCTGCCAGCGGCTTGGATTTTTCGTCGGCGGTGAAACTGGTGCGTGTTCGTGGCCTCTACATGCAGGAAGCTGTTCCGGCAGGCGAAGGGGCAATGGCCGCGATTCTGGGTCTTGCACCGGCGGAAGTAACAGAAATCTGCAAGAAAGCTGCTGAGGGCGAAGTGGTCTCTCCCGCGAATTTAAATTCTCCGGAACAGACCGTAATCTCCGGTAACGCCACAGCAGTGAAGCGCGCCGTTGAAATCGCCTCGCAAAGCGGCGCCAAGCGCGCCGTGATTCTGCCGGTCTCCGCTCCCTTCCATTGCGCGCTCATGGCACCTGCACAAAAGCGCCTGGAGCACGATCTCCGCGCTGTTAATTTTGGGCCGTTGAAAATTCCTCTGATCACCAATGTGGACGCGGAAGCTGTCACTAGCGGTGACGAAGAGCGCGAAGCCCTCATCCGCCAAGTTACCGCGCCGGTACGCTGGCTGGATTCCGTCCACGAAATGATCGAAAGCGGCGTGACAATTTTCGTGGAGGTAGGCCCCGGAAAAGTTCTTTGCGGCCTGCTGCGGCAGATCGATCGTTCCGTCCGCTGTGTAAACGTGGAAGACGCCCCCAGCCTGCAAGCCGCCATCGAGAAAATCGCCCAACTCCGCGCCGAAACCACAGACAGCTAAAATTAAGTGAACTTTTCACTCCCACCGCAGAGCCATCTCGAAAAACTGAAAATAGCTGCAACCTATCTCTCACTTCAGACGGGCCTCAAACGGGCGGCTTGGGGAAGCGTAGCTTGGGGCGTACTCGCTCTAGTTGCGGGGTATTTCATTAAATCTCGCACACTCCTCGATTACGTATGGATAGCAGTGGGGCTGTTGCTTCTTCTAGAAGGTTTCTGGATTCTTCACTCTGCTGCTGCGGATCCCAGAGCAATACTCGTCCAGGCAGCGGCATTGCTAATTCTGGGACTTTGGGACACCGTGGGCATCTATTTCGAAGCGAAGAGCGGCAAGCCAATAATCTTGGGAGGGCAAATCATACTCGCGGGAATCGTCCAGCTTATCTCGGCCTATTCCACCTTTCGTTCTTTTCCGGGGTACAACAAACTTTATCCATACCTAGAACCTGCCTATGTATGTCAGCTTGAAGCTGATACCGAAGGAGTCTGGAAGAGAAAAGTTGGCCCGGGTTCCGATACGATTGAGTTCAAGGCGAAGAGCAAAATTTATAAGGCAAAGCTCCTGTCTGATTTCGTCGTGATTCTAACAGATAAGGGCAGATCATTCGCAGTCGCAGGGCGACCCGACATCACACTCGAAGAATTGGGACAAAAAATGCTCTCGAGCCGGATTAAAGCCAACATCACATTGGAAAATGAGAAATTCAAGGCCGACATAAAGCCTGAATACTATGAACAGTGGAAAGCGTGGTTATTGGGGAAGTCGTCAGTACCTAGCGGTTTTGAAGCGGTTGCACTTTTGTGAATGTCTCGCCTGAGGTTCGGCCGCTGATAGCATCCGCCAGAAGCAGAGCAGCTCCGCTGAAGACCAAGGTATCCACGACGAAGTTCAACCCCTCGCCGATGTTGGACAGGTTGGCAAACCAGATGGGAAAATAAATAAAAAGCACGACAAGCAGAACCATAATACCAAGATAAGTCGCTGCCACGCGCGCCTTCTTATTCACGACAATACATGCGCCGCAAACAACCAAAACCGCGCCTGAAAAATACGCCCAGAAAAGATGTCCGGGAATCCACGTTGGCGTAATTTTATCGAGTGGAACGCCAGGCGCGATCTCGGGATGCAGAAAGTCCTCCACTCCAAAGACTACCGCTGGTATCCCCACGAAAAAACGAGAGAGAGTTACCAGCATTGGCGCGCCGCCCGAAGGCGCCCTCTTCGACAGGCTTCCGGCCAACGCAAAAGCGCCGCCGCTGAAAGCGGTGTCCCGCAGAGCGATGGCCCAGAACAGACGAGCGCCGTGTGTCTCCACGATGTTGGGGATGTGCATCAAAATCACGAAGACGAGAAGCATGCTGCCCAGAAGTACGGCAGCCAACTTTGAATATCTCTTTACGGTGATGCTCAGCGCTGCGGCAATCAGACCGACGCCGACAAGATAGGTCCAAAACAGGTGCGCCGGCATCCAGGACGGAACGAGCGCGGCTATCTCCGTTGTATCGACGAGGTGCTCCGTGCCGAACACTGCCATCGGCATGGCAAAGAACAAACGGCCGAATGGCAGGATTTTATCCAGGCCGGGCCTTTGCGCCAGTTCTTTATCCTTGATGATTATTGCGAGTCCGATTGCGAAAAGGACGGCAGCAGAGAAATACGGCCAGAACACATTCGCCGGAATTCCGAAGGCGGCAAGCGCTACAGCAAGGCGAGCGTGCAAGAAAGCTTGGAAACTGCCACTTAGCATATACATTCCAGGAGCACCCTTACGGAACTCTGAATCACAAAGCTCTCAAAGAGTTGCTCCTGATCACCGGCATGAAGGAGCAGTTGCGCCACACGTTTGATATGCGATAGCTTCACATCCTATGTTTTCTCTCAAAGATAAAGTTGCTCTAGTCACCGGCGCGTCTCAGGGCATTGGTCGGGCTACGGCGCTTGCCCTTGCGGAAGCTGGCGCAAAAGTAGCTATTGCGGCACGCAACACTGAAAAACTCATGTCGCTGGCAGAAGAAATTTTAGCAGCCGGCGGCGAGGCGTTGCCTGTCCCGATGGACGTGGCAGACGCAGCGCAAGTGAAAGCCGGATTCCAACAATTGCTCGCGAAACTCGGCAAGCTGGACATCCTGGTGAACAACGCGGCCATCACTCGCGACACGCTGGCTCTGCGCATGAAGCTTGAAGATTGGGACGCGGTGTTGCGCACGAACCTGACAGGCGCGCATTTGTGTATTCAGCAAGCACTGGGCGCCATGCTCAAACAGCGCGCAGGGCGCATCATCAATATTTCTTCCGTTGTCGCGGAAACGGGCAATGCGGGACAGGCGAATTACGTCGCATCAAAAGCTGGCCTGATCGGCCTCACGCGCGCTATCGCGGTCGAGGTCGCCTCGCGCAACATCACGGTGAACGCCATTGCGCCCGGGTTTATCGCCACGCCCATGACCGAACCTCTTTCCACTGAACTGAAAGACAAAATGAAGGCGATGATCCCGCTCGGCCGCTTCGGCAGCGATCGCGACGTCGCCACCGCCATCGTTTTCCTCGCCAGCGACGAAGCCGGCTACATCACCGGCCAAGTCCTCGACGTCAACGGCGGCCTGCACATGGGCTAAATCAACCCGACACAAAACAGGAGTCTCAGTGGACCGAATTATCGCCCGAGAGTTGATTGAAAAGGAATTGAGCGTACTCCGCAAGCTATCGTACGGGGAATGGCTGCAACGAATTGATCGCGTTTCCACCAAATCTATATCTGGTCCGGATGGCAAAGAATATCAAGTAGAAATTCAGCCCTTTTGGGACAGTAAAAAAGGCGGGAATATTCGAGTGCTAGTCTCGCTGAGCTCCGGCGGTCTTAGCGATTTCATTCCTATGAGCGGAGCCTTCATCATTTCGCCTAGTGGTACCTTTGTGGGAGAGGGTTCAAATTAGTCGCTGCTAAACCACACGCATGGTTGACCCTGCATTCTGCCTTGCATAGAATGGGCAGGCTGTCTTGGGGCGCTCTCCTATCGCTGTACACCTAGGGGCGCGAAATAGATCGCCGATACCGGAGGAAAAATTAGAATGGCCAGCGTCGAAGAACGCGTGAAGACAATCATTGTCGAGCAGCTCGGTGTGGATGAAGGCGAAGTCACTCCGACCGCTTCCTTTGTGGATGACCTGGGCGCCGACTCGCTCGACACTGTCGAGCTGGTGATGGCCTTCGAGGAAAATTTCGGCATCGAAATTCCGGACGAGGATGCTGAGAAAATTGCCACGGTCAAAGACGCCGTCGATTACATCGAGAAGCACTCCAAAGGAAGCAAGTAGTCCACTGGCCGTCCCCATTCAGTACAGGAGAAGTTCCTTTTGAACCGCCGAGTTGTCGTTACAGGCGTTGGGCTGATCTGCGGATGTGGCATTGGGACCGAAGAGGTCTGGCGCAATCTGCTAGCCGGAAAGAGCGGCATTGGCCCTATCACCCATTTTGATCCCACCGGATTTGATTGCCGCATCGCCGGAGAAGTCCGCAATTTCGATCCGCTGAATTGGATTGAAAAAAAAGAACTGAAGAAAACCGGCCGCTTCATTCAACTGGCGATGGCGGCGTCCGATTTCGCAATTAATATGTCCGGCCTGGAAGTCACCCCTGATATCGCGGACTCTACCGGCGTTTACATCGGGTCCGGCATCGGCGGGTTTGACGTCATCGAGCGCGAACATTCGAAATATCTGGCCGGCGGCCCTGGTAAGATTTCTCCTTTCTTTATTCCCGCGTCGATTGTGAATCTCGCTTCCGGCCACGTGTCGATACGCTACGGCGCGAAAGGTCCTAATTCCGCCACCGCTACTGCTTGTTCCGCGTCCGCTCATGCTATTGGCGACGCTTTCAAAATCATTCAGCGTTCCGACGCCGACGTGATGATTGCAGGCGGTACCGAAGCAGCCATTACGCCCATGGGCGTGGGCGGATTCGCCGCCATGCGCGCTCTATCCACGCACAATGACGAACCGGAACGCGCCAGCCGTCCCTTTGACGCGCAGCGCGACGGCTTCGTGGTGGGCGAAGGTGCGGGAGTTTTAATCCTGGAATCGCTCGACTACGCCCAGAAGCGCGGCGCGAAAATCATCGCCGAAATTGTGGGCTACGGCATGTCCGGCGACGCGTATCACATCACGCAACCGGCCGAAGGTGGCGACGGCGGATATCGCGTAGCCATGGCAGCGATCAAAGATGCAAAGATTACTCCCGACGATGTGAGTTACGTCAACGCGCACGGTACTTCTACCCCCATTGGCGATGCCATAGAAACCGCCGCTCTCAAGCGCGTTTTCGGCGAGCGCGCGAAAAAAGTTCCCATCAGCTCGACGAAATCCATGACCGGACATTTGTTGGGCGGCGCAGGTGGATTGGAAGCCGGCATCAGCGTTCTCGCGCTGCGCGATCAGATTCTTCCGCCCACCGCGAATTACGAAAATCCCGACCCCGCGTGCGATCTGGATTACGTTCCAAATCATTCGCGGAAGGCCGAAGTGCGTTACGCGCTCTCAAATTCCTTCGGCTTCGGTGGCACAAACGCGTCCTTGATTTTCAAGCTTTGGGGCGGGAAATAGAATTGTAGGAGGCATTTTGAAAATTGGAGTTTGTGTTAAACAAGTTCCCGCGAAAGATGCTCCGCTCGCCATTGTGGAAGGTGGCGCGTGGATTCGCGAATCCGACATCGGCTTTGAAACCAACGAGCCGGACAGTTTTGCGTTAGAAGAATCGCTGCGGCTGAAAGAAAAGCATAGCGGAGAAGTGGTGGCCATCTCCATGGGCCCCGACCGCGCGAAACAAAGCATCAAAGAAGCTTTGGCGAAAGGCGCAGACCGCGGAATCCATATCGCCGACGATCAATTTTTCAAGCTCGATCCGCTATCGTCCGCGCGCTCCATTGCCGCCGCAATCAAAGACGAAAAATTCGACCTGTTGCTGACCGGCTTGCAAAGCGATGACCAAGGCTTCGGCCAAACCGGCGTGCTTCTCGCTGAACTTCTGGGCCTCCCACACGCCACCATCATCATGCACATCGATATCGTGGAAGGTCACATGAAGCTCAAACGCGAACTCGAAGCCGGGTGGTTTCAGTGGGTGGAGTTGCCGCTGCCGGCGGTGCTCTCGATTCAGTCCGGGATCAACAAGCCGCGTTATGCCACGCTAAAAGGCATCATGGCCGCCAAGAAAAAGGAAATCGCAACCGTGGATCGCGCGTCGCTTGGCGTTGCAGATGCGCCCACGCAACGCATCGAGAAAATTTACATTCCGCAAAAAACCAAGAAGACTGAATTCATCACCGGCCAGCCAAAAGAAGTGGCCGCGAAGCTGATCGAAAAGCTAAAGCACGAAGCGCGGGTGCTCTAGGGATGAAAATTCTTCTCATTACCGAGCAGCGCGAAGGCAAGTGGAACAAAGTCAGCTTTGAAACTTTGGCTGCCGCGCAGCAAATCGTGCAGCAAACAAAAGGCTCGCTCACGGCTATTGTCATCGGCAAAGGCGTCGCGCCGCTCGCTGATGAAATTGCCGCATACCAGCTCGACGAAGTGCTCCTCGTTGAGCACGACCTGCTGGAAAAGTACACGCCGGACGGATTCTCGCTGGCCCTGCGCCAGGTAATTGAATCCGCTAAGCCTGACTTGGTCTTGTTCCCCCACACCTACCAAGTCCGCGACTTCGCTCCCAAGCTCGCTGCCTCGCTGGGTAAAGGAATGATCGGCGACTGCATTCATTATCGTTACGAAAACGGCAAATTAATTTTCGTACGCCAAATGTTTCAAGGCCGCACGAATGCCGACGTCGTGTTCGCAGGCGACGCTCCCTGGATCGCCACTTTTCAAGCCAGCGCTTTCCGTGCAGACCTGGCTGCCAAGCACGCCAGCGGCAAAGCGCCGGTGAAGCCGGTGGCAATTGATTTGAAGCCCGAGCAAATTCGCACGAAGCCACTCGAACTTTTCCGTGAAGCAAAGCAAGCCGTTGACCTGACGCAGGCGCCCATTCTGATTTCCATCGGACGCGGCATTAAAGCTCCTGAAAATATTCCCATGGTCGAGAAACTCGCAAAACTTCTCGGCGGGGAAATTTGCGCTTCGCGCCCGATTTGCGACGAAGGCTGGCTGCCCATGGATCGCCAGATCGGCAGCTCCGGACAAACCGTTGCGCCTAAGCTGTATTTCGCGCTCGGAATCAGTGGCGCCATTCAGCACGTCGTCGGTATGAAAGGCTCGCGCACGGTTGCGGCGATCAACAAAGATCAAAATGCGCCCATCTTCGAGGTAGCCGATTACGGAATTGTTGGCGATCTTTTTGAAGTGGTTCCCGCGCTCATCGAGGAATTAGAAAAGGGCCATTAATCGGTGTCCGCTTTCGCGACGTGCTCTTGCGTTAGCGGTCACCCCGCCTAATCTAAGTTTTAAAACCTAGCTTCTACGCCGCTGAAAACATACCGTTTGGTGACCGCCGCCAGTGGAACCTTACCTGCTAACCCTTCAGCCGAATAGGCCCGGCGCGAATCGCACCGCCGCGATACAAACGGGGGTGTGCAGTCCTGTAAATCGCGCAGCAGATGTTAATGGAGGCTTAATGGGAACGCTTTTGCAAGACATCTATTACGCTTTTCGCGCGCTCAGAAAATCGGCGGCCTTTACCGCGATTGCGGTACTCACGCTGGCACTCGGCATCGGAGCCAACACGGCGCTCTTCTCGGTGGTGGACGCAGTGCTGCTCCGCCCTCTCCAGTTTAAAAATCCTTCGAGACTGGTGTGGGGTTGGGGCAAGTGTCCCCTTTGTGAAGGGGGCGCCGTTTCGCCGTCCGATTTTGTGGACTATCGCGCGCAGAGCCAATCCTTTGAACACTACGGTGCCCGGGCGGTGGGAGATTCGCTTTTCAATCTGACCGGAACCGAAAAGCCCATTCAGATCACAGGCTCCATGATAACGGCGGGCTTCTTCGACGCTCTCGGTGTTCAACCGCGTTACGGTCGGGTGTTCACTCTTGCGGATGAAAAAACATCCGATCCCGAGGTCGTAATCCTCAGCCACCATTTGTGGCAGGAACGTTTCGGCGGCGACCCGAACGTCATCGGCAAATCGATCGCTCTCGACGGCAAGACCCGCACAGTTGTCGGCGTTCTCGCAAACGATATGCCTGTCCTTACCCAAGCCGATCTCTGGTTTCCTGCGCCTTTTGAAAATACGGGAATGCAGAGCCGCCGCTCCCATTTTTTCCGGCCCATTGGCCTTCTGAAGCCGGGCGTGACCATCTCTCAAGCGCAAGCCGAGCTGGACACCATCGCGGCTCGGCTTGCCGCACAATTTCCCGAGACGGACAAAGGGTGGCGCCAACAACTCGAGCCTCTCCAGAGCGTTCTGGTCGGCAATGTGGGTCCCGCATTCCTGGTGCTAATAGGCGCGGTCGCTCTGGTTCTCTTGATTGCATGCGCCAACATCGCCAGCCTACTTCTCGCGCGCAATACCGTTCGCCAACGAGAAATCGCCATCCGCACGGCCCTGGGAGCTGGACGATCCCGGCTCGTCCGGCAATTGTTGACGGAAAGCCTGGTACTGGCGCTGATTGGCGGCGTCGCTGGAATTTTTGTTGCTACCGCGGGCGTGGAACTCTTAAAACAGCTCGGGCCGGAGAGTCTTCCGCGCCTTGACGAAGTAAATGTGAACGGAGTCGTCCTCGCATTCACCTTCGCGATCGCGATTTTGACCGGACTCTTGTTTGGTCTGGGGCCTGCGCTTAAAGCAACTCGCCGCGATTTGACACAAAGCTTGAAGGAAGGCGGCAGCTCCGGCGATTCGCGCTCAAAGCATCGCGCGCACAATACGCTCGTCGTCGCGGAAGTTGCGCTTTCGCTGGTAGTGTTGATTGCTTCCGGTCTCTTGCTTAACAGTTTCTGGCGCCTGATGTGCGCGCCTCTCGGATTCGATCCGGCTAATGTCATTACCACCGAATTGTCTCTCGTCTCGCCAAGGTATGACGACCCCCCACGGCGTGAATCATTTTTTCGCGAACTGCAGGAACGTATTCAATCTGCCCCCGGCGCCACGAGCGCTGGATTCATTTCGGAGTTGCCGCTGAGCGGCGAAGGCAACGACACGTTTTTCACCATCGTCGAACATCCACCGGCAAATCCAAACGACAACGAGGACGCAGACTTCCGCGTCGTCGCAGGCGATTATTTTGGAGCCATGCGGATTCCGCTTTTGGCTGGGCGCAGCTTCGAGAGCCAAGATGCGTACGAAGACCGGCAAGTCCTCATCGTCAACGAGCCGTTCGCAAAGAAGTTTTTTCCCCACGAGAGCGCCATCGGCAAGCACGTGAAATTATTTGAAGGTAGATCCCAATTCGCGACACGCGAGATCGTGGGAGTCGTGGGAGGGAACAAACACTTCGCGTTGCAGGAATCTTTTCGTCCCGAAATGTTCATCCCTGGTTCTCACATGCGGATGAGCGTAGTCGTGAGAGGCGCGGGCGATCCGGCCATGCTTACGGCGGCGGTGCGCCAAGCCCTCCACCAGATCGATCCGGACGAGGCCACTTCCGCGTTCCGCACCATGACCGATGTGGTATCCAGTTCAGCCGCGAACGATCGCTTCAACACGCTCCTGCTCGCCGCGTTTGGAGCCATTGCGTTACTGCTTACGGCTGCTGGAATCTTCGGTGTGCTGTCTTACCTAGTCACGCAACGCACGCGAGAAATCGGACTCCGAATGGCGCTCGGTGCGCGGCAAGCGGATGTTCTCCGCGTAATCGTAGGCCATGGATTGCGGCTAATGCTGATTGGTTTGGGCATCGGGGTAGCGGGAGCCCTGGTAGCGACGCGCTGGATGTCCAGCGTTTTATTCGGCGTGAAGCCTACCGACCCATTCACGTTTGCCGTCGTGGCTCTTGTGCTAGGCGCCGTCGCCTTTCTGGCGTCTTACATTCCGGCGCGACGGGCTATGCGCGTGGATCCGATGGTCGCGCTGCGTTACGAATGAAAGCGCGCCATGCGAACAAGTTAGCTTCGGTCAAAGAGAAACTTGCCAAAAGCTGAATTCGAATAGTTTCATCACCTCCGCCGTGGCGCTCATGATCGTAAATGCCTAGTAACTGCCGCTCAGTGCAATTTCGATTGTGTTCGTTCTCGCGACCAAACCTCAGGTAAAATCATTGGCACGCGCCTGTAGCTCAACTGGATAGAGCATCTGCCTTCGAAGCAGAGGGTTGGGGGTTCGAGCCCCTCCGGGCGCGCCATCGTTACAAGCCCCCGGCAGAGTACCTTTGATCTGGACCGGCTGAAATGTATCTCCGCATCTGCTAGCGCACGACGTGGCCGCGCTCTGCGAATCCGAAGTAAGAGTCCGGTTCCGGAGTAAAGACGGAATAAATTCCGCCGATAAGCACTCAGTTTTAATGAAGCACAAGCCGAATGTGTATCGCCGGGGAACGCTGGGTTGGCGCGTCGCATCTAAAACAGGTTCGGCGAAAGGTGTTCATGCGATTACGACTCTTTGAGATTCACGAACAACCGTGGTTTCCACAATTCCTTCGGGATCAATTCGTGGATGGACTGCAGATGATCCTGGAAGTCACCAAGACCTATCAGCCGATCGCGCAAATGTTAAGAAAACGGCTGGAGGAGTGCGGTTCTGAACGCGTGCTGGATTTGTGCTCCGGCGCAGGGGGACCATGGCCATCGCTCGTGCGCGATTTCCAAATGCAGGGAGCGAGGTCACCCGAAGTTTTCCTGACTGACAAATTTCCCAGGACGAAAAAACTGCATGAATTGGAGTGTACAACCGCGAATCGCATTCATTTCGTTCACGATTCGGTGGATGCAACTCAGATACCGAAACACCTCCACGGGTTCAGAACGCTCTTTTCCTCTTTCCACCACTTGAACCCCGACCAAGCGCGGCTTCTTCTGCAAGATAGTGTTAACAGAGGACAGGCTATTGCGGTCTTTGAGGCGTCTGCACGACATTCACTAACGTTGCTGGCGGTATTGTTCGTTCCCATCGGTGACTGGCTCTTCGTCCCTTTCCGGCGGCCCTTTCGTTGGTCGCGACTCCTCTGGACATATTTGATTCCGGTGATTCCTTTCGTTCTTTTCTTCGACGGCGTGGTTTCCTGCCTGCGCGCGTATACGCTCGTGGAACTTCAAGAAATGACAAAAGGACTCGAGGGCAGCGGATACGGATGGGAGATCGGTGAGCAGGCAGGAGGATTATTGCCCCTGCGAATTACGTACTTATTTGGCTGGCCCCAAAACGTATCTGCGGAATCCGCCGATTAATTATCCGCAAGCAACAAGGTTTGATCGCGAGCAGCAATTCCTCTTTGGCCTCCCGGCCTAATAGCCTGCGCTGGCAACCTTGTGACGTTATTGGGTTTTCCTAACTCTCCTGCAAGGCGCGATGAACCATGTGGACAGAGATCGCTCCTTCTCCTACGGCCGAAGCGACACGTTTTACATTGCCTGCTCGCACATCGCCGACCGCAAATACACCCGGCAAGGTCGTTTCCAGCATTTGCGGAGAGCGAGCCAACCGCCATGCCAAACGTCCGGCACCAGAATCCAAGTCACGCCCAGTAAGAATAAATCCTTTTTCATCCATGGCGACGCAGCCGCGCAGCCACTCCGTTCGCGGAGACGCGCCGGCCATAATAAATACGTGCCGGATGGGATGCACGGTAGCCTCGCCACTCATCTTATCTTTCCAGGTAATGCTTTCCAAGTGGCTGTCACCCTCAAGAGCGACGATTTCTGTTTTGAAGTGCATTTCGATGCCGGGATTTTCTTCGATCCTCTGAATCAAGTAACGTGACATGGTATCTGCCAACTGGTTCGAACGCACCAGCATGTGAACTTTGCGAGCCGTCTGCGCCAGAAAGACCGCAGCCTGCCCGGCCGAGTTTCCGCCACCGACGACAATAATTTCTTCCTGCTCGCATAACTGCGACTCCATGAAGGTCGCACCGTAATAAATTCCCTGGCCTTCAAAATGATCGAGATTGGAAATTCTCGGCTTGTTGTATTGAGCGCCTGTCGCAATGACCACAGCGCGTGCCGCGAGCTTGTTGCCGTTATCGAGAATAATTTTGTACGGGCGTTTTTCGCAGTCCAACCGTGAGACGCTGTGCGCCACCATGATCCTAGCTCCAAATTTCTCGGTCTGCGCAATCGCGCGTGCCGCGAGTTCCTGACCGGAGAGACCGGTGGGGAATCCCAAATAGTTTTCAATTTTGGAACTCGATCCCGCCTGGCCTCCTGGACTGACGGCCTCAACTACAAGCACGTTCAGCCCTTCCGAGGCGCCATACACAGCCGCCGCCAAGCCGGCAGGTCCGCCACCCACGATGATCAAGTCGCGAATCTCCGTCTCATCGATTGCGACATTCAGTCCCAGACAGTCGGCCAATTGTTGAATCGTGGGGTTTCGCAGCACAGCACGCGCGCGGCAAACGATCACTGGAATTTCGTCGAGCTTCACTTCAAAGCGGTCTAGCAATTCCTGCGAAGTCTGGTCGGTGTCGAGATCGACGTAGGCGTACGGATGTTCGTTGCGGGTGAGAAATTCGCGCAGCCGCAGCGTGTTGGCAGAATGCCGCGAACCCATCAGGATAATGTTGCCTTGCCCTTGGTTCACCAGCTCCAGGCGGCGCAGGATGAAAGCTCTCATAAAAACTTCACTCAACTCAGCATCCCTGGCAACGAGCGCTCGCAAAGCATCTCCACTAAGTTCCAGGAACTCGCCGGCTTCGGTGACGCGGCCGCGCACCAGACATCGGCGGCCGGAGATCATAGTCATCTCGCCGGTAAACTCACCCGGATCATGTTTCGCAATCAGCTGCTCGCCGGTAAGGCCGGGCTGAACAATTTCCATGCGTCCGGAGAGCAAGACAAAAAACGGGACATTCGTGTCACCGACGTCGAACAGAATTTCGTCCTTTGTCACCTGGCGGAGTTTGCTGCCGGAGCGAATGCGATTAATCTGTCCTGCGGTCAAAGTAGGGAAGGCTTGCGTGCGAGCATTCAGCGCGCTGGGAATTGGCGGGGACGCCATCTATTTCTCCTGACATTCGTTGCGGTAGATACCATTAAACTATAATCTGCCACGTCTGGGATTTGCCGGCATCGTCGGCTGCGAGCAACACGCGCAAGGAGCGCTTCCATCAGGCCAAAAGAGCTTTGCGTTACGTATCGAGATAGCCGGCAAGAGAGCGTCAAGATTGATTGAATCTTTTGCTCAGTTAAGAGAAAATCCTTTCAACGATTTGTTCGTTCCGGATCGGTGCAGGGGAAGCCTGATCTTGGACTGCAGGCCGTTGGTCCCACTCGGAGGCTGTAATGCGCCGCGCCCATATAGTCTCGTCCGTTATCGCAATCCTGTTCGCGGCCTCCTTGTGCGCCATCGTCCTTCTGGCTCAGCAGGCCCCTAAAGAGAAACCCAGCCAGCATTCTTCCAATCCAAACTCGACTTCTCTGAAGATTTCCCTCCGGCTACCTGACGACTCGGCGTTCAGCGGGTTAGCCAGCCTGTACGTCGTTAATTCGGAAGGAGCTGAAGTTGCCGGGAAGGCCACGGAGTCCGAGGGTGACACCCTCTTCTCCGATCTCGCGCCGGGTAGCTATTCCGTCGAAGCAAGTGCGCCGGGCTTCGTTTCGGTGAAGCAGCCGGTTGAAATTAAAGCGGGGCATGGTTTGGAAACTATTTTCCTGGTCATGAAACCGGAAGAATTCTCAGGCGCCGGTTCGGTGGCGTTTTCAACCGCAAACGAAAATGCGGCGTGGCATATCCCGCCCGGCATTGATGAAGTTGTTCCCAAGGTTCTGCCCGGAGTTTCCTGCAATCTGCCTGTCGTACTGCATGGCGTGGGCGAGCGCATGACCCAATTGGTGAGCAACCTCGAAAAGTTTAGCGCTACGGAGCATATCGAGCATTTCAGGGTCGACAACTCCGGGATTCTACGCGCCCGCGAAACTCGATCTTTTGAGTATGTCGTTCTGGTTTTGCAGAATCCCGTCCAAGGATTTCAGCTGGACGAATATCGCAACGGTAGCACGGATCCTCATCAATTTCCGGCGCAGATCGCGACTGAAGCGTTGCCCGTAATGGCCCTGATTTTTCATCCGCTGATGGTGTCCGATTTCAAGCTGACCTGCGAGGGTTTGGGTGAATCGGCCGGACGGCCAGCGTGGCAAGCTCGCTTCGAGCAGCGACAGGATCGCCCAAATCGAATCCGCTATTATAAAATTAATGACAATTATTATCCGGTCGGCCTAAAAGGCCGCGCCTGGATCGACGCCGGCACTTATCAAGTATTGCGATTGGAGACGGATTTAATCCAGCCGGTCAAAGGGATTGAATTGGCGCGCGAACGCCTCTCCATCGAATACGCCCAGGTCCAATTCCATTCCCACGATCTTCAACTTTGGCTGCCGCAGACTGCCGAGCTTTACTGGGAACGTCACGGGCGCCAGTACTTTCGCCGCCATGAGTTCAGCGACTTCAAAATTTTCTCCGTCGATACGGATCAAAAATTTCAGCGGCCGAAAGAATCCTACAGTTTCACCAACACATCCGATCGCGACGTTCCCGGAGTGCTGATCGTGAATCCGGTTTCGGGCTCGAAATTCAGGCCGGTATCGATCGAATTTACCGTACCGGCTGGACAAAGTGTGCTCAAGACGATTGGAACTGGTAAGGACGTAGCCATTCCGGGGCAGTTCGTGGGCTCGGCGCGATTTGTATATAATGGGCCCGCGGGTTCGGTAAAAGTGGATGCGTATCTCGCTACCGAAAGCACGCTCGAGGTGGTCCCAAGCACCTCGCCGACTCCGAGCTTAGCGCACTGATTTAGTTCGCGTCAGTTTGTAACTGTTTGTATACCGCGAAAACTAGCTGAGGGCGCTCCTCAAGCGTTTAGTGGTCTTTTGCAATTGGCGCTTGAGCGACTCTACTTGCTTCGACAACTGCACAAGTTCTTGTTTCGCAACTAATCCCGCCTTAGCCACTTTATGAGCCGTGCGGTCCGCTTTGCCCATCGCGGCGCCGATTTTCTTTGCAGCCTGCTTAAGCTGATTCTTCGCCATTATGGCCTCCCTGAAAACCAATGCCATCGTATACGCGACGCATGCAAATCGTCAATGAGCGTGTGTTTTACTCCGGAGAAAGGAGGAAAAGAATCCCGCGGCGTATCTACTTTGGAAGACGGAAAACGAGGCTGATGTCTTCCTGCGTCTCAATGGGCTGTCCGTTTAACAGGGTGGGATTGTAACGCCACTCCCGCACGGCGGTAAGCGCGGCCGGAAATAGGGAAGGCGGCCCGCTTAGCGTTTTAAGATCTTTAATCGTTCCGTCCGTTCCAATTGTCGCGTGAAGTTTTACCGTGCCCTCCACATGATTCTTCTGCGCATCCGGCGGATACACCGGTTCCACAAGATTCACCAATAGGCCAACGTGGAGATTTTTTCCAGGTTGCGGACCTGCCGGCGACGAATCGGTCGACACGCTAAGCGAACGTTGAGAGCTTATCGCCACGGTGTCCGAGGCGCCCAGAGAAGTTTCCGGCAAACTTAATAAAACGGGAGATTTTTTCTCGAGAATGGGCGAGCTATTTATCGCAGGCTGCGCCGCGCGCGCTGCGTTTAAGGAATCTGCCTCAGTATTTGGCGGGGTCGATCCTTCGGCGTCCTGGTTGGCATGATCCTGGTTGGCGTGAACTACAGGAGATTTGGCGGGAATCGTCCATCGCCGGTTACTGGAATCGACAATTTCGATATTTGAGATTTTCGCGGCCGCGCCGGAAGACGTCCTATTGGGAACCGGGCTCCGTGTCTCGGCGTTATTTTGAGGCACCTGCTCCGGTGCGTTAGGCGAAAACCCTATCAAACCGCCTCTTCTTATCGCCATCCCAGCAGCGAACGAGACAGCCACCAATAATATTACAAACGCAGCCAGCACCCAGCCGGCGCCGATTTGGATTCGAAAATCCAGCCAATTAACTGGCGATTTTTCAGATACGGCCGGCTGCTGAGCGGTCGGGGGTTTTTTTGTTGGTTGGAGAAGTATCGACGACTTTGAATGATATTTTTCAGCCACGCGCGGTTTGCTGGTATCAATAACCTCCCCGGCTTCCGGGCTTTCCTCTATCCGTTCCCTCGTGGACGTATTTGTCCTTGCGGTGTGGCGCGCAACAGCCATCATTGGCTTCTTAAAATTTGCCGGCGACTCCTCTTCGGAAATCCAGGCCTTGATTTCGCCCAGCGCTTCGGCCGGCAAATCCACAAATCGGACGCCTGCTTCCTTCCGGGAGTTGTCCGTCCATGCAATTTCGCCGCCCGCGATCAACTGCTTCGCGGAGGCGTGCGTTTGGAATCTCATTTGCGGTAGCAAATCTTCGGTGATGGCTTCGGCTGCTCGAACAGCAAATCCGCCTTCTCCGATATTCAGAACGATGCCGCCGTTATTTTCCCCAAGCTCCACATAGGCAAGCGATCTGATTCGATGGCGCGCGTGAAAGCGCCGGTTCGCATCGCTTGAAAAGTTCCGTATAAGCTCAGACGATTCTGCCATCTAGTTGAACTTTGCTGCGGGGAGGGATTCGCAGCAAACCTCGCTTCGGGGCGCGATTATACACCGTTCTTAATCAAGTACAGCCGCCGACGGAGCTGAAGTAGATCCCTGCCAATCGGCGGGAAATTCAATCTTGTAACGCGCGGTTTCGTCGAACAAAATGAATTTCTGCACGTTTGACACTTGATTGTTGACCAGCGACCTGAATTTTTCCTGCGTGATCGGCCCGAGTTGCCCCAACACTATCTGCGACGGCCAGTTAAACGGACGACTGGCCTTCAAAGCAAAATGCCCGTGACTTTTTGAAGGAAGAAAAATCGAATCATCAATTCGTATCGCATCCGGCGCTCTCAAACTCCCATCGGACTTGAACTGGGCCACCAGAGCCGCGTTCGGTCCGCTCGCGAGACGGTAGTCCGAACTCGTCGTATTCTCAAGATCGTAGGAAAAAACCACTTCCGCGTGCGCCGGGTCAATTTCCCGTACTTGAATTCCCGAGAAGCTGCTTCGGATGGCGCCTGAATTCCACTCTTTCGGCTGGTTCTGGACCACTTCCTGTCTGACAGGCAACCGGGAGACAGAAAACAGCACGCCCGCAGCCGCTACTAGGAGTGCCAAAGTAAGAAAAGGATATTTCATGATTACAAAACGAATTTACCACAGGCCATAAAAATTCGCAGGGTGCAATTAAGGATAAAAATTATTCGTCGAGGTACTTCACGAAAACCACTTCGTTCTGCGCTTCATTGTAAAGCAGTTCATCCACGCTGGCCTTGGTCATCAGCAAGCCAAAGCCACCGGGGCGCAATCCCTTTTTCTGGCGAAATTCATCGTGCTCCGTGGGACTGTCGGGCGCATACGAAATGGCGGCATGTTCCAGCTCCGTAAACTTGAACCCTGGACCGGGGTCCGCGATGCGATACATCAGCATGCGCTTCGCGCGAAGATATGAAATTCGAACCTTGCGGCTGGCGTCGAGTTTGCCTCCCCATTCAACCGCGTTAAGCAACAACTCATGAAATGCCTGCCCCACGGCTCGCTGCACCTCTTCCGATAATCCGGTTTTCAGATGGGCCATAAAATTCTCGATGCGCTCGGCCTCGGCGAGCGAACAAGAAACCAGTAACTCTACCCATGTAGGCGTGGCCGAAACTACTTCGATAGGGGCTACGTCGGCCATTTTCTCCAACGTTTCCCGCACTAAAGATATAAGCGCCCTTGGCTCGATGGGTTTCGAAACATATTGGTAAGCTTCTTCACGGATGGCGCTCAGCAGCGTCTCAGGAGCGTCATCCGAAGTCATTACAATCACTTTTGGGCGATTTTTCGTATTGCGAATTTTTTTAAGCACTTCCAAGCCGTTCATCTTCGGCATCCATATGTCCAGCAGAACTAAATCGAACTTGCCATCATTCATTTTCTTCAGCGCCGCGGCGCCGTCCGCCACGCATACCGTGGAGAATTTTTGGGCGCGAAGTGTTTCGGAAAGTAACAAGCGCGTGGTTCGGTCGTCGTCCGCAACGAGAATGCGCGTCATTTTTTCCTCCGCTGTGAATCCCGGGAGCGGCCTTTCCTTTTTATTTTCTTCTTCTCTTGCGCTACTGCTAAGAGTGCCGGCAGGAACTCCGCCATACACCCTTCCAGGCCTTGGCACAGTTCCCGCGTGCCGTCGAGTTTACCCTGACGAGCCAGTTTTTCAATCTCCCGAGCTGTCTCGAAGGCGACGGAAGCGCCGAAATTCCCCACCGCGCCCTTAAACGCGTGCGCGGCGTCGGCCAGATTGGTGGCATTTCGCGCCGTCGATGCTTTTCTAATTTGAGAAATCATTCGGGAGCAATCGCCGTGAAAAGCCTTTACGAGCGTTCGCACCAGTTTCCGATCGCCGCTGAATCGCTCCAATAGCGCGTTTGCGTCCACGGCTTCTTTGTTGATTGGAGGGAACGTTTCCGATTCAGTGGCGGATTGCGGCGAAGCCATGCTTTCCACCGTTTGCTGGAATACTTTAGGATCCAGCGGCTTGGAAAGATATCCGTCCATGCCCGCCTCGAGACAGCGTTCGCGATCTCCCTGCATGGCATGCGCCGTCATCGCAATGATCGGTACATGTTGGCCTGTCGCTTTCTCGTTTTCTCGAATCGCGCGTGTAGCCTCCAGGCCGCCCATCTCCGGCATTTGAACGTCCATTACCACCAGGTCGAATTTGTGCTTGTCCACGGCAGAAAGCGCTTCTCGTCCGTTTTCCGCAACCACTGCCGAATGGCCTCGGCGCTCCAGGAGATGCAAGGCCAGTTGCTGATTTACCGGATTGTCTTCGGCTACAAGAATTCGCAAGGGGCGCCGGATGTCGCGCGTTTTGCCCGGTGCGACCGCGGTTCTCCTCTTTGCATTGGCCGGCACATGCAGAGCGGTCACGATTGCGTCCCACAGCTCCGATTGTTTTACCGGCTTTGTTAACGCAGCAGCGGCGCCCAAAGCCTTCGCACGGGTCAAATCTTCGCGACGGCCTGCGGAAGTGAGCAGGATCACCGTTGCATGCTTCAGCTGTGGATCCTTTTTCACTTTTGTGGCCACTTCAAATCCGTCCATCTCCGGCATATGGCCGTCCAACAAAACTACCTGAAACGGATTGCCCTCCGCCTGGGCGCGCTTCATCGCTTTCAAGGCGGCCGGCCCATTTGATGCCGCGACTGGCTTCATTCGCCAATTTGAAATCATTTCCTCCAAGATTCGGCGGTTCGTGGCATTGTCGTCCACCACGAGAACGGGAAGGTCCTTCAGTCTCACGGGCGATATCGTCGCTGGCTTTTGTGCCGACGCGTCCTGCAATCTAAATCGCGCGGTAAAGTGAAACGTGCTTCCGCGCCCAACCTGGCTTTCCACCCAAACGCGTCCGCCCATTAATTCGGCCAATTGCGAGCAGATCGCAAGTCCCAGGCCTGTGCCTCCATATTTTCGGGTGGTGGAAGTGTCAGCCTGTGCGAAAGCTTCGAAGATTCTCTGTTGTTTGTCAGCCGGAATGCCGATACCCGTATCGGTTACGGAGAAGTGCAGTAAAAGGCTCTCGCCTTCGGTCTTTTCTATACCGGCGCGCAAGACTACCTCGCCATGTTCGGTAAACTTAATCGCATTGCCCACCAGGTTCACGACGATGCGGCCCAGCCGGCTGGGATCACCTACAAGATCGTCGGGAACAACCGGCGGAAAATGAGAGACTAATTCCAACCCCTTTTCCTGCGCCCGCAGAGCCAAAACCTTCATTGTGTCCGCGAGAGCATCGCGCAATTTGAATTCAACTTGATCCAGTTCTTCCTTACGCGCCTCCACTTTGGAGAAATCCAAAATATCATTGATCAAGTCCAGCAAAGACGCAGCGGAAGTTTTTACCGTGGCCAGATATTCGCGTTGCTCCGGGGTCAGTCTCGTTTCCAGTGCAAGTTCCGTCATGCCGACGATAGCGTTCATCGGAGTGCGTATTTCGTGGCTCATGTTCGCAAGGAACTCGCTCTTGGAACGCGTGGCTTCCTCGGCCTTTTTCTTGGCGACTTCAAGCTCTTTCACCAGTTTGGCGAGCCGCTTTGCGTCTTTTTCCTGAACGTGTCTCGCTGCCTCCAGATAATCGGCGTACAGTTTTAAATCCATTTCCGCCCGGCGGCGCTCGATAAACTGTCCGATCTGGCTGCCGATTGAATCGAACATTTCCACCAACTCGCCTTCCAACTTGCGGATTTCACGGCTGAAGAATTCCACAACGCCGAGCACGCGGTCCCCAGTCCGGATCGGAAAACAGAACGCTGCATGCAAATGTTCGGCTTTAGCTAAAGGCGCTCGCGGAAAATTCGAGTCACTCGGCACGTCGGGTATCCATGCCGATTGCCCGGACTCCCAAACTCTCCCAGGCAAACCCACGCCTCGCTTGAACGTCATTTGTCGAGTGGCACTGGTGAACTGAGGGAAATCCAGATGCAGCAAAAACCAAATATCCAGACAGTGAAGCGCTTCGCCGTTATCGTCGACACTCCAAATAGCGCCCAACTCCCATCCCAAGCCTTCGCAAATGGCTTTCAGAATTTGCGGCGCGGCCAGTTCCAGAGACTCAGCATCCGCAAGCAGGTTTGTGACCGCATAGCCCGTAGCAAGCCGGCGCTCTGTTTGTTTGCGCTGCGTGATGTCGCGCGCCACCGCAAAAATCAGTTTAAGGCTTTTGTTCGGAGTGGCATTCCACAGTAACCAGAGATAGGTCCCATCGGCCGAGCGGTAACGATTTTCAAAAGAAATCGTCAGCTCGCCTTGATCCATTTTCCTGGCTTCGTTGATGGTAGCTTCGCGGTCGTCAGGATGAACGAAGTCCACGTAGGGACGAGAGAGCAGCTCCTCTTTCGGAATTCCTAGAGTTCCTTCCCAGGCGGGATTAATTCGTTTGAAATATCCGTCGAAGCCCGCAATGCAAAGCATGTCGAGCGAGAGCGTAAAAAGTTGATCGAGTTCTTCTTCGGCGCGGCGGCGCTCGCGAATCGCGAGCGACTGATCGGATACGCTCCGGCGCAATTCGATCTGTGCCACTACCAAGCGGCTCAGCGCCTTCAGCGCTTGTTTCTGTTCGGACGATAATTCGCGCGGGACGTGATCCAGGACGCACAAAGTTCCCAGCGCATGGCCGTCCTGCGTAATCAATGGCGCGCCGGCATAAAAACGCACGTTGGGACGATCCGTGACAAGAGGGTTCGCGCGGAATCGCGCGTCCGCCAGAGCGTCGGGCACCACCATCACATCTTTTTGCAGAATCGCATGGCCGCAAAACGCGATATCACGGGGCGTCTCTGCATCGTCAATTCCAACTTTCGCTTTGAACCATTGCCGGTCGGCATCCACCAGACTCACGAGCGCAATGGGCGTTCCGCAAATCATCGCCGCCAGGCGAGAAAGATCGTCAAATTCTTGTTCCGGAAACGTATCGAGAATGGCATACCGCTGAAGAGCTTCCAGCCGGGCAATTTCATTCTCGGGTAAAGGCGCTTTCATGGCGGGCAAGGTTGGAATGGTACTGCGTTTCATCCTATTGTGGCTAGCGAGGCCAGTCAACGCATAACGCGAACGGGATTGTTTGTGCCAAAACGATTTCAAGCGTGCGCTGTGAAAAAAAGCCCGGCAATTATCGCGCGTGAGCGGCGACGCGATTTTCCTGCAACCATTCGTCCACTCGGCCTAGCGCCTTCTGTAACTGTTCTGTGTCGCCTCCAAATCCGAAACGCACGAAAGATTCCATGCCCAATTGTTCTCCGGCAACTAGAAGAACGCTCTTCTTCTCGCGCAGTTGTTCCGCCATCTGCAGCGAATTCTGGCCGCGCCGCAATCCTGCCCAGGCAATGGCGCCGGCCTTTGGCGGCACGTGCGAAAATGAATCCGCATGGCTGTCGAGCCAAGCGCGCAAAGGTGGATAGCTACGCAATAAAGTTTCACGCGTTCGATTCAGAATCCACGCCCGGCGCTTCGGTTCCAGTGCTACCGACGCCAAGCGATCGGTGAGCATGCTAGGGCCAATGCTCGTGTAATCGTGATAGCCCCAAAGCTTCTCTACCACTTTGGGCGCGCCCACCACCCATCCCGTGCGAAGCCCCGGCAAGCTGAATGCCTTCGAAAGTCCGGCGGTGCATAAAATGCGCTCGTAGCCACCCCAGAAACTTGTGGTCATTGAGCCGTCGAACTCGGCGCCACGATACACTTCGTCTGCAAGAATCCAGGCCCCCACTTTTTCAGCCGCGGCAACGATGGCTCCACGTTCTTCTTTTTTCAGAACCGAGCCCGTCGGATTATTCGGATTGCAGATGGCCACCAGCCGCGTTTTGGGTCCGATTAGCCGCGGCAGCTCATCAAGATCAACGCCCCACTGGAGTTCTTCGCGTAACCACAGCGGTTTTACGGTCGCGCCAAATGCGCGAGCAATTCCCGCAATCTGCATATAATTCGGCATCATGAAGACGACTTCGTCTCCGGGCTCTAACAGCGCCCATGTCGCAACGAAATTCGCTTCGGAGCCGCCGCAGGTCACCAATACGTTCTCAGCCTTCGCGCCTGGATATAATTCCGCGATGCGCGAGCGCAATTCTTCGCTGCCGTTTGTCTGCGGGTAGTATTGCGGCACATCCAGAATCTTCTGCAGCGCCGCGGCATCCGGAATAAGTTCGGAAGTGGAAAGCGGGTGCACGCCACTCTCGGAAATATTCAGTTCAACTTCGTTTTCCCATATGGACTGCCAGCGCTCGAGTTCGAAGGGCTGTATTTTCACGTGACTCGCCTTTTGCAAAGTAATGTGCGCGCGTATCAACGCTTTTAATCGCAGGTCTTTGTGCAAGAGAAATGTAAGCGACACAGCCCCGTTCTTCCAAACGAAATCCGCGATTCTGCGATTGCCTCCGCTGTGTGCCCGCGAGACAATGTTGCTCGTTGTGCGAAAGTTGCCAAGGAGGCTGAATGGGACGGTCTAAAGCGCTATTTGTAGCCTTGCTGGCGCTTGCGTCTCTTTTGGCTACGGGTTCGACCACTCAGTCTCAGAATCCGGCACAGTCGTCGAATTCTACAGACGGCACGTGGTACTTCGCGGTTTCCGGCGATTCGCGCAATTGCGGCGATGTGGTGATGCCGGCAATCGCGGCCGGCGTCATCCAATCTAAAGCAGAGTTTTATTGGCATCTCGGCGATTTCCGGGCGATTTACGAATTCGATGAAGACATGCAGCACGAGCCCGAGCATCTCATCAAGCCCATGGACATTGCCGATTACGAGCAATCATCTTGGGACGACTTCATTCGCAATCAGCTCACACCCTTCGGTACGCTTTCGGTATTCCTGGGGATCGGCAACCATGAAACGATTCCGCCAAGAAACCGCGAGCAATACATCATGCAGTTCGGCGACTGGCTGGATTCGCCGGCGCTTCGCGCGCAACGGCTGAGTGATGATCCGTTCGCGCACAAGCTGACCACCTACTACCACTGGATACAGAACGGGATTGATTTCATCAACCTGGATAATTCCACGCCGGATCAATTCGATTTCGCCCAAATGAAATGGTTCGAAAAAACGCTGCTAGCCGCGGAATCAAATTCACAGATTCGCACCGTGGTTGTCGGTATGCATGAAGCGCTGCCCGAGAGCATCTCCGCAAATCACAGCATGGATCAATCCGCGAATGGTATCGAAAGCGGCCGACGTGTTTACCTCGATCTGCTGAAGGCTCAGAACGAGGCTCACAAGCGCGTGTACGTTTTGGCCAGCCATTCCCATTATTTTATGGACGGTATTTTCAACACGGGCTACTGGCGTGCTAATGGCGGAGTGCTGCCTGGTTGGATTATCGGCACTGCTGGAGCCGTGCGTTATGCTTTGCCCAAAGAATCGGCCGACGCGCACGCTGCGGAAACAAACGTGTATGGTTTCCTGCTTGCCGAAGCAGAAGCTTCTGGCGAAATTCAATTTTCGTTTAGGCGCCTTAAGGAATCGGATGTGCCCGCTACAGTGGTCGACCGTTATAAGTCAGAATTTGTTCACTGGTGCTTCGCTGAAAATTCTGCTGCTCGTTAAATAAATGCGATAGCCGTTCGCTTTCGAGGAGATTGAATGTCTGCAACCACCGATGGTTCCATGCCAACTCCGGAACGGATTTTTGGCACGCTTAATGCCTACCAGCAAACTGCGGCCCTAAAAACCGCGATTGAACTGGAGGTTTTCACCGCGATCGGCCAGGGTACGAACAGCACGGCTGCGTTGGCGCAAAAATGCCAAGCCTCCGAGCGCGGCATTCGGACCTTATGCGATTTCCTGGTAATCCACGGATTCCTGGCAAAGAACGATCAAAGGTACGAATTAACACCGGACGCGGCGATCTTTCTCAACAAAAAATCGCCTGCGTATCTCGGTTCAGCCGTTAATTTTCTCACCTTGCCGGAATTGATTGACGCTTTCAAAGATTTAACAGCCATCGTCCGCAATGGCGGCTCGCTGCAAGGCGACGCCACCACCACGGATCCAGATAGCCCGAAGTGGGTGGAGTTTGCGCGCTCGATGGCGCCTCTGCAGAGAATCGCCGCCGAAGGACTCGCGGAAATGCTAAACGCCGACGCCGGCGCAAAGTGGAAGGTACTTGATATCGCGGCAGGTCATGGAATGTACGGCGTCACCATCGCAAGACATAATCCTAACGCCGAGATTTTCGCCGTCGATTGGCCCCGCGTTCTGGACGTCGCAAAGGAAAACGCGCAAACAGCGGGGGTGGCAGCGCGCTACCAAACGTTGCCCGGGAACGCTTTCGAAGTGGAGTTCGGCAAGGATTACGATTTGGCCCTGCTAACCGGTTTCCTGCATCACTTTGATCCGGCCACAATTGAAAAATTGTTGCGCAAGATTCATTCGGCGCTTAAGCCTTCAGGCATGGTGGCTACCGTGGAATTCGTGCCTAACGAAGACCGCGTCTCGCCGCCGACCCAAGCTGCTTTCAGTATGGTGATGCTAGGTTCGACGCGAGCGGGCGACGCCTACCCGTTCTCCGAATATGAACACATGTTCCGCGCGGCAGGATTTCCTTCCAACGAACTTCGCCGCGCCGCCGGTCCGCAGAGCGTGATCATTTCCAGAAAATAAATCGCCGGGGATTATTCGCCGGTGGGCACGCCAAATGCCAGCGAGATCAGCGTATGCTGCTCCATCTCATGCGCCTTGTGCGAACCGGTAGCCGGACTCGCGCTCGCCGAACGTTTTACAGACAGCACCGACCGTCCTCGTGCCAGCCGTTCGAGCCGCGGCATCAAAAACGCCAGCGCGCCCATGTTAGCCGGCTCTTCTTGCACCCAAACGAACTCCCGCGCATTCGCATGGCGGTCCATCTCCGCCGCGAGGTCCGCTTCCGGAAACGGATAAAGTTGCTCCAGAGTTACGATGGCCGTCGAAGTATCTTTCCGTTTTTCCCGCTCCGCCTCAAGCTCGTGCCTGATTTTGCCGCAGCAAAGTAAAACACGCGTTGCAGAACCGTTGCCGCGATCCGGGATCACACGTTGGAATCGTGGCGCTGCCAATTCCGCCAGGGACGAGCACGCCACCGGATTGCGCAGCATGCTCTTCGACGTAAACACTACGAGCGGTTTCCGCCACGCCCGCAGAGCCTGCCGCCGCAATAAATGGAAATATTGCGCCGCGGTGGAAGGCTGGCATATCTGGATGTTGTCTCGGGCCGCAAGCTGCAAGAAACGTTCCAGGCGCGCACTGGAATGTTCCGGCCCCTGCCCTTCGTAACCGTGCGGCAGCAGCAGCACGACTCCCGACAGCAAATTCCACTTGTCTTCGCCCGCCGCAACGAATTGATCGATGATGATCTGCGCGCCGTTGGCAAAATCACCGAACTGCGCTTCCCACAACACGAGCGCCTCCGGAAAATCGCGGCTGAAACCATATTCGAACCCGAGAACAGCAGCCTCAGAAAGCGGCGAGTTGTACACTTCGAACCAAGCCTGTTTCGGCGATACATGTTCGAGCGGCAAGTATTCCCTTTCCGTTTCAATATCCATCAACGCCGCGTGCCTCTGGTTAAACGTTCCGCGCCGAGTGTCTTGCCCGGTCAAACGCACGGGAGTTCCTTGTTTCACCAGAGAACCGAAGGCCAAAGCTTCAGCCATCCCGTAATCAATCGCCCGTTTTCCGCGCGCCATCTCCAAGCGCTGCTCCAGAAGTTTTTTCACCTTTGGATGGATGTGAAATCCCTTCGGATAACTCGCGACCGCCTCGCCAAGCGTGGCTAGTTCACTTTCCGGCACGCCCGTGTCAACTTCCATTGCAGCGTTGTAGCGGCCGCCGCGATACGCATTCCAATATTCCGGAAGCTTGCGCATCGGCGGATTTTTTTCCAACTCCAACGCATTTTTCTGCGCCGCATCCAGCTCTTGCCGCACACGTTCCACAATCGGCTCTGCATCAATTCCAATTTTGTCGGCATAAATCTGCCACAGTTGCTGGTGTGCCTGAATCTTGCGGTAGCGCAAAGGCTGCGTGATCGTAGGGTCGTCCACTTCGCTATGGCCGTGCCGCCGGTAGCCGATTAAATCGATTACCACCGGAGAATTAAAAGCGTAGCGGTACCCCATTGCCATGCGCCCCACGCGCGCTACTGCGTCCGGATCTTCAGCATTCAGATGGAAAATGGGAATCGGCAAACGCTTCGCCAGATCCGACGAAAACCGTGAAGAATGCAAATCGCGCGGAATCGTAGTGAAGCCCAGCAGGTTGTTCACGATAATGTTCACCGAGCCGCCTACGGTGAACCCGTCTACTCCGGCCATATTCAAAGTTTCCGCGGTTATTCCCTGGCCGGCAAACGCCGCGTCGCCGTGCATAATCACCGGAACGATTTCCTTTCGACCCGCGTCTCCCGTCCGCGTTTGCTTCGCGCGCGCGCGTCCCATGGCCACCGGATCGACGGCTTCCAAGTGGCTTGGGTTGGACACCAAGTGGATTCCGACTTTTTGGCCATCCGCTGCAGAAAAATCACCCGTCGCGCCCATGTGATATTTCACATCGCCGCCACCCAGCACGCTGCGCGGATCGACGTCTTCAAACCGCGCAAAAACTTCCGCGGCGCCACGCCCAACGATATGCACCATCACGTTCAAGCGCCCGCGATGGCTCATCGCCAACACCGCTTGTTGCGCGCCTTGTTCCGCCGCAGCGCTTAAGATTGCATCCAGCAAGGGCAGCAATGCCGCTTCCCCTTCCAGCGAATAGCGCTTCGTTCCCAGATAGCGCGTCTGCAAAACTTGTTCAAAAATCTCCGCACGAACCAGCCATTCCAGAATTCGTTCGCGATCTACCTCAGGCGCTTTCTGCTCCATGCGCTCCTGAATCCACTGTCTCTTCTCTCGGTCGGGAATATGCATGAATTCCACGCCAATCGTTCCGCAGTAAAAATGTCGCGCGGCTTCAGCGTCCGGCCCGCTAACGTCCAGCTCCGGCATCGCTACCGGTTGCAGATCGCCCAGCGGGTCCAGGTCCGCCTGTAAATAGCCCCAGCGGCGAAACGCATCCCACACGCGCTCTTGGTTTTCTTTCGATGCTGCGGATTCCACCACAGCGTGGTGCCGGCTCATGAATCTCCTCGCAAATTGGTCCTTATATTATAACGGGTGATCGTGCGGCCCAGAAACCTCGCGCCTATTCTTTCGGCCAGTCTCCCAGAAGCCGCCGCACCAAGACAAATTGCCCCAGATGGTACGAATTGTGATCGACGAGCAGCAGCACTTCGCGCAATATTGTTTGTCCGGATCCGTGTGGAATTGGCGCAAAAAGATCCTGCTTCGTATCCATCACCAGATCTCCCAGCGCTTTATTGTCCTTCTCAAACTGCTCCACAGTTTTGTCCCAGGCGTCGTCACTTGGAGGCGCCGGACTCTTCGGCCAATAACCCTCCGGCCATTTCGGCGAAGAATGTTTCGGATTGGTGCAAAAGTCCAGGATGTCCCACTGCGCGATTCGCATATGTTCCAGCAGCTCCCAAGCCGAATGAGGCGAGCCCGCCGGCCTCACGCCGCGCTTTAAGTTCGAGACACCATCAATCGCCTTTTTCCATTCTGTATGCGCCTCACCCCAACTCACTACTTTCCGTAAATTCTCTCGCAGTTCTTTTTCCATAAAGTTCCCCTTTAAGACCTATTGATTACGCTGGCGAAACTGTAGCCCATCCGTCCGATCTATACACAATCGTTCTGTAAAAATTAAACCATTTCCTTGTTTCGCGCGGCTGACGAAGCGTATCATCCGAGCGAAATCCCAGGAGCGTGACTCGTGTCTGCTTCACTTTTTTCCCGGCGTGATTTCTCTCGTACCCTCGGCTCGCTGGCCGTCGCTTTCGCAGCCCCGCGCCTTCCGCTTGAATTGGATGATCGGCACGCCAAACCGGCTCCGCCGAATAGCATCCGGCTCAACTTCAATGAAAACCCTTATGGTCCTTCGCCCAAGGCTTTGGAAGCTCTTGGTTCGTGCGGCCAAGTGGCGTCACGTTATCCTCTTTCTTCCGAACGCGAGTTAATCGACGCGCTGGCGAAAAAGTATAACGTGTCTCGCGAAAATATCGCCCTAGGTTGCGGCTCTACGGAAATATTGCGATGTGTCGATATGGCTTTTCTGGGTCCGGGCAAAAACATTGTCGCTGCGCAACCCACTTTCGAGTCCGTTTTGGAATATGCGCGCATCACGCGCGCCGAGCCCATCACTGTCCCTCTTAATTCCGACCATAGACACGACCTTCCGAAGATGGCCGCGGCGTGCACTTCAAAGACGGGCGTCGTCTATGTGTGCAACCCAAATAATCCCACCGGCACAATTGTTTGGCGCGATGAGTTGGCATCTTTCATTCGCGCCGTCCCTGCTTCCACACTGATACTTGTTGACGAGGCTTATTTCGACTTTGCCGACGACCCGCGCTACAGCAGCGCCGTTGAATGGATAGCTACGAATCCGAATGTGGTCATCGCGCGCACATTCTCTAAAATTTACGGCATGGCGGGAATGCGCCTGGGCTATGCAGTCGGCGCTAAGGAAACCATCGTGCTGATCCGCGAGCAGTCTTTGCGGGACAATGCAAACGCCGCCGTGCTCGCGGCAGGTCTAGCAAGCCTAAGGGATCCTGCCAACATCGGCACTTGTCGTGAAAAACTGAATGGCACGCGCGCCTGGCTCTGCAGCGAACTCTCAAAAGACGGACGATTCTTCATTCCTTCGCAAGCGAATTTCGTAATGATCGACATGCAAACTGACGTTCGGCCCATCATCGATCAATTTGCCGCGCGCAATATTCTTGTCGGCCGCCGCTTTCCTTCGATGAGCAATTACCTTCGAGTCACGATCGGTACGCAGCCGGAGATCGAAACCTTCCTCGCTACCTTACGCGAAATTGTTCCAGTCAATACCTACAAAGCCGCCTGAAGTCGTGGGCTTAGCAGACAAAAGAAATGGGCCTTTCTGGCGCATCCAAAACCGCGCCTGAAAAGCCCATGGACAATAAACTTGCCGCTTCGTTGGAAGACCCAACCGTCCATCCACAATACCGGACGGACACCAAACCGCCGGTCCCACGGCACGGCTTAGAGCCCGTACATGGCCCGGGAGCCTCTAATCCGCCGTCATACCAGCAGGCCCTGCGCTCCGCCGCTGTTGAAAGCATTCGCGACAGAACACCGGACGCCCCTGCGTTGGTTTGAAAGGAACTGTGGTTTCTTTACCGCACTGCGAGCAAACAGTCTTGGTCTCGACTCGTTGCATATTTCCCGAGCCGGAACTTGCGCTCATGCTCTGTCCACGGTTCCCTTTACATGCCTTGCACCGTTTGGGTTCGTTCTTAAAACCCTTATCGGCAAAAAACATCTGCTCGCCGGCTGTGAATACGAACTCCGCCGAGCAATCTGCGCACTTCAAAATCTTATCGCTGTATTCCATATGCCACTCCAGGCTGGGACAGAGAGGCAGCGGGGCAGTTCGTGTCAGACCATCGTACGGATCCGCTGGGGACAACTACAGCTCCCCATTGCTGGCTGGCACGAAACTGCCGGGATGGACCCTGGTAACATGGCCTAATCCTGCTCACGCCGTTGCTTCTTCCGGAGACGTTTACGCGAGAGGGCTTCCTTTGCGCGACGCTTTTCACCGGGCTTCATGTAGTAGCTGTGCTTCTTGATTTCTTTAATGATGTCTTCCGACTGCACCTTTCTCTTGAAGCGCCGGAGAGCATTTTCCAAAGATTCACCCTCTTGAATTACGACTTCTGCCACGCGTATTCACCCCCATTCCCTATAGGCTGTTAAGTTAGTCTGATGGAATCAAACCAGTTTACCGGTTCAGACTCTCCCCGGCAATTGTGAAGTTCTTCTAACGGAGGCTACCACCGATGTCAAGACATATATTGCTTAACGGTCGTAATCAGGCCGTAGATACCTTGCTAGTTACTATCCTCGCCCGATTTTGCCCAGCGTACGCTATCGCACAGTAGCGACGCTGGCAAAAATCCTGAGCGTATGCTTGCTTTTGTGCTGCTAGAATGATTTCTCTGGCCTAAGCAATTTGGAGAACCTTTAGATGGCTCCTTTGATGCGCAACGCGCTCGGCGTGCTCCTGGCCGGCGGCCAGGGTGAACGCCTATGGCCTTTGACTCGTGACCGCGCGAAACCTGCCGTTCCTTTTGGCGGTGTCTACCGCATCATCGACGTCACGCTCTCGAATTGCCTGAACAGCGATTTGCGCCGAGTATTCGTTCTCACCCAATACAAAGCGCTCAGCCTCAATCGCCACGTTCGCCGCGGCTGGTCCGTGTTGATGGGCCTAGGAGACTTCATCGAAGTTCTTCCGCCACAGATGCGCGTTTCGCAGCATTGGTATCAAGGGACCGCTGACGCCGTTTATCAAAATATCTATTCCATCGGCAGCGAGCAATCCAGCTACGTCTTCATCCTCTCCGGCGATCATATTTACAAAATGAATTATCAGAAGATGCTGGAGCAACACGTTGAGGCGGGCGCCGACGTCACGGTAGCCACTCTTGAAGTCACACCAGCGGAGGCCAGCAAACGCTTCGGTGTTCTGGAAACGGACAACAACTGGCGCATCGTAGGCTTCGAGGAAAAGCCCGAGCGTCCCCGGGAATCGCGCGTTAATCCTGGAAAAGTAAATGCTTCCATGGGCATCTATCTATTCAACACGCAGCTGCTCTTGCCCATGCTGATCGCCGACGCCGAGAATCCGAATTCCTCGCATGATTTTGGCAAAGACATCATTCCGCGCATCATCGAAAAATATCGCGTCTTCGCTTACAACTTCCTGGATGAAAATAAAAAGGACATGTCCTACTGGCGGGATGTAGGCACCATCGCCGCGTATCACGAAGCCAACATGGATCTGGTTTCCGTCTCACCGATCTTTAACTTGTATGACAAAACCTGGCCTCTTCATACCTGGCAGCAGCAATACCCGCCGGCGAAATTCGTTTTTGCTGATCCTGAGCGGAAGGGCGTCGCACTCGATTCCATCGTCGGCAGCGGCTCTATCGTTTCGGGCGGACGCGTTGAAAAATCCGTGCTTGGCTTGGACGTGCGCGTAAATAGCTATAGCGAGGTGGACGACTCGATTATTTTCAACCACGTGATTATCGGCCGGCACTCCCGCATCCGCCGCGCGATTATCGACCGCCACGTGAATCTTCCCGAAGGCACCGTCATCGGTTACGACCTCGAAGCTGACCGCGCCCGTTATTCCGTCACAGAAAACGGCATCGTGGTTGTAGTGCGCCCCGAATCGATGCTGGAAGAGCCGGAGTGATGTGTAACAGCGAGGAATGGAATTTCGAGATTAGTCCAGGTGGGTTTTAGGCTTTTGCTTTCCATCACTCAACAGGGGCTTGAGACTGGATATGTTGCCGGGTCCCTTAATCATCGAAATAGTTCCGATCTTCGACGGTTTCTTCCCGCGAAGCCGGCTCTTTCCGGCCTTGTTCTTATCGATGCTCAGGGATCTCTCCTCTGAAGCAAAATATCCGGCCCTTCTAAGACATTTGCGTCTGGAATGTGTTAACGCCGGTTGTGAGCAGGTCGGCAAACCAAACGGGAGGAAATATAAGCCTCGTCTTAGGTTTCAATCGTTACACTGCGATGAATGTTGCGATCATTCATGGAATTCCGAGCGTTCAATATGCCGGAACTATCCTTCTGGGTTTCATGACCCGGGAAGCGCAACTGGTAGGATCGCACAAACTCTGCTACCTGCCGCAAGCGGCGGCCGCAGAATTTAATGCGCCATGAAGATTGCTGCTGCGCTGCTACTGCAATAATCCAAATACGATCACGCCGGTGGGCGTTCCCACAAACACTTTTCCATTAGCGATCATAGGAGTAACGAACTTATTGTCCGAGAATGCATCATAACTCGATGGTAAGATTGCTCGCCTGATAAGCATGCAGCACGCCGGCTCCTCCGCCGTGATTCTCCACCGCCCAAACGATGCCACTGGAAGAGTTGTTCGCCGAAATACTCGGCGTAGTTCCCGGATAAGAAAAGGAAATCGGGCTTTGCGAAGCCGGAGCAGCTACGAGCTTTGCGTCCACAATCGAAAACGCCCTCAATGTGTCGTTCACCGCGCCGTAGTAAATCTTGTTATTGAAATACGCCGGCATAGCCCAAACGCCCCGGGACAATGCATTGTCGATCTCCTGATAGATTCCGTCGTCATTCTGGGTATTAAATTTCCCCATCAGATTACGGTTCACCAGGTAGATATTTCCGTCCTTGCCGGCGCCGATCGCTAGCTGCCACGTATTGTGCGAGGCGTCTTCAAAATTCGGCAGAACTAAGGCTCCCCCGGACCCAAGATCCTGGTCGTTCTGCGATTCCGTATTGGTGTTGTACATGTTGAAATAATCGGCCACCGCCAACTTATTATTCTTCGTGCTCAGTTTCAGGAATCCGTTCCCATAATCACCATCGATCGGAAATCCGGAAGAGTTGAGGGTGTCGTCAAACGTGCCATTAGCATCGAGCAAAAAGATGTTTCCTTCGCCATCGGACGCCAGGCCGGCTCCCGCCATCCATATGGCCCCATCGCTGCCGTTGGGAGTTACGTTGAACACCGTCTCCTGCTTCAACGTTGTCGCGTTATATCCCATGATCCAGCCGGTGTAAGGAGAATCGTCACAATGCGAGGCCCAGCTGGTGTAAACTTGCCCGTTTAGAAACAGCAACGCCGCACGCTTTTTGTACTGTTTTGGATCGAAAATCGTCTCGCCGCTCAAATTAGGAAACGTCGCTTGTATCGTTACCGGACGTGCTGAGATTTCAGCTCCGCTGGTGATGTCGAGCGCATGCAACCTCTGATGATAATTTCCGTTGGAATCTTTCGACATCGCCACCAGGTACATTACGTCCTGTCCTTTTATGTCCAGTTTGATCACCGGTGTCGAAGTGATGCCAATCTCCGGTGTCACTTGGCCGCATCCGCGATCGTCGCTGGTAGTTTCGTTCACTCCAAGCGCTGTCACATGCCACAGTTGCGCGAAAGTATCCGCGTCAAACGCGTACGCTGAATCGTGTTCTGTAACCACGAACACGACATTGTGCGTACTGCCCCCCACCGAAAGATTCGAAACGTATAACGGCTCCGCATCCACTAATCCATCTACAGTGAGAAATCCGACCTTGCCGAAGGCGCTCGACTTCACGTTGCTCGTGCTCAGGATTTTCTCGGCCGAGTTGCGTCCTGTCCGCCCTGCGTCATTGTGATAGGTAAGCACGTTCACGGTGCTGGATGTGGACGAGTTCTCAGTTGCGGTTTGAGTGCTTGTTTGTGTTGCGCTGTTAGCAGCCTGTGCGTTTGCGTTCTTGCCTGTTGGCCAAAACAACGCGGTATTTGTCAAAACTAAGAATAGAATGATGACGTTCGGCCGGATTTTCATCGCAGTTCTCCCATACCAAGTTTTACAAGGTGGTAAAGCTTGACCGCGCGGGAGGGTGGTGCGGTCGTTAAGAGGCGGGCTGGGACCCCAAACAGCTAAAATCCATTCGCTGAAAGACTATACACAAAAATGCTCAAGATTCGAGAAGCAATTCGTGGGTTGTGTTCACACGCTTCGCCCCATATTCGACAAAAGCAACACGGTGATGAGAGAGAGATGGGAGAAAAGCCAGCATAGTTATCAAGAATTGGGGTGAAACATCGGAAAAGTGAAAAATATCGTTTTTTACTCCGCTCGCAGCGCCACAATCGGATCCACCTTTGCCGCGCGATACGCCGGTATCAGGCATGCCGATTTTCGGCACCCCACTGCTTCGCTTTTCCCCGAAGATAAATCTCATCCTGCGGGAGAGTAAACAATTTGGTATCCGGGCTGGCAGATAGGCCGAGGCATGGCCTCGGCAATTCCCGGCGTGATCATTGGGCTGCTTGGCAGTCTTGTATTCACGCGCATAATGCGAGGCCTTTTGTTCGGTGTCAGCCCAATAGACCCTTTGACCTTTGTTGCCATTCCCGTTGCTGCTCGTCTTGGGTCGCATTACTGGCGAGCCACACCCCGGCCCAGCGTGCAACCAGCGTGGACCCAACAGCGAATGAACGAGATCAAGACGAGTGGCCGCAATGTCACGAAGTTGTGTTCAAAATTCGTCGCCATTGAAGTTGTGGGCTGCTACAAATGACGGCGAATACGCAGCGGACCGGGCGTGGTGTCGTCAAGTCGAGGCCACTTTGAGAATGAGCTTTCCGGTGTTCTCGCCCTTGAAAAGTTTCAACAATGTGTCCGGAAATGTTTCGAGGCCTTCTACGATGTGCTCTCGCGATTTGAGTTTGCCGGCAGCCATCCACCCGGCCATTTCACGCGCGGCTTCGGGATAACGATCGGCGTAGTCAAACACGACCATACCTTTCATGCTCGCGCGATTGACGAGAAGCGAAAGATAGTTCGAGGGTCCTTTGATCGGAGTGGTATTGCAGTACTGCGAGATCGCGCCGCAGATGACCACTCGCGCGCCGCGTGCGAGTTGCGTCAGCGCAGCGTCCAGGATTTCTCCGCCGACGTTGTCAAAATAAACGTCGATGCCCTTCGGGCAATGTTTCTGAAGTGCTTTGCGGACATCCTCCGACTTGTAATCAATGGCAGCGTCGAAGCCCAGATCTTTCACAATGTAGTCGCACTTCTCGGCGCCTCCAGCGATGCCGACCACGGTGCAGCCTTTTATTTTGGCGATCTGTCCTACTACCGTTCCTACCGCTCCGGCCGCTCCTGAAACCACTACTGTCTGGCCCGGTTCTGGACGGCCGATATCCAGCAGGCCGAAATAGGCAGTCATTCCCGGCATTCCGAGCGTCCCAAGAAAGACAGGGAGAGGAATAGCGCCAGCATTTACCTTCGTGATGCCGTTGCCGTTCGAAATTGCGAATTCCTGAACGCCGAAGGCGCCGTAAACGTAATCGCCGACGGCGAACTTGGGGTTCTTCGACGCGATGACGCGGCCCAAAGCTCCAGCACGCATCACTTCGCCGATACCCGCCGGAGCAATGTACGATTTCCCTTCGTTCATCCATCCGCGCATCGCCGGATCGAGCGAGATATACAAAATCTCGACGAGCAACTCGCCTTCAGCAGGTTCGCGAACTGGTTCTTCCTTGTATGCCCAATCGGTTCGCTTAGGCATACCCACGGGACGGGCAGCGAGTTCGAATTTGTGATTCAATTTGCTCATAGGTTTTCCCTCAGATGCTAGCGATCGGAGCAGAGCCGTAATCTAAACGACTGTTGAGAGTCGCTTACAGATGACGGTGACTAACGCGGCGGGCATTGTATATAATCGCGGGCATCGTGCCAAGTCAGCGCATTCTGTAGCGACAGGAGGTCTGAATGGCTGGAGCGCCCGCAAATATAGCGAACGTACTGCGACCGCCAGTCTTCGCCACGGCCGAAGAAGACCGCTTGCATCGCAAGCGAATGCTAGCCGCTGCCTTTCGGCTTTTTTCCCGTTTCGGATTCGATGAAGGAGTAGCGGGACACATCACCGCGCGCGATCCGGAACGACTCGACCACTTCTGGGTGAATCCTTTCGGGATGCACTTCAGCCAAATCCGCGCGTCCGATCTAATTCTGGTAAATCACCGCGGCGACGTCTTGGAAGGAAATTATCCGGTTAATGGAGCGGCCTTTGCCATCCATTCGCAGATTCACGCCGCGCGTCCTGACGTCATCGCGGCGGCACATGCGCACTCGATGTACGGGAAATCCTGGGCCTCGCTCGGGCGGCTGCTCGATCCCATCACGCAGGATTCCTGCGCGTTTTATGAGGACCACGGACTTTTCGCCGAGTTCACCGGCGTGGTGTATGAGACGTCCGAGGGCGAGCGGATCGCGCAAGCTCTCGGACAACACAAAGCTGCGATTCTGCGGAATCATGGTTTGATCACAGTCGGCCACTGCGTCGAGGAAGCCGCATGGTGGTTCATCACCATGGACCGTAGTTGCCAGGCGCAGTTGCTCGCCGAGGCCGCCGGCGCACCGGTAAAAATCGATCATGCCACCGCAGTTGCAACGAGAGAGCAGGTGGGAAATCATCTCGCAGGATGGTTCCAGTTTCAGCCACTTCTCGCGCGGATTGTTCGTGATGAGCCCGATCTGCTCGACTAGCTTGATCGACGCGGAATACGCGAGAAGTTAACTCGGCTCTGCTGTTGCTCAGATAGTGCACCGGCGCGCCGGACACGAGAAACACTTATACATGCCGATGCAATCCCGAGAACATCTCGACATACTGATTGTTGGCGCCGGAATATCAGGCATCGACGCTGCTTACCGTCTGCAGACTGCCTTCCCCGGAAAGACCTACGCGATTCTCGAGGCGCGCGACGCAATCGGCGGAACGTGGGATCTCTTCCGCTATCCGGGAGTCCGTTCCGATTCTGATATGTACACTCTCGGATTTCCTTTCCGGCCGTGGCAGGCCGAGGAGGCGATCGCGGGTGGACCTGCCATCTGGAATTATATCCGCGAGACCGCGACGCACTATGGCATCGACCGCCGCATCAGGCTGGGGCATCGGTTGATTCGAGCTTCCTGGTCTTCATCCGAGGCGTGCTGGACGGTCGAGGCAAAAACCAAAGATGGACGGATCGTGCGACTGGCCTGCAAGTTTCTTTATATGTGCAGCGGCTATTACAGTTATGACAAAGGATTCAGCCCGGAATTTCCGGGTATTAAACGGTTTCAGGGCCAGTTCTTGCATCCACAGGAGTGGCCCGAGACCCTCGATTACGCGGGTAAACGAATCGTTGTCGTCGGCAGCGGCGCTACAGCGGTGACGCTGGTTCCGGCGCTTGCCAAAGATGCCGCCCACGTGACGATGTTGCAGCGCTCCCCTAGCTATGTGGTGACGCGTCTGAGCAAAGACGCAAAGGCCATCTGGATGTACCGGCATTTGCCCAAAAGGCTTGCCGCGAAACTCACAAAATGGAAGAACGTGTTGTACAGCATCACCATGTTCCATCTCGCGCGCAGCAAACCAGAGAAAATGAAGGGCATGATCATCAAGGGGATTAAGCTACAGCTCCATCCCGATTTCGACGTCAAGCGGCACTTTACGCCGCGCTACAACCCGTGGGATCAGCGTATATGCCTGGTACCCGACGGCGACCTGTTTGCAGCGATTCGCTCCGGGCGAGTCGAGATCGTCACCGATACGATCGAAACCTTTGTCGAATCCGGCGTCCGTTTGAACTCAGGCACAACACTGGCGGCGGATATCATCGTTTCCGCGACAGGTCTTGTAGTGAAGCTGATGGGCGGTGCCGATATTTTTGTTGATGGCGTGCCGGCCAAATTTGACGACAAGTTGGTTTACAAAGGCGCAATGTTTAGTGGTGTCCCGAATCTCGCGTTCGCCTTTGGGTACACGAATAATTCATGGACGCTACGGTGCGATCTCACGGCGCGTTTTGTCTGCCGGTTGCTTAAATATATGGATCGAAAGGGCTGGTCCGTGTGTGTGCCAAACGTTCCCGATGCTTCTGTTGTTCCCGAGCCTATGCTCGATTTCAGTTCCGGCTATGTCCGCCGCGCCGATGGCGTACTGCCCAAGCAGGGACAGAAAACGCCCTGGAGGGTCCACCAGAATTACGTGAAAGGCTTGGCTGCCTTTACGTTCGGATCGGTAAGCGACGGGACCATGGAATTTCTTCGAACGTCGGAAGGTTCCCAGGGTGAGCGGAAGCAAACGGGCGAGATTATAGCTAAGACGTCACTACAACGCGGGCCGTCATCTTAACCGCGGTGCTTGCAACTTACCGTTAGTCGCTATAATCTCGCGGTCACTATCGAATGTGAGTCATACGCTTACTCAGTGCTGCCAGCAGGAGGATCGGCATTATGGGCCGCGCAAAAACTGCCGCCACACAGAGGTCATTACCAATAGCCGTGAGTCTTGACGATAATGGGGCCGAAAATAAGCAGCGCGGCAAGGCGGCCTCGGGAAAGAAGCCCACGGGCCTTCGCGAGCGAAAAAAGGCGCGGCTTCGCCAGCAGATTATCGAGACGGCTCTCCATCTTTTTCGGCAACACGGCTACGAAAACACTCGCATCGACGACATCGTACAGACGCTGGAGATCAGCCAGCCCACATTTTTCCGTTATTTTCCCAGCAAAGAAGCGGTATTGCGTGAAGTTGGGCGCCGCGCATTTGCCCGCCAAGCGGAAAGCCTCAAGGCCGAACTTTCCACTAAGGCCTCCACGGAACAACGCTTGCGGCGGTTTTACGAATCTCTTGGAAATGTAACGGAAGTGGGGCGCCCGCTTTGGCAAGCGGTCATTCTCGCTGGCGCGATGGATCCGGTACGCTCGCCGGAACTGCGCGGGGCGGAGGCGGCCACCGTCAGCCTTTTACGCGAAATCATAGCGGAAGGTCAAAAAAATGGCGAGATCACCCGCGATTTTCCCGTCGTGCACCTTGCCGAGTTCATGGAAGGCCTTTTCAATACTGTCGTGCGTCAGTGGGCCGTCGATCTTACCGGGCCTCATAAGCTGACCGAGCGAGTGAGAAATGCAGTCGAGTTCTTCTTGCGGGGGGCGCGTCCGTAACCAGTTTTTCCCCTATGTTTCAAGTGAAAGAAGTTCGAGCCTTTTCTCGGAACAATTAAGTTCCCGCATCCGAAGTTCGTCGAGGTCTTTCTGTGAAAGCCGCCATCTTGCGCGAATTCAACCAGACCCTGGCTATCGAAGACGTCAATCGGCCAAAACCCGGCGCGCAAGAAGTGCTGATCGAAGTGGAAGCGTGCGGCGTATGCCATTCGGATTTGCATTTAGCCGATGGCGATTGGCCTCAGCTAATTCCCATCATCAAGAAACGCTTGATTCTCGGACACGAAATCGCCGGTCGCGTTGTAGAAAAAGGCGCCGCTGTCGATGATTTGAAAGTCGGCGACCGTGTGGGTGTTCCTTGGGTCCATTGGACTTGCGGTGAATGCGATTTCTGCCGCGAAGGCAACGAAAATCTCTGCGTGAAACAACAGATCACAGGTGTGACCGTGGACGGCGGGTATGCGGAATTCGTAAAGGCTCCCGCGAGTCACACGCTGAAAATCCCCGACGGCCTTTCCTGCGTCGACGCAGCGCCTCTGTTCTGCGCGGGCGTTACGGTTTACCGCGCCTTGAGCCATGCAAAAATCCAGCCCGGGCAGCGTTTGGCGATCTTTGGTATCGGAGGCCTAGGTCAACTGGCCGTTCAAATTGGAAAAGAGATGGGAGCGACAGTCATTGGCATTGACGTCTCGGCCGAAAAGCTTTCACACGCGACAGCTCTTGGCGCATCCGCAACGCTGAACGCCGCTACCGAAAAAGTTGTCAAAGAGCTACGGCGTATGGGCGGCGCACACGTCGCGCTGGTAGCTTCTGCAGCAAAGGCGGCATATGACACCGCCTTTCTCTGCGTCAGACCAACTGGGATGCTTCTCGTTGTTGGCCTGCCTGCCGAGTCTATTTGCTTCCCACCTATTTCAATGGCGGCGTCTGAGGTTCGAATCCAGGCGTCCTCCGTGGGTACTCGAAAAGATCTACGCGAAGTGCTGGCCCTTGCGGTCGCGGGCAAGGTTCATTCTGAAGTCACAACCCGGCCTCTCGCCCAGGTCAATGAGGCAATGGCTGAATTGCGAAACGGAACCGTCTCCGGACGCATCGTGCTTACTCCCTGGTAAGTCTTGTATTGTCGACGGGTTCTTTGGCCCAGAACCTGACGGCAAGTCCAACCCGCACCTTCCTCGGAAACCCCTATCCAATCTCCTGATGCGACGTATCAGCTTCGTATTGACGTTAGTAACTACAATGTGATACGAACACTCACAATTCATGGGGAATTAGGTCGGGGTGGCCGTGATTCTTCGAAACTGCGAAAAACTTTCCGCGACCGTGCATTGGCGTCGCCCGTGCCAACCTCCAATCGGTTTAACCTCGCAGACTTTGAAACACTTAAAAGGAGAAGCCATGAGGGGACTGATAGCATTCGTATGTGCCTTAACCCTATCAACGTGTTTGCTGCTGGCGATTCCAGCGACGTACGCTCAAGGAGTGGGCGCATCGGGCAGTCTCAACGGTACTGTGACCGATCCGACGGGCGCCGTCGTTTCCAAAGCCACTGTGACCGCGGACGATCCCACACGCGGGATACATATCCCGGTCGTCACGAACGATAGCGGACAATATCGTTTCACCAGCCTGGCTCCCGGCAACTACGACTTGACCGTGCAGGCGTCAGGTTTTCAGTCGCAAGTTGAAAAGGGTGTCGCGGTCACAGTCGGGCAGGCTGCCACGCTGGATTTCCATCTGCAGGTAGCTACCTCCGCTCAGACGGTCGAGGTTACCGCAGTCCCCCCAGTGGTGGAAACAGAACGAGGGAGCCAGGCGGACACGATCACACAGACCTATATCGAGGACCTGCCGATCGACCGGCGCGATTACCTAACTTTCACGTTGCTGCTGCCGGGAGTGGCGGATTCCACGCGCTTAGCGGATGACCAGGATTTTCGCGTAAAGCAGACGCCCCAAAGCGGGCTTTCCTTCTATGGAAGTAATGGCCGCGGGAACAGTGTCACGGTGGACGGCGGCGAAACCGGAGACGATGCCGGCGGCGTCCGATTGACAATCAGCCAGGATGCCGTTCAGGAGTTTCAGGTGAACCGAAGTAACTACGCGGCTGAGTACGGCGCAGCGAGTGGCGCCACTATTAATATTGTGTCGAAATCCGGTACCAACGACGTCCACGGCAGCATTTTTAGTTTTTTCCGTAACAGCGGCTTAGATGCCCGAGACCCTTTTGCTTTCAATCAAGCGCTTCAACCAGGCCAGGTGTTCGATCCCACTCAGCCTGACTCCGTAGGTTCGCCGGTCAAGGATTCGCTAGGGCGCTATCAATTTGGAGGCAACGTAGGGCTTCCCGTACACAAGGACAAGACATTTTTGTTCTTGGCGTTCGAGGGATTACGCCAGGATGCCCAGAACGCGGTACCGCTGCTTACGGACACCAATATTTTCCGTACAACCTCGGATCAGAATACAGTTCTTGGCCAGCTCGCGCAAGGCACTGCGCCCTCGGTCCCTTGCATCAGCAATCCTAACCCCGCGCTTCCTCCCACATTCTTACCCGCCGCTCAGTGTGCCGCGGCCCTCGGGAGTTTGTTGACAGTTAGTCAGTCAACTGGCTTGACTCCCGGCCAGACGGCGCTCAACAGTTACCTCATTAATCAGTTCGAAAGCAACGGCGGTCTTTTCAACTACAATACCCGCCAATACTTGGCATCCGGGCGCCTGGACCACCGCATCAGCGATTCCGATCAACTTTCCATTTCTTACCGGTACGGATATGACCTCGAGCAGAATCCTGATGTGCAATCGCTGACGGGATTTTCCGCGGGAAGTTCGATCCGCGACTACGACGATAACCTCCAGGTATCCTGGTTTCATGAGTTCAGCCCGCGAACGCAAAACGAATTCCGCTTTCAGTGGGACTACAATAGTTTCAACGTCATTCCGAACGAACCGGGACAAGTCGGTCTTCAAATTGCCGGCTTCGCAAACAATTTGGGTACCAACATTTTCCTGCCGAACCTCACAATTCTGCGGCGTTACGAGTTCGCTGATAACGTAACTATGGTACGCGGCCGTCATACCATTAAGTTCGGCGTCGACGAGCTCCTGCGCGGCAACCACACCGAATCCCACACTTATATGCCCGGGCGGTTTGTGTTTGGGTCACTTCCGGGAGTCGCGGTGAGCCCCTGCTTCCTCCCTACTGCCGAGAATCCCTGCGGCGTGGCTACCAACGGAGCCACTATTGACTCGCTGCAAGCTGCCTCACTGGGGGAACCCAATCTCTATCAACAGTCGTTTGGTGACCCGGATTATCCGGCATATACGCGTCCGCTTACGGGTTTCTATCTGCAGGACTCCTGGAAGATTACCTCGAATTTCACTCTAAACTACGGCGTGCGATACGACATAGATTCACAGTACAAACCGCTGAATACCTATTATGGAGATGTCGGTCCTCGGATCTCATTCGCCTGGGATCCATTTAAGGATCACAAGACGGTGGTACGCGGTGGCTACGGAATTTTCTACGGGCCTATCGACGCGCAGATACCTCAAGTGGATTTGAGCCTCGGCGTTTTGAATAAGAACCGCAGCACGGTGGAAAACCAGCATAATGCTTCGGCGGTTCCCGATCAGGTCAACAACCTGATCAATACTTGCGGCCTTGGATTCCCCGGCGTCCCGATATTCCCCGCGAACCCAGGCAGCACAAGCCCTTGCACCCGTTACATCTCCATTTATGCGGATCCGATTACTCCGACGGGTCTTCCTATTGCAAATTCGGCTGCCGTTTTTCAGGGACTTTTCGGCGAGGGATTAATCCAGTGCACCACCCCTACGCCCGGTAACGAGGCTTGCATTACCCCGGCGGCTGTGGCCCCGTTTGGAATCATCGCCGCTAACAGCGGGCAGCTTGCACCGCTGCAAGCCTTCTTTAGCAATCCTCCCAATTACAAGCCGCCCTATTCGCAGCAGGCCTCAATCGGAATTGAGCGCGAAATCTCGCCGGGATTCTCCATCGGAGTCAGCGGCATCTACTCGCACACGCAAAGGCTGCCCGTTGCAATCGATACGAATCTACTTCAAGCGCCGATGAGCACCATTCAACTGGCCAACGGAAAATCTTTTTCCTACCGGAACTGGAATACTTCGGCTTTAACCGATCCAGCCGCAGGCTTGCAAACTTCTGGTCCCGGCGCCGGCGGCGTTTACCCGTGCGCGGTGACTTTAAACGGCTTTGGCCAACCAGTGTCGTCCTGCTTCGTGAATGCGCTCGTTACCCAGAATAACCAGTACACCTCGGCGGCTTCGGCTCTTTACGAAGGCATGATTGTGGAAGTGAAAAAGCGTTTCAGCGATCATTTCACGGTTTTCGGAAACTACACTTACAGCAAGGCATTTGATACATCCACCGATTTCAACACCGATTACGGTCCGCAGGACCCGACCAACCTCGGCTTGGATCGAGCGCTTTCTGAGTTCGACGAGCGAAACAAGGTAGTAGTCGCCGGCGTCTTCGATAGCCCCTGGAGAGGCTGGCTTTCCGGCTTCTCGCTTTCTCCGATCTTCCAGTACCACAGCGGACATCCTTTCAACCTGCTGGCTGGAACCGAAGTGAACGGTGACAATCACACGACCAACGAACGGCCGATCGGTGCGCCTCGCGACAGCGGTCTCGGCCCAAACTATATTGATTTCGACATGCGCTTGACCTGGCAACACAAACTGGGCGAGAGGGTCAACATGATACTCACGGCCGAAGGATTTAATATCGCAAACCGAACGAACTTTGCCAGCGTCAATAACGAAGTGAGCCCGTTGTTCGGCCTTCCTACCGCAGTCGGTGGAGGCGGAAACACCACGTTCAATGTTCACGGTATCCGTCCCGGAACCGTTTTGGCCGATGGCAGCATTGCGACATCGAGCACGCCGCTGGCGTTTACGTCGGCGCTTCCGAAACGGGAGATTCAACTCGGGATTCGGTTCAATTTCTGACCGGATGCTGATTTCGGCGGAAACCCGTATTACGAGTTGTGACTCGCGCGGCCGATGGGTAACCAGAATTGCGCTGTTAAGGCGCAAGCCGATAAACCAATCGAGTGGCAGAAGGGTCCTTTAGTAAACTTGCGCAACCAATCGCCCTATGCACCTCTCGCCCCGGTTTCGGAATGCTCGCGAATATAGTGTATCTAACATATGATATACACTAACACTTATTTGGGCGAACCAGAAATGCTTGGCGCCAAACAAACAGCGTGAAGACTGAGAAAATCTTCGACCTCGGTGGCCGCGTGGCCATCGTTACCGGTGGTTCCGTCGGGCTCGGCCGGCAGATGGCCGAAGGGCTCGCTCAAATGGGCGCGAATCTGGTTCTTTGTGCGCGCAAAAAAGAGCGCTGCGTGCAGGCTTCTGAGGAATTGCAAAGATTGGGCGTGCAGGTTCTCGCGCTCGGTTGTGATGTGAAAGAGTCAGCGAGCATTCAAGCGGTTGTCGACGCGACCGTCAAACAATTTGGGCGCATCGACATCTTGATTAACAATGCCGGCACTCCCTGGGGTGCGCCGGTTGAATCGATGACGCTCGAGCAGTGGAACAAAGTGATCGAAACCAACCTCACCGGAACCTTTTTATTTTCTCAAGCCGTGGGCAAGGTCATGATAACGCAACGCCGCGGAAAGATTATCAATGTCGCTTCAGTTGCCGGGTTGCGTGGTTCTCCTCCAAATTTCTCCGCCATTGGCTATAGCGCCAGCAAAGGCGGCGTGATTACCTTCACTAAAGATCTAGCCTGCAAATGGGGTATGCACAACATTCACGTCAATGCGATTGCGCCTGGTTGGTTTCCAACCGACATGTCGGGAAAAGTTATAGAACGAAACAGAGAATCGATGTTGGCGTCTGTACCTCTGGGCCGTTTGGGCGGTCCGCATGATTTAAAAGGCGCGGCCATTTTTCTCGCTTCCGATGCATCCGATTTTGTGACCGGACACATCCTGGTCGTGGATGGAGGTCAGTCCGCCTAATCCGGGCGGGGCGCGCTATGAATATTCCACTCACCCCTCTGCGCTTTCTTCGCTATGCGGAACAGCAATATCCCGGCAGGACCGCGGTAGTCTGCAATCAGGAGCGCTTTACGTATGCACAATTTTCGGAGCGCGTCGGCCGTTTGGCGGGCGCCCTGCGTAAGTTTGGCGTCCAGGCTGGAGATCGCGTCGCTTTCCTCGGCACGAATTGTCACCGCTTGCTCGAAGCCTACTACGGCGTCCCTGAAGCAGGCGCTGTTCTGCTCCCGCTGAATATCCGGCTCGCGTCAGAGGATCTGGCGTACATTCTGAATGATTCCGGCTCGACCATACTCTTCGTTGAGAAGCAGTCTCTCGGATTGGTGGAATCCTTTCGCAAGAATCTTCGCACGGTAAAAATGTTCGTCCAGCTGGAGGGTTCTCCTGAAGCCTCTTGGCTCGCCCCGCATAACTATGATTCCTATCTCAGCGCGGCCACGCCCCATCGCGCAGACATCAGCTGCGTTGACGAGAACGCTCTCGCTGAACTTTTTTACACCAGCGGCACCAGTGCAAATCCAAAAGGTGTGATGCTGACGCACAGAAACATCTACCTCCATGCACTAAATGTCTGCTTAGGATTTCAGATCGAAAAGGGAGCCGTCGAACTTCACACCATTCCCCTTTTTCATGCGAATGGATGGGGTGTGGCACATTTCCTCACTTTACTCGGTGGAAAGCACGTCATGATCCAGCGTTTCGAGACCAAAGAAGTGTTCCGGCTGATTGAAGAGGAAGAGGTTCACTCCTGTAGCCTCGTTCCCATCATGGCCACCGCCCTGGTGAACTGCCCAGAGCGCCATAATTACGATTTAAGTTCCCTTCGACGGATTGTCATCGGCGGCGCTGCATCTTCGCCAACACTCATTCGCGAGGTTGAAAAAGCACTCGGCTGCGAGTGCTTTTCGGGTTATGGCCTGACGGAAACGTCGCCCTCGCTTACGATTTCTCCCATGAAGTCAGGTCTGAGCTGGGAAGGCGAACAGCGTTACGTCGGCCAGGCGATGACCGGCTACGCGTTTCCCGGCACGGAGATACGAGTGGTGGACTCCGACGATCGCGACGTGCCGCGCGATGGGAAAGCTATTGGCGAAATCATCGCGCGTAGTGATGGCGTGATGGAGGGTTACTGGCGCCAACCGGAAGCTTCCGCCGAAGCGTTACGCGGTGGATGGTTCCATACCGGAGACATGGCCACATTCAACGAAGAAGGTTACGTTCTGATCGTCGATCGCAAAAAGGACATTATCGTGAGCGGTGGAGAAAATATTTCTTCCCTGGAGCTTGAAAAAGCCATCCTCGCGCATCCGGCAATTCTGGAAGTCGCGGTCATTCCCGTCCCTGACGCAAAATGGGGTGAAGTTCCCAAAGCGCTGGTGGTACTAAAACCAAAAGCCGCTGCGACGGAGTCAGAGCTCATCGAGTTCTGCCGTTCGCGTCTGGCACACTACAAGTGCCCCCGCTCTTTCGAATTCTTGGATAATTTGCCCAAGACCGGCACTGGAAAAATTCTCAAAAAAGACATCCGGAAAAAGTATTGGCAAGGTCAGGACACCATGCGCCCGAGTTCCGCCTCGCCAACACGAAAATCCGGCGCTTGAGCCAGAGTAAATTGCGAGATGCTTTTTTCGACTGACAAAACAGCCGGAGCACAATCGGTGCCTGGAAACCTGAAGGAGTCCCGGCCATGGATTTAAACCTAACGAAAGAGGAGTCGGCGTTTCGCGACGAACTTCGCGCGTGGCTCGCCAATAACCTCCCGAAAGACTGGAACGAATGGCGCGAAAAACCCATCGAGGAATCGTTCCCATATCTTCGCGCCTGGCAGCGAAAACTCCAGGAAGGCCGCTGGGCAGCCGTTTCCTGGCCCAAAGAATACGGGGGCCGCGGCGCCACGCTGATGGAACAAGCCATATTTTGGGAAGAGATGGCGCGTGTTGAGGCGCCGCCGATGGCCAATTCGCTTGGCTTAGGCCTCATCGGACCCACAATCATCGCCTACGGAACAGAGGCCCAAAAAAAACATTACATCCCGAAAATTTTGAGCGCAGAAGAAATCTGGTGCCAGGGCTTTTCCGAACCCAACGCCGGCTCCGATCTCGCGGGTTTGCAAATGGAAGCCCGATTGGACGGCGATCACTACGTCGTTAACGGCCAAAAAGTGTGGACGAGCTACGGTTGGATTGGCGACTGGTGCGAACTCGTGGTTCGCACGGATGCGAGCGTCGCGAAACACAAGGGACTTTCAGTACTCCTCGTCGACATGAAGTCGCCCGGGGTCGAGGTTCGACCTTTGCGTCAGATGACCGGCGAATCCGAGTTCAACGAGATTTTCTTTCATGATGTTCGCGTTCCAGCTGAAAACGTTCTTGGCAAAGTAAACGACGGATGGAATGTGGCGGTGAGCACGCTGATGTACGAGCGAGGCTCCTACGGCGCTCGCCTCCATCTCATATTCAAGCGCGCTATCACACGCCTTATTGAACTTTCCCGAAGCGTCCAACGCAACGGTCGGCCCGCTTGTCAAGATCCGCTTATCCGCCAGAAGCTCGCGCAGTGCAGCGCGGAAATTGAAATCATGCGCTTCAACCAGATGCGAGCATTCAGCCGCATCACCGCTACGGGCGTGCCTGGCCCGGAGGGTTCGATTCAGAAAATTTTCTGGAGCGAGCTCAACCAGCGCCTCCAACAAATCGCGCAGGAGCTGCTCGGTCCCTACGGTCAACTACTAGGCGGCGACCCGCGCGCCGTCGATAAAGGGATTTGGTCTTACGCCTACCTCCGCACCCGCGGAAATACCATCGAGGCGGGGACCTCCGAAGTGCAGCGGAACATCATTGGACATTTCGTTCTCGGACTACCCAGAAGCTACTAAGGGGATACGCCATGCAATTCGGTTTGACTGAAAGCCAAGTATTTTTGAAGGACAGCGCGCGCAAGTTTTTCGCTGGGGAATGCCCTAGCGCCGAAATGCGGCGCCTGATGGAAACGGATACGGCATACGATGCCGCTCTTTGGTCCAAGCTCACCGACCAGGGTTACACCGGCATTATTTTTCCGGAAACTCTCGGTGGCGTCGGCCTCGGCAAGGTCGAACTCATGCTCTTGATGGAAGAAGCCGGGCGCGCGCTGTTGCCCGGGCCGTTTTTCTCGACCGTAGTGCTGGCGGGATCTGTCTTGGATGCCGTAGCTTCGCCGGCCCACAAGAACAAATACCTCGCTCCGATTTGCCGGGGAGAACTTCGCGCCACCGTGGCCATCGTGGAATCCAACGCAAGTTGGAATCCGCGGGACATCCATCTGAACGCGGCGAATGGCAGGATAACCGGAGAAAAACTCTTTGTCTCGGATGCCGCCGTCGCCGATTTCATCATCGTCGTTGCGCGCAACGGCGTTTTTGCGGTGGATTCCAAGGCTCGTGGCCTGAAAATTTCTCCCATGCGGGCCATGGATCTTACGCGCAAGCTCTACGCCGTTGAATTCAACGACACGCCGGCCGAGGAAATTGGTTCTACTGCGAACCTTGCGCGGGCTTTCGACATCGCTACCGCCGCGCTTGCGGCCGAACTGGTCGGTGGCATGCAGCGAACCCTCGATATCTCCGTCGAATACGCCAAAACCCGCAAACAGTTTGGCAAACCTATCGGGATGTTTCAGGCCGTGCAGCACCAATGCGCGGACATGTATCTGGAAACCGAGAGCGCGCGTTCCGCTGTGTACTATGCAGGGTGGGCGCTGGAAGAAAACTCGCCGGATGCGTCGACTGCCGTTTCTATCGCCAAGATGTATGCCAGTGATGCTGGCCGCACCGTGGGCAATCGCGGCATACAGATACACGGCGGCATGGGCTTTACCTGGGAAAACGATATCCACCTATATTACCGCCGAGCAAAAGGATCGGAGACTGCATTCGGCGACGCCACCTTTCATCGCGAGCGCATTGCCACCCTGGTGATCGATTCCGGCGGCGTCACGGCGAAAAGCGCTTAAATCTCGCAGGCCGGAGGAATTTTTCCATGAATGATCTTGTGCAACTCACCAAAGAGAATGACGTCGCCGTGATCACCATCAACAATCCGCCGGTCAACGCGCTGAGCCCCGGCGTTCCCGAAGGCATTTCCGAAGCGCTGGATCGCATCGCGCAGGATGACACCGTCAAAGCCGTTGTCATGATCGGCGGCGGACGTACCTTTGTGGCCGGCGCGGACATTAAGGAATTCGGCAAAATGACGTCGGGCAAACCACGCGGTTCCGGTTTGCTCCCATTGCTCTTGAAAATTGAAAACAGCAGCAAGCCCGTGATTGTAGCGATTCACGGGACTGCCTTTGGCGGCGGTTTGGAACTCGCAATGGCTGGACATTATCGCGTGGCTGTTTCTTCCGCGCAGGTCGCTCAGCCGGAGGTGAAGCTCGGCATTATTCCTGGAGCGGCGGGCACGCAACGTCTTCCCAGACTCGCGGGCGTCGCAAAGGCTCTGGAGATCTGCACCACCGGCAATCCCATCAAAGCCGAAGAAGCTCTGAAGTTCGGCATCGTTGGCCGCATCATTGAGGGCGACCTCCTCAAGGGAGCGATTGTATTCGCGCGCGAGGTTGCGAGTAAGCCGGCCCCCAAAACCCGTGAGCGAAACGAAAAACTCGGCAACGCCTCGGACAACGCACCGATCTTTTCCGCCGCGCGAGAAACTGTCGCAAAGAAACAACGCGGTTTGCTCGCTCCAGTTGCCGCTATCGACGGTATCGAAGCCGCTACAAAATTGCCGTTCGAAGAAGGCTGCCAGGCCGAGCAAAAGCTTTTTATTCAGTGTCTTTTCTCCGAGCAATCTAAATCGCTCATCCACGTCTTCTTCAGCGAGCGGGAAGTCAGCAAGATTCCCGACATTCCCAAGGAAACCGCGACTATTCCCGTAAAATCTGCCGCGGTTGTGGGCGCTGGCACCATGGGCGGCGGCATAGCCATGGTCTTCGCGAACGCGGGTATTCCCGTGCTCTTGAAAGAAGCGGACCAAGCGGCACTCGATCGCGGACTGGCAACGATCAAATCGAACTACGCAAATTCCGTAAAACGCGGCCGTTTCTCTCAAGAAGCTGCCGACGAACGCTTCAACCGCATTACACCCACACTTAGCTACGACGGTTTTTCAAACGTTGACCTGATTATCGAAGCCGTGTTCGAAGGCATGGCTCTTAAGAAGGAAGTCTTCAAGGAGCTGGATCGCGTGTGCAAGCCCGGCGCGATCCTTGCCAGTAATACCTCAACACTGAGCATCGACGAGATTGCTGCATCTACCTCGCGGCCCGAATTTGTCATAGGCACGCATTTCTTCAGCCCCGCGAATGTTATGCGATTGCTGGAAATTGTCCGTGGTAAAGCTACTTCGAAAGAAGTTGTCGCCACTTGCATGCAGCTCTCAAAGACGCTCGGCAAAGTGGGAGTGCTCGTTGGCAACTGTCGAGGTTTCGTCGGCAATCGCATGTTTGGTCCCTACCGCCGCGAAGCACAGTTTCTCGTCGAGGAAGGTGCGAGCATTGAAGCCGTGGACAAGGCTCTAGTCGAGTTCGGCAACGCCATGGGACCTCTAGCCGTAGGTGACCTCGCAGGTCTCGATGTTGGCTGGCGCATTCGCAAGGAGTATCGACACTTGGAAGTACCCGGCATTCGTCAGCCATTCGCCGAAGATCGTCTGTGCGAGCTTGGCCGATTCGGGCAGAAAACCGGAGGGGGTTGGTACAAATATGACGACCAACGGCGGGCGAGCCCGGACCCCGCTGTAGATGAACTCGTTCGCAAATGGGTTAGAGAGGCCGGAATTGTTCAGCGTCAAATATCCGCTGAGGAAATCACCGATCGCTGCATCTACGCGCTAGTCGACGAGGGTGCGCGCATCCTGGAGGAAGGTTACGCGCTCCGTGCTTCCGATATCGACATCATTTATCTGAATGGCTACGGATTTCCCGCGCATCGCGGCGGTCCGATGTGGTATGCCGACACTGTTGGCCTCAAAAAAGTCTTCGAGCGCGTATCGGAATTCCATCGACAGCACGGCGAAACCTGGCGGCCTGCTCCGTTGCTGAAGCGGCTCGCAGAGCAAGGCAAGACCTTCGCGCAATTTGGCAAGGAAGAAGGCGCGGCAGTCTAGCCTCTCCTCAAAAAAGACTGATGGGAATTCTCTATGTTGTCCGTCACGCGCAAGCTTCCTTCTTCGAGCAAAACAATGACAAGCTCTCTGTGCTGGGGGAAGCGCAAGCGCGCCTGCTGGGCGAATATTGGGCGCGATGCAATTTGATTTTCGACCGCACATGCGTCGGCCCGAGTATCCGCTAGCAAGACACGTTAAAACGGGTGAGGTACGCCTACGCGAAAGCGGGTCTGGAGTTTCCGGCGCCTCTCGTGCTGCCGGAATTCGATGGATATCCGCTAGGAGAGACTTCCGATGAGCGATTTGCTGGACCATCCAGCGGCCATTCGATCCGGTGAAGAGTTGGATGAGGCCAAGCTCGAACTCTTTTTGCGCGATCGCTTTCCGAACGAAACAGGCGCGCTCGAGATTCTCCAATTTCCCAGCGGCCATTCCAATTTGACCTACTCATTGCATCTAGGAGCCAAGGAATTGGTTCTTCGGCGGCCGCCTCTCGGAAGCAAGGTGAAATCCGCCCACGATATGAGCCGCGAATTTCGCGTGCTCTCAAAACTTCACCCCGTCTACGCTCCGGCTCCCGAAGTACTTCTTTATTGCGACGACGCTTCCGTGACCGGTGCTCCGTTCTACGTCATGCAACCGATCCACGGCATCATCATCCGTAAACATCTTCCGTCCGCTTTGGATTTTCCCGCAGAAACAGCTCGCCGGCTCGGCGAATCGTTTATCGACAATCTCATTCGCCTGCATCGTGTGGATTACGCAGCCGCAGGACTTTCCGATCTCGGTAGGCCGGACGGATACTTGCAACGACAGGTCCGCGGATGGACCGAACGCTACTACGGTTCCAAAACACACGGTTATCCGGAAGTAGAGAAAATTTCTCAGTGGATGCAGCAACACACACCAACCACAAACGCCGTCTCCCTGATTCACAACGACTACAAATATGACAATGTCGTCCTCGATTCCGGCGAGATCGCTAAAATCGTGGGAGTATTAGATTGGGAGATGTGCACCATTGGGGATTCCCTTTCGGATTTGGGCACTGCACTAGGTTATTGGGTGGATGCAACCGACCCAGAGGAGCTGCAAGAAAATCGTTGGGGACCCACCACCGAACCAGGGAGCCTTACACGCGCGGAACTCGTGCACTACTATTCTAAAAAAACCGGATGTGATGTTTCTCGAATCGCTTTCTACCTCGCGTTCGCCCGCTTCAAACTGGCCGTCATCGTCCAACAAATTTATTTTCGCTATCACCAAGGTCTTACAAAAGATGAACGCTTTGCATCCATGCCGCAAACAATTCGAATGCTCTTGCGTGCTTCTCTACACACAGCGCAGACCGGGCGAATCTAGTCTGTATTTCTTCTCCGCTCGATTGGCTTTCTCCAAATCGCAGCACAATCACGGGTAGTAACGCACGATCCATTCCGCAACGCATCCAGGCTTCTCGGATTTATCGATCTCCACCGTCACCGCAAAAATAGCTTCCGCACAGTCAGGGAGCTCCTTCAAAGCGAGCAGCGTGACCCGAGCCCGAACTCTGGAATCTGTCCGTACCGCGGCGGGAAAACGCACGCGATTCAATCCGTAATTCACCGCCAGCCGCACTCCGCTGCGTATTTCCATCACGTCTTTCATTAAATGGCTGATCAGAGACAGGGTGAGAAATCCGTGAGCGATTGTGCCGCCATAGGGTGACTCCTTGCTTGCGCGCTCGTGGTCTAAATGAATCCATTGCCGGTCTCCAGTGGCCTCGGCGAAGCGTTCGACGCGCTCTAGCGTAATACAAAACCATTCCGAGACGCCAATCTCTCGGCCAACGAACTCCTTCAGCGATTGCAGGTCGTTGATAACGAGGGCCGGCATCGATTTCTTCCAATCAGAATTCCTTGCTACATCGCACGTTAATTATCAAAATCAATTAGTGAGACCCTGATGTTCCTTCCGTATTTTTATTTTTGGCCAATTCCCACTTCGCGATCGATTCGACATGTACTTCATCCGGCCCGTCGGCCAGCCGCAACGTGCGAACCATCACCCAGGAGCTAGCCAGAAAAGTATCTTGCGAAACTCCAGCGCCACCGTGTGATTGAATCGCTCGATCCAGCACGCGCAACGCCACGTTAGGCGCCACAACTTTGATCATCGCAATTTCGGCCCGCGCCGCTTTGTTCCCGACCGTGTCCATCATGTGTGCGGCCTTCAACGTAAGCAGGCGCGCCTGTTCAATTTCCATCCGAGACTCGGCGATGCCCGCGCGAATCGTTCCCTGCTCGGCCAGCGGTTTTCCAAAGGCCACCCTCGTTTGTACTCGCTTGCACATGGTTTCCAGCGCGCGTTCCGCGATGCCGATGCACCGCATGCAGTGATGAATTCGCCCCGGGCCCAGGCGTCCCTGCGCAATCTCAAATCCGCGGCCCTCGCCAAGCAGCATGTTCGCGGCTGGCACATGCACATTCTCAAAATTAATTTCAGCGTGACCGTGCGGTGCGTGGTCGTAACCGAAAACGGTTAAGAGCCGCACGATGGTGACCCCCGGCGTTTCGAGCGGAACCAGAATCATCGATTGCTGTTTGTGCGCCGGCGCCGTGGGATCACTCTTGCCCATAAAGATCGCGATTTTGCAGCGCGGATCGCCGGCCCCGGAGGACCACCACTTCCGTCCGTTGATTACGTAATCATTCTCGTCTCGTACGATGCTCGCGGAAATGTTCGTGGCGTCTGAGGAAGCAACATCCGGCTCAGTCATCGCAAAGCAGGATCGAATTTCGCCTGCCAGAAGCGGCTTCAGCCATTTCTCCTTCTGCTCGGGGGTTCCATAACGCGCCAGCACTTCCATATTCCCAGTGTCCGGCGCGGAACAATTGAATACTTCCGGCGCCATATGACTGCGGCCCATGATTTCGCAAAGCGGCGCGTACTCCAGGTTCGTCAAGCCCGCGCCGTTTGGATCTCGCGGCAAGAACAGGTTCCACAATCCTTCGTTGCGCGCCTTCGACTTGAGTTCTTCGACGATCTTCGTCGGTTTCCAACGCTCGCGCGCTACTTCCTCGTGGAATCGATGCTCGTTCGGATACACGTGGGCGGCCATGAATCGCTGCAAACGCTGTTGTACTTCCTTGGCCTTGGCGCTGAGTTCAAAGCTCATAGATCTCGGCTATTTCCCGGTGAAGACCGGCGGGCGCTTTTCGACAAAGTGTGCCACCCCTTCCTTGAAATCTTCGCTTTTCAGGCTCGCCAGCATCTCCTGCTCGGATATTTCGAACGATTCAGCGAGCGTTTGGAACATCGCGTCGTACACTTGCCGCTTAATCGCGCGCAACGAGCGCGGGCTAACGTTAGAGGCCAAACCTAGCGCGTACTCGGCCACCTTCTCATGAAACGTTTCCTGCGGGTAAACCTGATTCACCAGTCCCATCCTCAACGCTTCTGTGGCGTCGATCGTTCTCGCGGAAAAAAGCAGGTCAAGTGCGTTTGCGTGTCCCACCAGGCGAGGTAACATCCAAGCCATTCCATACTCTGCAACCAATCCGCGCCGCGCAAACGCTGTGCTGAAGCGGGCCGCATCAGAAGCAAAACGTAAATCGCAATACAAAGTAATCACCAAACCCAATCCCACCACCGGGCCGTTGATGGCCGCAATCACGGGCTTCGTGAGCGCCGGAAAATACGAGTACTTCCTCTGGAAATCGGCACGCGTATCTTCGCTGATCTCGCCGTCACGCTGCGTGGCCTGCGCCCGTTGCGCGGCGTCGATTCCCTTTTCCGCGATCGTGCTCAGAAGTGAGATATCCGCGCCCGCGCAAAATCCGTGCCCGGCGCCGGTCAGAATGATCGCGCGGACGTTTTCGTCGCTCTCCGCTGCTGCCATCGCAGAGCGCACTTCGTGCTCCATTGTCGCTGTCCAGGCGTTCAGTTTATCGGGACGGTTGAGCGTAATCGTGGCGATTCGATCGGCTACGCTATACTGCGTTTCTTGGTTTGGCATGATGGTGCGGATTATATACAATGCCAACCGCGTTAGTAACATTCATCTGTTGGTCACTATCTGATTCGATGGTTTTTTCCGCGCCGGCCGTGCGATCTAATATTTTGGGCAATCGGAGGATCGATGCCATTTGTTGAAAATCAAGGCGCCAAAATTTACTGGGATGCACAAGGCTCCGGCGAACCTCTGCTGCTCATCGAGGGCCTCAGCTATCCGTCGTACATGTGGCATCGCACTCGCCCGATTCTTGCGGAGACCTACCGCACCATCGCTCTGGATAATCGCGGCGTGGGACAAAGCGGCGTACCCGAGGGCGTTTATTCCATCGAGTTGATGGCTTCCGACGCAGCAGCCGTCCTCGATGGTGCGGGCGTCCAGAGCGCACACGTCTTCGGTGTTTCGATGGGAGGCATGATTGCGCAAGAATTCGCGCTGCAATATCCGAAGCGCGTGCGCTCGCTGATTTTGGGCTGTACATCTGCAGGTGGTCCCGAGGCGGTGCGGGCCGAACCCGAAGTGCTTGAAATTTTAATGCGCCAAGGTATGACTCCGGAAGAAGCAAAGGAGGCCATCATCCCGTTTATCTATGACGCAGGCACGCCGCGCCGGCGAATCGACGAAGATATGGTCATACGCATGAAGTGGTATCCCACTGCGCAAAGCTACATAAGTCAATTACAAGGAATTCTGGATTGGGAAGCCTACAGCCGCATCGCGCAAATAACGGCTCCAACACTGGTCATTCACGGCGAGACCGACTTGCTCATTCCACCAGCTAACGGCCGTTTAATCGCTGAACGTATTCCTGGCGCCAAACTGGTGATGATTCCTCGCGCCAGTCACATTTTCGAGACCGACCAACCTGGCGTAGCAAGCCATGCAATTTTAGAATATCTCGCAACTCAGCGTGGCCATGTGCAAGCCTCCGCGAGTTAGGCCCCGACCTGGAGTAGATTCGTCGCTACTGAAGAAATCGTGAGAATGTGCCTTCGCTTGCTTGCGGCCGGAGATTATGACCAGCGCAATGAAACTTGAGAACCGCACGGCAGTCATCACTGGCGCCGCGAGCGGCATCGGCCGCGCCATCGCCGTTTCGCTCGCGCGCCGTGGCTGCAACCTCGCGCTCGCTGACGTCAACGATGCGGACTATCAGAAACGGCTCGTATGGCCCAATCAGCTCAAACGCATCCGGGAAACGCGACCGCGCCAGCAGCCTTCCTGCGCATCACCCAACATCACCTGGACGTTGCAGACCGTCGTGCAGTCGCAGCGTTCCCGCAAGCTGTGATCGCTGCGCATCCCGGCGTCGAGTGGACATCCTCGTTAACAATGCCGGCGTCGCCATCGGCGGCACTTTCGAAGCGGTCAGCGAAGAAGACTCCGAGTGGCTCTTCGAAATTAACTTCTGGGGCGTGGTGCGTATGACGCGAGCGTTTCTGCCTCTGTTGCAAAAAAGCGATGACGCGCGCCTGGTAAATCTTTCGAGCATTTACGGGATTGTCTCGCCGCCCGGACAAACCGCCTACTCGGCAAGCAAGTTCGCCGTGCGCGGATTTTCGAAATCACTGCGGCGCGAACTCGCGGGTTCAAAAGTCGAAGTCACAGTGGTGCACCCGGGCGGCATCGCAACTTCGATTGCAGACAATGCTCGAGTGCCCAAAGACATGCCCCCGGAAGAAGCCGCCAAGCGTAAAGCCATCGCGAAAAAAGCGTTGCGGATGCCGCCCGAAGCCGCCGGCGAAATTATCGTGAAGGGCATCGAACGCCGCTCGCCGCGTGTGCTGGTCGGCAACGACGCAAAGTTCCTGGCCTTCCTCGAACGTCTGGCTCCAAATTCGTATTGGAAAATCTTCAGCCACTTTCTTCCAAGTTCGTAATTGCCGATCCTACTAGGCAAAGTCGCAGGTTCTGCTTCTGGAATAAATATCGACTTACTCTATCCAGTCGAAAGAACGTGTCACCGCCTTTTTCCAGGTTTTGTAAAGGCTTTCCCGCGTTTCTTCATCCATATTGGGTGTCCACGCGCGGTCGACGGCCCAATTCGCGCGTAGATCGTCGGTGTCTCGATAATAGCCGACAGCTAGGCCCGCTGCGTAAGCCGCTCCCAGCGCCGTCGTTTCTTTGATGATCGGGCAGACCACGGGAAGATTTAGAATGTCCGATTGAAATTGCATCAGAAGTTCGTTCCCCACCATCCCGCCGTCCGCTCGCAGAACTTTCAGGCGAATTCGTGAATCCTTCTCCATGGCTTCCAGCACTTCGCGTGTTTGAAATGCTGTAGCCTCCAGGATTGCGCGTGCCAGATGACCCTTGTTTGCAAAGCGAGTCAAGCCGGCGATCACCCCTCTCGCGTTGCTTCTCCAATACGGCGCATACAACCCGGAGAACGCTGGAACGAAGTAGACGCCTCCATTGTCTCGAACTGTTCGCGCCAGCGATTCGATGTCTCCGCTTTTTTGAATCAGTCCGAGGTTATCGCGAAGCCATTGGACGAGTGCACCGGTATAGGCGATGCTGCCTTCCAGAGCATAATGCGCAGGCTGGTCGCCAAATTTGTAAGCCACCGTGGTGAGCAATCCAGACTTGGAATGAACGGCCTCCGTTCCGGTGTTTTCCAGCATGAAACAGCCCGTGCCGTAAGTGTTCTTTGCTTCACCAGCATTGAAACACGTCTGGCCAACAAGCGCCGCCTGCTGATCGCCGAGAATTCCGGCGATGGAAACATCTTGGATCGAGCCGAGCCTCGCCTTTCCGTAGACTTCGCTGCTCGATACGATCTTGGGGAGCATTTTTTCCGGAATGCCATAGGCCTTCAACATCTCTGGATCCCAAGCAAGAGTCTGTAGGTTCATGAGCTGGGTGCGGCTGGCGTTGGTTACATCGGTTACGTGCATTCCGCCATCTGCGCCGCCGGTCAGCTTCCAGACGAGAAAACTATCGACGGTTCCAAACAACAATTCTCCGGCTTCGGCTGCCTTTTGTGCGCCTTGGATATTTTTAAGAATCCAGCGAATTTTCAATCCGCTGAAATAGGTGGCTAGCGGCAACCCAGTCTTTTCCCGGAAACGATCCTGCCCTCCCTCCTGCGAAAATTCAGCCACGGCATCGTCGACGCGCGTGTCTTGCCAGACCAACGCGTTGTAAACCGGCCGTCCGCTCTTGCGATTCCAAACGATCGTAGTCTCGCGTTGGTTGGTAATTCCGATGGCGGCCAGGTCTTCAGCACGCAACTCTTTAGCCCGCATGGCTTCTTCAATAACTTCTTGTGTACGGCGCCAGATTTCATCCGGATCGTGCTCGATCCACCCGGGCGTGGGGAAGATCTGCTCGTGTTCCTTCTGGGCAATCGAGACGATCCGCCCAAAGCGGTCGAAAACGACAAAACGCGTGCTGGTCGTGCCCTGATCGATGGCTCCTAAGTATGCCGCCACCTTGATTTCCTCCTCTCAGAATTAAAAATGTTGAATTAGAATTGGCGAAGGTGCGAATTTTCTAACTTTACCATCGTAATTTTCTTCTTGAAAAAGTTCCAGGAATGCGACGGATTGCGATCAGCTCGCTTCAGGGACAACTTCAAACAATAGGTATTTTGGTGTGGCGCGGTCAGGAGCAGCCGCCTGTGCATGTCCGCAGCGAGACAATCGGAGGGAACGTCTTTATGCCGGTCGAATTGGAAACTACCGGCCGTGCGTTACTCGAAGAATGCGGGCGTCGGCCTTCGATATTTCTACGTAACAAACGCCGCCCTTATTCGCTGGCTTCGGCAGATGTCCCCACACAATCCAAACGTCGCCTGCTTCGTTCAATTTAGCCTCTAATGGATCCTCGGCTTCAATCTTCTCCGCCCCATAAATAGGATCTAAAATCACCTCTGCGATCCGTGTCGCTGTTCTTTTGTCCGGCACAAAGCCGTCAGGAGTAACATATGAGTGCTGCTGTTGAGACCGAAGGACGAGCGGCAGTAACAATGCTCCGATACAAATCGTGACCACCGCCAAGCGTGAAATCCTGATCATTAGTGGCATGCTATCCTCCTGTTTCGACTCAACGTTTTAAATAGGCCTACTAAGGAAGGCAGACCAACCTATACCTTGCCATAAAAGCTTTGCTCGCATACATACCGGTTCTCCTTGACCATCTTCTCAGCAACTGAAACACACTTGCCACATGCTTCCGAGGCTGACACGGAGGCTCTGATTATCTACAAAATCATCTACAGTGATGAGGATGAAAAACCGGAAGGTTCAAATAAATCGCTGAAAAGTGGTCGGGGCGAGTGGATTTGAACCACCGACCTCCTGGTCCCGAACCAGGCGCGCTAGCCAGGCTGCGCTACGCCCCGAAATTTTGAAGACGACCGCGAACAGTTTATCGCGCATCACCAGCGACCGCAACCAATCGTATCGCGCCGCGCTCCACCACAAGGAAGGCGCGCCTATTCTCCGCGTTTACCTCGCGCTTAGATAGCGTTGGAAAAGCATCGCCAACTCATTTAAGCTCCTCCGCTGTGGCTTGGGGCGCTTTCACAAAAGCGGTGAGCCATTGGAGGAATTATGTCGGTTTCGAAGTTAGCCGCTGTTCTCGTTCTCTCTTTCAGCTTCGCGATTGCTTCTGCGAGCGCGCAGGACCAAACGCAATCGAAAGCGCAGCCGCAAACACAATCACAAAACTCTCAAGCTACCGCAACTAACGCGGCTCCGCCCCCGGCGAAGGCCGCCGACGTCGCCACACCTGATGCAATTCTAGCCGCCACCTACGATGTAATCTCCGGGCCGCCGGGTAAACGCGACTGGGATCGCTTTCGCTCTCTGTTTCTCCCCGGCGCGCGCATGGCCGCCGTCGTAAAGGGAAAGGACGGCGGCCTCACCGCCAAATCCTTTACTCCAGAGGAATACATTACGTTCGGCGATGCATATTTCTTAAAGAACGGGTTCTTCGAAAGAGAAGCTTCGCGCCATGCCGACCGTTACGCCAACATCATGCAAATTTTCAGCACGTACGAATCGCGCCACGACATCAAGGACCCTTCGCCCTTTGCGCGCGGCATCAATAGCTTTCAACTATTTTTCGACGGCAAGCGCTGGTGGGTCGTTGACATCTTCTGGCAGGAAGAAACTCCCGACGCTCCCTTGCCCGAGGAATTTCTCCCCAAAGCCCACTGATTCTTTCAGAGCGGTGCGGAGACGAACGCCACGAACACGTTCCCGCTCGCGCCTTCGCTTACAATCCGTAGAAAGTTTCAGTCAATCGTCTTGTGAAATTATTTCGTGATGAGCGGCAGCGGCGCCGCCGGAGCCGGGCCGGCAGCAGCCCCAGCCCCGGGTTTTAGAGCTTCTTGTACTTCCGGCGGCAGCTTGTCGGCGCGCGCAAGCAATGCGCTCACGTGCCACATTTGCTGATCCGTTAGCGACGCGCTGAATCCCGGCATTCCGGTCAGCCGTATTCCATTCTTCACTTTCCAATATGTTTCTCCAGCCGGATCATCGCTCACCGTTTCTTTCACCGTCAGAAGCTGCGGCGGCCGCGGAAACATCCCGATCGCAGCGGCTGAAGCAGGCTGCTGCAACAGCCCATGGCAGAATGCGCAATTTTTCTGATAGACGTCGGCCCCGCTCAGTAAGTCCGCCGTGGTGAACCCTGAAACGTCGCGCTGCGGCGTCTCTTTGTCCATGCGGGCGTGCAATCCCATTTTTGCCAGCGCTCTTTCAAACGGCATCTGCGGATCGGCCGTAGCCACCGGCGCCATTCCAGTTTTGAAATAAAAGATTACGCCCAGCGCGATAACAAGTAGTGTGACGAGTACTCCGGCAAAAACACCTCGCATCAAGGTTCCTCTCTTTTAGACGCTAATAAATTTGCTCTTGCGACTTTAGGCGTCCGATCCACCAAATCAATCAGCGCCATTATAGTGCAAAGTATTTTTTCGAAACCCTCGTGATTGCATTTATTGTTTTGAAGGCTTAGGGCGTGATTCGCGGACACCCACGCCGATTTGCATCGCCGTATTCTTAGGAAAAGCAACATCACGCCCGCGAGCTATAAAATTAGTGTAAATAGACCGCGTGCCTCCGAGAGCTCCCATAGCCATCCTCACAGCCGTCGAATGTACTGTGAGGCCAATCACGACTCCGACCTATTTAAATCCTGTAGCGCCGCCCGCTGCGCGAGGCCCCGTGTCTCCGAAGTCCCCTAAAAACGAAGCAGCGCCGAGCCCCACGGAAATAGTTGTCGTTAAAAATCCGTTCTCGGGAAGATTCGCCTTCGCCCCGCCCTCCGCGTCAAGCGCCAAATTCTGAGCGTTCGCCTGCGAGTGTGCCACGAGATTCGGGCATAACTAAATGGGCTTGCGATAGGCGCGATAATGCGTCCAGAATACGCAGCGTTTTTGGAGGTTGCTCATGTTCCAAAAAGATCTGCTAAACGCCCGGACTATCCTGGTCACTGGAGGCGGCACAGGCCTGGGCCGTTCGATGGCCCTGCGGTTCGCGGAATTAGGCGCCAACCTATTCCTCGTCGCTCGCCGCGAAGAACCTCTAAAAAAGACCGTCGAAGATATTCGCGCCGCCGGAGGACGAGCCGCTTATTCCCCAGCCGACATTCGCAACTACGAAGCAGTGGAAAATGCAATCGAGGCGGCGGAGAAAGAATTCGGCAGCGTGGACACGCTGGTAAACAACGCCGCCGGCAATTTCATCGCCCGTACCGAAAAACTTTCGCCGAACGCCTTCAACGCGGTAGTGGGCATCGTTCTTCAAGGAACATTCTTCTGCACGCTGGCGCTAGGCAAGAAATGGATCGCGCGCAAGCAGCCCGGAACGATTCTGAATATCGTCACAACCTACGCCTCAGCCAACTCAGGCTCGGGATTCGTCGTCCCCTCGGCGTGTGCTAAAGCGGGGGTCCTCGCTCTCACGCGTTCTCTCGCCGTGGAGTGGGCTCGCCATCATATTCGTCTGAATGCAATCGCGCCCGGACCGTTTCCTACCGAAGGCGCCTGGTCACGCCTGCTTCCCTCCAAAGACCTTGAGGAGCGCGCCAGAAATCATCATCCGATGAAACGCTTCGGGCGCCATGAAGAACTCGCCAATCTCGCAGCCTACCTCCTAAGCGAACAAGCTGCCTACGTGAACGGCGAATGCGTGGTGATCGACGGCGGTTTATGGTTGCGGGGTGCCGGCGAATTCAATGATTTCGTCGATCTGCCCGATGCCGCTTGGGACATGTTCGAGACCGCGAGAAAATCGCAGCGCTAATTTTTCCACGCTCGCATTTCAGCGTTTTATTTTTACCAAGTCAATAATGCTGCTGCGCCACGCCACCGTGGCAGGCCGTATTTGCTCTAACGCACTCAAAGTGCCCTATTTCCTCGCGAAATGCCCTTTTCCCTGCCTTGGCCTACATCGTCACCTTTGAGAACTTGGTACTTTAGTGCCATTGACCGCGCCGGACCCAAAAGCTACTTTGTGCCTGTAAGGATACAGAAAGGCTCTGGCTTTGCTAGGGAGGGAGGGGTGTGTACCGTTTGGACACACACCTTAAAAAAACTCCCTTGACGGCATAAGACCACCTATAGACTCGCCGCGGTAAGTTTCCCTCGGAGGGTCTATGAACAGGTGGCTGATTGTAGTCGTTTTGGTATTGCTGGTTCTCACCAGCGCAGTGGGTCTAAATGCTTTAGCGACCCATGTAACGCTGGCTAATACCAGCAGTCCGATGCCGCCTACTCCTTGGTTTGCGGTCAATACGAGCAGCCCGATGCCGCCCACGCCGTGGACGAACACGAGCAGCCCGATGCCGCCGACCCCTTGGTCAGCAGCGAACACGAGCAGCCCGATGCCGCCCACACCGTGGACGAACACGAGCAGCCCGATGCCGCCTACGCCTTGGATTGCAGCGAACACGAGCAGCCCGATGCCGCCCACACCGTGGACGAACACGAGCAGCCCGATGCCGCCCACTCCTTGGCTCTAGCCAAGGTATAGGAATCCCGCAGAAGCGGGGCGAAGCCAAGCTTTAAGGCGATCTTAGATGCTTGGCCCGCTGGATTATTTTATTTGGACCGTCGGTTTCCTCCTGGAAGCCTATGTGGTTGTGTGTCTCGCCGTTCATAAGGATACTTTCCGCTATTTCTCCTTAAATCTCTATATGTTAGCGGCTGCCCTAGTTACTCTGGGCCATTACCTGACTTTTCATGTTTACGGCTTTTCCTCCATGCAGTATCGCTATTTCTATTATTACTCGGAGAGTCTGCTCATCGTCCTCATCTACTTCACGGTCATGGAGCTCTATCAGCACGTGTTCCGGGAAATGAGGGTTAGCCGCTACATACGAGCTGCCGCTGCCCTGCTATTGATTGCTACAGCGTTCTTTTCCTACGCCGTTGTTCGTCAGAATAAGGACCACTTGACCAGCCACTTCGTCGTAGAGCTCGGACAGAACCTTTACTTTGTTGGCGTGGTGCTTACTTACCTCCTGTGGGGCGCGATCCTGAAGCTTCGGGAAACCCGCACTCGACTGATTCAATTGGTGCTCGCGCTGGGTGTTTACTTCAGTGCGACCGCCGGAACCTACGCTCTCCGCAACCTCTTCCCTGGTTTGCAGGAAGCAGTCCTTCGCTGGGTGCCGCCGCTAATCGGGACTTGGTTGCCGTTGGCTTGGGCTTACACATTTTCGAAGGTTCCGGAAGACGCTCGGTTGGCGACTGCTCGTTTGATGGTGAGGGCTCGATGATCATGGCAGCAATCATCTGCGTATTTTCGATTGCAGCCTTCCTGCAGTTCTTTATTTGGCACTGCCGGTCGATTATTGCGTCCAGCCGCAGAGTGGAACTCTCCGAGCGCGTGCGTGAAGTTGCCGGCGTCGAAAGCCGGAATTTCAACGCGGAGGATTTCCATCGCCTGCTTCAACTGGTGCGCCTATGCCCGGAACGCGGCGACGACCGCGGCGAAATTCGCGCCGTCGGCACTTACTATGGTTTGCTCAACGTTCTCGGCCGGATAGCGCGACAGACGGTGCCCCCGATTGCAGCATGGGCCGAGCAGGAGCGCGAAAGCTGCTCCTACTTTGCGGCCGTTGCGCTCGACCGTCGAATTTCCTACAGCCGCGACCTCTTCACTCAACAAATCGCGGATCGCCTGTAGCATTTTTCCCGCCAAATCGATTCCTGAATCTTCGGAGCTCGCCCTCGACCCGAGGAACCTCCGCTGCTACCATGCTAGTTAGTGAAATGATCGACTAGGTTTGCAGCGTCTCGCATTAGCTATAGCTATGAGAACAATCCTCGAGCAGTCGGTCCTTCATCACATTCGCGCTACGCAAATGATTGCGCCGGGCGATCGCGTCGGTGTCGCGGTTTCGGGCGGCGCAGATTCCGTAGCTTTACTGCGCATCCTCCAGGATCTTCGTAAAGATCTCGGTATCACAATGTTCGTCGTCCATTTCGATCACATGCTACGCGGCGAAGCGTCCCGAGCCGATGCGCAATTCGTGAAAGATTTAGCGGGGACACTTAACCTGGAAATCGTAACCGCAAGTGAAGATGTTTATGCCGCAGCCGCGTTGCAAGGTTGGAATCTCGAAGGCGCGTCGCGCCGCCTTCGCTACGCTTTCTTCGAAAGCGTTTGCGCCAGTGGTCAAGCAACCCGCATCGCTGTGGCTCACACCGCCCAAGACCAAGCCGAAACAGTTCTCGCGCATCTGTTCCGCGGAACAGGCCCCACCGGTTTAGCAGGCATCTATCCGAAGCTAGGCTCGGTGGTTCGGCCGCTTCTCGATATCCAGCGTCAGGATTTGCGCGACTATCTGACATCCCTCAGCCAAACTTGGCGTGAGGATGCCACGAACCACGACACGAAACGCCAACGCGCGCGAATCCGCGAACAACTGATTCCTCTCCTGGAAAACGATTTCGCGCCAACCATCGTTTCTCATCTGGGAGAACTCGCGCGCCTCTCCAGAGAAGAGGAATTGTTCTGGTCCAGGATTGTAGAAGATCGTTTCCGCGCCCTCACTCGCCAACTCGGCGAGGCAACCGCTATTCGAGGTCTAGACTTGCTGGCGCCCATAGAGCTAAATTCTCCTCGCACCTCATTTTCGGCAGGAGATAACATCAGCAACACCACGGCCTTACGTCCGCTCACCGAACGCCTAATCCGCCGTCTTTATCAGAGTATTCGCGGGGATTGCAAAGACCTCACCGCAGAGCACGTAGAGCAAATCATCCGACTTGCTACCGGGCAAACTAGCGGCCGTCGTTTAGAGCTCCCGGGCGGCATTGTTGTCGAGCGAAGTTTCGACAGCCTGATTTTTTCGCGCATCGGGACGCCGGCAACGATCGGTTCTGAGGAAACTCTCGCGCTTCCGCACACGTATCAATATGTAGTAAGCGTTCCCGACCATGGAGCGGCCGTTGTTTCCGTCCCGGAACTCGCAAGTTGCTTCTATTTGAAAGTGATTGACTGGACTTTGCAGCCGAGCGAAACTAAAAGTGCTGGCCAAGCCCTTGATGCTGACCTCCTCCGCGCTCCTTTAATTCTGCGGAATTGGCGTCCGGGTGACGCATACCGGCCGCGCGGTCGCCGGCACATTCACAAGTTGAAGCAAATGTTCCTGCAAAATCGTATTCCCGGCCGCGAGCGGGGACTCTGGCCTGTCCTGGAATGCGAGGGGCAAGTTATTTGGACTCGAGGTATGCCGCCTGCGGTCGAATTTTGCGCACGGGAACAGACGCTGGTAGGGGTCTCTATTGAGGAGCATCCGCTTGAATAGCCTGTTCATTCTTTGCGTGCATACACCCGCCTTCCTGGCGCATCTAAACAAGAGTGAGTTAGAATTAAAGCAGGGATTTAGACCGGTCTTTTTGGGCAAGCCAGAAGGCGAGGTAAAACAGTGAACTCTACAGTACGAACAATTCTCTTTTGGCTTCTTATGATTTTGTTGGCGGTCGTCTTGTGGAAAATGGCTTCTACCGGTGGACAGACCGCGCGCGAGGATGAGCCGAATTACACCAATTTTCTTGCCAGCGTCCAAGCCGGCAAAGTGAAGGATGTCACCATCTACCTGGCTCCCAACAGCGCCGAGATTCAGGGCGAATACCGCGAGCCGGCCGGCAAGTTCAAGGGCGTAACGGTTGCCAACACAGCCATACCGGACATCACCAAAGTCCTCCAGGATCACAACGTCCTTTACAGTTACAAAGAAGTGAAAAACGCCGATTGGATGACCTTCCTGGTGAATTTCGCTCCGCTCATTCTTCTCGTCCTTTTCTGGGTTTTCATGATGAAGCAAATGCAAGCCGGCGGAAACAAAGCTCTGAGCTTTGGAAAATCGCGCGCGCGTTTGCTTACCGCGCAGCAGAAGAAAGCAACCTTCAAAGATGTTGCCGGAATTGACGAGCCCAAGGAAGAGCTTTACGAAATCATCGATTTCCTGAAGGATCCGCAGAAATTCCAGAAGCTCGGCGGACGCATCCCCAAAGGCGTGCTTCTCGTCGGGCCTCCTGGAACGGGTAAGACTTTGCTCGCGCGCGCCATCGCTGGCGAAGCCAACGTTCCCTTCTTCTCCATCTCCGGCTCTGATTTCGTGGAAATGTTTGTCGGCGTAGGCGCCAGCCGCGTGCGCGATCTTTTCGAGCAAGGCAAGAAGAACGCGCCTTGCATTATCTTCATCGATGAAATTGATGCGGTCGGACGCCATCGTGGCGCAGGTCTGGGCGGCGGGCACGACGAACGCGAACAAACTTTGAACGCTTTGCTAGTCGAAATGGACGGCTTCGAATCAAACGAAGGCGTCATCCTTATCGCAGCAACAAACCGTCCCGACGTTCTCGACCCAGCCTTGCTCCGTCCCGGACGTTTCGACCGTCGCGTGGTAGTCCCGCGTCCCGACGTAAAAGGCCGCGAAGAAATCCTCCGCGTCCATACCCGTAAAGTCCCCTTGTCTGAAGACGTTGAGCTTTCCGTAATCGCGCGCGGCACTCCCGGATTTTCAGGCGCCGATCTCGCAAACCTGGTGAACGAGTCCGCTCTGTGGGCCGCCCGCCAGAATCGCAAATTCGTCGCCATGTCCGACTTCGAAATGTCCAAAGATAAAGTCCTCATGGGCGTCGAGCGCAAGTCCATGATTTTGTCCGACGAAGAGAAGCGCAACACGGCTTACCACGAAGCAGGTCACGCTCTCGTCGCCGCGATGACTCCCGGCGCCGACCCGCTTCATAAAGTTACGATCATTCCTCGCGGTATGGCCTTGGGCGTCACCATGCAACTGCCCATCGACGACAAGCATACCTACACCAAGGAATTTCTCGAGTCGCAACTGAGCGTTCTAATGGGAGGGCGCGCCGCTGAAGAAATTTTCCTGCACCACATCACCACCGGCGCCGGAAACGATATCGAACGTGCCTCGGAAATCGCGCGCCAGATGGTTTGCGAATGGGGCATGAGCCCGCTCGGTCCGCTAACCTTCGGTAAAAAGGAAGAAGCTATCTTCCTCGGCCGCGAAATCACCCAGCATCGCGACTACTCCGAAGACACGGCAATTAAAATTGACGCGGAAGTTCGCAGCATCGTCACCAATGGCTACAGCCGCGCTCGCAATATTCTCGAAACGCAGCGCGACACCCTCGAGCGCATTGCGCAAGCCCTGCTCGAACGCGAAGTCCTCGACGCAACAGAGCTCAAGCTCTTGCTCGAAGGCAAACCGCTGCCGGAAAAAGTTCCTCCACCCCCGCCGGCCGCTCCGCCATTGCCGACCAAAGAGCCGCAGCTTTCGTTACGTCCTGAGCCGCGTCCGATCCCCGGAATGGCCAAGGGCGAAAAGCCGGCCCCAGCTTAATCCGAAGTTATCGCTAAAGTTTGTAACGGCGCCCGATTAACCATCAGGCGCCGTTTTTCTTTTCGTTGGGCTAAAAGTTAATCGGCGGGGACGAACTTAATCGGTTGCGTGACTATGACAGGAAAATCGGGGATCCAGATCTGCAGATCGGCGAGTCCGGGCGTCTCCGCCTGATACTCCACGTCATAAATTTCACCGACCGTGATTCCCATATCCGCTACGGAGGATTACTTCGATCGCAAAATACCTCTCTTCGTTGACTTGGCTTCGCGCGCAACCTAAGATGTCCGGCACATGCAATCTTCCGATTCGCTGATCGGCCAGACTATTTCGCATTACCGCATCATCGAAAGACTTGGCGGTGGTGGCATGGGCGTCGTGTACAAAGCCGAGGACATCAATCTCGGCCGCAACGTTGCCCTGAAATTTCTTCCCGACGACATGGCCAAAGACCAGCAAGCGCTCGAACGCTTTCGCCGCGAAGCTCGCGCCGCCTCCGCGCTGAATCATCCCAACATCTGTACCATTCACGAAATTGGCGAAGAAAGTGGGCAAACCTACATCGCCATGGAATGCCTTGACGGGAAAACCCTGAAGCACAGCATCGCGGGCCGTCCCTTGGATTTGGAATTGCTCCTCGATCTCGGTATCGACATCGCCGACGCGCTCGACGCTGCCCACAGCAAAGGAATCGTCCACCGCGACATCAAGCCGGCGAATATTTTCGTCACCGAGCGCGGCCACGCCAAAATTCTCGACTTCGGCCTTGCGAAGCAAGTCCGCCTCGCCACTGTCCACTCGATGACGCAGGACCAGGGTACGGTGACGGCAGGCGTGCGCCCTGAAGACCTCACCAGTCCGGGCGTTGCGGTGGGGACGGTCGCCTACATGTCACCCGAGCAGGTTCGCGGCAAGGAACTCGACGCCCGCACCGATCTGTTTTCCTTCGGCGTAGTCCTTTACGAAATGGCCACCGGTGCCGTCCCCTTTCGCGGTGAAACTTCCGGCGTGATTACCGACATGATTTTGAATCGCGCACCCATCGCTCCGGTGCGCTTGAACCCGGATCTTCCTCCCAAACTCGAAGACATTATCAACAAGGCACTCGAAAAAGATCGCGACATGCGCTACCAGTCTGCATCGGACATTCGCACGGACCTGAAACGCCTGCGCCGCGACACCGGATCCGGCCGCATTTCCTCTACCGAAAGCAGGACTGTTCAGGAACTTCCTTTGGAGCCCGGAAGCGGGAGCAACCGGATTACGACAGCCGCTGCTCTGCCCTCAACCGCGGCCGGGGGAAAGAAGTCCGCCGTCGTAATCGCCTCAGCGGTACTTGTGCTCGCCGTGGCGGCGTTCGCTGCATATCATTTTTTGCACGGCTCCAGCGCTCCCACCGGTCCGGCGAAAATTACACAAATCAGCCATTGGGACAAGCCCATGGAACTTGCCCGGATTTCTCCCGACGGCCACACCGTGGCATTCACCTCGCAAGTGGCCGGCATCTCGCAGGTCTTTGTAATACTCACATCCGGTGGTGAGCCTCTTCAGCTCACAAATGACGGAGGCGATAAGATTGTGGATAGCTTTTCCACCGACGGAACCCAGATTTATTACGGGAAATATAGCGGGATCGATGAGGGATGGGCCGTCCCCACGCTCGGCGGAAAACCCAGTCGCGTCGCTTCGGGTTTCGCGTTAGTTCCATCTCCCGATGGGAACTTCATCTACTACCTGAAAGCAGGGAGTCGCGGCATCTTTCGCACGCAAAGATCCAGTCTAAGCGAGGAGCAGATATATGCTGTCGACCCTTCGCTGTTTCCGCCACGGCGACTTTTGCCCTTCCCTGACGGCAACCACTTGCTGGTATTTACGAACGACGCGATCTCTTTGATCCCGCTCGCCCATATGTACGAAGTGGATTTGTCCAATCACTCGATCGTTGCGCTGGGTGACATACCTGCGCACACCGTGGACCTCGCCTGGGGCGAGCCCGGCAAGACCGTGCTGTTCGACCGCACGGTAAGCGGACTGACCAACATCTGGAAGTACACCCTGAGCGACAAATCGCTCACTCAGGTTACCCAGGGAACCGGACCCGACTTTTCGCCCATGGTTGATCCGTCCGGAAAAGGAATTTATTTCGTAAACGGCAAAGCCACCGGCTTTTTGACTTCTTACAATGTCCGCACGAAGCAGACCACCGACATCGCTTCGGAAAATGCCACGCAACCTTCCATCTCGCCGGACGGAAAGCGCGTGATGTATGTCGCCCAGCCTGCCAGAGACCGCACCGAGGTTTGGACCGCAAACATTGACGGCAGCAACCCGGTGAAAATCGCCACGGGGGAATCCCTGGCAACCACAACGTGGGCGCCAGACAGTTTTCACCTGGCCTTTGTGGTATCGCAACACGGCGCTATAGACAAACCATATACCGTGGGAGCCGATGGCAGCGACCTCCACCAGATTCCCTGGTCCAGCGGAAGCGTCTTTACTGTGCTTTGGACCAGTGACCAGAAAACTCTCTACCTCTCCGGGTTCGAGAAGGATTCTTCGGTGCCGACCATCTGGAAAGCGAACCCGGACGGTTCCGGCCAGGAGAAAATCGGCGGGAATTGCGGCAATATTGGGCAAATCTCACCCAACGGGCAATACCTGATCGGCGCAGTGTGGGCGGGAGAAAGAACCGGAGTTTACGAGTTCTCCATCTCTGAAAAAAAGTGCATTCCGCTGTTGCCGGGTGTCGCAACCTTCCAGTCGGTGTTTGCTCGTGACGGCAAGTCCCTCTTGTACGCTATTCCTTCGGAGCACGAAGTCACGATTTACCGGGTTGGCTGGCAAGACGGAAAGCTTACAGGCTCGCCGCAGGTTGCAGTGAAACTCCCCTTTGCTGTCCCCTTTGCCTCCGGTGGCAACGGTTACGACTTTGCGCGCGACCTTTCAACCGTCGTTTTCGCGCGCCGCGCCGGACACGCCGACCTCTATTTCCTCAGCCAGAAATAACTCGTCCGGCTGTGGTTTACACCCGTCATGATTACGGCGTTCACCATCCATGTTTCGTTTCCGTGGCGGCCCCACTTGCTCAATAGGGCGCAGCATGCTGCGCCCGCTGTAACACCAGCTAAACCAAACAAAAGGCCACTAAGTCGGCTCGGATAGACACATAAAATTCACTTGACATATTCCCATATGGGAATGTATTGTGAATTCATCATGCCTCGCGCAACCACGACCTCCGACGCCTTTAACGCCGTCGCCGAGCCTCGCCGCCGGGAAATATTGAACTATCTCGCGCGGCAGGAACGGCCCGTGGGTGATATCGTTCTGTCTCTGGGTTTGGAGCAGTCCTCGGTGTCAAAGCATCTTCGCGTCCTGAAAGACGTGGGCCTCGTCAACGTGCGCCGCGATGGCCGCCGCATGCTCTATCGAACGAACGCCGAGGCCATCCGCCCGCTTCACGAATGGGCCGGAACCTTCGAGCGTTTGTGGCGTAATCAATTGGCACGTGTGAAGGAACGCGCAGAGAACGAAATGAAAAAGTGAGCCGCATCTAACGAAATCTGACTAGGAGGAGGAAACAATGACGTTAACTGCACCAGGAATTGAAAACTTGACGCTAACCCTGAATCAGGAAATCCACGTCCGTGCTACCCTCGACGTGACCTTTGCCGCTCTGCTCGAACAGATCGGCCCGCATAACGAAACACACGACGGCAAACCGCTGGCCATGAAGATCGAGCCGTGGCCTGGCGGTCGCTGGTATCGCGACCTCGGCGACGGCAATGGCCATTTCTGGGCCACCGTACAAGCCATCAAGCGCCCAACGCTTCTCGAGCTTATTGGCCCACTCTTCATGTCTGCTCCGGTCGTAAACAATTTGCAATATCGTCTGACCGAGGAAAAAGACGGCACGCTAATCACGTTCCGCCACACCGCGCTGGGATTTGTTTCCGACGAACACAAAGCCGGGATGACCCAGGGCTGGGCACATATATTCGAACGCGTCCGCAAGCACGCCGAAACCCAGCGTTCCGGACGAGGAGCAGGAAAGTAAGCGGTCAACGCAGTAGCAAAAGGAGGCGCGCATGTGTCCGTTTTGTCTCGTAACCGTGGCGATGGTGGTCGTTGGCACCGCATCCACAGGCGGCCTAACCGCGCTCGCCATGAACGGATATTTTCGCGCTCGCAATAGAACGAAAAGAAATAATTCGGAACTCAAGCCAAAGGAGAACGCATCATGATGCAGAAACAAATAGAGCATCCAAAAGTCGTGTCACAAGCCGAATGGGTCGCAGCCCGCAAGCAGCTATTGAAAAAAGAAAAGGAACTCACCAAGTTGCGCGACGCTCTCGCCCAGGAGCGCCGCGAACTGCCCTGGGTCAAAGTTGATAAAAACTACGTCTTCGACGCTCAAGGTGGAAAGAAAACCCTGTCCGAGCTATTCGACGCCCGAAGCCAATTGATCGTCTACCACTTCATGTTCGGTCCGGAATGGAAGGAAGGCTGCCCGAGCTGTTCGTTCCTCATGGACCATACCGACGGCGCCCTGGTGCACCTGGCTCAGCGAGACGTGAGCTTCCTCGCCGTATCACGCGCGCCACTGCCGAAGATCGAAGAGTTTAAAAAACGCATGGGCTGGCGTTTCACCTGGGTCTCGTCTTTCGCGAATGATTTCAATCGCGACTTTCACGTCTCCTTCACCAAGGAAGAACTGGCCAAAGGCAAAGTGGAATACAACTTCGACCTGACGGAATTTCCCAGCGAGGAAGCGCCCGGAATTAGCGTGTTCTATAAGGACAAGAACGGCGACATCTTCCACACCTATTCGTCTTACGCGTGTGGAACTGAGGTCGGCGTCGGAACATACGCTTACCTCGATCTGGTACCCAAAGGTCGTGACGAAGACGCTCTGCCTTTCACCATGGCATGGCTTCGCCACCACGATCGCTACAACGATGGCCGCCTCGCCGACGCAAACAGACCCTACTGGCCAACTTTTCCCACGGATGCGGCGAACGCCGCGGGAAAATAGCGACTGTAGTTTCAACGTTCCCGCCCAGGCGCATCGTGCATTCTCATGCCGTGCGCCTCGGCCAACCACTGGCCGGTAACCTCCGCGCGGATCTTTGATAGTATGCCCGGCGAGGGAGCGCATACCCACTTTTCCCATCCTATTAGGTAAAAGGTTTGGCCACCCATCCAATAAGAGGCCCAAACAATTTAACCGGTGAGCGGTCTCCCGCAAGAGCCACTTTGATGCGTTTCGGTGGTACCACTTTAACGGTCATTGCTCGTAAGTCGCGCTGCTCTCACTTGCGCCTGCCCGCTGAAATGGGCGTAAAATGCGCCTATGTCCAACAAGCGAGCAGACACTTTCGAAGTAGAGTGCCCGTGCTGCCGGGCCAAACTCAACGTTGATCGCGAACTCGGTGCCGTCCTCTCTCATGTGCCTCCGCCACGGCCGCCGTCGTCCGTCGACTTGGACGACACCGCTAGCCTCTTGCGAGCACAGACGGATGCCGTGGAAGCGAAGTTCCGCGCGTCCGTAGAAGCCGAAAAATCAAAAGAGGATGTACTCGCCCGCAAATTTGCCGAAGGATTGAAGAAAGCCAAAGACGGTCCCATCGAAAAACCGCTGCGCGATTTCGACCTCGATTGAGTTCAAGCGTCCATGCGCTTCACCCCCGCCCGGAAAAAAATCAATTTGGTTCCCCTTCCTCCTGCATATTTCTGTTTTCCCCTTGGAATGCTGCTTTTGTTTTTGACGCCGGCCAACCTCCACTCGCAGACTTCGCAAAAGGCAAAACTTCCCCGACCGCGCATCCTTGACTCGGGAGTTTCTTTGCAACGCGACCCAAGCACCGGTGAGTTGCGTACCGTCACACCGAAGAATGCCGGTACCGAAACAAAAAATGAACCCGCGGCAAACGCAATCCGCGTGGTAACGCCGCTGGTCCCGGTCACCTGTAGTGTAACGGACGCGTCCGGTGCCGCTCTCGCTGGCCTGTCTCGTGAAAACTTTCGCATCTTCGATGACGGCGTCGAGCAGCCTCTCACGTATTTCGACGCCTCCACCCAACCGGCCACCATCGCCCTGATCATTGACGCCAGCCCCAGCATCCTGCCGCAAAGCGACCAAATGAAAACAGCAGCTCGCGTTCTCGTGGACGGCCTCACCCCCGCGGATCAAGTCGCCGTAGTCGACTTTTCCGCGCACACCTATCTGTTGCTCCCTTTCTCAAATGATTGGGGCTTGATCCGCCAAGCCATCTCGCGCATCAACGTCCGCGAACTTTTTGGCGATACCGGCGGCTCGAATATTTATCAATCCGTTTTTCTCGCCGCGCACGAGCTTTTTGCCGGACGCACCGGCCGCAAAGACATCGTTCTTCTCACCGACGGCCAGGACAGCGGCCTCGGCTTGACCTTGGATCCCGTCAGCGCGTCCCCACGTCCCGGATTTCCAAATAACCGCTTAACTTTCGACGACGTCTCTCGTGCGCTCGCTGCCAATGACATTCAGCTCTTCGCGGTTTCCACTCAGAGTAGACCCAAAATAATGACTGCTGCTTGGCTCGCCACGCATTCCGCAAATACATTACTCACCGCCGACGCGCGCGACCTGAAAATCCCAGCCTATACTTTGTATCTCGCCGAACTCACACGCCGCGTAGGCGGCCAACTTTATTTCCTGCCCGAGGCAGATTCCCTCACGGATACCTTCCGCGAAATCGCCCGCAGAGTTCGCGCCGAATACACCCTCGGTTTCGCGCCGCCTCGGGCTTCCTCGAATCTCTCAACATGGCATTTCCTGCGCGTCGAAGTCGTCGGACACACCGGCGTCAACGTAGCAAATCGACCCGGCTATTACGCCCCCGCCGCACAATAATTTTGCGATTTTGTCCAGTCGAACTGTAGAACCGATCGGGCTGCGTGCCCAAAATCACCTCTGACCGTCGTTCTACTTCACATCCGCGCGCAGTCCGGCGCCGGATTGCTTCTCCGTTGCCTCGATTGGCCCAGTCTTATGATTTAATCGGTGCGCATGTTCCGTCGCCGAAAATTAAAGTTGCGCTTGCCCTCAAGAACTTTATCGCTCGGCGAACGCACCCTGGTCATGGGCGTCCTCAACGTGACGCCCGATAGTTTCTCCGATGGCGGACTTTTTCTAGACACAGACGCAGCCGTCGCCCGCGCCCTGGAAATCGAACGCGCAGGTGCCGACGTCCTCGACATCGGAGCTGAATCCACCCGGCCCGGTTCCACTGGAGTTTCCGTCGACGAAGAACTGCGCAGAATTCTTCCCGTGCTGGAAAAGCTACGCGGAAAAATAAAGATTCCAATCTCGATCGACACCAGCAAATCCGAAGTCGCGGAAGCCGCCGCAGCCGCCGGCGCCGAAATTCTCAACGACGTCACCGCCCTGCGCAACGACCCGCGCATCGCCGAAGTAGCTCGCTGCCGCAAGCTTCCTGTAATCCTGATGCACATGCGCGGCGAACCCCGCACCATGCAGAAAGGCCCATTCGCAAAAGACGTGGTCCGCGATGTACTCGCAGGCTTACGCCGCTCGATCGCGCTTGCCCGCCACGCCGGCGTACCAAAATCTAAAATCATCATCGACCCCGGCATCGGCTTCGGCAAAAGCTCCTCGCAGAATTTTGAACTGCTCGCGCGCCTGCCGGAGATCGCCCGGCTTGATTTCCCGCTTTTGATCGGAACATCGCGAAAAAGTTTCATTATCCGGACGCTAGAGAGAACCGCGTCCGCTAGCGTTCCGGAAAGCGCCCGGCTCTGGGGCACCGCCGCCACCGTCGTCGCCGGCATCTTGCAAGGCGCCCACATCGTGCGCGTCCACGATGTCGCCGAAATGGTTCAAGTAGCGCGCGTCACCGATGTGTTAGCATCGCGCGCGAAATGAATCGTCGAAGCAAGGCATGAATTTGTTTGCCCACTTTCGCCGCCTCACATCAAGTCAGCGCAACACTTTCTTCGCTTGCTTTCTCGGCTGGTCCCTCGACGCGTTCGACTTCTTCATCTTGATCTTCTGCGTAAGCGCCATCGCAGGAGAGTTCCACACCAAAGTCTCGGCCATAACCGAAGCAATCTTCCTCACGCTGGCCATGCGCCCCGTCGGCGCGTTCCTGTTCGGATTCCTCGCGGATCGCTTCGGCCGTCGTCCGGCGCTGATGATTGACATCATCTGTTTTTCAATTTTCGAACTCGGCTCTGCGTTCGCTCCTTCGCTTCACTCGTTTCTCATCATGCGCGCGTTCTTCGGCATTGCCATGGGAGGGGAATGGGGCGTCGGCGCCGCCCTGGCTTTTGAAACGCTCCCCGCCAAAGGCCGCGGCTTTTTTTCCGGTCTTTTGCAGGAAGGCTACGCCGTCGGTTATCTTCTCACCGCTGTGGTCTACGGAACTCTGTTTCGCTTCATCGGTTGGCGCGGCATGTTTGTTGTCGGAGCGCTCCCCGCTTTTCTGGTGATCTACATCCGCACGAAGGTTGACGAGTCACCCGCCTGGCTGCAGGGCCGCGCGGCTAAAGAAGTGGGCGCCCACGTCGGCAGAGCCATCCACGTCTATCTGGGCAGCTTTCTTTTTCTCATCTTGCTGATGTTCGCTTTCAATTCCTTCAGCCACGGCACGCAGGATCTCTATCCCACATTTCTTCAGAAGAACCATGGATTCACGCCGGGTACTGTGGGCGCCATCGCCATCATCTACAATATCGGCGCTCTCTTGGGAGGAATCACTTTTGGCTCCTGGTCCGAACGCATTGGCCGCCGGCGCGCCATCATCATCGCCGCTCTTCTAGCAATCCCCGTGATCCCGCTGTGGGCCTATTCTCATACCGCTCCGATGCTGGCGCTGGGCGGCTTCCTGATGCAATTCATGGTGCAGGGTGCCTGGGGCGTGATCCCCGCGCACTTGAACGAGCTTTCTCCTCCCGCCGTCCGAGCCACGTTTCCGGGTCTCGCCTACCAGCTCGGAAATTTACTCGCCTCGCGTAATTCCGTGATTCAGGCAAAGTTCGCCGAGCAAAATTATGGCGGGAATTTCGCTCCGGTTCTTGCGTGGACTGTTGTGCTGGTTGCGACGCTGGTCGTCGTCATCTCGCTAATTGGAAAAGAAATAAAGGGAGCGGACCTCTCCACCACTTCTGACCTAGCCGTGCCCGAGCAATAAAACACGCTAGAATCGCAAATCTGCAAGTTCCGATTGCTCGTGCCGCCGCGCTAGCTCTGCGCCAATTCCGAAGTTTGAAACGGCAACCGGCGCAGCCGTTTGCCCGTTGCCGCAAAAATCGCATTCGCTACCGCCGGAGCAGCGCACGGAACTCCCGGCTCCCCAATCCCGCCCGGCGTTTCATGGCTCGGCACGATGTACACTTCCACCTTCGGCATGTCAGGAATCCGCAGCACGGGGTAATTATCAAAATTGCTTTGCTGCACCTGCCCATTCTCAATCGTAATTTCGTCGTACAGCGCCGACGTCAGCCCAAACGCAACTCCGCCTTCCATCTGCGCCACCACCATGTCGGGATTAATCACCTGCCCGCAATCGATCGCCACCACGATGCGGTCCACTCGCAGCATCCCATCTTTTCCAACGCTAACTTCCGCCACATTCGCCACGTAGCTTCCCCACGAATAGAGCGCCGCGATCCCACGCCCACGCCGCACCACGGGTGACGCGCCTGCCGCCAGCGTTTTCCCCCAACCGGATTTTTCCGCCGCTAGATCAATCACGCGATGTAACCTCTCAATGTTCACCGGCCGTTCATCGCTGTCAGCCGCGGCCGCCGCCGGAGTCCCCGCAATCAATTGCTTACGCATCTCCACCGGATCTTTTCCCGACGCCGCCGCAATCTCATCGATAAAACTCTCCACCGCAAAATGATTCCAATTCGGATCCACCGCGCGCCAGTACCCTCGCGGCACCGCCGTATGCAGAAAACTCTGCTCTAGGAAATAATTAGCCACCGAGCCATTCGGCGACCCGGTGCCCGCGATTTCGGTTCCGCCAATGTCGGGAATATCCCCGCCCAGATACGTCCCGTCCGTCGAAGGTGCCGCAATATGGTGCAGCCACGCAACCGGCTGGTTCTGCGCATCCAGCCCCGCGCGCATCCGATGACGCGTCATCGGCCGGTAAAAATCGTGGCTGATGTCGTCCTCGCGCGTCCAGGTCACTTTCACCGGCGCTCCCACCGCGCGCGAAATCAACGCCGCTTCCACTCCATACTCGATATTCAGCCGCCTCCCAAACCCGCCACCCAGCAGCGTCACATGAATCGTAATCGCTGACGCCGGCAGTCCCAGCGTGCTCTGCAGCGCCGTGGCCATCCCGCCCGCATTTTGCGTGGGAGCCCATACCTCGCATTTCCCGTCGCGCACAAACGCGGTACAGTTCGGCGGCTCCATCGCCACGTGCGCCAGAAAAGGCGTCTCATACTCCGCCTCCACTTTTTTTGCAGCGTTCGCGAACGCCGGCTCCGGCTCTCCAATTTTTCGCAATTCCTTTCCCGGACTTTTCAAAAGTCCCGCCAGCTGCGCGCGATGTCCCTCCGTCGATTCCGACGCGCCCGGCCCGTCGTCCCATTCCACCGTCAGCGCGCGTCTCGCCGCCACAGCTCGCCACGTCGAATCCGCCACCACCGCCACTCCGCCCCACAAATAATGTTGGTGCCCCGAATTCGGCGCGCGCTCTTCTCCAAACAGAGGAGGCAATTCCACCCGCGGCACTTCCACCACTTTGCTCACTCCCAGCGCAGCCTCCGCCTTGCTCGCATCGAACGTCTTCGCCCGCCCGCCAAACACCGCCGGCCGCGTCACCGACGCATACAGCATCCCCGGAACTTTCGTATCGATCCCGTAATGCGCTTCGCCGATCACGATATGCTTGTCATCCACACGTTTTCTTTTGGTCCCAACAATCCTGTAGTCTTGGAAATTTTTCAGCGGCGCATCTTTCGGCGCCGGAAATCCGGAAGCCTTCTCCACCAGCAATCCATATCCGATTTTTCTTCCGGTCTTCGTATGCTCGATCGCGCTCCCGCCAATCGCCCGGCATTCTTCCTTGGGCACGCTCATCATTTGCGCCGCCGCAGACAGCAACATGTCTCGCGCCGCCGCCCCCGCCTTGCGCAGCGGATCCCACGAACTCCGCACGCTGGCGCTCCCTCCCGTCGTCATGTCGCCATACTTCGTATCAAAGTCCGCCTGCTTCACCGTCACGCGCGCCCAATCCGCGTCCAACTCCTCCGCCAAAATCATCGCCAGCGCCGTCCGCACTCCCTGTCCCATCTCCGACCGCGCCACCGTCAGATAAATGTCGCCGCTAGGCTTGATCTCAATAAACGCATTCGGCTGAAAATCCCCGAGCGCAGAGTCTCTCGCCCCAGCAGCACCTTTGCCGCTGGACCCCGCCGCCCCTTGCTGCTTCACCCTTGCGGGCAAATGAAATCCAATAACGAGACTCGCCCCTGCAAGGGTTCCAGTCTTCAAAAATTCCCGCCGCGTACTCTCCGCAGAAAACGGTTTCGCCGCACTCATCGAGTACCCCCAGCCATCGCGATAGCCCTACGATTAACCGCAGAAGTATCCATAGCATTCATCTCCGGGTTTTTCCGGCAAACTCTCGCGTGAACTCTACGTTCAGATCGCGCGAATTGCAATTCGTCTTCGTCTCAAGAAGCTACTTCGGAAATCCGATTCGGCGCACGAGTTCTTGGAAGCGAGGATCGGAGCGCAACGTATCGTACATAGGTTCGCCTGTCAAAAACGTAAGCCAGAAATCGTGCTGCTGGTAACCTTTTTCCAGCCAAGCAAATGCTTGGTCCTTGTCACCGAGGCCGATATAAACCCTCGCAAACATGCTCGGCGCGATATAAACACTCTTCGACTGGGTCTGTAAGTCCGCGAGCACTTTGCGCGCATCCGCAGCGCGTCCCATGCGCCCGTAAACGTATCCCATCGTGGCGAGTGGCTCCGCCGTAAAATTCCCAGCCTGCTTCAATTCTTCTAGAGCTTCGCGAAAGTGGCCCTGTTCAGCCAGTGTCTTGCCGAGATACAAATGCGCCGGCCAGAAGCGCGGTTCGAGCTCCAAGGACTTATTTAATTGGGAGATTGCCTCATCGTAACGCCTGGCCTCATAGAGAGATTGCGACACCATGAAATTTGCTGGTGCAGACACCGGATCGAGTTCAATTCCGCGTCGGCCTTCGCGAATGGATTCTTCAAGTTTTCCTTCTTGACGCAGGAAATGCGCGTGAGTGGAATGCGCGAGCGCTGAATTCGGGTTTAATCGCAACGCTGTTTGGTATTCCTGCTCTGCGCCTTTCCAGTCCCAGTCGTAATCAACCAAGCTGCTGGCCAGGCAAACGTGGGCTTCCGCGAGATGGTCGTCAAGCTCCAAGGCGCGCCTGGCGGCGGCCATCGAAAGCGGGGCAACGTCCACCGGAGCGACGTCACTATTGAAGGTGAGCGCCCGATAGGAATCGGCCAATGCAGCGTAGGCTGCCGCGTAAGACGGATCTTTCTTGATGGCGGATCGAAACAGTTCGATAGCCTGCCGTTCGTCGGGACCATTGCGCATATTCAAATGGAACAGGCCGCGAAGATAATCTTCGTGCGCTTCGGGATCAACACTTTCGTTATGCGCGAAGTGGGCTTGTTCCTGTGGAGTGAGTTTCAACTGGATTTCATCCACGATGGCTTGGGCCACTTCGTCCTGCAGACGGAGCGAATCGCGCAAATCGCGTTCGTAACCCTTGGCCCAGACATGCGTGTCGCTGGGACCCTGTATCAGTTGCGCGGTAATGCGAACGCGATCGCCTTCGCGTTCAACCGATCCTTCCACCACGGCATCCACGTTCAGCTCTCGCGCAATCTGCGGAACCGACTTCTGCGTTCCCTTATAGCGCATCGCGGAGGTGCGCGAGACCACTCGCAAGGAGCTGACCTGAGACAAGGCGGTAGTCAATTCTTCGGTCATGCCGTCGGCGAAATACTGCTGTTGCGCATCTCCGGAAAGATTCTCAAGCGGCAACACGGCAAGCGAGTGAATACCTGCAGCCGGTGCGCCATGAAAAATTCTGCGGCGCAACCCGCCAAGGTTGGGGGCGAATAAAGCAGCAACGACAACCATAAGAACAGCCAGCGCGATGATGCCCCCAATCCACGGATTTCGCTTCGCTGCAATTGCCGGTGCGGCGGCGGATAGAATCGCCGACGACGGGGCCAAAGACGACGAAGAAGTGTCCTGCCGCGTCTGAACGGCCTCTAATGCTGCGCAAATCTCGCCCGCCCGCTGGTAGCGGTGGCCCGGCTCTTTCTCCAGGCAGCGCTCGACGACGGTTCGCACTCCCGCAGGAACTTGTGCTGGAAGGGGCGGGAGCGGCTCGCGAAGTATTCCGGAAGTCAGCTCGAATCCCGTGTTGCCGCGGAACGGTCGATTGCCTGTGCACATTTCGAACAGTGTGACTCCGAGCGACCAGATGTCACTGCGCGCGCTGGCTTGTTCGCCACGCAGAATTTCCGGAGCGATATACGGAAGCGTGCCCACAACAGCATTGGCGGTGGCGGCTGATTCGTTGGAGCGAGTCGCATCGGCGAGTTCCGTGTCGCTATAAAACCTGGCCAGGCCAAAATCCAGAACCTTCGCTTGTCCGGCCGGTGTGATCACCACGTTGGCTGTTTTGATGTCGCGATGGACGATGCCATGATCGTGCGCATGCGCCAGCGCGGCCGCGATCTGCGCTCCATAACGCACCACCAGCTCCGGCCGCAAGCCTCCCGCGGGAATCAGTAAATTGAGCGGCTTGCCCTCGACCAGCTCCATCACGATGAAGTGATCGCCGCCGTCTTCGCCCACCTCATAGATGGTACATATATGCGGATCGTTTAAAGCTGAGGCGGACTGTGCTTCGCGAAGCAGATCCTTCTGCCCGGCGGAACTCGTTTTAGAATCCTGTTGCAGTATTTTCAGCGCGACATCGCGTTTCAATCGTTCGTCCCGCGCGCGATAGACCTCGCCCATGCCTCCCGCCCCCAGCTTTTCTACGATTCGGTAGTGGGAAATGATGCGGCCGATCAGGGACGAGGAGTCCACCATGTGCGCTCATCTTAGGTCGGCCCTGAACCCAAGTCAACGAACGCCACCCCAGGCGAATGCGACCGCAGGCAAGGTTTGTAACAAGCGAAGTTGAACCTGATGACTGCGTTCTACGATTCGCCGTGCACCTCTTTAGGGTCCTTGAATTTGTCCGCGCAAAGACGACCCCAGATCGCAGTTTCCCATTTTGGAATTAGGCCCTGCAACCATCACTCCTAAATAGATTTATAAAGCGTCCACACAAATTAGGATTTGCATCGTGTGTTAGGCTGGAAATGGAGCTATGTGCAGCGCAGAAAAATTCGCCGAATGGACGGTCGCAAACGTGATTCTCATTCCCAGCTTCGCCTTCCCACCCTCCGCCATCGAGAAAAGAAATCCTCTCGGCGCGCATGCGCGTCGCGCCGGTTGGGTCGGATGCAATATTCTCCTTCATTCCATCCCGGCGGACGCGCGAATTTCTATAGTCAAAGACCGAAAATTCGTTTCAGCGAGCGCCGTTCGTCAACAATACCTTCGAGTTCTCCCGTTCAAAAGGTTAGCTCCTGAAAAACGCGGCTGGACTCTCGACGTGCTGAATATCTTGCGCAAGCTTGGCAAAACGGAATTTGTATTGGCCAACGTCTACGCAGCCGAACCTGAACTAGCGCGTTTACATCCAGCCAATCGCCATGTCCGAGACAAAATCCGCCAGCAGCTTCAAGTGTTGCGAGACTTAGGCTTCGTCCAGTTTCTGGGCGCCGGAGAATATCGCCTACTTTGATTTGACCTCCTGACTTCAAATCGATTCCCAAATTGGTTTGCGACTAGCGAATCCTCATCATGCGTAGGCAACTTCAGGGCCGCAGTCCTAAAAGGCCACCGCCTCGTACCCTTGTATTTGAACTTTTGACTTCCTATCATCGTCGCGATGAAAATTTGTTTTCAGACCGGAGCCGAACAAGGCGGGGCGCCGCGACCAGGAAACCACCTGCGTGGCAGCGCCAAATGGCGCCTATTAATAGCGCAGCCCGCTGGCCTGCGGAAATTCCCCACGAGAAGAAAACTTCTTGGAATTCGACAGTCTTCTCGAACTGGTTTATCGATTCCTACCCCGCTTGCCCTGAGCATTTTTGGCGAAAGGTTCGGTTCGAAATACCGCATTTCTAACCGGTTCTGCTCAAAAAATAGAAGTTGCAGAAAACAAACCATTAAACCTTTTCTACCCGGGGCCACAACCGACACCAGCCACCTTGCATTTTTTGCTTATTCCGTCGCAGAAGGGAGAGCTTTTGCCCCAGTGGTCATACCACTTCTAACCGACAGTGACACACCAGCAAAATTCACTGCAACCTACAGAAAACAAACGACGGAAAAATTTCTAACCGACACCAGAACACACATTAGCAATTTCACTTTTTCTCACAATTCTGTCACGGCGGGTGCTAGGTCCTTCGCGATTTTCGAAGGGCCTGTCTTATGCCGTCAACCTTCGCCGCTCCAGCGCGCGACCCGCCGACAAACGATCCGCAACCGCCGCTTCACACCGCCCACTCCCTTCCTGTATTCTGCTGAGCCTATGCTGGACCTGGGATACGTACGGGAGCACCTCGACGCGATTGAAAAGATGGCGCGCGACCGCGGCATCACTCTGGACCTCGCGCCCTTTCGCGAAATCGACACGGAACGCCGCCAGCTCATCACCTCCGCCGAGCGCCTGAAGGCCGAACGCAACCGCGCCAGCGAAGAAATCGCGCGAAAGAAACGAGCCGGCGAAGATGCCTCGCGGCTTTTGGCGTTGATGAAGGAAGTTTCCGAGCGCCTGAAGCGCGACGACGAGCGCATCAGCGAACTGGATGAGCGCCTGAAACAATTTCTCCTCACCATCCCGAACATTCCGCACTCCAGCGTGCCGGTGGGAAAAAGTGCCGCCGACAATGTAGAAGTAAGACGCTGGGGCGCGCCGCCGAAATTCGATTTCAAACCGCGCCCGCACTGGGAGATTGGCGAAGGCGCCGGGATTTTGGATTTTCAGTCAGCCGTAAAAATTGCCGGCGCGCGATTCGCGGTTTATAAAGGGCTCGGCGCGCGCCTCGAACGAGCCCTGGCGAATTTCTTTCTCGACCTCCACACCCGCGAACACGGTTACACAGAAATCCTTCCGCCATTTCTGGTGAACACCGCCTCGCTCACCGGCGTAGGCCAACTGCCGAAATTTGCCGCCGACATGTTTCACGTGGAAAACACGGATTTGTGGCTCACGCCCACTTCCGAAGCGGAACTCACCAGCCTGCATCGCGACGAAACGCTGGACGCCGACAAATTACCCATAAAAGTCTGCGCTTGGACCGCTTGCTTCCGCTCGGAAGCCGGCGCCGCGGGAAAAGACACACGTGGCCTGAAACGCCAGCACCAATTTCAAAAAGTGGAAATGTTTAAATTCACGCGCCCCGATCAAAGCTACGACGAACACGAATTGCTGGTGCAAAACGCGGAGGCCATCCTTGAACGCTTAGGCCTGCACTATCGCGTGATGCTGCTCTGCACCGCGGACATGGGCTTCGCCGCCGCCAAAACCTACGACATCGAAGTCTGGCTCCCCTCCACCGGCGAGTTCATGGAAATTTCCTCCTGCTCCAACACCGAAGCATTCCAGGCGCGCCGCTCCGGCATCCGCTTCAAGGGAAAAACCGGCAAAAGCGAATTCGTGCACACGCTGAACGGCTCCGGCCTGGCAGTAGGACGCACCTGGATCGCCCTGGTGGAAAATTTCCAGCAAGCCGACGGCTCAATCCTCATCCCCGAAGTTTTGTGCCCCTACATGGGAGTAGACCGCATCCCCGCGCGGAAGGAATGAAATCGCCGGTTTTCGTAGCGCCGGCGTCTCGCCGGCTCTTTGTACCGCTATCGCGTTTGTTGAAGAAAAATCAGGAGACTGCGCCCATAAGGACGAAGGGGCCGGTTGGCTGCGGCTTGCCGCCCGCAGGTTCCAGCGTAATCGCAAATGCCTTGGCAGTAACTCCCTGGGGAACTTTCATCATGGTATGAGTTGTTTCACCCGTCGTTGGATTGAACACACCCGCGCTGATCGGCGCGCCGGATGTCGGCACGAGCCACAACTGATAACTCTTGCCCGCCGGGCTGGGCTCCAGCTTACCTTCGTACATCATCATGCCCATGCGCGCGTTGTACATCACGTGCGCAGTTCCTTGCGGCATGCCTTTCTGCTGCGCCAGCGGCACTATAACGGTGTCTTTCGCTTCCACCAAATTGGCCACGTGACGCGCTTCATCGAGTTGTTTTTGCTGCCGCTCCGAGGCTAGTTGTTGCTGCTGCAGCGTAGCCTGCTCCTGCGCCAACTCGCGGCTGAGCCGCTCGTTTTCGTTACGAAGATGAGCAGCGACGAAAAGAAGCAAAATGCACGCAGGCACAAGCACCGCAGCCCACCACCGGCCAAAGAATCCGCCAGTACGTTCCAGCTCGGGCTGCACCCGCTTCGCTCCTGCAATTTCGGCGGAGGCGTGAACCTGACGCATCAGCCGCTCTCGCACAGCTGGCGAAGGCTCCACGCGAGGCGCGGAGAAAGCCAGCAGAGCGATCCGGCCGCGCGCTTCCGCCAGCTTCTTTGCGCACTCGGCGCAGGTGGGCACGTGCGATTCGATCGCAGCCTTCTCCTCGCCTTCCAGAACGCCGAGCGCGTAAAGGTCGAAGTCTTCCGGCCGAGTTGGATGTCCGTTCATGACAATAAATTCCGTTTCAAACTTTCGACTGCCGTGCGAATCCGCGTCTTCACCGTGCCAAGCGGATCGCCGGTCCTGCTGGCGATCTCGGTGTGGGTCAATCCCTCAAAATATGCCAACTCGATCGCAGCGCGCTGCTCGACCGAAAGATTCTCCACAGCAGTCTTCACGCGTCCGAGCAGTTGCTGCTGCGTTATCGCATTTTCCAAATTTACCGGCACGATGACGGTTGTCTCCAGAAACTCTTCGCCTTCGCTCGGATTGTGCCGCCGTAGCCGCGATATGGCCCGGTTGCGCGCAATCACCGCGAGCCATCCCGGGAGCGAGCCGCGACCCGGATCGAATTTTGCGGCGTTCAGCCACAACTGATAAAAAACATCCTGCAAAATTTCTTCAGCCGCCTGCGTATCGCGGAGAATGCGGTTTAAGAGCGAGGAGAGTAATGAGGCATAGCGGTCGTACAGCGCAGCAAGCGCCGACTCGTCCCGCTGAACGATTTTCTGAATGAGCGCCGCGTCCGTGGCCCTCAACTCTGTTCCCGTTTGACCGCTCACCAGGTTCTGGCGACTCCGTTATATAAAGTACGCGCGAGACAGGCTCCCGGATGTATTAGAAGAATCCGAAACTGCTGACCCGCCGTGGATTTTGGTGTACCGGCGCAAACCCGATTCAAAGCACCGCGCGCAGAGTAGCTTGCAAGGAGTAGGCCGTCAATCCGGTATTTCCGTCGCGCGGGCTCTTACGCCACGCCTTCCTTCGAGAGGGCGGTGCCATCCGACTAAGCCTTTTAAATACAAGCAGGTACAGGCAGGCAGCTTAAATGACTTGCCGGATAACGGTGGACTAAGTGGCTTTAAATCTCTCACTTTGTCAGTGGTTTCCATTGACATCCTGGGCGGCTTGGCTAAACTTCGACTCGCGTAAGACTTACGGGCACCCAAACAGATATTATGTTCGGCCGGCGAACACCACGCGGTCCGCTGCGCCAAAAAAGCACGACAGGAAGGAACGCTAGATGGCCACAGTCGCCAAAGCCTCACCGCAGCCGATTCCGCGTATCGCACCGCGCGAGGATTTGAATCCATATCGCATCGCGCAAATTCAGTTCGATATCGCTGCCGAATATTTGAAACTCGATCCAGGCCTGCGCCAGATCTTACGAACGCCAAAACGAATACTAGAAGTGTCGGTGCCCACCAAGATGGACAACGGGCAGATCAAAGTTTTCACCGGATTTCGCGTTCAGCACAATATCGCGCGCGGTCCGGCAAAAGGCGGAATCCGTTACCATCCGGCGGTAACTTTGGACGAAGTGAAAGCGTTAGCTACGTGGATGACGTGGAAGACCGCCACCGTAAATATTCCTTACGGCGGAGGCAAAGGCGGCGTGATTTGCGATCCGAAGCGGATGAGCAAGTCTGAACTCGAACGCATGACGCGCCGATTCGCGTCTGAAATTTTCCCGATCATCGGACCCGATCAGGATATCCCCGCGCCGGACGTTTACACCGATTCGCAGACGATGGCGTGGATCATGGACACTTATTCCATGACGAAAGGCCGCACGTCGCTGGGCGTGGTTACCGGTAAGCCAATTTCGATCGGCGGCTCTGAGGGGCGCAATGAGGCGACCGCGCGCGGTTGCCTGGTTGCCGTAGAAGAAGCTTGCAAGGTCAAGAAAATGCCGTTGCGCGGCGCCAGTGTGGCGATTCAAGGTTTTGGAAACGCGGGCTCCATCGCTGCTCGTTTATTCGCGGAAAAGAAAGCGCGCGTGATCGCGATTAGTGATTCTCGCGGCGGCGTTTTTAATTCGCGAGGCATCGATCCGTTGAAAGCGGCGCGTTACAAAGAGCGTTCTGGAACGGTTGTGGGCATGCCCGGGACATCGCGCATTTCAAACGACGATTTGTTGACCATGAAATGCGATATTTTAATTCCCGCCGCGTTGGAAAATGTGATCACGCTAAACAACGCGGACCAAATCAAAGCGAAAATAGTCGCCGAAGCTGCCAACGGCCCAACCACACCTCACGCGGACGAAGTTCTAGCGCGCAAGGGCGTCACTATGATCCCGGATATTCTGGCAAATGCCGGCGGCGTGACGGTGAGTTACTTCGAATGGGTGCAGGACCTGCAGAGTTTCTTCTGGTCCGAAAGCGAAGTGAACGCCAAGCTTGAGATGGTGATGCGCCGCGCGTTCCACGAAGTGTACGAAATGGCGCGAAAGCATCGCACGCACATGCGAACAGGCGCTTACGTCCTTGCCGTCGGCCGTGTGGCGGACGCCACGCTCGTTCGCGGACTCTTTCCATAAAAATCCGCTAGCTGACAACGTTGTTCCAATCAGCCATCAACTTGAACCTCATCGAAAAATTTCCTCTTGCGCAGTGAGCAAGAACACGCGTACATTTTTGCTTAGCCGGTGCGCTCACGCGAAAAAGGGCAGCGCCGGCATATTTGTCTGCGTGACTTGCGCGAGGACGTTGAGAATTGAACAACCACCTAAATCACACTCCACCGATTCTTCTAACCATTGCCGGTTTTGATCCATCCTGCGGCGCGGGCGTGGCTGCGGACCTGAAAACTTTCGCCGCGCATAACTGTTACGGTGTAGCGGCGGTCACCGCGCTTACAGTGCAATCCACACAAGGCGTGGTATCGGTGCACCCGACGCCGTCGGCCACTCTGCGCGCGCAACTCGATGCGCTGGTGGATGATGTCGCGATTGCCGGCGTGAAGATTGGCATGCTCACGAATCGCGGCAATGCATCGGCCGTAACCGAGTTTCTCGATAAATATAAATTTCAACACGTTGTATTGGATCCGGTTTTCCGTCCCACCGCGGGTAACGCCGAACTGTTGGATACGTCCGGACTGAAATTTGTGCGTGACGAGTTGCTGAAACGCGTGAGCCTGATCACTCCCAACTTGCCGGAGGCGGAATTTCTTACCGGCATGGAAGTGAAAGATCTGCCGGCGATGAAAACCGCCGGCCAGAAATTGATCGAGATGGGCGCACGCGCGGTCGTGGTGACCGGCGGGCATCTCGATAAGCCGATCGACGTATTTTGCGTTGGAGCGGAAGTAGAAACTTTTGCCGGCGATCACGTGAAGAGTCCGAACACGCACGGGTCGGGATGCACTTTTTCATCCGCGATCCTGGGACAGCTAGCTTCCGGGCAGCAGTTGCGCGAAGCGGTGATCCTGGCGAAGGCCTACGTTACGAAGGCAATCGAGAAGTCCTATCAAATCGGTAAAGGCGCTGGCCCATTGAATCAGCTTTTCCGCTTTCATCAGGAACAGCCTTTGCGCGGCGTCCACGAAGTTCCGCAACACGGCATGCATCCAGCCGCAGAACCAGCCGCGCACTAAAATGTCAATCTAGGAGCCGCCGATTTGTCAGGATCGCCCCGCATCGAAAAATCGTCACCTACTGGTCTGTGTCCTCAAAGTTAAAAAATCTTGCCGAAGACAATTTGCGCAACTATTATCCCGACTGGATCTCGATCGAGGTGCGTCGTGAAGAAATACATAGAAATCGTAATCGTGCTGATTGCGGCCTTGCTTGGTGCGCAAACGGTTGTTGCGCAGGAATGGTCGCAGCCGTGGGCTCGCGCGCGAATTGAAAAATCGCCGCGTCATAGTGAGTGGGTTACGGTGAAACACGATGGGCGAAACGTGGAAACACTCGTAGTTTACCCGGAATCAAAAGACAAGCGGCCGGTGGTGCTTGTGATCCATGAAATATTTGGACTGAGCGACTGGGCGCAAGAACTTGCAGATGAAGTGGCTGCGGCGGGATACATCGCTGTAGCGCCGGACCTTTTGAGCGGCATGGCGCCAAACGGCGGTCGCACAAAAGATTTCCCCACCGGTGTTACGGAAGCGGTCAGCAAGTTGAATCCCGATCAGGTGACTGCAGACCTGAATGCCGCTGCGGACTACGGTTTTAAGTTGCCCGCTTCCAACGGGAAAATTTATGTGGCTGGTTTTTGCTGGGGTGGGACACAGAGTTTCCGCTTCGCAACCAACCGAAGAGACCTTTCGGCAGCTTTCGTTTTTTACGGCTCGCCTCCGCCTGCAGATGACATGTTACGCATCAAGGCGCCAGTTTATGGTTTTTACGCCGGCAATGATGTGCGCATCGACGCCACAATTCCGGACACAATCGCCGCCATGAAAGCGGCGGGAAAAATGTACGACCCGGTTACCTACGAGGGCGCCGGTCACGGCTTTATGCGTGCCGGAGAGGCTCCGGACGCAAGCGAGGCCAACAAAAAAGCCCGTGATGAATCGTGGAAACGCTGGAAAAACCTGTTAGCGAAGTGATGTTCTCAGCGGCGATAGACGAGCTTGCCGGCGACAATTGTAGCCATTGGCGCGCCACGAAATTCACGGCCGTCGAACGGAGTGTTACGCGATTTGCTTGGCGACTCAGGTGTGCGGTAGGTCCATGCCTGGTCGGTCGAAAAAATTGTTAAGTCGGCTGGCTCATCAGCCGCGATTTTTCGCTCAATGCCAAGCACCCGCGCAGGACCCGTCGTAAACAGCTCAACCAAACGCATCAGCGAAATTTTCCCGGGACGCACGAGTTCGCTCAACGCAAGGGCGAGAGCGGTTTCGAACCCGATAATTCCGAAAGGTGCGCGGTCGAATTCAACGTCCTTGCTGGAAGGATGATGCGGGGCGTGGTCGGTGGCGATAGCGTCAACGGAGCCATCGGCCAAACCTTCGATCAGCGCGGCGCGATCTTCGCGAGAAGCCAGCGGCGGATTCATTTTGTAATGCGAGTCGTAGCGCACGTCCTCGTCAATGAGCGTGAAGTGGTGCGGCGTGACTTCGCAGGTAACCTGCAGCCCTTGCTGTTTCGCCGCGCGAACATATTCCAGCGAAGCGCGAGCGGACATGTGCGCGATGTGCAGACGTGCGCCTGTAAGGTTGGCAACTTCCACGTCACGTCCCACACAAATAGATTCCGATTGCGCGGGAATGCCCTTTAGGCCCAGGCGAATGGAACGAGGCCCCTCGCGCATCACGCCACCGGCAAATAACGAAGGATCTTCGCAGTGGTCAATCACCGGCAGATCGAGAGCGCGGCAATAGTCCATTACCTGGCGCATCAGTCGAGCGGTCGCCAGGGGTTTTCCATCGTCGCTGACGGCGACGATGCCCGCGTCCTTCATCGCGGCGATTTCCGAAAGAGATTCGCCTTTGCTTCCTACGGAAGCAGCGCCGATGGGCCACACTCGCACCGCGCCGGCTGCGGCCGCGCGTTCCACAATTCCGCGTGTAACCGAGGCGTTGTCATTTACAGGTTGCGTGTTCGGCATGGTGCACACGGCGGTAAAGCCTCCGCGGGCCGCGGCGCGCGTGCCGGTTTCAATTGTTTCGGAAAGCTCCTGCCCAGGCTCGCGCAGGTGGCAATGCAAATCGATGAAGCCGGGCGCGACGATCATTCCGGCAGCATCGAAAATCTCGATATGGGATGCCGTGAGATCCGGACCTAATCTTAAGATTCGCGGGCCATCGACGAGGATATCGAGCGTAGCATCGGTATTGCTTGACGGGTCCAGAACCCGGCCATTTTTAATCAGCAGCATTATTTATCCTTGCCTGCCATTCCGGGCCCGCTGGCAGGTTCCGATGCGGCCCCGCCCACAAGATGGTAAAGAAGGGCCATGCGAATCGCGAGGCCGTTCGTCACTTGCTCGAGAACGCAAGACTGCGGTCCATCGGCAACGCTCGGATCGATTTCCAAACCCCGAATCATGGGCCCGGGGTGCAATACCAGCGTATCTTTTCCCGCCAGTCGCAGGCGCTCCGGAGTGAGTTGAAATTGCAAAATGTATTCTTCGGGCGCGAGCGCAGGTTCATGGATGCGCTCGGTCTGCACGCGGAGCACGATAATCACGTCGGCGCCGTCGAGCGCTTCGTCTATGTGCGATACGCGGCGAACATTCGGTGCGAGCGATTCTAATTCGCGCGGTACCCACATGGCTGGGCCGCAGAGGGTGATGTGCGCGCCAAACTTGCTTAACAAATGAATATTCGAACGCGCGACGCGGCTATGCAAAATGTCGCCAAGAATGGTGACGCGCAATCCGTCGAGCGTATTTTTGCGATCGCGAATGGTGAGAGCATCGAGCAGCGCTTGCGTAGGGTGCTCGTGAGTGCCGTCTCCGGCGTTCACAACCGGAATGCCCAGGCGCTGGGCTATGAATTCGGGCGCACCGGAAGAACTGTGGCGTATCACAATACCGTCCGGACGCATGGCTTCCAGCGTCCATACTGTGTCGAGCAGAGACTCCCCTTTTTTCAAACTGGAAGACTCGGCCTGCAAGTTCATGGTGTCGGCGCCGAGCCGGGCAGCCGCAGTGGCAAAACTGATTCGCGTGCGCGTGGAATTTTCGAAAAAGGCCAGGGCTACGGTTTTGCCGCGTAAGGTGGCCAATTTTTTTAGCGGATGACGATGGAACTCCTGGAAAGGCTTGGCTTGATCCAGAATAAATGAAATTTGCTCGCGGGTGAGGTCTTCGATTCCCAGAAGGTGTTGCAGGCGCTGCAGCACGTTTTCCCTTTAATGCCGTTTTCTCCGGGCCTCCCAAAGGATTGCCGGGTATTTCAAGAGACGCGATCCACAAGCATAACGCGCTCTTCGTCATCAATTTCCATCAAGCGGACTTCGACTATCTCTGTATCGCTGGTTTCCACCGTGCGGCCAACAAAGGAAGCCTCGATCGGAAGTTCGCGGTGCCCGCGGTCGATCAAAACGCAAAGCCGGATGCGTTTGGGGCGGCCGAGATCGAAAAGGCCGTTCATCGCAGCCCGTATGGTGCGGCCGGTGTAAAGCACGTCGTCAACGATCACTAAATCCCGGTCATCGACTGGGAAATCGATCTCGTTCGAGTGGAAGACTGGTTGCGGACCTACTGTCGAAAGGTCGTCGCGGTAGAGCGTTATATCAAGGGTGCCGACGGGAACTTTGACGCCGGAGGAATCGAAGATGGTTTTCGCCAATCGCTGCGAGAGCGGAACACCACGGCGGCGCACGCCGATCAAAGCCAAATCGTTCGTCCCACCACTCTTTTCGACAATTTCATGGGCTAATCGCTGGAGGGTGCGGCTCATTTCTTCCGCGGAAAGCAATTGTCTTTTTTCTACGACGCGCATTCTGGCACGTCATCCTAGCATAGACCGCGGAATGTTCGCAGCCGCGGAATAAAGCCGTAGAGGCTGGGAAATCTGGCGCTCGCTGGAATAGCTGGGGCCTAAATGCTAGACTAACGTCCGTGAATGCGCCGCAGCCGGCAAGCGTGTCCCAACGGCCCGCGGGAGTTGACCTTCGAGTCAGCGTAGGCACCCTCCAGTTTAAAAACCCCATCATTGCCGCCAGCGGTACTTTTGGCTACGGTATCGAATTCGCGTCGATAGTTGATCCGAGCCGGTTGGGGGCGATGGTTGTCAAGGGCCTATCGCTTGAGCCCATGGCCGGTGCGCTCCCTCCTAGGATCTGCGAAACAGCGAGCGGCATGGTAAATGCGATCGGATTGCAGAACATCGGCGTGCGGGCATTTGTCGCCGAGACGCTGCCTGAACTGCGACGCCTTGACGCTACAGTGTTGGCAAACGTGTTCGGGTGCACCATCTCTGGCTACGTCGAGGTAATCCGAATCCTGGAGGACGCCGAGGGGGTGGCGGCTTACGAGCTAAACATTTCCTGTCCCAATGTCGAACACGGCGGGGCTGAATTCGGAGTTGACCCAGTACTAACCGGTGAAGTCGTACAGGCGGCTCGGAAGGTGGCTCGGAGACCCCTTTGGGTGAAGCTGTCCCCCAATGTTAATAGGATTGGACTTACGGCTAGCGCAGCCGAATCCAGCGGAGCCGACGCAGTGGTAATCGCGAATACCTACCCAGCATTGTGTATAGATGCACACAACCGGAGGTCACGCCTAGGTAGTACGACGGGTGGGTTGTCGGGTCCGGCTATAAAACCTATAACTATGAGACTGGTTTACGAAGCCAGTAAGGTAATTAAGATACCGATTATAGGGCTTGGCGGTATTGAGAGCCCCACCGATATAGCCGAATATATGCTGGCGGGTGCGTCAGCGGTGGAAGTAGGCACTGCCAGCTTTGTGGACCCACGGGCCACAGAAGCGCTTTTGAAGGGATTGGAAAGGTGGTGCGAAGACAATAGAGTCCCTGAAATCAGCAAGATACGAGGCGGTATAGAGGTTGCTGGGACAGGCTCGAAATAGTACAATTTACTGATTCAACTAAGGTTAGGAGATCATGAAAGCAAAAATTTTCGTAGTGCTCGAATCGGTGTTTTTAGGATTGGGTCTGCTTGCGTTTACGCCGTCGGTGAACCCCACAACTGCCGGAAAGCCAGGCAACCCGTCCCAGGTGATCGTCTACCCAAAGAAAGCGTCCGGCAAATCTAATACCCTGAAGCCTCTTGCGGTCTGGGAATGCACCACCAGTTGGTACGGCGAGGATTTCGACGGCCAGCCGACCGCCACTGGCGAGAAATATGATATGTACGGCGAGACCGCCGCTCACCCCACCCTCCCCTTAGGTTCCATTGTGCGCGTCGTGAATCCGCGTAACCACCGTAGCCAGATCGTCCGAATCAATGATCGCGGACCGTATGTTGAAGGACGCGAATTGGATGTTTCCTACGAGGTGGCTCGTAGGTTAGGATTTGACCAGCGCGGGGTTGCAAAAGTTCGCCTCGAACTGCTCAAGGTGCCTACACGGCCGGAACCGATCCATCACGAAGACTGATCGTCGCCCTGGATGTAGATAATCTCCAGTCTGCCTCTGCTTTGGTGCGGAAGCTTCGCCGAGCAGTTGGACTGTTCAAAGTCGGTAGTCAACTCTTCACGGCCGAAGGCCCGCGAGTAGTAGAGAAGCTCGCGGACGGGGGCGCCCAGATTTTCCTGGATCTGAAATTTCACGACATCCCCAACACCGTGGCAAAGGCCGTTTCGGGCGCGATGAAGCTTCCGCATGTACGCTTGCTTACCCTCCATGCGTCCGGTGGCACGACCGTAATGCAGGCTGCGCGCGAAGCAGCCGGGGACCGGAAGGATCGGCCGAAGCTGCTCGCCGTTACCGTTTTGACGAGCCTCGACGAAGCGACCTTGCGAGAAATTGGTATGTCAGGACCAATCGAAAGCCGCGCGGTCGCGCTAGCTCGCCTTGCCAAAAAAGCTGGAATGGACGGCGCAGTTTGTTCCGCACACGAAGCTCGCGCTGTTCGTCAGGCTTGCGGGCCGAAGTTCATAATCCTTATACCAGGTGTGCGTCCGCGAAGCGGCGCCGCGAACGACCAATCACGCATTGCAACGCCGGCAGAAGCCGTTCGGGTGGGCGCAGACTATTTGGTAGTCGGACGACCGATCACGGCCGCTCCGAATCCGAAATCTGCCGTTTTGGACATCGTTGCCGAGATGAAGTCCGCTTCACGACAAGCTCGCTAAAGTTCCTCTTCCCATTGTCCTGCTATTGACAAAATGCGCCTCTCGGTACAACTTCTCTGCCGAAGATTCAGATCGCGAAGGGAGCTCAAATGCGGATTGGATTGAAGACGGCTGCGGTGGCGGTGGGCATTGCGTTAACTTTTGTGCCAACGATCAAAGCGCAGGAAGTTGGCGCTCCTCCCACTCCTCCGAAAGCACAGACGGTTGAAGTCACTCCCACGAATATTCAGGCAAATGTTGGAGACAAAGTTAAATTCAACGCCGTCGCGAAGGACGCTTCGGGAAACGTTCTGCCTGCGAAGCCTATGATCTGGTTCGCTGCGCCGTTTGATGTGGCCGGCGCTGACAAAGAAGGCCTGGTGGTATTTCATCAACCAGGCGAAGTAATCGTGGGCGCGGTGGTGGCTGGCAAGCCCGGATATGCCCATGTAACAGTTGTGGCGCCGCCCGTTGCGAAAATTGATATCGCCCCTGTCACGCAGGCGCTGGTGGCAGACAGCACCACCATCCTTTCCTCAACTGCGCGTTCTTCGAATGGCGACCCACGCGCTGACACGCCGATTCACTGGACTTCGAAATCGCCGGCTGTTGCTCGGGTGGATGAATCGGGCATGGTGACGGCGAAGTCCGCGGGCACTGCGACGCTAGTGGCCACGGCCGGTCCGGCGAACGCCGAAGTAAGCGTGCGAGTGATTGCGGACAATTTTCAAAAGATTGGAATCGAGCCGGAATCTGCGAATGCGAAAACGGGCGATGTCGTTCATTTCACAGCCACAGCGCAGGGCGGAAAGGGTGCACCAATAAAAGATGTTTTTACGAGTTGGACTGTCGGCGGACCCAATGCCACGATTTATCCTGACGGCGCATTTGTGGCCACGCTCCCGGGCACGTACAAAGTGATGGCGTCTGTAGGTTCGCATGCTGCGGTGGCGTCAATCACCGTGGCGCCGCGAAATGCGGAACGCGAGATCGATGTGGTAGCTCACATTCCATTAAAGGCTGCCGACGGGTCCGCGATTCAAACCACCGAAGAGTGGATCATGGGCAATCATCTGTACGTTGCCTCGCTCGGCGACAAAATTTACGACTACGATATCAGCGATCCCTCGAAACCGAAGCCGCTCGATTCCCTGAAGGCTGATGCACGGTTGATTAACGACGTCAGCACCACGCCCGACGAAAAAGTGGGAGTCTTCACCCGAGAGGGAGCATCCACGCGCAAAAACGGAATTGTGCTATTTGATCCCTCCGATCCCGCGCACTTGAAGGTTCTATCTGAGTACACCGAAACCGTCACGGGAGGCGTGCACAGCGCGTTTATCAACACGCACTACGTGTACATCACGGACGACGCAACCGGCTCGTTACGCGTGATCGATTTTCAGGATGCGCAGCATCCCAAAGAAGTAGCGCGGTGGGAGGTACAAAATGCAACGGCCGCCACTATCGCCGGTCCCATGGGCCCGATGTCCAGCGGCCGCTATCTGCATGATTTGTATGTGAAAGATGGGCTTGCCTATCTTGCTTACTGGCGCGACGGGCTGATCATCCTTGATGTGGGCAATGGCATGAAAGGCGGAAGCCCGGAGCACCCCCAGCTTGTCTCGCAATACAAATTCAACCATTACGAACTCTATGGCAATGGTTGGCTGGCCGGAACGCACACGACATTTCGCTACAAGAATTATGTCTTTGTAGGCGACGAAGTTTTCCCCGGGCAGTTCGATATCGATAGCAAAGAACGCATCCCCGTTCGCGGAATTTGCCACGTGATGGACATCACCGATATCGAGCATCCACGCGAAGTGGCAATTTACGAAGTGCCCGAGGGCGGCATCCATAATTTCTGGGCCGACAACGACATGTTGTTCATCGGTGATTACGCCGGGGGCGGACGCGTGCTCGATATTTCCGGGGAGCTGCGCGGAAATCTCTACCAGCAGGGACGCGAGATCGCCCGCATATGGACGGGAGATCCCGCCGGCTATCGCGCGAATTTGCCCTTTTCCTGGGGAGCGCAGCCCGCGAATGGTTTGATCTACTACAACGATATCAACACTGGAATTTGGATCGCAAAGTTGGGCAAGCCGCGGTTCAAAGGTTCCACCACAGCGCCGCCGCTTCAGGAAAAGGCTGAGTAGTTCCTCATATGATTCGCGGTAGCCGGTCCAGACGGAATTTTGCGATCGGTCATTTGACCGGCTGCCGCCGCCTTCGCTAGCATCATGGTGCAAATTGCATCCTCCTCATGGACGACCTTAAACACGTAATCGTTGGCACTGCCGGGCATATCGACCATGGCAAATCCGCCCTGGTCGAAGCTCTCACCGGAACCAATCCTGACCGGTTGGAAGAAGAAAAGCGCCGAGGCATCACCATTGACCTCGGATTTGCATTTCTGAATCTCAATGGCATTCGGTTCGGATTTGTCGACGTGCCCGGACACGAGAAATTCGTTCGCAATATGCTCGCCGGCGTGGGTGGTATTGATTTAGTTCTGTTCGTCATCGCTGCGGATGAATCGATTAAGCCGCAAACTCGCGAACACTTCGATATTTGCCGCTTGTTGGGCGTCTCGCGCGGAATTATAGCGATCACGAAATCCGATAAAGTCAGCTCTGACGTATTGGATACCGTGCGCCTCGAAATTGAAGAATTCGTGCGCGATTCGTTTCTGGAAGGCGCCCCAATCGTTCCGGTTAGCGTGCGCAGTGGCGCAGGGATCGAAGATCTGAAGCAGGAGCTAGCTCGATCGGCGAATGCGGTCCCGCTGCGAAACGAAAAAAAATATTTGCGGCTTCCCATCGATCGGACTTTCGCGATGAAGGGATTTGGGACAGTCGTAACCGGTACTCTCGTAACGGGTGCTTTGAATGTCGGCCAGGAAGTACAACTTTATCCCACGCGCAAGCGAGCCCGCGTGCGCGGCCTCCACTCCGGTGGAAAACAAATCGAGCGAGCGGTTGCCGGCCAGCGCACGGCGGCGAACTTAGCCGGAATCGACTCCAGCGAAATAAAACGAGGAATGGTCCTGGCAACTGCAGGAATCTTCGAGCCAAGTTCGCGCGTGGACGCAACTGTAACTCTGCTGCCCTCTGCCCACGCGTTAAAAAACCGTGCGCGCGTTCATATACATCAGGGGACGGCTGAAGCGGTGGCCGAAATGATTTTTGTGGACGGCAATGCGGAACTTGCCGCGGGTCAAACTGCTTTTGTGCAGATGAAACTGGATAAGGCGGTTTTAGTCCTGCCGGGCGATCGCTTTATTCTGCGACAGCTTTCTCCAGTGGCGACCATCGGAGGTGGACGAGTGCTGGACACTCGCCCTGCCAGACACCGTCGCAGTGACAATGGGGTCAAAAGTTTCCTTGAAATTATAGAGCGTGGGAACCAAGAAGAAACGCTCGTTGCGCTTGCTGAGGCATCGCTTCGTGGACTAACTTTTCCTGAAATCGTCGCTCGCACCGGCTGGATAGAAGATGATGTACAGGCTACGGCGAAGAATCTTGCCCAATCAAAGCGCCTGCGAATTATTGGCGACGCGGCATCGTCGGATTTTACAATTGTCTCAGTGCCCGCCTTTGCAGAATCACTGGCAAGAATTCGAAAGGCTATCGACGATTTCCACGTTGCGAATCCGCTGTTGCCGGGAATCCCGAAGCAGGAACTCCTCGGCCGCGCCGGAAAGCCTCGCACCGAACTTTTCGAATTGGCGCTGGGTGACTTGTCGAAATCACGGGCGATTGTGATTTCAGGAGACCTGGTACAACGAGCCGGACGAGAAATTGCCCTGTCGCCGGAAGAAGCGCGAGCCAAAGAGCTGATCGAGCAGGAATTTGCGACGGCCGGTCTTACGGTTCCGAGTTTTGCCGTCGTTCTGGCCAAATTGCCGGTGGAATCGCGTCGCGCCCAGAAAATTCTGCAGATTCTGCTGCGCGAAAAAGTGCTGGTAAAGGTAGCGGATGACCTGGTTTTCCATCAAATGGCCGTTAAAAACTTGCGCGAAACACTCGTCAAGTATCGCAAGGAACGCGGCGCCAGGCTTCCGATTGGCGCATTCAAAGAACTTACAGGCGTCTCCCGGAAATACGCGATTCCATTGCTTGAATATCTTGACCGCGAACACTTGACGCGCCGGGTCGGAGACGAGCGTGTTATACTTTAAGTTGACACTCGGGCTCTCAAAACGCCTTTTGTTAAACAGGCGCACTCGGGAAGGCAGGTAAACATGGGAGAATTTAGCCCAATCCATTGGTTGATCGTTTTGGCGATCATCGTCCTCCTGTTCGGAGGAAAGAAAATTCCTGAAGTGATGCGCGGACTCGGCGAAGGCATCCGCAATTTTAAGGAAGGCATGCACGCGAATACGCAGACTCCGCCGCCACCCGCACCGCCTGCAAATCCGCCGACCGTGACAACGGCGCCCCCACCCCTGGGCGAAGATAAAAAGTGACTTTTTAGCCTAGCGAAACGTAACCACGGCGGCTTCGGGCCGCCGTTTCTATTTGGTATCGCTCTCATTTTCGGCCAAATTTGCCCGTCCGAATTCGCGCAGTAAAGTCCACAATCGCGCGAGCGGCAGGCCCATAACGTTGAAGTAGCAGCCTTCAACGCGCTTTACGAATCGCCCGCCAACACCCTGAATCGCGTATGCGCCCGCTTTGTCGAACGGTTCGCCGGTTGCGATATAGTCTTCAATTTCCTGATCGCTGAGGTGCGCGAAATGCACTCTGGTAATCTCTTCGACCACCCGCTGCTGGATCCCGGAAGTTTGTAACAGCGCAAGGCCGGTGTGAACTTCGTGGACGCGTCCGCTGATGCTGCGCAACATACGCCTCGCGTCATCACCAGACGCCGGCTTGCCGAGGATAGCCGCATCAACCACCACGACTGTGTCTGCGCCAATAATCAAAGCGTCCGCGCCCGGATCTGGATTTTTGTCGGCGGCCGAAACAGCCTTGGCTGACGCCAATCTGCGAACATAATCGCCGGGCGATTCATTATCCAGGCGCGATTCATCGACATCCGTACTGCAAATCTCGAATCGAATTCCAGCGTTTCGCAGGATTTCCGCGCGGCGAGGCGAAGCCGATGCAAGAATGAGTTTCAAGAGAAGATCTTACTTTCGACCAGCAATAGTCGGCGCTGAAAATAGTTAAATTACAATTGACTCGCGATATTCGCCGAAGGCTCGTCGCAGGACGTCTGAAATTTCACCGACCGTGGCGTACGATTCCACCGCCAGCAAAATGGCCGGCATCAAATTCTCGGTACCGCAGGCACGGCGTTCCACTTCCGCCAGCGCACTCTGTGCTTTCGCGGCATCGCGGCGCGCGCGCAAATTGTTAAGTCGCGTAACCTGCGAACGTTCGATTTCCGGATCGATTCGCATCGTCGGAATTTGTCGTTTTTCTTCTGCCTGAAACCGATTCACGCCCACCACTACCTGTTCGCCGGAATCAACCGCGCGCTGATATTCGTACGCCGATTTCTGGATCTCCTGCTGGACGTAACCAGTTTCGATAGCGCGCAGCATCCCGCCCATCGCATCGATTTTCGAGATGTAATCTTGCGCGCCGGTTTCGATTTCGTTGGTTAGTTTCTCCGCAGCGAAGGATCCCGCCACCGGATCGATCGTGTTGGCCACACCGGATTCCCGCGCAATGATTTGTTGCGTGCGCAATGCAATCAACGCCGCCTCTTCGGTCGGGAGCGCCAGCGCTTCATCCAAGGCATTTGCGTGCAACGACTGGCAGCCGCCCAAGACCGCCGCAAGGCTCTGAAGCGCCACGCGAACGATATTATTTTCGGGCTGTTGCGCTGTTAAAGAAGATCCGGCCGTTTGCGCGTGAAAGCGAAGCATCATCGAGCGCGGGTCGCGCGCGCCGAAGCGCTCGCGCATCGTTCGCGCCCATAACCGGCGGGCTGCGCGAAACTTGGCAATTTGCATCAGGAATTCGTTGTGCGAATTGAAGAAAAACGAAAGTTGCGGAGCGAATTCGTCCACTGCCAGGCCCGCTTCAATAGCCGCCACCACATATGCGATACCGTTTCCGATTGTAAAAGCCACCTCTTGCACATCAGTCGAGCCCGCTTCGCGAATGTGATATCCGGAAATCGAAATAGGATTCCAATTGGGTATTTCGCGCTGGCTCCAGGCAAAAATATCCGTGACGATACGCATGGCCGGCCGTAGCGGATAGATGTAAGTCCCGCGCGCTATATATTCTTTCAAAATATCGTTCTGCACCGTGCCGGCCAGACGTCTCAGGTTCGCGCCCTGCTGCTTTGCGACGGCTACATAGAGGGCCAGCAGAATCGCAGCCGTGGAATTAATCGTCATGGAAGTGGAAACGTGTTCCAGCGGGATAGCGTCGAAGAGCGTTTGCATGTCTTCGAGCGAATCGATCGCTACTCCCACTTTGCCAACTTCTCCCTGCGCCAGCGGATGGTCGGAATCCATTCCAATTTGTGTGGGCAGATCGAACGCCACGGATAAACCGTTCTGCCCTTGCGAAAGCAAATAGCGATAGCGATGGTTCGATTCCACCGCGCTGCCGAAGCCGGCGTATTGGCGCGTGGTCCACAGCCGGCCGCGGTACATAGTGGGATAAACGCCGCGCGTGAAGGGGAATTCTCCCGGAAAACCGAGATCGCGCTCGGGGTTCCAGCCATTCAAACTCTGTTGCGCGATCGCAGTTTCCATCGGCAGGCCGGAAGGAGAGGCGAGCTTTCGTTCTGAAATGTCTGGGCGCTTTTTGATGTCTTCAGGCATTGGAAAACTCAGCGAACCTGCCGCGCTCGGCGAAAGGAGGTGAACGCGAAGACGGCCATGATAATGGCATAAACAATTGCAAATCCTAAAAGCCACGCGGCTACGCGAGTGTGCCATTGGCGCCATACGGCAACGCCGCCGTAAAGCGCAAAGGTGGCGAAAAGAGCGCCGACGGCCTCATGAAAAAATTGCCGCGCGGCACGCCACCAAACGCGCCCAGTGACTTTAGAGGAATTCCACAGCGTGGAATAGAAGCCCGTGGCCATGATGCAATTCTAGTATAGATGCGCGGCGTGCTGCCACTCGCGTGCTACCTTGCCAAGCTGCAAGCGTGTTCGGCTTCCGCATAGCGCGAGCCTGCGCCGGGGTACAGGTAACATTCGCGATTCCAACACCTCACGTGGGTCTTGTTTCGTGATTGCAGCGGCCCTAGAATTGGTGTAGGAAGGGCCTTTTACCAGGAGGCGCCCTTGCAACTCGACGACCGCATGAAGCAGTTACTGCGCGATCTGGGGCACGCCATCAACGATAGCGTGTCGGATTCCGATCGCATCGCTGAAGCTATTTCCAGTGTGCGTTCCGCCGGCTTCGATATTGTGCTCAAGTTGGACGCCACCATCGGGCTGGCGCGCCGCTCGGAGCAAGACGCCAAGATGACTTCGCTCGACCGCCGTTTTCTGGAATCGCTGCACATCCGCGTGGACGACGAAACACTGGAAGAAGAAACTGTAGCCCCGCGCGTGGAAATCACTCCTCAGGATATTAAATTTCTGAAGTCCCTGAAAATTTCATTCGATGAAGAACTCTAAAATTCTCGCTGCGTTTGCGCTGGCTCTTCTTGCCGGATGTTGGTCAGCCGCGGTCCCCGTGGCGCGCGCGCAGATGAGCAGCAGCGCTCCCATAGTTGTAAAGAAAAGGGCTCAGAAACCTGTGTGGCTCAAAGCGCAATTTATCCACGCTGATAACCACACCCTGATGGTGCGCGAGCAGGCGAATCAGATGAACGTCCACACCTTCACCTATGCCGACAAGGCGCAGAGAAAAATGAGCAAGATTCTGGACGAAGGCGGCTATCAAACCGGAGATCCCATCAAAGTTCTATGGGTGACCGGCGGTTCCGAAGCGCTCGACATAAAGGGCAAACCGTCGAAGGCCATTTAAGGGTTGGCCCGAACCTGCTTCTAACCTAGCTTTTACTGCATAATATTCCGTTGCATCGATCAACTCTATGATTCGTCCGCCCGCGGTTTCCGGCCGCTTCTATCCCTCAGATCCAAAGAAACTCGCACTCGAAATCCAACAATACACCGCGAGCGAAAACAATAAATCCGTCGTGCGCGGATGCGTAGTTCCACACGCGGGATATATGTATTCCGGTCACGTGGCCGGAGCGGTTTACTCTGCAATCGAAATCCCTGCTCGTTGCATCCTTCTAGGCCCGCGCCATTTCCCCGGCGGGGAGGCTATGGCCATAATTTCAGAGGGAAGCTGGCAAACGCCATTCGGCAACGCGCAGATCGACACGGAGCTGGCCGCACAACTGAAGCAAGCCTGCCCGTTCCTGCGCGAAGACCGCGTGGCGCATCAGCGCGAGCATTCGCTGGAAGTACAAATTCCATTCCTGCAGCAGCTCAACTCAAATCTACGATTCGTTCCGGTAGTGCTTGTCACACACCGATATCAGGAACTGGAGGTTTTGGGGCATGCGATAGCGAAAGTGATAAGCGCGCAGAACGACCCGGTTCTTGTGGTCGCGAGCACAGACATGAATCATTACGAAAGCGATGCACTCACGCGCGCAAAAGACCGGAAGGCAATCGACCGCATTCTAGAACTCGACCCGCGCGGCCTGTACGATACGGTGAGGTCAGAGAACATTACGATGTGTGGCGTTGCCGCGACGGTGGCAATGCTCGTCGCCATGCGCGATCTAGGCGCCACGCAAGCTGAATTGGTGAGATATGCGACTTCCGGAGATATTACTGGAGACCGCGATGGAGTAGTAGGTTACGCCGCCCTGATCGTGCGATAGCCAGCGTAACCTATAATCTACAATTTAATTGACCGTTACGCTCAGAGTAGCAGTGTGCGTTGTGGTTCCGGCAGTTGCCGTGATCACGACGGGCTGATTCTGAACCGGTTTTGTGCCGCCACCCGAGCTGCTACCACCGCCTCCGCAAGCCGCAGCTCCCAGGAGGCAGAAAACTGCCAATACAGTGGCGACTGAGCCCCATCGACGTCGCTTGGCTTGGATAGCCAGCCACAACATCCCGATTGACACTAGACACAGCTCAAACGCTTTCGGACCTGCATTGAGACCTGTTGGATGGCGCAATGGCGTCATCACACTTGCCGCCGTCGTTGTAATCGTGACTGTTGTACTCCCGCTTCCAGTGACAGAAGGGGGATTAAAGCTGCAAGAGCTTGCAGTCGGCAAATTGGAGCATGAAAACGTAACAGTCCCGCCGAAACCGTTTGTGGCATTCACCGAGACGGACGTGGAACCAGCGCCACCCGGGCTGGATATTGTGATAGCGCTGTCGCTAAATGAAAGATTGAAGTTCGGTGAAGTGGAATCCGCGCCCCAGTTGTTCACCAAATTAGCGGCGTCCACTGATCCCAGGCCCGTCGCCAGATCGTAGCCTGGTCCCGCGTTATATCCTGTCAGAATCCCGTAGGTGTCTGATGAGACTGTTTTGTTACAGTTTGGCGAACCCCCGGTGCAAAGAACCGCGATGGTTCCGGTAGTAACGTCATGAAATGCTCCGGGTTGAGAACTTGCCATCGGATAAAGAACGGTGTTCGCATTCCCTTGAGCAGTGCCGGTTTTTTGGTTTACCAGAGCCATAATCGCCGCGAAACTCGGAGTCGAACCAGAAGTTCCACCGAGCGGGAAGAAATCTTCGAAAGTACTCGCGTTACAGTAATTTCCGCCCGTTTGGTCTGCTGCGCACACCATGAAGAAGTTTCCGTTAAATCCATTACCTGCGAAAAGCGAGACGTCCGGTATATCGCGTTTCCCGTCACTTGGCACTCCCGTCGCCACCTGCCATGACGGTTTGGCGTAGCCACCGGAGCAACTTCCCGGAGTCTCGCCGTCGGAAATCGTACAGTTGCTCGCCCCACCGCTCCCAGCTACGGTCCATTGTAGCGAACCAAAATCGGCGCTATCGTTACAGTCAGACTCCTCGGTGGCATCACCTTGCAGCAGTTGGGTGCTGCTGCATGTAGTATTCCACGTGATTTCGGGAATATAAGATTTGGCGGAAGCCAACGTACCCGACGCGTTCGTGGAGTTCCAATAAGTTCCAGGATTGTTGAAGTCGTTGAAATCGGTACCACCTACAGCCACGTTATATGGTGTAGAAGCTAATCCGCTAACCTGCAAGCCATTCTGAGCCGCGACCACAGGCGTAGGAGGCGTAGCGTTACCGGGTGTAATATCGCAAGCGGCTGATCCGGCATCGCCTGTGGCGACAACTGCCGTTATTCCCTCTGTAGCAGCCTGTTGCCATCTAGAGTTAATCACCCCGTTCTCGGTCGTGCCAATTTGAAGTTCGCACAAACCGTAGCTCTCGCTTAACACCGTCGCAACGAGAGGAGTATGATCAACAGCGTACTGGGCCGACGTGTCTACTGACTGAGAAACGACGAACTGAAGCGTCGCCCCTTTCGCTACCCCACCAGCCCACTCAAGATCCAAGTCAGATTCCGTTTCATCTCCGGATTCTTCTTGAATCCCCGGATCGGTGCCAGCTAAGACCTTGACTGGAGTATTCGCTGGTAGCCCAAACACGCTTCGGAAACTACTAATATCCTTCATATCAACGTCGCTCTGGCCAATAATGGCTATGTTTTGCCCAGTGCCGTCTATGCCCGCATTCCAGAGCGGAGTGACATCGTATATCGTCGCGAAATCCGTCGGACCCAAACCGTAACAATTATTATCGTTGTTGCCGTTGTTAACGTCACACCCTCCCGCGAAGGTGTACAACGGACTTGGTGAGCCGCTAATGGCGGAATTCCTCGAACGGGCCACTCGGTACATCGGTTTCTTGTGAAAATTATGCAATGAAGCCACGCCCGTCACGACCGGTGTAAGGGCTGTTGGGATGGAAGGATCACTGGCGTTTGCGTAGTGTTCTTTTCCGTTCACAAGGTAATTATGGATGGTGGTGTGAAAAGCTGCTTGCACTTGGCCCACATTGCCGTCGAACTCGATTACCGTGCGGCCGTTGGCTACTTCGACCGACTGGAATCCATGCGATTGGAGCCAGGTTGTAACAATCTGAATATCCTGGTCCGACGGGCCAAATTGCTTCCCAAAATCTACTGGTGTGAGCCATCTGTGAAAGTTAGGCGAAGACTTGTCCAATTGTTGAGCCATTAACTTCTCGATCGCCGCTTCCTGTGCCGGACTGCGCTTGAGCCCAAGCATCATCGTTTCCATCACCTGGCTCGCCGGCGCTGCGCCCTGGTCATATTGAGGGCGGGCGAGGGGAAAGGTATTCCCCTTCAACACGGTTAGTTTGCTTTCGTCCACCGCTTGCGTGATGCGCGGTTGCGCCTCGCTAGTTTGCGCGAAGGCTTGCAGCGCGGGGATCGAAAGTAGGATAAGGAGCGCAGTACACTGGATAGCAAATAGGTTTTTTGGTCTCATTGGCTCGGTTAACTCAGATGCAAGATACGTCCATTCGGGATGCCGGACGTTGCGAACAAGCAATCGATTCAGGATAGCGGCAAATTGTAAAAAGTGTCAACCTGTCCATCCGAACAGACGTTATCTTACCGCATACATAACCAAAGACTTATACCCGTCTTAGGAAGATACAAACTTTTTACAAACGAATTCGCGTTCCATTCTAGTGCGAGGCCCGTATTTTTGCGGCGAGGTTACGCGCGCGCTGGCGCGCGATGTCGATGAATTTACTGTCAGCAGCAACCTGATCGAGCGCCCCTAATAATCGCTCGGGCTCCGGAAAGAGCTTGTTGTTGTAATCCTGCTCGATTTGCTGCAGCACGTCGTTCACGCCCAGCCGGTCGTAGCGCATGGTGCGCTCCAGGTCGGATAGATCGGTGGCCTGCCGCGCCAATCCTTCAAAGATCGCCATCAACTGACTGGCGGAATCGTCGAGCGTGTAATTGAACTTCACTTCGTGCGTTTCGCCGCCCTTATCGTAGCGAAAACTTTTTTCGCCCAGGTTCGCAATGCGCCGGTGGATGTCCAAATCCACGCCCTGAAAATTGTGCAATTTCGCGGCGAGCGCAAAAATCCTTTCCGCGAGCGCAGCGTTCACTTCAAAGGGCTGAGGATTGGGTTCTTCGTCTAGTTGACGAATATCGAAAGTGCCGTGCCCGCTCTGATTCAGCTTGATTTCGGCGAACTCGGGATAACTGGACCTAAAAATCTTTCGGTAAGTAATCGTAGCACTGTCGGGAGTTGCGATGATTGCTGTCGCGTTGGTTTCGGTCGTCGCCTTACACGCGGAGAGAGGAGTTGCGGATGCGAGTAAAACAACAAGCACCCCGAAGAGAAGCCCACGGGCACACACTACAAAGCGGTCGTGGAAAAGCCGAATCATCGCCAGCGATGCTATCACGGTTGAAAGACGTGGGCGGCGCGGACCTGGTTGCGCGAACGAATTTGCGCGGAGCGAATCTTTGCCGGCGACGCGGCTATGCCAGGCGTCACCGCCATGGCAATTTCCATGCGTTCGTGCGCTCGCACAAGATGCGCATGGCACAGCGCCACGGCCAGCGCATCGGCGGCATCCGCGGGTTCGGGAATTTCTTTTAGGCCAAGAGCTGACGTCACCATCTGTTGCATCTGCTGTTTGGACGCAGCGCCATATCCCGCCACGCTGCATTTCACTTCCCGTGGCGAATAGCTATGGGCGGGAACGGAAGCTTGCGCCGCCGCCAGTAACACCACGCCCCGCACTTCGGCCAGCTTCAGCGCAGTCTTGATATTCAGCGCAGCGAATACAGATTCCACCGCTACTGCGTCGGGTGTGAACTCAGCAACCAGTTGCGTAATCAGCGAGTGGATTTCGTACAGGCGCGCGGCGAGTGTTGCTCGTGCAGGAAGTTTGAAGGAACCGAAACGTATCAGGCTGGGCGTCGAACCCACGAACTCGATGATGCCGTAGCCGGTTGCTCCGGCAAGCGCCGGATCCACACCCAACACACGCAATCCACGCGAGATCGTTTTAAATTTAGGAGCAGGAGTTGAATGCATGGCGGCCCGCACAAGTGTACGTGCGGGCCTAAAATGAAGGCTAGTGTTTTTTCGTGCCGCGCGACGCGAAGGGAACTAGCCGGCTACGGCAGCCTGGATTTCCTTTTCGTCGATATCGAAGTTTGCGTAAACGTGCTGCACGTCGTCGTGATCTTCCAACGCTTCCATCATGCGGACCATCTGCTGGGCTTGCGCGCCGGTGAGCTTCACATAGTTTTTCGGCACGAAACCAACTTCCGCTGAGGAAGGTTTGATTCCCGCGGCAGTCAGCGCTTCGCGTACTTTTTCCATGGCTTCCGGCGGAGTAGTTACTTCCCACGCCGCGCCATCGTCGCGCAAGTCTTCGGCGCCGGCGTCCAACACGATGCCCATCATTTTGTCTTCGTCCGCCGCCTCTTTCGGAACCACGATGTCGCCCTTGCGCTCGAACATCCAGCCAACCGCGCCGGTTTCCGCCATGTTCCCTCCGTTTTTCGAAAGCATATGGCGAATTTCGCTTACGATTCGATTGCGGTTGCTGGTCACCACTTGAACCAGCAAGCCCACGCCCCCTGGGCCGTAACCTTCAAACGTCACTTCGTCCAGGGTTTCACCTTCCAGATTGCCGGCGCCGCGCTGAATCGCGCGATCGATATTGTCGTTGGGCATATTTTCGCCCTTGGCCGTAAGAATGGCTGTGCGAAGGCGCGGATTGGTATCCGGATCGGCTCCGCCGGTACGCGCGGCAATCGTCAGTTCGCGTATTACTTTGGTGAAAACCTTGCCACGGCGGGCGTCCGTAGCAGCCTTCTTATGTTTAATTGTGGCCCACTTTGAATGTCCAGACATGGATGAACCTTTTACAGGAAGTATGGCAGGAGCAGCAGTAGCTCTTGCCGCGACAGTGTAGCAGTAGCCCCGAAAACAGGCAAGCGAAGGCACGGTTTGCGATGGCCTTACGATTTAAAGAAGGGCGGATCTAACTGGCTTGGTAGCGAGGCGGCAGCACGTCGTCACGCCGAAGCGCAAAGTCATCAAAGGTCGCGGCGTATCCGTGCCAACCGGGTTCGTCCACTTCTTCCGCGCGGATAATATGAGCTGCCGTGCACATTTGCACGCTTCCCTGGCCTTGAGGACGTTCAACCAGCGCGACTTCCAGCTCAATCGCTGTTCCAGGCTCGAATTTCCTGGGAGCCAAAAAATAAATCCCGCTGGAACTGATATTTCGGGTTACAAGTGTGACTGGAACCGGTTCCTGCGCTCCTCCCACTCGAATCAAGCGAAGCGGCAGCGAAAGAGAAGCACGTGGCGCTCGGCGGCGTTCTGTTGCTACTCCGATGGCATGCGTTGGAATGCGAGCGAATCGGCGTGGCCCGGGTTTACCTACCGCCGGTACCGACGTCGTCAAAGGCTGAGTATCAACGATGCGTAACGGTGTTGCTGCTAACTGCTGTCTGTTCCGTTGCGGAGCAGCCCCCATAGCAGTTCCCCCCAAGCGTTATTGAACCCACCCCATGTGGAAATCGAATATGCGCGTCCTCTATTATGCCGTCAACGGGGGTACAGGCGAAAGTGTCTTATGATGTAACCCTCAGTCGCTAAGGTGTTTGTACGTCTCCGTACATAATTTCCACAGGTGGAGGGCGAAAGCTCATTTCAATTTGGACGCAAGAAACGGATAGCGATTCGAAACGGGATTCGATATTTTTGAATTCGGCTAGAAGTTAGATAGAGCTACTACAAATGAAGAAGGATCTCATGCACCGACATATCGAACGCCCAAGAGCGGAAGCGTATTGGCAAGCTGTACTGTCACGTGATCGTGACGCCGATGGCGCTTTCGTTTACGCCGTGCGTTCTACGGGAATTTACTGCCGGCCGTCCTGCGCTTCTCGCAAACCACGACGCGAGCAAGTGGTGTTCTTCCCCTTACCGGAAGCAGCTGAGCAAAAAGGATTTCGAGCCTGCCGGCGCTGCCGGCCGCGTGTTGCCCAGGTTCACGATCCTCGCTCGGAAGCAGTGGCACGCGTTTGCCGGCGGATCGATTCGCAGATCCGAACTGAATCTGAAGACGATAGCAACAATAGTCTGACTCTTAACGCGTTGGGCGCGGGTGTGGGATTGGGTCCACATCAGCTCGAACGCGCTTTCCGTCGCGTAATAGGTATCACCCCTAGGCAATATGCAGACGCGCAGCGCATGCGACGTTTGAAATCCAGCTTGAAAAAAGGAGATGACGTGACTACCGCGCTTTACGACGCAGGATATAGCTCCAGCAGCCGTTTATATGAGCGCTCACCCTCGCAACTTGGCATGACGCCGGCCACTTATCGCCAAGGAGGCGCGGGGATGCAGATTCACTACACGATTGTTGACTCGCCGCTCGGTCGTTTACTCGTGGCCGCCACCGATCGCGGAATCAGCGCGCTCTATCTGGGAGAAAAGGATGCAGCGCTCGAATCCGCGTTGCGCAAGGAATATCCTAGTGCGGAAATTGACAGTGATAGCGCTGGATCAAAGAATCTCGGAGAATGGGTTAGCAAGATTCTGGCGCACTTACGCGGCAAAGAGCCGCATCTTAATTTGCCCACAGACGTTCAAGCCACCGCGTTCCGCCGCCGTGTCTGGGAAGAGCTGAAGAGAATTCCTTATGGCGCGACTCGCACGTACTCGGAGGTTGCGCGAGCCATCGGGCATCCCAAGGCTATCCGTGCGGTCGCCAGCGCCTGCGCTACGAATCCTGTTTCGGTGGTCGTTCCGTGCCATCGTGTGGTGCGCGCAGACGGAAACCTCGCGGGATACCGTTGGGGACTTGAGCGCAAGCGTGCACTTCTTGAACAGGAATCGATGGGACTGGGAGCGAAGGCCGCCAAAGGCGCGAAGGCTTGACTGCCAGTAAGTTTCTTTGTTCCTGCGTGAATTAACCTTGAGGGCGGGCCTTTTCGGTGTTCTTCGGCCAGTGAGGCTTAAACTCGGATTCTCCGATCGAAGGGTTGCGGACCATCTTGGAGTAGCGCACGGTAAAATAATCGCCTGAACCAGTTTCATAGAATTGCTGTTGAACTGGAAGCCAGGAAGATTCATCGAACCAGATCTGAATCTTGGAAATTTGATTGCGGACCTCGCTGGATTTCGGAGTTAACTCCAGTTCGACGGTTTTCTTGTCATCCAATGTCGGTTCGCCTAGCAACGTGATCAGATAACTTTTTTGAAGTTCTTTTCCCGACGTACCGAACCCAAGCAACAGAAACTGATCGATCATCGTGCGATTCTTACCGAGGTTGTATTCCTCCACGCGATTTAGACCCGGGGTATATACGTAAAGATTGTCACCGGTGCGCAGGATAGTGCGCGCGTCAGGAGCCTTCATTTGCAGCAGCATTTTGTCGCCGCGCACAAGCAAACTGCCGGTTTCGGTGGAGTGGTCGTTCACTACCACGGTCACCTTTGTGCGTTCCACATCTGCCGATAGGCTACGGAAAGTCTTTGCTTGCATGTCGAGCTGATGTAAGACCGACTCCAGCGTCCACGGTCCATGGTTCTGAGCCCAAGTCCCCGCGCAAATTACGATCGTCGCCAGTAAAGCGAGCGCAATAATCCTGAATCGATTAGCCTTCAAAGGTCCCCCACTGCTCCGCGTTTCCCCCGCAAAACCGCGCCATAATAACACATTGGTTTAGATGCGCCCGCAATTGGAGAAGTTCCGATGTTCCAAAATACTGTAGCTAGATTGGTTACCTGAAGTCAGGCTGAACGGTGATGTCGTAATAGGCGATCGAGCCATCGCCTGCGCGAACGGGATCGATGCGCTTCACCTGGAAAGTGCGCTCCTTCAGATCGCTGACGGTGCGGCTAAGAATGTCGTGAGTTTCGCGTTCCAGCTCAGGACTAGGTTCTTTGGCGCGCTTCTGCGGCTGCAACATTGTGGCGTCCAAGCGGTAGGTGCGGGTTTGAGTGGCGCCGTCTTCGGAGAGAAGCTGAACGTCAGAGCTGGCTTGCGCGGTTGTTTGTGGTTGGTCGTGAAACAGAGTGCGCGGTGTGAGCAGAACAAAAAGAACGATGGTGATAACCATCAAGTCGTACGGCCAACTTCCGCGCTCGAAGGACCAGAAAATCGTCCGGACGATTCCTCGCCACACTCTGCGCATGTTAGTGAACTGTGGAGCCGTCCACAACCTGGCCGTCGCGCATGTGCAGCACGCGATTTCCGTAAGCGGCGGCATCCGGGTTGTGGGTGATCATCACGATCGTCTGTCCCAAATCCTTATTCAATTCGCGCAGCAAGCCCAGGACGGCGTCGGAACTTTTGGTGTCGAGATTTCCAGTGGGTTCATCCGCCAGAACAATCTTCGGCTCGCTGACGATCGCGCGCGCGAGCGCCACGCGCTGCTGCTCTCCTCCGGAGAGCTCGGAGGGCTTGTGCGTTAGCCGCTCGCTGAGGCCTAGAAGTTTGGCCACCACTTCGAAACGGTGCGGATCGAAGCCGTTGCCATGAATATGCTGAGCGAGGGCAATATTGTGGTAAGCGTCAAGCGTGGGCAGGAGATTAAATTTCTGAAAGACAAATCCAACTTTATGGCGGCGCAGGAGGGTACGGGCAGCATCGGTCATGGTCGTAAGATCGTTGCCATCCAGAAGAACTCGACCGCGGGTGGCCTGGGCAAGGCCGCCGATCACGTGCAACATGGTGGATTTCCCGCAGCCGGAAGGGCCCATGATGGAGACAAATTCTCCGGGATAAACTTCCATGTTGACGCCACGGAGAGCGGGAACCTCCACCTTGCCCGAACGATAAACTTTCCACAAATCTTCCGTTTTGAGAATCGGTTCCAACGCTCGCTCCCGTGCGAGTGGCAGTACTTCTGGGGACGGAAATATTCTAGTCGCGTTCGCCATTTCTTCCTAGTAAGTAAGTCGATTTGGCGAATTTCATGCGCGGGGGAGGGCCTTATTCGTAGGCGAGAGCTTCGACCGGGTCTTTGCGGCTGGCGATCCATGCTGGGTAGCAGGCGCCCAGGAGTCCGCCTGCGACCGCAATCAACGCAGCGCGAACAATCCACGCGGGTGTCATCTGAATCGGCAACGACGGGTGGAGATTGTGGATAGACGCGCGAAGGGCAAAGCTCAAACCTATCCCGACAGCCGACCCTACCAGACAGAGAAGGGTCGTCTCACTGAGAATGATTCTTACGATGTAACTCTTGGAGGCTCCCAGCGACTTCAACACTCCAATTTCGCGCGTACGCTCGATGACAGTGGTGTACATCGACAAGAAAGTGACCAAGAATCCGACAATGACCGCAATACTTATCATCACGTTTATGAAGGTTCCTAGATAAGGCACGTTCGATGAAGTCATCAATGCCATCAGGTCTTTGGGCTGGCGGACTTCGTATCCCGGAAGAAGCTGCTTTGCTTCCTCCGCCACGGCCGTTGAGTGGTTGGAGCGATCAGCTTTAATCAAGAATATCGACGCCTTGTCATGCGCTCCAGCCATTTCCTGCAGCGTGGGAAGGAGGACAAAGAGCCTGGCGGACTTGCCGTGCTCGACGATTCCAACGACATGGAAATCGTGGGCGAGGATGTGCAGCGTCTGTCCGACCTTTATGTTCTTACCCTTAGCGTAGATGTCGTCCACCAAAATGTCATTGGGGTCTTTAAGATCGTGACCTGCATAGAAGACAAATCCGCCTGACACTGCGCGGAAACTTTCGGGGTCGATTCCGAAAATATTTTCCAGCGCGGCGACAGAATTAAGCGAAATTAGCACAGGAGAAACGGCCTGGACGTAATCGAGTCGCTGCAACTTGTCAACAATGCTGATTGGCATGGGCGCGCCGCCGAAGTTCATGAACAAAGAAGAGGAGGGAGGCTGGACCATGACGTCTGCTCCAATGCCTTCCGTACGCTTGGCATAATCCTGTAGCAATCCAGTGGTTAGACCGACGACCATGATTACCATGGTGACTTCGACCGCGACGGCAATGGCAGTGAGCAAAGTGCGGAGGGGCCGGTGCAGGACGTTTTGCACGATCATGTAGCGGATCATGGCTTGGGCGTCTCCGTAGGAGATTCGTCCGGATATATCAATTTAGTTCCCTGGGGTTGAACGAGTACGAAGCGGTCGGCGGAGATGGGTTCGTTTACCGTGAGCTTTTTGATTTCAATCTGGAGTTGGTAATCATCGCTGGGGCGGCTAATCGCAATTTGGTGCGGATAAGACAGGGTGGCCATCGCTGAGTCCGCGGACGACGCGGTATTGGACGATTGCGAAGCGTTGGACGGCGCGGCTACCGAGAGCCAATTCGAATAGTGTACGTCTGATGCCACTTTTCCGCCGGAAGCAAAATTTTCAACTCTAGCCATCTGCAGGTTCGTGCGGTCGAACCAGATTTTGCGCGATATTTCCCAGTCGGATGAACCCGCAGCGCTTTCTTTTGTTGCGCCTTCTCCGGATGCGCCGCGGATCGTTGTCAGGATGTAATAGCGACCGGGGCCTTCGCCGGCTTCCTCGAACAAAACCGGCGCTCCGGCTGGAATCGGCTCCCACAGCAGGGCGTCAACGAGATGTTGCGGGCGAAGATTTTCGATGGGTTTGGATGCTTGCCGCGTCAGATTGTCCGGGCCTTCGATAAATTCATTCTTCGACGGGATGTATATATCAAATTTTTCGCCATTGCTGACCATGTCAAAAATATTTTTGGCTACCACCGGAGCCTGTCCTATCACGCGTATGTTGGCGGGCTTGGCGGCCAAAACGAATCCGCTTACCTCGTGATATTGCTCGATCACTCCGGAGTAGGCGGAGCCCGCGGTCAGTTTCATACTTACGCCGGCATTCAAGGAGGTAATGGATTGAGCCTGCTGATTATAGCGCCCGAGGAGGTCATCCTTGCTTGCAGTAAGGAGCTTGGCGGGGGCGTTGGCTGGCTTGACGACGGTCTTGTGGCTGACGGCGCAGCCACAAATTAAAGCGGCCAGCGACGCGATAGCCACTCGGAGGCCGACGCTAGGTGCTTTCAGTTTGGTTTGTTCCCACGAATGTTGGAGCGACAATTTAGCTTTGTCCTCGAGGCGAGTGAATGAGACCGGCGGAATCGTGAGGAGCAAATTTGGAAGAAAGCTCGCGCGAGCATTTTTGGATTTTTTGGCGATTTGAGCGAGTCGCCGCCGTGTATTTTCTATAAGTTACGTGATGTTTTAATTCTCGAATTTGGCGATTAAATTCTGCATTTTGGTGGCGCAAATCTGCAAGAGTGAGAGAAGGTCTAGACAGATGTTGTGGTGATCCGGAGGGTAAGGCGAGGCTCGAAAGACGGGAAAAAATCGGAGGGGTTGTCAGCCCCTGGTAGCACGTCCAACTGTTCTCTAATTTAGCCACGGGGAACGCTAGCACGCAGCTAGGCGAAATTCAAGGATGCGTGTGCTGTGGACGGCCTAGTACTACGATGCGGTCAATTCCGTTTTGGGAATGAGATAAGAATCAGGACTGCGTCATTTGCCGCGCAGCAAGAGGATTACGTCGAGCAGGACGAGGACGGCCACGACCACCTCCAGGGCGAACATGCGGCGCTCGTTGAATTGAGCGACCATGAATTCATAAAGCTCGCCTGCCGTTTTTAATTTTTCGGCGACCAAAGTTTTGTAATCGTTGACTCCGATTTTTGCCGAGCTGACGCCGTAAACGCGCGCGTAGTACGTGTCGCTGATAAATTTCACCGCGTATTCAGTTCGTTCCGCGAGGTCCATGATGTCCAGGCGGATTCGATTCAAACGTCCGGCGCGCCGAGCGAGCCGCCAGCGAGACCAAAAGCTTTCGTGACCTTCGAGCGAGCTATAGACGTTGGAGAGCAAGTTGGTGAGCAGCTCGTCGTAATAGCGAAACTCCAGCAACTGGGTGTTCGCGTATTCCAGAAGATCGATCACGGCGGGCGTAGCTTCGGGTTTGTCGTACACAAGCGCAGCGGCCCAGCCGACTACAACCAGGTCGTTGGGATAGTAAGACAAGGCGGAGCGCACGATCTCTTCGCGCTCGGCGGCCGACAGCGGAACGAGTTCGCCGCGAACGAGCTGTGTGATCAGATCGGCGTGACATTGGAGCATTTCGGCGGCGGTGGCCGAGCGGCCGTCCGCGTTCCGCGCCGATTCGATGTCAATGACGAGGTAATCTTCATCCAGCCATTTTGGTGACGGCTTAATCAGGCAAGGGCGACAACGATCCAAGCGGCTGCGCAGCAACGCTTCCGCAGCTTCCTCCACTTCCGGCGCGTTCATCCAGCGATAGGATTGGGGGGACAGAGCATCAAAATCACAATCGAAGCCAGTGGTGAGTTCAACGCTTACCACGCCAAACCAGTAATACTTGATTCGAGCGTCGAGTTTCTCGCCGGTGGGAAGCCCAATTGGACCTGCTGATTCAACGATCGGGGCGCGTTGTGCCTGCGCATATTCCGGGCTACGGTGAGCGAAGCTGGGCGGTTGCGGAGCCGCTTCCGGCCCGAGAACACCGCGCAAACTTTCCATTTCAATCGCTTCGGCAACATCATAGAAGCTGAGGATGCGGAAGTAGCCTTGAACATTCATGGGCGGGACGTGTGACCCTCTCAAAAATCAGGTGCAAAATATGCGTGACCATCGTACACCCAGCCCGAGAGTCAGACTACCGACGACGATGGCGGGAAAAGGGATCAAGTGTGGGAATCATGCGGTTGCCGAACCGGAGTAAATGGCATTCGCCATTGCGATAAAGGTTCGGCAAGCGACCGCCGATGTGGTTACGGGATTGGCGGGGCTACTTCTGATCCAGCCCGTGGAGCGCGCCGATATGGCGCTTCACGATCAGGTCGGTCTGGTGCGCAAAGCTTTTGAAGGCGTCAGAGCCGTCCGCAGCTTCCTGGGCGAAGAGCTTCTCATCTTTGTCATGGATGTCTTGCATATCAGCGATGTAGGCGGAGTCGAACTCTGAGCCTGAAACGCTCTTGAGTTTTTCCAAGCGCTGCTGGAAGGTGGCATTCAGTGCAGCAGCGACAGGAATCCCCTCTTGCGTGGCGATTTTCTTGAGTTCACGGTTAACCAAAGTATGGTCGTGGACTTCGGTGGCGGCCAAATCTTTCACATCCGGAGCAACCGCCTTTTGCTCGGCGAGCCTGCTTGCTTCCACTTCGTACATACCGCCCTGCGAGACCTTTCCGACGAAGACCTTATCGGCATCGGAGGCCGGAACCAGCGGGTACAGGACGGATGGAAGAGAAAGGGCCGCGAGGACCAACGATCCGGCTACAGGGAGTCGCATATTCATAGAATCGGTTCTCCTGGTTTCAAAAGGCGGTTTGGACGAGCGCCATCAATCTAGTTGGATGGCTTCGCGCCCTTAGAGGTTACCGGCGATTGGAAACAGTGGCGCGAAGTCTGACCCCGATTCCGGGGGCAAGAATTCACGCATTAAATCGGTAAGCGAAGAATTGAATTACTCGTGGGTGATTATGGTGGGGCGGGTGGCGGGCTCGGGACCGCCTAGTGAGATCAAGAGGCGGCGAAGTTTCGCGCGGTCTTCGAGGTTGATGCCCATCATTTCGAAGCCGGCTTGTTGCGAACGGACGAAGCGCACGACCGCTTGCATGCTGATGGAGCGCAGGCCCGCGGGAATTTTCAGAGTAGCTTCGGTACCGACTGGAATCTGTATGTCGCCGCTGAGCAAGCCGCCGTCGAGGCTGAGCACGCTAATGGCGGACGTGAATTTTCCGCGCGCGGAGGTGATAGTGGCGGGCACGGCGCGCGGGAGACGCACGCGGCGATAGCGTCGATGGCGCACGAAATCGCGCTCCGGGATGGGATCGAGCGGCGCAAGAGCGATTACTTTCGTGTCCAAGCCCGAATTCGGGAGAAAGGCCTGCATCCATTCGGGGTCAAGTTTCATTAAAGCCTGGGCGGCGGCCATACGGATCTCGTCGGGATAAGCCCAACCAAAAGTTTTGCGCGATTCGACGAATCGGCGGAGGTGTCCGGCGGCTGCAGGAGCGCGCATGCGGCCGAGCGCTTCGATGGCTTTCACACGGAAATATTCAGAACCTTGCGCCAGGAGTTCTCCTTCGGCGATCCGGAGAAGCTTCGGCGCTGTTTCGGTGTCGCCGCACATTCCGATTTCGTCGAGGGCTAGCGGAACAATCAGGGGGTCGAACATTTCCAGCGACTCCGCGAGGAGTTTGCCGCGCTCGGGAACTCCGGCGATGGAGAGCTGGCGAACGACCGCGTCGTGAAAGCTGCGGACATTTTCTTTAAGGCGCGCGGGAAGCATGTCTTCAAGAGCTAGAGGATCCATGCGTCCCAAGAGGCCAACTACGGTGGCAGCCTTCGCGGGAACCTCGTTCTTGAGAATTTCCTTCAAATGGCGGACGCAGGGCAAACCCACGGCTTTCGCCAGCGCGACGATGGCTTCGCGTTCGGTGCGACGGCCCGAGCGCGCGAGACGGACGGCCAGATACTCAGAAGCGGATTGCGGCACGCGCGTCAAGACGCCGACGAGGCCTTCGGGCATATGCTCGGCGGTGAGCGCTTCTTCGATAAATTCCGGGACGCGATTGTCGATGCCGACACGCGGTCGCAGACTCTGTACCCAGCTAGGGCGCGATTCTTCGAGGTCGGCGAGGGAATCGAGCGATTGCTGCATGGCGCGATAGTAACGGCGCGTGGCGGATTCCTGACTGAGGCGCACGAAAGCGGCGCTCAGCAACGTTTGAAGCTCGGTATCTTTTTCGGCGGCCATCTGCTGGCCAATCTGCACCAGAGCGTCCTGCAAGCGCTGGCTGGCGGCCTTGCTGAAAAGTTCGGCGAGTTGGCCAAGTCCGATGGCAGCTTTTTTGCGCGCTTCGGAATCTTTATTGCGGACGCAGGTAGCGTAGTGAAGGAGAATATCTCCCGCGGTGTTGGCTTCACCGCGACCTAGAAGTTCTTCCACATATTGCTGCACGTTGCGCGGGGGAATGCACCAGGCTTCGGTGGACAGCAGCACGTGCCTTTTGCCGGACTCCGGGACGGCGGCCCAGAACTGGCGATCGAGAACATCGGCGTGAGACTCGATGGCGATCCCGGCATTGGCCATTTTGTCTTCGCGCGAGCGCAAGAGTTTGCGAAGAGTGTTGAGCTCGCTGCCCATACGGTCGAGCATCTGGCGCACGGCGTTGACCTGGACTTCGCCACGCTGGTAGCGGTCGATGGCGAATTTAATGGCGAGATCTTCGGCCAGGCGAAGCAGCATTGCTTCGTCCACTTTTGCGGAAGGCGATTTCGCGGCAACCTGCGCCAGAGCCTGCCGCAAAGTTATTTGCGCATCTTGCGGAAGACCGGCTAGTTTCAGCTGCAAGGAATTTTTATCGAGCTGAGGGTTTTTTGAATTTTGCGCTTCGCCGAACTGAACGAGAAGTTTGAGCAAGCTTTGAAGCTGAGATTCTTCGAGACGCGAAAATGCGCCGGCGGCTCCGGGAATTTCAGCCGAGCCGGCTAGAGCCGAAGCGGCTGCGGCGTCTTCGTTCAATCCGGCGACGGTGCCGGAACCGGGGATTACCAGCGATTCGGCGCTTCCAACGTAGGATCTTTGGTACGGAGAACCGCCACTGCGGTAAGGGGCTGCGCCGCTTGCTTCCGTTCCCGGATTAGCGGGGCCACCTCCACGAGAGGCGCCTTCGGCTGCGGCAATGAGCTGAATCATTTTTCCGGGAGTGCGGAACCATTCCTGGATCATTTCGGCGTCGGCGCCAAGAGTTTTCGCAGTGAGAGTGGCGGCAACGCGTGCTTCGGAGAAACCAGCGTCTTCGGCGACGAAACGAATTTCGTTCACGCGAATTCCGGAGGGAGTTTTCTTTCCGAAATGCACCTCGAGGCGCTCGGCAAGCGTGCCGGCGTTGGGGCCGGCTTCCATGAAAGCTCTGACCAGATTCAAAAACTCGGCTTGGGTCACACCAGAGGTGAAACCTATACTGGCCACTCCGGAGCTGGTAAGCAGGTTGGCGAAGCTGCGCTCGGCTGGCGAGGAATCCAAAGGGACGCCATCAAGCAAGAGTTGAGTGCCGGAGGCACCTAGTAGAAGGCCGCCCTGTCCGGCGGCTTCCACCGCGTCCTGGAGTTCAGCCCAAGCGGAGTCGAACTGCCGGGAGGAGCGAGAATGCTCCAAACCATAGAGCCGAGCGTACTTAAGCAGGATATTCAGGCTTCGGATGAAGGCGCGAGCGTTCGGTATCCGGGGTTCGGTGGACACGGACGGCACATGAGGCAGGGTGGACATCGGCTGTTCTACAGACAGTGTACTAGGACGAATGTCTAGGGAAATGGTACTTACGGGCTATAGGAGTACAGGGATGGGTACCGGTCGCAAGGACAGGGACTCGAGTTTTGCCGACCTGCGAGCGACTATCCCATTTTATGGCTAACTTTTAGCGTAGGTGGAGCGTTCCTCAGTAGACAAATTCATTCAGAAAAGCGTCAGGCCAGTATTCGACCGAGCTCATCGGGTTTTGTCGGGTTCATCTGGCACGCGAGTGGCAGTGTTGATCCAGTTCACTTCCCAAGTTTTTCCTCCGTCGTCGGAGAAGGACTGTTCGTCACGCATGGAATTCGGGGAATCCGCAACAAAAATAAAACGGACCAAGATCATTCGGCCATCCAATGGCTCCTGATCGTAGAACTGGCCGCGGCCGTTTTTGAATTCGCCGATTATAGGCACACCAAAGGTGCCGCTGTTGCTGCCGGCAAAATTCAGGCTCCACTGGTGGGCTTCGGGATTGTAGAGACGCAGAGACAAAAATTCGAGATGGCCGGATGGGCCATCAGTGATGATCTCGGCCAGGTTGGCGCGGCCATCCCAAATCTTGCGAACGACGACGGTGCCGTCTAATTCGGTCCACTGGGTTGAGCCTGTCAGGGGATGCTGGAGGCGCTGCATATGAATCTTCCAGGTTCCGAGTTGCCAATCGAAATCATGCTGGCCATCTCGCGATGTGACAAGTTGTTGCGCGGTTGTTGTGGATGATGAAGAAGAAGTCTGTGAAAAAGATGCGAGCGGGTGAGCGAGATAGGCTAGCGCGCTGAAGATGAAATAAACCATCATGCGTCGAAGTCGATTCATTGTTTTATACGCGTCAACGTTGCAGTGAAGTTTGGTTCCCAGGTCTTTCCCCCGTCGTCCGAAAACGACTGTTCGAAATGGTGTGAATCGGGAGTGATGTCGGACCAGACAATTCGAACCAGGATGCTTCTTCCGTTGAATGGTTCTTGGTCGTAAAACTCGCCGCGGCCATTTTTAAATTCACCGACAGCCGGTTGAGCGATGGCGCCGTCGTTACTCTTCGAAAAATATTGACTCCATTGATGAGATTGGGGATTGTAAAGAAATAGGGTCAAACCTTCGAAGTGGCCGGCCGAGCCGGCCGCTTCAATTTCCTCGAGCTGAGCGCGGCCATCCCAAACTTTGCGGACGACGACGGTGCCGTTCATTTCGACCCAGGTGGTGGAACCCGTGAGCGGATGCACAAGACGCTTTATTTGGGTGTGCCAAGTACCGAGGTTGAAGTCAAAATCGTGTTGGCCATCGCGTTCGGTAGCGGAGCTCTGAATCGTTGCAGCGGGAACTGCGACCGAAATTGCTTTCGCAGGATAGGTTCCGGGTCGCTTTGTGACCGAATGAGCCGCGGCTGGGCGGCACATCAAAACGAAAATCGAAATGCTGAAGATGACGTAAATCCGAAGGGTCCTAACTGCGTTCATTTTCTATTCTCCATTTGGATTCTTGTGTTTCGCGCCTTGACTATGGGGTACTTGTACACGACCCAAGTTTGCCGGAATTGTGGTAATTTTAAAGAACCACTTTTTATGCAATTAGCGATACCACTTTCAAAAGGACGCGGGCCGCTCTTTCGTCAGGTTTATCTCGGGCTGCGGAAGGCGATTCTGGCGGGCACGTTTCGCGCCGAAAATCGATTGCCCTCGACGCGAGATCTGGCTGATCAGTTTGGAATTTCGCGGACGGTTGCGTTGATGGCTTACGACCAGCTATTGGCGGAGGGTTTTGTTACTGGCCGGGGCGGGTCAGGAACGTATGTAGCGAACGATTTTTCCTCCAACCGCCCGCTAACTGCGAAAAAAGAAATCAAATTCCGGTTGTCGAGGTTTGGTTCCGCGGCGGCGGACACGGAAGGGAGTCTAAATGTGTCCGGCCGTCGATCGCGTATGTACCGGTACGATTTTGCGTTTGGGCGGAGCGAAAGCGATATCGAAACTTTTCCGTTCGAAACGTGGCGGCGGATTCTGACGCGGCGCGCGCGAAAAGCGCCGGTATTCGAACTGGACTACGGTCCGGCGGCGGGAAGTTTGGCGCTGCGCGAAGCGATCTGTTCGCACCTGCGGAGATCTCGCGCGGTGGCGTGCGAACCCGCGGACGTGATTGTAGTAAACGGCTCGCAGCAAGGGCTGGATTTGGTCGCGCGCGTATTGCTGGAACGCGGTGACCCCGTGGCCATCGAAAATCCGTCGTATCAGGGTACGCGGGAAATTCTCTTGGCAGCGGGCGCTCGGCTGCTGCCTGTGCCGGTAGACCGCGATGGTTTGAATCCAGCCAAGCTACCCGGCGACGCAAGAATATGTTTCGTGACACCGTCACACCAGTTTCCGACCGGGGCCATCCTTCCGCTCGCACGCCGTCTTGCGCTGCTGGGATGGGCCAAACGCAAGAACGCGGTGATCGTGGAAGACGATTACGATGGAGAATTCCGCTACGAAGGACAGCCATTGGAGTCTTTGCAAGGGCTCGACGCAGAAGGCCGAATTATTTATGTGGGGACATTTTCCCGAACGGTCTTTCCGGCGTTGCGCGTAGGTTACTTGATCGTGCCAAAGTCGCTGAGAGCGGCGTTTACAGCGGCCAAGTGGCTGAATGACCAGCACTCAGCCACGCTTGAACAGCAGACTCTTGCGGAGTTCATAGCTACGGGAGGTTACGAACGGCATTTGCGCCGGGTTCGCCGCAGAAACACAGCGCGACGCGCGGCGCTGTTGGATGCCATTCAGAAATATCTGGGCGAGCGCGTGGAGGTGACGGGCGATGGTGCTGGGGCCCACGTTGTCCTGTGGCCGAGGGGACGCGTCTCTGAAGAGGAAGTAATTTCGAGCGCGGCGTCGCGCGGAGTTGGAATTTACGGAATATCAAAATACTTCTTAACACGACCTTCGCGGGCAGGATTCACGCTTGGATATTCTCGCATGCGTGAAAATGAAATTCGGGAAGGCGTCCAGCGGCTTGGCGAAATCCTTTGAGGATTTTTTTAGGAAGGCAGGCGGATTTCGACGTCCTGGCCTTCGAGAGCGGGACGCACGCGGCGAATCACTTCGCTGGCCCAGAGCTTTTCACTGAGAAAAACAAGCGAGCCGTCTTCAAATGCGCAGATAGCACAGAAAAAATACTTTGAGAAGGTGGTGTGATAAGCGTCCACGCCGCGACGGGCAAGCTCTCCTTCAAGCCCAGGGTCACCTTCTGCGACGAGGGCTCCGGCGCGAGCGCCGAAAGTTTCCTTCTGAAAACGGTCGATGAGAGCTTGAAGCACTGGGAGTTCAGGCGCGGGGATTACAACGGAGTGATTGTTGGGTTCGCGATATTTAATTTGGTGAAGCTTGCAGTACTCGCGGACGCGGTCGAGGTGGCTGAAAAAATCGAGAGCCCAGACTTCGTCGACCGCCGTGGCGCGCAGAACGCGGCTCCAAATTTTCGAAGCGTCGAGACCGCGCACGGGTTCCCGATTTTCGTCGGCTTCGGTGAGCTCCAAGCCGGTGGCGCGAACATCTGAGCCCAAGTCGAGAGGCTCGACATCGAGAAGGTACATCTAAACTTCCTCGTCAGACGGATGCGGGAAGCGCCTTTGAAAATCCGGAGATTGCTTGCGGACTTCCAGCCAATCGAAAAACGCGTCGGGAGTTTCCAGCCAGATTCCGAACCAGTGCGCGATTTCCTCTTTTCCAGCCCGTTTGTTGGCATCCACTTTGTGATTGCGCGAGATCATTTCGGCGCGGCGGCGGCCGAGGCGCGCGACTTCGCGAACGCGCTCCGCGGCCGGACTGTCGGCTTCGAGCACGAACTTGCGAAGAAGCTCGTCGAGACGGACCAGGCACATTTCCGCTTCGTCGAGCGTGGAGAAATGAAGCAGGTCGCTGAATTCCTCTTCATAGCGGCCTTCGGTATCCGAGCGCGTCGACCACACCACGCGCATACCCGCCTCTTCGAGAACGCTGACAATGTAATCGGCGGAGGTTTTTCCCTTTTCACCGAGATGCACGATGAGCTTACGCCTGATCTGCTCGATTTCAGCGGGAGTGTAACGAGGCTTGGCCAACTCCGCAGCCACTTCAAGAATTAATTTCTTCTTGGTGGGAGAGCCGCTCTCGATATTCGGGCTGGGATTACTTCCGGTCAAGAGGGACCTCGGTGTTTAGGCTTAGTGGGGTCGGCGCTTACGGTGTCACCTGCCAGCAGATGGCGGTAGCGCGCGACGTTGCGATTATGTTCCGCGAGAGTTTTCGCGAAAAAATGGCCGCCCTGATCGTTGGCGACAAAATATAGATACTCGGTTAGCGTTGGTTCCATCGCAGCGCGCAGGGATGCTTCTCCGGGATTTGCGATGGGGCCGGGAGGCAGGCCGGGATGTTCGTAGGTGTTGTACAAGGAATCGACGCGCAGGTCGGCGGGGCGGACATTTTTAGTGTGGCGGCCCTCCAGTTCCAATGCGTACTGCACGGTGGGGTCGCATTGCAGCGGCAAACCTTTGCGAAGGCGGTTATAAAAAACTCCGGCGACCATGGGACGTTCTTCCGGCTTAGGAGTTTCGCGCTCGACTAATGAGGCGAGGGTGACCACCTGGTAGAGCGTAAGGCCTTGCGGAAAATTCGTGGCGCCTGAAGGATCCAACGATTCGAGTTCAGCGCGGAAATTCTGGACCATGCGTTTCGCAATGGAATCGCAGGTGGTGCGGCGATTAAATTGGTAGGTGGAAGGGAAAAGAAAACCTTCGAGGTTGGGTGAGTTTGGCGCAATATCGGCAATGAGAGCGGCGTTTTTTGCGGCGTCCATAAAACTTTCGCGCGTGCAGACTCCCTGGCGATCGAGCTCCGCGGCCATTTCGAACATGTTCCAGCCTTCGGGAATCGTTACGGTGCGAACGTAGATTTTGCCTCCGGCAATTTGCCAAAAGACTTCACGCGAATCAAGCGGACGATCGAAGTAATACTCGCCGGCCTGCAAAGGTTTTCGAAAATGCCATGCGCTGAAAAACTCGAAGGCAAGCCGGCTGCGAATTGCGTCATTTTTTCTGAGAATGTGAGCTACACCCAGGCGAGAAGTGCCGTGCGGAATGTCCACAAAAATTTTTTCAGGGCGATGGCCGCGATATGGGCGGCTGATTTGCGAGTCGAGCCAGCCTGCACCGGCGCCCAAGGCGGCAATGAGCAGAAGAGCAATGAGGCCAAGTCGGCGCATTCTGTATTAGGACCTCTCCACGATGGGAACTGAGGGAGGCTCCACCACTTTTTTGTGCTTGTGTTCGAGGTAATCACGCAAGAGAACGGCTGCGGCGACGTCGTCGAGCGGGGTTCGTTTTCGTCGCGAAGAGGTATTTACTTCCGCCATGGTTTGGGCCGCCTCCCAGGTGGTCAGCCGTTCGTCTACGAGTTCAACCTCGATGCCGAGATCTTTCTGCAATCGTGCGGCGAAGAGCTCCGCTTCATCCGCCATGGGGCTTGCTTCACCGGTCATGTGCAAAGGATGGCCCACGAGAATACGCGCAACACTATGCTTCCTGCAAATTTCGCGCAAGCGCCGCAAATCGTTGCGGCGATTTGTGCGTGTGAGGGTGACGAGAGGTTGCGCTGTGACGCCGAGTTCGTCGGAAAGGGCCAAGCCGATTCTCTTTCGGCCGTAATCAACCGCCAGAATGCGGCTCGATTCGGCTGTCGACGGTGCGGACACACCGATATTCCGCGCGCGTTCGAGGTTCGTCATATTGGTCTCATTATACTTGAGGTGCACGGCCCGTGGTGTGCTGAGGAAGGCCGGGTCAGGGTTGACGGCCGCGCTCGCTTTTTTCCCACAGGGGCCAGAAGCCGGCCTGTTTTAGTTCTTTGTCGAGGCCGGTCTGCTGGAATAATTGTTCGATCTGCGGGCGGGATTCGCGGGCACCGATGCGCTCCGGGCGATCTGCGAGGGCGAAGGCGGTGATAGCGGCGACGGCGACGCTGCGCTTAAGTTCCTTGAAATCAACTTTGTCGTAGGTATCAGATGCGGCGTGATAGTTGAGCATGTAATTGGCCGGCTCTTGATTTGCTTCCAGGGTGGGAACACCCTCCAGAATGAAATCGAAATTGTCAGTGTCCATACCGGCATCGAAGGTGAAGTCCAATGGGGCAAAAGTGTGGAGCGGTTCCAAGGCTTCGCGCACGGCTGATTCGATGTCCTTGCGGCCGCCGAGAGAGTAGCCGGTGATGCGTCCCACGCCCGAATCGAAAATTACGGCAGCGATCATGCGATCGAGTTCCGCGCGATGAGCGTGCGCATATGCGGCCGAACCTAGCATTCCTTGTTCTTCGCCGGTGAAGAAGGCGAAGCGAATCGAGCGGCGAGGGATGGCGCCGGACGTGTGGATGACGCGGGCCGCGTCGATTAGCATGGCGACGTTACAACCGTCATCGAGCGCGCCGGTGCCCAAGTCCCAGGAATCCAGATGCGCGCCGAGCAAGACGAACTCGTCCGGCTTTTCGCGGCCGCGAATTTCTCCGACTACGTTTTCGGATTCCGCGGGACCGCCGACGTGGTTCGGCATATCGAGACGGGCGTGGACTTTTTGCCCGGCGGACAGAAACCTGGCGATACGTTCAGCATCTTCGCGCGCCAAGATTGCTTGCGGCAACTTCTCCAGTTCACCGTTGATAGATATATTGTGGCGATACAACAGAAGATTGGGCCGCGTGGACATCCAGAATATTGCGGCTGCGCCGGCTTTCACGGCGCGGTCAACAATCTCGTGGTCCACATCGTATTCGGTGATGAGGTCTTCCCAAGTGACAAGCAGATTCGAGTGGACTAGAACGATCGCGCCGCTCGCCAGCATGCCGGCTTTGGCGAAAGCGTCATCGCTACCGTTTCCGACATCGACTACATCCGCGGTGATGCCTCCGGCGGGCGTGGCGGGCGACCAGCCGATGGATACCATGCGAACCGGGAAAGGCGCAGGCGACAAAATGTCGATGTGCGAGTTGCCTTCGCTCCAGCTAACCGGGATGGTGAACTTTTCGGTGTGGACTTCGTCCACTCCGGCGTGGCGTAGTGCTTCTACGGCCCAGCCTGCTGCACGGTCGGCTGCCGGCGACCCGGTAGGGCGGCCGCCGACGGAGTCGGTGAGGTAGCGCAAATTTTCTTCGAGAGGCGAGGGGCCGAGGGCGCTTTGAATCATCACAGGGGCCAGGTCGTCGCAGGATTTTTCAACGGAGCATGTGCCGGAGCCGGTGGGGACTTGCAGGGGAGACGGCTTCGCTGGGGGAAGCTGAGCTAATATGCCGACCGGGAGCAGGGCTAAGACCAGCAAGAGTAAAACGATGCGCATGATTTTATTCACGAACGATTCCTTTCGGGATAAGTGCTGATCGAGACTTGGCGAGCGGAGTTTACCTTAAAAGGCATGCCGGGTAGTACGCTCGCGTGGCGTTTTATCGCGAAGCGATTTGCTCCGGCTGCAAAGTCTGTGTCGCAACTGCAAATCGTATCCCCCAGCGGCTGATGCCGCGTTGATTTTGAGTCACTTGCGGCACGGTTATTCTTCGAAGCTCAGGGTAATAGGCCACGCCCTGACGAAAATCGGAGTTGCGATAGATTCTGCAGAGCGGTTTCGTTGCGCGCTTTCATACAATTGAAAGAAGATTCGGAACATTTTGCTGCATGAGAGAAGTTTCTACCTAGAAAGAAAATTTGGTGGGATTTAGAGCGCGGAATATCTGTCTCATTTTGAGTCATTTAGCCTTTGGGGAGAGTGGCACACTACCTGCCGTGGCCGTGCTTCTATCCGCGTTTTGGTAGAACGGTTCTCAAGGCAGTTGGATCAGGGCGACCGCCATGAGACCTGCCGTAAGTCCCGTATGCCGCAGTAATAGGAACAAAAATCTAAAGACTTCACCGGATAGTCCTGGGGGAGCAGACGGGAAGGTCCTAGTGAAAAAAGTACGCGTATTTGAAAAGCCAGCGCAGCAAGGAAAAAAGCAAGAGAACAAGCCTAACTTCTTCGTTTTCTGCGAAACCAGCACAGGAGTCGCTCAATTCCGCACGGAATCGACAACCGATCCTGAGGCCACAGTAGAACGGGTGGCAGGGCTGCTGGCGATGCAGTGCCTGGTAAGAGGGCAGAATCCGAGCGATTTTCAGGTGCTGGTTCCGGCGGAGACGGCGCTAATGGGCCGCCTGGTGTCGCGAGCTGAGGAACTTCTACAGGAAGGGCGATCGATCACCTGTCCGGCTTCCTTAAGTCCGCGGCAGCAGGAAGTGCTGCATTCGGTGCTCTCAAATCGAGCAAACAAGGAAATTGCTTCCAAGCTAAATATTACGGTTCGCACGGTGAAGTTCCACATTTCGACATTGCTGAGCAAATTTGGTGTGGAGACTCGTACCGAACTGGCGCGCCGAGCCGCAGGGTTCGCAAGTCCCGTTTTACTGGGACCGGAAGCTGCAGAGGACGATTCGGCGGGGCAGCAAAGAAATCCGGGGCCGGTGTCGGTTGCCCGCAGAGCGCCGATTCCGATGACGAACAAATCGCAGAGCGTTCGATTTCCCGGACGAGCGCTTATGGCCTAACAGGTCCGTCAGAGTTCGTAAAATTCCGGACCTCTAACGGCCGAATGAGTAGTATTCGAATCCAAGAGCTTTCATCTCCGCAGGGATCAGGAAGTTTCTCGCATCAATCAGCAGGGGCCGAGCCATATCGTTGTGAATGCGCTTCCAATCGAGGCGCTTGAATTCGGCCCACTCCGTGGCCAGGACCGCACCGTCCGCGTCCTTGAGCAGCTCGTAGGGATCCTTCGCAAAGGATATTTCGGGGAGCAACTTGCGTGTTTTTTCCATGGCTTGAGGATCGTATGCGCGCAGATGCGCGCCTTCGGCCAGGAAGCGCTTGGCGGCCTCAACGGCAGGCGAAAAGCGAATGTCGTCCGTGTTTGGCTTAAAGGCCAAGCCGAGCAGGGCAATTTTTTTGCCTTTCAGCACCCAAAGAGCTTTGCGAGCTTTGGCGAGAAGTAAATCGATGCGTTGTTTGTTGACCTGTTCAGCGGCCTTCAGCAAAGTAAAATCAATGCCCACACGTTCGGCCAATCGAACGAAGGCTTGAACATCTTTGGGCAGGCAAAAACCTCCGAAACCGAGTCCGGCTTGCAAAAACTGCGGGCCGATTCTGGGATCCATGCCCACCGCGGCGGTAACTTCCTGAACGTCGGCGCCTAACTGGTCGCACATATCCGCCAGAGAATTTGCAAAAGAGATCTTCAGCGCGAGAAAAGAATTGGAGGCATGCTTGATTAGCTCCGCGCTGTTGACGGTGGTGACTACGAACGCGGGCGCTGGAGAATCGGGGCACTTGCCATGGTGCGCGGGGCAAGTGAATTTCTTGTCCAGAATGGGCGCGTAAATTTCGCGAAGTTTCTTGGCGGCGTCCTGTTCGTCCACGCCGATTACGATTCGATCGGGATGAAGGAAATCGGTGACAGCGGTGCCTTCGCGGAGGAATTCCGGATTAGATGCCACGGTAAAATCAGTGCCGGTTTTACTACTGTAAACAGTGAGAGCACGTTTTAGCTCCTGACCGGTTTGAGCCGGGACGGTACTCTTTTCCACTACTAATTTGGGACCGCCTCCTTCGGTGGCGATCATGCGGGCGACGTTGTCGATGGCGCTTAGATCTGCGTCGCCATTATCCAAAGGCGGAGTTCCCACGCAGATGAACACAGCTTCGCTGGAACGCACAGCCTCACCGGCGTTGCTGGTGAAATGCAAACGTCCTTCGCGGATATTTTTTTCGACCAGAGAATCCAAGTGTGGCTCGTAAATCGGCAGCTTTCCAGAGCGGAGAGTGACGATTTTGGATTCGTCGTTATCGGTGCAGGTGACATGGTGCCCGATTTCCGCGAAGCAAGCACCGGTTACGAGTCCAACGTATCCACAGCCAATTACCGAAATTCGCAAGATTCAGAACTCCTGATCGGATTAGGTTTTCGTTCTAATACCTAAGATAAGTGCAAACTCTCGACCTTCCTGCGCACAGTCTATCTAAACTAGTGAAACAGCCCTGAAATGAAAAGTCACGATAATATGATGGATTCAATTCGTCTGAGTTACGAGCGAAACCGTCTTCTGGCGATTGAACGTTCCGTTCTAGCCAGCGACATTTTCGCAATACCACTGCACGGTTTGCCTCAACCCTTCTTCGAGCCGAATTAAAGGGTTCCAGCCCAGCTCACCTCTAATCTTTCCAGAGTTCAGTGCGTAACGACGATCGTGTCCCGGCCTATCCGCCACATGCGAAATCAAGCTTTCTGGTTTGCGGATGATTTTAAGAAGATCGCGAGCCATGGTGAGATTGTCTTTCACGTCGTCACCACCAATATTATAAACGTGACCTAAACGGCCACATTGCAATACTGCAAGAATTGCTCGACAGTTGTCTTCGACATGGAGCCAATTTCTTTGTTGCAAGCCGTCCCCGTATATCGGCAAGGGTGTGTCGGCCAACGCGCGGGCAATCATTAACGGCAGAAATTTTTCCATAAACTGACGTGGGCCATAGTTATTGGAACACCGCGTAATAAGCGCAGGAAAACCGTAGGTTCGTACGAAAGAGAGGACCAGCAGATCGGCGGCAGCTTTCGAAGCGGAATAAGGACTACTGGGAAGAAGAGGAAAGTTTTCGTCTGAGAAAGAACCCGCCGGGATATCGCCGTACACTTCATCGCTTGATATGTGGACGAAACGCTGGATTTGCAATTCGCGAGTGGCTTGCAGGAGGACCAGGGTCCCGGTGACGTTGGTTTGAATGGCGTCGGCAGGTTGAGCAATGCTGCGATCGACGTGAGATTCCGCTGCAAAATGGACTACGGCATCGCAGCCAGCCATGGCAGATTCGACGGCGACGGCATCGCAGATGTCACCTTTTACAAAAATGTGATTGGGATTGCCGGACATGCCGGTGAGATTTCCGAGGTTTCCGGCGTAGGTCAACTTGTCAAAATTGACGACGGAGTAGCCCTTGTGGAACGAAAGGGCCAGACGAATAAAATTTGAGCCAATGAAGCCAGCCCCGCCGGTTACAAAGAGTTTCATCATGCTTCCTGACGGAGCCGTGCGGCGAGTGGGGATTCTTCGTCGGAGCGAATCCACAAAAATCCGGCAATGACCAGTAACACAGAAAATAGGAAATTTGATATGGAGAAGGGCCGGCCGCTGACGCGCGCAAGAATCGATTCGAGAAGAAGAGCGGGAACCACGGAGTACAGAGCGAGTGACAAGATGACCATTGCGTTCGACTGAGTTCGTCGTCCAGCCGCTATTCCCAGAATGATGCCCGCGGGAAAAAAGACCAGAACACAGTAAATATCATTATAGCCTTCCAACTCGGAGGGACGGACTCTGCGTAAGAATTTTGCCAATGCTACACCGGGCCCCAGGTGATAGAGGCGCGTACTTTTCTTTCCATCGATGTAAAGGGAAAGATTCGCGCCATCGTAGGAATACACAATGTTGCGTGGTCTGGGGCCGGTAAACACGTTTGGAACGTACCAGGCCAGAGTGGCCCGTTTCACTGAAAGCGGGCTGCGAAACCAGAAAACGAGGTTTGCTTCGTCCTGCTTAAGTGTTAGATCCGTGAACGAGGGCGAACGCGAGATGGAAATGATCTGTCCGGTTCCAATCTGAGGCACAGCGGCGCTACAGATTATATGGATAGCGAACTGATTTGATTTCTGAACAGCGCCAATCAAGCCGTTTATAGGGGAGCCGGAACTTAGCCAGGATTTGCCGTTGAGAACGAGGCCATCTGTTGCTGCCGGCACTGGGATGGTGGGCGTCCATGAGAGGGCGGGAAGAAATCCGTGGATATCGTTGAATGGGAGCGAATCTTTAAATTCGTATTCCACGCGCCAGGGAACAGGTTCCCGGCTAATTTGGCCGGATGACAATTGAAGCGCGACGGAATCGGTGATGGCGCGGTCTGCGATTTGTAGTTTCTCGACCTCGCCCTGCCAAGAGTTTTGACCTGAAGCTTCGTTACCCAAAAACAACAAACAGTCTGTGTACCAGTTGCTGAGACGCGTCCGCGTTTGGAGCCGGGCAGAAAGCGCAAACCAGGCTAAGAAACAAATGGGGAGCAGAATGGCAATGCGCCTGGGTGTAAGCCACGATCGCAGAGCAGCTTCGCATTGGGAGAGAAGGCGGATGACGGGCGCGCCCAATAACTCAAAAAGAAAAAAGCCTACAACGGAACCGGTGGTGTTGGTGAATACATCCTCCCAACCGGAATCGCGCATTGGAATATAGATTTGGGTGATTTCGATTGCATAAGAAAGGATGGCCCCCGTAGCCAGAGCGATACAAAAGGTGGCCATCCGAGACATCTTGCGCTCGCGCAATTTTTCCGCAAGGCCGAAGCCGAAGGGAACAAACAGCAAAATATTCAGAAACTCATCGAGAGGGCCGTCGGTCTTTGTTTGCGTACCCAATAAAAAGGGGGAGGCATTGCCTGGAAGCTTCGCGTGGAAGTCAAAGCGGAAGGGAGAAAGCGTAAGAAAGAGAATTCCTGTAAGTGCTGCGATCAAAAAACGGTTCGACCAGCTATCGCTTTGCGCTGGTGAACGAAAAGCGGTAGTGCAGATTGGTTTCGAGCTCAGAAGAAGAATTCCTCGTCAGGCATTCAAAAGTTTAGCATGACCACGGCATGGCCAGTTGTTCGCCGGAATGCCGCCGACCGACTTTCAACCTCCCTCAGACCGGAATCTAGAGGAAACGAAGCAGTTCCGCTAGGCAATTGAGAAAAAGAGGGTAAGCAGGCCTGTACTTTGCCTCGGACAGTATATCTTTGTACCAAAGGACAGGAGAACTCGCCTGCACTTCGTTGCTTCTTTTGACCAGTAGTTCCGTTCCGCCTGTGGTCCTTACACTGTGCGGGACATGAAATCCTTCGCGCAGAACTCAGCAAGACAGATTCAGTTACCAAAGCTAAAAAGCCGATTCTTGAGGGCTATGCGCCGCGGACCACTGCCGACCGTGGCGTTCCTCGCCACATTCGTGGCGATCGTCGGACTGTCGGGTTGCGTTGGATACACAGGCGCTAAAACTAGCACAGGCAAGGCCGGAGTGTTGTCGGGCAGCGTTGCAACCGTTGCTTTTGGCAACGTGGGAATGGGCAAGACAGCGACGCAGAGTTTGACGGTGACCAATACGGGAACGGCAGCCGTAAACGTGTCGTCCTCTTCGATCACAGGTGCAGGATACGCGCTGGCTTCGGGAAGTCCTTCTGGTTCGCTCGCTGTGGGACAAAGCGTGACCGTGCAGATTGCGTTCGCGCCGCAAGCGACCGGCAGCGCGAACGGTAGTTTCACAGTTGCGAGCGACGCATCGAATTCACCTCTTTCGGTAGCATTGACGGGGACCGGCGCGCAGCCGGGCCTGGCAAGTACACCGGCATCGGTAAGTTTCGGAAATCTGGTCGTCGGGGCGACCGGGTCTGTGTCAGTGAACCTGTCTAACACTGGATCCGCGAGTGTCACAATTAGCCAAGTAAGCGTGAGCGGCACGGGTTTTACCATCGTTGGATCGCCGAACGGGCAGACGATTCAGGCAGGACAAAGCTTGAGTTTCACGGCACAGTTCTTGCCGACATCTGTTGGCAATGCAAACGGAAGCATTTCGGTAGCTAGCAATGCGCCAAATTCTCCGATGACGATCGCGCTGACGGGCGCCGGCACGCAAGCCGGATTAGGAGTTTCTCCTGCGGCGGTGAACTTCAAGGGAGTAGTTGTGGGCAGCAGCGGGACGACTACGCTAAATCTGTCGAATACCGGATCTGCGGCCGTGACGATTTCTCAGGCGAGTGTGAGCGGAACAGGTTTCACGATAAGCGGGTTGGCCGCGGGTCTGACCATCCAAGCCGGACAAAATTCAAGTTTTACGGCACAGTTTCTGCCAACTTCGACGGGAAGCGCGAGCGGAAGCATCTCAGTTTCAAGCAACTCGCCTAACTCTCCGATGACCATTGCCCTAACCGGAACAGGCACCCAACCGGAAATTGGCGCGATCCCATCGAGCGCTCCCTTCGGAAATGTGACGGTGGGAAACACCAATTCGCAAACGATTACCCTCACCAATGGAGGAACGGCAAACCTGACAATTGCGCAAGGAAGTGTTTCGGGCAACGGCTTCAAGATCACCGGGCTCAGCACTCCGCTGACGATCCCACCGGGTATCAATGCAACGTTTAATGCCGTCTTCACACCGACGGGAGCCGGGAAGGTTACCGGGTCTATATCGTTAGCGAATGACGCCCCTAGCTCGCCTTACACGATTGCGCTAAGCGGAACAGGTGTAACCCAAACCCAGTTATTGACTTTCAATGTGTCGAGCCTGAGTTTCGGCAACGTGAACGTCGGGAGCAACAGCAGCCTGGCCGCGACTTTGACAAACACGGGCAATTCCAGTGTGACGATATCTTCTTCGAATACGGCGGGTGTGGGTTTCACGGTCAGCGGCGTGTCGTCGGGAGAAAGTTTGAATCCAAACCAATCGATCCCGGTTACGGTTCAGTTTGCGCCTAGCGCGGCGGGAGCAGTCAACGGAAATCTGACGATAGTGAGTAGTGCCACAGATTCTCCAACGTCGATCGGGTTAACTGGCGCGGGAACCCAGCAGGCACAAACGGTGGCATTGGGATGGACTGCCAGCACATCCAGTGTGATTGGCTACAACGTTTACCGCGGAACGACGACCGGTGGTCCTTATTCCTCGAAGCTAACTTCCTCGCCGGTGGCATCGACGCAATTCACCGATACCGGGGTGCAATCCGGACAGACTTATTATTATGTAGTCACGTCGGTTAATTCGAGCGACGTGGAAAGCGTTTATTCCGGGCAAGCTACCGCCACGATTCCTTAAATTCGGGGCGAATTGAGAGGTGGGAAGATAAGAAAGCAATAGCCAAAGTAGTGTAGGGAATTTTTATCATCCACCAAGACCGAAACGAATATGTTTTAGCGGACAGGAGTACCCCCTGTCCTCCCCCGTGTACCCCTGGCCAGTAGTTTCCGGCAAGTTCCTTCCCGCAGAATGCACCTGCATATGAATGGTGTTTTGACATCGAAGAGAGCGCGGTCGACAGAAATCCTGGGGACTCGAGCGGTAAAGGTCACGAGGTTCCTCGCCACGACGTTGGCCTTCGTGGGATTGTTCGGCACTTCCGCCTGTGTAGGTTCTTCAGCAAACCCAAACGCGCAACCTGAGAAGGAAAACGTCGTTATTACGCCCAACGCCATCAGTTTTGGAAATGTGGGAGTTGGATCAAGCGCGAACCAAACGGTAATAGTAAGCAATCACAGTGCGGTAGCTGTGACGTTAACAAATGTTTCCGCGACGGGTGTGGGATTTAGCGTTGCGGGTTTTCCAGGAACAGCGATATTAAGGACTGGTCAGACCATAAAGCTAACCGCCGTCTTCAAACCCAAATCGTTGGGTGAACAAAGCGGAAGTATTTCCGTCACGATGGCGCGACAACCGGCGCCGGTAACAGCCACGCTAACGGGAACGGGATCGACCAGCAAGTTAAGTATGACGCCCTCCACAGTCGATTTCGGAAATGTGAGCGTGGGAAGCCCCACGTCGCAAACGTTGAAGTTGACCAACGAGGGCTCAGAGAGCGTGGAGATTAAATCTGCGAGCGCGAGCGGCACTGGATTCAGCATGTCTGGGCTAAATACTCCGCAGGCGCTCACTCCCAATCAATCCGTGATTTTTATCGCGAAGTTCGATCCGACGAGCGCCGGCAGCAAAACGGGGGCGATCTCGGTGACGGTAGGCGGTGGCACAGAAGCGGTCAGTTTAAGCGGGGTGGGAGTTTCCTCCAGTGTTGGTCTGAGTGCGAGCGCGACTAGCGTCACGTTTGGAAATGTGAAGGTGGGAAGCACGGTTACCCAAACAGTGACCTTGAAGAGCACGGGAAACTCTAGGGTGGACATTTCGAATGTTTCTGTTAGCGGAGGCGGCTATACGTTCACCGGAGTGTCACCGAATACGGTGCTGGATCCTGGCCAGAGCGCTGTATTGAGCGTCAGTTTTGACCCGAAAGCGACGGGGAGTCAGCCAGGAACTGTGACGATTTCCAGCAACGCTCCTAATCCGAAAATGAACATCGCGCTCTCCGGAGCTGGAACATCCAGCCAACAACCATCTGTGGAGCTGAAGTGGGACCAGAGCACGTCTTCGCAGATTGTCGGATATTACGTTTATCGGAGTTTGAAGTCGGGCAATAGCTACTCGAAGCTGAATTCACAACCGGACTCCGGAACGAGTTACACGGACAATAGCGTGGCGAGCGGCCAATCGTACGTTTACGTTGTAACGTCTGTTAATTCCAGCGGCGTTCAAAGCAATTACTCAACTCCGATTGACGTGAATATTCCGGCAAACTAACAGGCAGAAGTTCTGTCGACTTGCCGTCCGTCGCGCCCGTGCGTCTCCTGCTGCACACGCGTTGAATATGGGTCGTCTCCCCGTATTTGAGGCGAAGCTAAAGCACACCGCTGAAAAAGAGAAGCCTCAGAACTCCAACAATCTAGTTGATTACTAAATAATAGACGCGTATAAAATTGTTACCCCAACCCAAAACGGGAAACCGACCAGACCCAACGAGGAACCATCCATGTCCTTTAACTCAATTCAATTGCCGAAATCCTTCGCCCTAATGACATTGTTCTCACTGGTTTTTATCGGAACCGCTCAGGCAGACACTGGCGCTTCTGCTAGCGCTTCGTGCACTGTGGACTGGTCTGCCGCGACCTTTTCTTCCCCGGCAGTGCCCAGCGGTGGACCTAACCCCTACGCCGAACTCGCCCAAGCCTACGGCTTTTACCTGCCCACCAACCAATTCTCTTTTAACGAGGCGAAAGCCACCGGTTGGAGCGCTATCTCCGCCACTGAGAATTTCGCGCCAGGCACCTCCGCAACCGCCTCAGTCAACAGCACCGAACTGAACAGCTCGGCCACCAACGCAGGCAATTTTCAGAATAATGCTCAAATTGAACAAACGGGATTCGTGAAAAGCAAGAACGGAACGGTAACCATTACTGTGCCCTACTCGTTGAATGTAGCGATGACCAACAGCTCCACCGGGCCCTGCTGTTACAGCGCAATCGATCAGGCCATCATCGAGCTGTTCAACGCAGCTGGAAACACTCTGGAAGGAACCGCCAGCGTAATCTACACAGATTCGTTCGGCGCCGTGGCCGATTACAGTAAAAACGGGGTGCTGACATTAACAGTCAACGATCTCCCCGCCGGCAAGTATTGGTTTGATTTTCTGGCAGACAGCCAAACAATTTTCGTCCCCGAGCCAGGTCTCCTGCTCATGCTTTGCGCGGGCCTGCTCGGCTTGGCAGCTTTGTCCGTGCGTAGACGTGTTGCTTAGAAATCGGATTGCTCTTCTTTGACGTCTGCTTTCCGCTTTCGTAGCACCTGCCTGCAGCGCAGGCGTACCTAGCCTCTTAAGAGTTCAGGATTCGCGGAGAATCTTCAACATCCGCCGAAGCGGTTCGGCGGCGCCCCACAGCAACTGATCCCCAACAGTAAAGGCCCCCAGAAATTCCCCTCCGAGTTTCAATTTATGAAGACGGCCAACCGGGACATTCATCGTGCCGGAGACGGCCGCGGGAGTCAGGCAATGTGTGGTCGATTCCCTCTCATTGGGAATCAATCGCACCCAGGGATTACTGTTCACCAAAATCTCTTCAATATCGCGGAGTGGCACGTCTTTTGTGAGCTTGATGCAGAGACCCTGGCTATGGCAGCGCATGGTTCCGACGCGCACACAGATGCCGTCAACCGGCACTTGCGGCTGCACGCTCAGGATCTTGTTGGTTTCCGCCATGCCCTTCCACTCTTCGCGAGTTTGTCCACCAGGCATTTCGCGATCGACCCACGGAATCAAGCTGGCCGCGAGAGGCGCGCCAAACTCCTGCGTGGGCAAGTTTGAGGCGCGTTGCGCTTGCGTCATCAAACGATCGACTTCCAGAGCGTTTTCAGATGGACTGGCGCGATTTGGTGCGGTGAGAAATTCCATCTGTTTGACGAGTTCCAACATTTTAGCGGCGCCGGCACCGGAAGCAGCCTGATAAGTCATGGTGCTGACCCATTCAACCAGGCGGGCTTTTAGGAGGCCGCTGATAGCCATCAACATTAAGCTTACGGTGCAATTGCCACCTGCGAAAGCGCGGAGGCCGCGGTCCAGACCGTCTTGGATCACGTCGGCGTTTACGGGATCGAGAACGATCACGGCTTCGTCGTTCATACGCAGGGTGGAAGCGGCATCAATCCAAAACCCTTTCCAGCCGGCGGCGCGCAAAGGACCGTAAATTTCAGCGGTGTACTCGCCGCCCTGGCAACTGATCAGAACGTCGCACGCAGCAAGTTCACGGAGATCTTTGGCGTCTTTGAGAGAACTGTTACTGGATTCTTTGGGCGCGCTGCCTGCGACGTTCGAGGTGGAAAAAAAAATCGGCTCCAGGCCGGCAAAATCGTTTTCTTCGCGCATTCTCTGCATGAGAACGCTACCGACCATGCCTCGCCATCCGATAAAGCCTACTCGCGGTGTCACGGTGTTGAGTCGCACGGTATGGTTGATTATGCCATCGCTCACGGGATTTTCGCGGGGAGTGCTAGCGAACGGGCTCGTCGAGTTGGAGTTCGCGATGGACAGTGGCAAGCGCTGCCTGGGCGTCTTGCTGCGCTACCACGAAGGAGATATTACTCCCCGAAAAAGCATGAGCTATTCCGAAGATTTTTAGGGTGTCGCGGTAGAGAGCCGTGGTTAGACGTTCGACGATGTCGCCAGCATTGCGCAAGTCCCGGCCGACCAGGGCAATGACGGCAACCGACGGGTTAAGGGTGATGTGTTTCAGTTTTTCGCGCTCCAAATCGCGCGCGAATTCGCGGCGCAGGGCTTCGAATGCTGATTCAGCGTGATCGCATGAAACGACGATGCAGACCGCGTTTTTCGAAGAAGACGATTGCGGCACCAGGCGGACTTGCACCGGAACCGCCGCTACCGTCGCAAGCGTTCGGCGCAAAGTATCCGGGGTTTCCAAAACGCTGGAAGCACGGACTGTGATCAAGGCGGAGTCGCAAATGACCGTGACTGTTTTTACGCCCGCTGCGTTCGCAGAACCGTTCGGCGTAATTTTTGTTCCGGGCCGATCGGGAGCGAATGTGTTGCGTATTGAAAGTGGGATTCCACCTTGCATCAGTGCGTGCAGAGTTTTCGGGTGCAGAACTTTAGCACCCAGGTCCGCGAGATCGGAAGCTTCACGGTAAGACATTTCAAGTATTGGGGAAGCGGAAGGCACCAGGCGGGGATCGGTGGTGAGAATGCCGTCTACGTCGGTCCATAGAGTTACCTCATCGGCATTCAGGGCTGCGCCCACAATAGAGCCGGAATAATCGGAACTATTGCGGCCAAGTGTTGTCGGTATCCCGTCGGACGTGGCTGCGATGAAGCCGGTGACCACCGGGATGATTCCCTGCATCAAGAGTGGGCGTAAACGCGCTTCGCAGCGTTCACGCGTGAGGTCCAGGTACGGTTCAGCGGAGCCATAGCAAGAATCGGTGACGATCAGTTCGGTGGCATCAATTGCTTGACCGCGCAAGCCTCGTCCTTCAAGAGCGGTAGCAACGAGAGGAGCTGAAAGGCGTTCACCCAAACCGGAAATCGAATCGCGGGCACGAAGAGTTAGTTCGCGGTCCAGCAGGACTTGCTGACAGAGGCTGTCAGCCTGTTGAATTAGCTCGTTGATTTTACGCGTGATGCTTTGTCGCTCATTGGCGGAGTGGGTTAGCGCATTTGCAGCAGATTCGTGCCGCTGACGTAATTCTCGAAAAATTGTTGTAACGCGATGCCGATTGCCGGTCTCGGATTGGGTCGCTGCTTCGATCAAGAGATCTGTAACGCCGCGCATCGCGGAGACCACGACTACAATATCACTGTCTAGGACGGCGGCTTTGATGATGTCGGCGACTTTTGCGATACAGGATGCGTCGTTGACGGAGGCCCCGCCGAACTTCATCACCTGTAGCGGCCGGCGCGCGTTTGCGCGGACGTGCGCGGAGACCAAGTGAGATTGCAAGACGCGCGCTGGATAACGGTCTGAGGTGGCTACCGAGACTTTCAATCGTTCGGCGCGATCTCTTAACGGATTTGTCATATGCGAGGTTGGCGCGCCATCGAAAGAGCTTGGACGCGACTTTGTTGTGAATACCAGGCGGCCTGCTTTCGACGGGAGCGCACGCAGGCGCGAATCAGTTCTGGTTTATCCCAAGGAACATCGTGAAAGGCCGATTGCAAAAACGGGCTGGCCGGATCTCTGATCCATTCTTGCGGGAAGAGTGCAACGGTGTCTTCCTCGGTAACCTTCGCAGATGGGGAGATCGGCTGACCGGATATGGCCGAGTACAGAGCGGCAGGAATATCGCGTCCCGGTCCTAATGTGAGATGCGCGACTTGCGTCAATCGCGGATTAATCTCGATGAGGTAAGCGTTTTCTGTTTGCGTCTCGAGCATGAAATCAAATCCGTGCAAACCGGAAAGGTTTAAGCGGCGCGCCATTTTTTCGGCCGCGGCGGACATTTCGGCGTTATCGATCAAGCGGAGGACAGTGGCTGGTCCGGAGGAAACAGTTTTATTGAGCACTTCAAAATGGAGACTGGCCAGCACCTCGCCTTTCCAGCAAGCAACTGAAGTTGTGGCTTCACCTCCCGCCACAAAGGCCTGCGCGTTCACGATAGATCGGCGACGACGTAGCGAGGGCCAGACGAGTGTTCTGTCTTGATCGACCAAAGCGCGTTTGACAGCGCGCGCGAAAAGAGGAGGAGCTTGCAAAAAACGCAAGGCTCGTTTGGCTTCTTCTAAGGTACGAACGACTCTGACACCGTCGCCGCCGGAAGTGCCGTCTGCTTTTAGGACCATTGGGAGATCTGTTTGAGCGATCCATGTTGCCAGATCGGCGTGATCGCTGATTATTCCGGTCTTTGGAACGCGGACTCCTTGCTCCTGAGCCAGTTGAATAAATTTGGTTCTGGCGTACAAGACGGGGAAATTTTCTGAGGCTCCAAGCGAACGCTCGATGAGCGCGCAAATCGAATTGCCTGCGTCGCCCTTGCGGCGTTCCTGAGCATATAGAAGGTGAAGCTGCTGAGTTGCGCGATCGTCTCCCGGGACAATTAAATCGGGTTTCGCGACCGAGATTGCATCCTCAAACGAAGTTAGAGGATCCATGCCTTTATATTTATATGTTTTGCGTATCGCATCGGTGTTGGCGATCGGATGTTTAGAAGGGCAAATGGAGTCGACTATAAACCCCGCGTTTGCAAGTGCAACGGCCAGACGAGCAGTTGGGATCCAGCGAGTCGTTGCAGCAATGAGGACCGTTGGTTTCACCGAACTCCAGCCTCCCAGATTTTTAGAACCCCGATCGACCTACGTCGATGCTGCCGGGGTCGCTGATATTCGAAAATGGTACGACGGTTTTAAAACGCAATCTACCAACCAATCTGGCCCTTCCGGAGATGACTCGTCTGAACGCTAGCCACATTGAAAACAGGCTAGTTACATGGATATTGGGTATGTCCAAGGGGTACTAGCAAGCGGTAGGCGGAAATACTTTCTTTTTGTGGCAAATTCATTCCTAGAAATGCCTCTGCCGAGAGGTTGGTGAGCGTGGCGGCGTAAGGTTAGAACGCCATGCTAGACTTCCCGGTGACGAAGATCCGTCGTTTTATCGAGTTGCTCGACTTCCACAATTTGCCTGGAGATAGATACTGATGTCGCCGCCGACATTTCCTGTCCCGAAGGTTTTGTTTACGCCTGAATTTGTGCAAGACCCCTATCCGACATACCGGAAGCTACTGGAGGGAGGGCCGCTGCACTACGTGGAAGTAAGCGGCGGCATGTGGGCGGTGTGGGCCGTGTTCGGCTACGCGGAATGCTTCGCGGCGACGCGCGATGCACGACTTTCAGTTAAACGCACGGGAAGACTTTTGTTGACCCTGCCACAAGAACAACAGATGAAGTTTCAAGAGTTAGTCCGGATGATGGGGATGTGGATGATTTTCATGGATGCGCCGGAGCACACAAGGCTACGGAAGCTGATGAACAAAGGATTTTCGCCGGCGGTGGTGGAGTCGCTTCGTCCAAAAATTGAAGCCGTAGTGGATCGGATGCTGGAACCGCTCGCTCACGGAAGCGAAGCGGATCTGATGGCGGCGGTTGCCAACCCGATGCCGGTACAGGTGATTGCGCGAATGTTGGGAGTGCCGGAAACAATGTACGCACATTTCATGGAGTGGTCAGAGGCTATCGCGAATTTCATGGGGAATCCTGATCGCACAGCAAACCATGCCCGTGTAGCGCAGGAAGCCGTGTTAGCTCTCACTGATTTTTTCCGACAAGCTGTGGCCGAGAGACGGCGGAATAAAGGGGACGACCTGATTAGCCTGCTGATTGATATTGAGGCTGATGGAGAAACGCTAAGTGAAGAGGAGCTGTACGCGCAATGCTTAATGCTACTTTTTGCCGGGCATGAGACGACGCGAAATCTGGTCGGGAATGGAATGTGGGCGTTACTGCAGAATGCGGAGCAGACGCGGGATCTGCGGGAAAACCCCGAGATAATCCGCACGGCGGTGGAAGAGTTATTGCGATTCGAAAGTCCTATTCAGTACACCGCGCGAATCGTGAAAGATGAAGCGGAGATTTGCGGAACACGGCTGCGGCGCGGACAAACGATTCTATGTATGTTGGGAGCGGCAAACCGGGACGCGCAACAGTTCAAAGAGCCTGACCAGTTGAATCTGAAACGAGTGAACAACCAGCATTTGGCATTTGGCGCGGGTGCACATTTCTGCGTTGGGAATCAACTGGCCCGGCTGGAAGGACAAGCCGCAATTTTGCGGATGGTCCAGTGGTTTCCGAAGATGAGACTGACGAAGCAGCGGCCAGCTTGGGCTCCGAATTTTGGATTCAGGGGATTGAAGACACTGCCGGTAGTTCTGTAATTTGTGGGTGAGTGAATGCCCGTGCTTCGAGGAAAGCTTGAGGCGAAAGCCGTCGGAACTCTCGCTATCTGTTCATGCATCTAGGCTGCTGCCAGGCTTGCGCCGTTTGTCTGATTTCTCCATCCATAAAAACACGGGCAAGAGAATGAGCAACGCGATAAGGAAGAAAACAAACCCACCTTGCCTGTGAAGCCTTCCGTACAAGAAACCAGGGTCCACATAAACACTCAGCAATGTGAGGGTGGTGATGCGGATACCATTTTTCACGACAGATAAGAATAGGCCTAAAACCACAAAAACGAATTTTTTCCAGGTGGTACGAAGATACAAATGTGCCGCAAGAAGGCAGGTTATAAAAAGCGCGATGCTGGAACGAATGCTGCTGCACTCCTTGGCGACCTCGATGGTGACACCTGGTACCGAAAGCAGGAACCCGTGCCGCGAGACCGGAGTGCCAACCAATTGGAAAATGAGATAGGAAATTTCAGTAGAGCCTGACTGGAGAGCATAAATCGCGCGATCTAAAATTACATCTGGCAGCGGGACCATTAACAGGAGAAACAGCAGCGGAAAAGCGGCTGCACGCAGGGCAGCGAAACCATAACAGAGTAGAAATCCTGCTATCCAGACCAGGACGACGCACAGAGTTTCCAGGCAGAGCCGCCAATTCCCTTGCTGCGGAATCGAACTTCTATTAGCCAGCCAGTAGAGAAGTATGCCCAGCAGCGCCACGCTGGCTCCGGGGACCATGCTCGTGCGAGTGACGGAAAATATTCTTTGCCTTTCCAAATAGAGCAGGAAAAACGAGATTATAGGAATGAGGACGATGTGCGAACTGGAGTCGCTGCTGGCAAGCGAATACCGAATTACTGCGATGAGTGCTTTATAAAGGGCTAGGCTGGAAATAACGATAAAGGCGACAAACATCGCATGCCTTCGGGAATTCCCGGCAAGCGCACGCGTCGCAGTAGTGGACGTCACCATGAGGCCCTAAGAGAGTTATTCTATCCGGTCTCGGTTTCTGCTAAGCGAACTTAGAAATGGGTGTTGCCAAAAGGAACTCACAGAACGAGTGCGATCACATTTGATGTAGAAGGCTCCAACTTAGGATTGCTTCGTTGGTTTAGGGCAGCTATTAATTGGTCGGGCTGGCACTCGACTATTGTTTTGCTTGCGCCGCGTCTCGGGTGGCACGCGCGCTTTTCTTGACGCGGTCCATCGGTTCGGTAATGCTTGGCATATGTGCCATGATCCAGACCACTGCGTGGTTCACAAGAGAAAGCGGAAAAATGACCGGGCGCAGTAAATCGACGAAGAGCACTACACGATAGGAATCGGAGTCGTTCCAAGCTTCGTGCAGGTGACTATCGTCGAAGACCAGGCTCTTTCCTTCTTCCCAACACCTCACGTCCTGACCGACACGAATCCTGCAACTGCCTTTGGGCCCTGGAATAATCAATCCAAGATGATAGCGCAGCATGCCCTTCCACATTCCGCGATGCTCGGGAATGTGTTTTTTAGGCGCGAGAATAGAAAACATCGCCGTCTTCATCCCGGGGATACGTTTTAGGATTCGCACGGTATCAGGACATCGCGCGCAGTTCTCTTCAGCCTCGACGCCGTAGCCATAAAGAAAGAAGGTTTTCCACTGATCACCTTCCGTGAGAGGTTTCTGTTTTTCGGAAAGGTCCTGGAAATTCGGGATCTCTTCGCGGCGTACAAGAAGGGCGTCCAATTCTTTACGAATAGCCATCCAGTCCGCTTCTACGGCGCGCACCCAGGGATAGGAATCGGGGTCGAAAAACGTGACGTTTGCCGTGGGAAAGAACAGAACTCCTTCTACTGAATCTCGCAACATTGGCGCACCTCACACGCAATGGCGTAAAAAGGCGTGTATATCGGGACCTGGAAACCTGTTGAGAGGCAGGTTATCAAATTCCGGATATAATGTCTTTCTTGAAATTTTGCGAGTGTGGAAATGGACCAGAGTAATTCTTCCGTTCGAAATATTTCCGATACAGCGCGCTGGGTTGCTTATTTCCGCGCGCGTGAAACGCAACGGCCGGATGCATTGTTCCGCGATCCGTTCGCGGAACGGCTGGCGGGAGAGCGTGGGTTTCAAATCGCGAACTCGCTGGCGCAGGGGAACAAACACGAGTGGGCCTGGGTGGCGCGCACATACTTGTTTGACCAGTTTATTTCCCGCGAAATTAATGAGGGGACAGACTTAGTGCTGAATCTCGCAGCAGGTCTGGACACGCGGCCGTATCGCATGAACCTTCCTTCCACATTGCAATGGGTAGAAGTGGATTTTCCGGAAATTGTCTCTTACAAAGAAGAGGTTCTCGGCAACGAAAAGCCAAAATGTGGACTTGAAAGGATCAGTCTTGATTTATCGGATGTGCCGGGCCGCCGCGCTCTATTCGAGCAGCTCAACGGCCGAGCAAAAAAAATTATAGTTGTGAGCGAAGGCTTGCTCATTTATTTTTCTGCGGAGGAGGTTTCATCTTTAGCACGCGATCTCGCGGTAGGAGAACATTTTCAGAGCTGGATTATCGATCTTGCTTCGCCGGGACAGCTCAAATTAATGCAACGCTCAACGGGGAAACAGCTTAGCGAAGCGAATGCGGCATTCAAATTCGGACCACCGGAAGGCGCGAATTTTTTCGTGGCCTGCGGGTGGAGGCCGAGGGACACTCAGGGATTTTTGAAAACTGCGGCGCAGTTGGGTCGAGCGCCGCAAGAATTACTTTCGCTATTACCAGAACCGAACGGGCCACTGGGGAATTATCCGTGGACTGGTGTTTGTCTCCTAAAGAGGGGCTAAGTCGCTGAGGCATCGGCAAATATCCACCGGTTTGCCATCCAGGAGGCAAAAAGTTTCTCATATCCACATCTGGGACGAGGAAAATGAGGCTTTGGGCAGAGAACTCTCCTGTAAGTCCTTTGAATACAATGATAATGGCCGGTCAGTTTCAGTCCGATGGTTACGAGGTATGGCCGAATAATTGCCGAAAGATAAGATCTACATGCCTAACAGTCAAAATGTGTCTCGCTATGCTGTTTCGATACTTGCTGCCGCAACCTTACTTTCAGTCGCGCTCTTTCCTGAACCGACGCGTGCGCAAGTAAGCGTGACGACGGAGCGCTATGATACTTCGCGCACTGGGGCGAACCTCAACGAAACAGTACTCACAACATCGAACGTTAACGTGAATCAATTCGGGAAGCTCTACAGCTATACCATCGACGGCTCGATCTTCGCGCAACCGCTGTACGTTCCAAACGTGGTTATACCAGGTCAGGGAACGCACAATGTGGTGTATGTGGTGACGATGAACGACGTGATTTATGCGCTTGACGCGGACAGCAACGCCGTCAACGGCGGCGTCTTATGGAAAGTGGATTTGCGGAATCCAGCAGCGGGCGTAACGGCGGTTCCGATCGCTAACATCGTCGGTTCTAACAGCCTGAACATCGTGGGCACGGTGGGAATCGAAAGCACGCCCGTGATCGATTTGACTTCGAACACGATTTATTTGGTTGCGAGAACCATGGAAGTTTCCGGATCGACAACCGACTACGTCGCGCGGTTGCATGCCCTGGATATAACGACGGGTAGTGAAAAATTTGGCGGACCCGTAGTGATACAGGGTTCCGTACCTGGTACCGGGCAAGGCAGTTCCGGAGGCACGCTGACACTTAGCACATTCTTCCAGAACCAAAGATCAAGTCTCGCGCTGGTGAACGGCTTGGTTGTGTTCGCTTTCGCGTCGCACGAGGATCAATATGATTGGCACGGATGGGTTTTGTCGTACAACGCTAGTACGCTTCAGCAAACCAGCATTTATTGCTCCACCCCGAATGGACAAAATGGCGGGATGTGGATGTCCGGCCGCGCGCCGGTAGTGGATTCGAGCGGAGATCTCTACTACGCGACCGGCAATGGAGACTGGGACGGTGTGTCTAGCTTTGGAGATAGCATCGTCAAGTTGAGCACGGCGGGTGGAGTTCTGACACAAACGGACTACTTCACTCCTGACAATTATGCGACGCTTCAAGCCGACGATTTAGATTTGGGTTCTTCGGGGCCTCTGCTGATTCCAGGCACGAGTTTCCTGATTACCGCTGGCAAAACGTCAGAGTTTTTTCTACTGCAAAGTACAAATCTCGGGCACGAAGCCAGCGGGAACAGCACAACTCTGCAAGATTTTTCTCTGTCCGGATCGATCAAAGGCGGCCCCGTTTTCTGGAATAGAACAAGCGGAGCGGGACCTACACTCTATATTTGGCCAGCCGATCCCAATGCTCTTCAAGCGTTGCAATTTACGAATTCCAAGTTTAATACAACACCGCTCTCTTCGAGCACGATCCTAAATCCCACTGGGTTCACAGACGGGACACTGAGTCTGTCGGCCAATGGCAGCACGGCGGGTACAGGTATCGTGTGGGCTTCGACCGGAGTTGCAGATGGAACTCACGGGACAGTCGCAGGGGTGTTGCGCGCATTCGATGCCAACAACTTGACGACCGAACTGTGGGACTCTCAAATGAATGATGCGAGAGATGACATAGGTTTGTGGGCAAAGTTCAGTCCAGCAACCGTGGCCAACGGGAAAGTTTATCTAGCTTCGTTTTCTAATTTGCTAAACGTCTTTGGCCTGGAGTCTTTCGGATTGTCTGCGACGCCGCAAACCCAGACAGTGGCCGCTGGGAGCAACACGACATTTACGGTTTCCACTTCGGCGTTCAACAGCTTTAGCGGAAATATAAGCTTGAGTGTTACGGGACTTCCCGCCGGAGTTACGGCGTCTTTCAGTCCTTCCTCAGTTGCGGCTGGATCTAGTTCGACATTGACGATTACTCCAGCGACAAACACTCTCACCGGCGATTACACGTTCGATATTGTGGGCACGAGTGGTTCTCTGACAAATACGGTCGCTGTAACTGTGAATGTAACGGGCGGGGCTTCTTTCGCATTGTCAGCCACTCCCAGCTCTCAAACGGTGAGTCCGGGTGGAAATACACCGTATGTCGTCAACCTGACGGTCGTTAGTGGATTTACAGCCGCAGTCAATTTGAGCGTAAGCGGCTTGCCAGCCAATGCTACTGGAAGTTTTAACCCCACCTCCGCAAGCGCGGGAGGCAGTTCAACGCTTACAATCACCACGCTGAGCAACACGCCAACGGGCGCTTTCACTTTCACCATCACCGGCACCAGCGGTTCACTGACCAATACCACTACCGCGGTTCTGGACGTTGCATCTGCGACTGGCTCGAGCAATGTGATTAGTATCGACTTTGTGGGAGAAGACATAGCTATGACCTCCACCGAAGTTGCTGGGGTGGTGGCCGAACCCAATTGGAATGACGCGAGCGGCGCCGTCAGTACCTCTCCACTTGCTCTGGTCAACGCAGGGGGCGCGGCGACGACGGCGACAGTGACATGGAGTTCGAATGACGTTTGGGAGACACCCATTACGGATCAGCCTGGAAACGCACGGATGATGAAGGGTTACTTGGATACCGGCAGCAACACCACCACGACAGTGACTGTAGCCGGCTTGCCGACTAGCACAGGCGGTTACCAGGTGTATGTCTATGCGGATGGAGACAACGGCAGCGCAACTCGGACAGGAATTTACACCATCAGCGGCGCGGGCATTACGACGACAACGATCAATCTAACGGACCTTGCTAACACGAACTTTAGCGGCACGTTCACGTTGGCCAACAATTCTGCGGGTAACTATGTTGTGTTTAGTATCAACGCGACGGGCTTCACCCTCTCAGCCACCGGTGGCACAGCGAGCGACGGATTCCCACGAGCCCCC